>Ga0082335_1009250_pt1 | contig 10723 bp, 15 predicted proteins | sample Subgrocontami58m_FD_72375 | JGI IMG/M metagenome (GOLD analysis project Ga0082335, IMG submission 72375) | Subsurface groundwater microbial communities from S. Glens Falls, New York, USA - GMW37 contaminated, 5.8 m (SPADES assembly) (version 2) ... | reverse complement strand
AAGGAGGCTGTCCGACCATGGAAACTCCTTTTCGTCGCCGATGCCATGACCGGCCAGGATGCCGTGAACGTGGCGGGCAAGTTCAATGAGCTGTTGGGTATAGACGGCGTGATCATGACCAAGATGGATGGCGACGCCCGCGGCGGCGCCGCCCTGTCCCTGAAGGCGGTCATCGGCAAACCCGTCAAGTTCATCGGCATGGGTGAGAAGATTGAAGCCTTGGAGTTGTTTCATCCCGAGCGCATGGCTTCCCGTATCTTGGGCATGGGTGACATCCTCTCACTGGTTGAGAAGGTTCAGGCCACTGTTGATGAAAAGACGACCCAAGAGCTGGAAAGAAAAATCAGAAAAAATGATTTTACCTTGGATGACTTCCGACAGCAGTTGGCGCAAATACGCAAGATGGGCTCACTGCAGGACATTATCGGTATGATTCCCGGCCTGAATAAAATCAAGACAATCCAGCAGGCTTCACCGGATGATCGAGAGTTGGTAAAAATTACGGCAATGATCGATTCCATGACGCGTAAGGAACGTATTAATTATCTGATTATCGATGGTTCAAGACGCAAACGGATAGCCAAGGGGAGCGGAACTTCCGTCCAGGATGTGAACCGCCTTTTGAAAAATTATGGGGAAATGCGAAAAATGATGAAGAAGCTCTCGACTAAAGGCGGTATGCGGGCGTTAAGGCGAGGCAATTTTCCCTTTTAAAAAAAAATTAGCTGTGTTAAACTTATCTTTCTTTAATTTCCAGAATATAGAATGGCCAGGATTTAAGGAAGAGGACAATATAATAAAATTCAGGAGGTGATCGGTAAAAGTAATGGCGGTTAAAATAAGATTGACACGTATGGGGGCGAAAAGCAAGCCCTTTTACAGGATTGTGGTGGCTAATTCGGAGTCTCCCCGGGATGGCAGGTTTTTGGAAATTGTTGGCAATTATGATCCGCTTAAAAACCCGGCCGAGATCACGTTGAAGGAGGACCGGATTATCGATTGGATTGCCAAGGGAGCCAAACCCACTTTGACGGTATCGCAGCTACTGGAGAAGAAAGGGATCAGAGCGGGGACATAACAGGTCGCTATTGGTGGAAGTTTAAAAAATCTTGGGAGGTTTCGCGATGAAAGAGTTGATCAAGTACATGGCTCAAGCCTTGGTGGATAATCCTGATCAGGTTGAAGTTTCCGAAGTGATTGGCGAGCAGACTTCCGTGATTGAATTGAGAGTGGCAAAAGAGGACCTGGGAAAAGTAATTGGCAAACAGGGAAGGACCGCCAAGGCAATGCGGACAATTCTCAGTGCGGCTTCCACGAAGCAGCGCAAGCGGACCGTTTTGGAGATAATCGAGTAGGGGATGGAGCTCCTGGAAATAGGCAAGATTGTTAAAGCCCATGGACTTAAAGGCCGGGTCAAGGTTCTTTCCTATTTAGAGTCCGGGGAGCTGCTGCGATCCCTGGACGAGGTTTATATCGGTCAGCAAAACGGTAACAATGTCCGGTTTTGTTTAAGAGATTTCCAAGTCAAAGGGAAGTGCTTTTATTTGGAAATGGAAGGTGTAGAAAGCATTGATCAGGCGGAGGCCCTTTTGGGACTCCCCGTGCTGGTTCCCGTCGACCGGCTGGAGCCTCTAGAGGAAGGCCAATATTATTGGCAACAATTGATGGGCCTCGAAGTGATCACCGAAGAGGGGCTGTTTGTCGGCAAGATAGCAGAGATATTCCCCACCGGCAGCAACGATGTCTTTGTCTGCCGCGGCGGCGAAAAAGAAGTTCTGCTGCCGGCCATCGAAGAGGTGGTGCTGAATATCGATCTGGGAAAAGGGATGATGACGGTCCGGATACTTGAAGGATTATAGTTGACTTCATGATCACCTTTGACATCCTTTCCATTTTTCCGGAAATGTTCACCTCTCCCCTGCAAACAAGCCTGCTGAAAAAGGCACAGGAAAAAGGTCTTATTGCCGTTAGGCTGTGGGACATTCGTAACTATGCCGAAGATAAGCACAAGATGACTGACGATGCCCCTTACGGGGGCGGCGGCGGCATGGTGATGAAAGTTGAACCGATCGCTCGGGCCCTATCGGCCTTAGAGCCGGCAAAGGACGAAGCCCCGGTCATCCTCCTGACACCGCAGGGCGAAACCTTTAATCAGCAGATGGCGGAGCAACTTGCCGGCTATTCCCGGCTGGTCCTGATCTGCGGTCATTACGAGGGGATTGACGAAAGGGTCAGGGAACATCTGGTGAACAAGGAAATCTCCATCGGCGATTACATTCTCACCGGTGGTGAACTTTCAGCCTTGGTGGTTGTTGATGCTGTTTCCCGCTTGATTCCCGGATTCCTGGGAAATAGCGAATCCGCCGCCTCGGATTCCTTTTCTATGGGGATGCTGGAGTATCCCCACTATACCCGGCCCAGTTCCTATCAAGGCTGGAAAGTCCCCGACGTGCTGCTTTCGGGCAACCATGCGGAAATTCAGTTATGGCGCCGCCGGGAAGCACTAAAAAGAACTTGGCGCCGCCGCCGGGACTTGTTGGCAAAGATGGAACTTTCGGCGGAAGACAGCCGGTTGCTGAGGGAAGAATTGCTGCTTACGGATGACCGGTAGCGGCATGGCAGGTAATTTTTATATCGCTCTTTTACATTACCCGGTCTATAACAAACATGGCGAGGTAGTGACCACGGCGGTCACCAACATGGATGTGCACGATATAGCCAGAGCCGCCTTAACATACGGCGTGAAGCGTTTTTATATTGTGACTCCTATTCTGGTCCAGCGGCAACTGGTCGCGAAGATTATGCAGCATTGGCAGCAGGGATATGGAGCGATTTATAATCCCGCCCGGAGGGAAGCTTTGCAGATTGCTGATATTAAGAGCTCCCTGGATGAGGTTTTAGACGATGTGGCCGGGAATGAAGGAATAAAGCCATGGCTTGTGGCCACCGGGGCCAATCTGGGGGGCAAATTGATAACCTTTCGGGCCTTGCGGGTACGGCTGCGGGAGGAAAGTGATGCCCATCTGTTGATGTTTGGAACGGGCTGGGGCATGGCGCAACAAGTGTTGGAGCGAGCGGATTTTTTTCTGGAATCAATAAAAGGGGCAATGCCCTATAATCATCTTTCCGTCCGTTCGGCGGTATCCATAGCTTTAGACAGGCTATGGGGCGAAGGGGCGGATGTCGATGGGCATTAGTAGATTGGAAAGGGAGTTTTATTATGAATGTCATTGAAATGTTGGAAAAGGAGCAGATGAGGGGCGACATACCGGCCTTCAAAACCGGTGATACCGTCAAGGTTTATGTGAGGATCATCGAAGGACAGAAACAGCGCATCCAGGCTTATGAAGGTGTTGTGATTCGCAAAAGGCGTGGTGACTGTCGGTCCAGTTTCACCGTACGGAAAATATCTTATGGCATAGGGGTGGAAAGAACCTTTCCCGTCCACTCTCCGATCATCGACAAGGTTGAGGTGGTCACCCGGGGCCGGGTAAGGCGTTCCCGTCTTTACTATCTCCGTAATTTGCGCGGCAAGAAAGCCAGAATCAAAGAATTGAGGAAAACGGCTTAGTTTCTTACTGTGCCCGTTGCACAGGGCCTTAACCGGCCACAGGTCTTCCTCTCATGAATAGTTTTGAATTAAAGGCCTATCAGAGAGGCTACCGGTTTATTGCCGGTATTGACGAGGCGGGGCGCGGGCCGCTGGCCGGACCGGTAGTGGCGGCGGCGGTTATCTTTCCGCCGGACTACCGGCATGGGGAAATCGACGATTCCAAGCGATTGTCCCCGTCCAAGCGGGAGAAGTTGTACCATGTCATCAAGACCGACGCCCTGGCCGTTGGTCTGGGTGTCGTTGAAGCGTCCGTGATCGATGAGATTAACATCCTGCAGGCCACCTTGGTGGCCATGCAGGATGCTTGCATGGAACTTTCTCCCGCCCCTGATTTTCTGCTCATCGATGGCACAAGCACCCTGCCCCTTCCCATACCCCAGCGGGCGCTCATTAAGGGTGATTCCCGGAGTCTGTCCATAGCCGCGGCATCGATCATTGCCAAGGTGTCCCGGGATAGTATCATGGAGATTTATCACCGGCAGTTTTCCCAGTATAATTTTAAGAGCAATAAAGGTTACGGAACCGAAGAGCATCGGGTGGCAATCCGCAAGTTCGGGCTCTGCAAGATCCACCGGAAATCCTTCCGGATAGATAAGTCGACAGGCAGGTTGGAGACTTATGACTTGTTTTCGGGCGATTGAGGAGACTAAATGAAGGATTATGCCCGCATCATCACAGGCAAGGCGGGTGAAGAAATCGCTGCCGACTATCTGCAGAAACTCGGTTATCGAATCCTGGAGCGTAACTACCGCTGCCCCCTGGGCGAGATCGACCTTGTGGCCACGGAAAAAGATACCCTTGTTTTTGTTGAAGTAAAGAGTCGTAAAACAGAGATGTTCGGTGACCCGGAGCTGGCGGTGGGTAAGGCCAAGCAGAAAAAAATCGCCCTTATTTCGACTTATTACCTCACACAGAAAGGTTATTTCCCCGCAAAAGCCCGTTTTGACGTTGTGGCGGTAAAAATGCTGCCCGATCGCACGGAGGTCAGAGTGATTCGTGATGCCTTCGATGGGTCGACAGGCTCACCATGGGGCGATTAAGGTGAGCTAAAAATGGGTGAGCGCGGCTTTCCCCAGGGGATAAACATTAAAGCCCAGTTCATGGCATTGCCGGTGGTCCAGAATGTTACGCCCATCAAAAATGAAGGCCGGTTTCACCATCGCGCTGAAGATTTTCCCAAAGTCGAGGTTCTTATACATCTGCCATTCCGTGAGGACGGCTATGGCGTGGGCGTCCCGGGCAGCCTCATAGGGATCGGGCTCATAGCTGATCGTCCCTTCCACACCTTCAAGATCGTTGCGGGCATTGGCCAGGGCATAGGGATCGGAGATTACGATTTCCGCCTTTTCTTCCAGCAGGCGTTTGGCGATATAGATTGCCGGACTTTCACGGGTATCGCCCGTATTGGCCTTGAAGGCAAAGCCCAGCAAACATATTTTCTTGCCTTTCATGGTATTGAACATGGCGTGCAACATGTTCAGGATAAAGCGTTCCTGCTGGTACTCATTGACCTGGACAACGCTTTCCCAGTAAGTTGCGACCTCGTTGAGGCCGTACTGTTGGCATAGATAGACGAGATGGAGGATGTCTTTCTTGAAACAGGACCCGCCGAACCCGACGCTGGCTTCCAGAAATTTGGGGCCGATGCGGCTGTCCATGCCCACAGCTCTGGCGACTTCCGTGATATCGGCATCTGTTTTTTCACAAAGGGCGGAGATGGTGTTTATGGAAGATATGCGCTGGGCCAGAAAGGCATTGGCGACCAGCTTGGATAATTCGCTGCTCCAGATATTGGAGGTGAGGATCTTGTTGCGCGGTATCCATTGGGCATAGATTGCCGCCAGCGTTTCTCGCGCCACGAGGCCGCTCTCTGTTTCCCGGGAGCCGATGAGGACGCGGTCCGGATTTTCCAGGTCTTTGATGGCGGAGCCCTCGGCGAGAAATTCCGGGTTGGACAGAACCTCGAATTTCAACCCGTCAGCCGCCCCTTTGAGGATTCTCTCCATGGCCAGGGCGGTTTTGACGGGCAAGGTGCTCTTTTCCACGACAATTTTTGGCGACCGGGAATGTTCCAGTATCTGGCGGGCCGTTTTTTCCCAGTAATGCAGATCGGCCGCCATCCCGGCGCCCATGCCAAAGGTTTTTGTAGGCGTGTTAACACTGACGAAAATGATATCGTTTTCTCTGATGCCGTCTTCGATATTGCTGCTGAAAAAAAGGTTTTTCCCTCGCGTCCTTTGAACAATCTCTTCGAGACCCGGTTCATAAATAGGCAGGTGGTCCGAGTTCCAGGCGGCGATCCGCTTTTCATCGATATCGACCACCGTTACCCGGCATTGCGGACACTTGTGGGCGATGACGGCCATGGTGGGCCCGCCTACGTAGCCGGCGCCGATGCAGAGGATTTTTTTTTCAAACGTCATGATGCGCTCCTCTTAACCCCCTGATAAATGGGATAAGCCCGCCCAGCGGGGTAAGGTAAGTTTACGAATTTAGCTTCTTTCAGAAAGAAAAATTTTAACTTACTAAATGATGTTATGGAAATAATCAATTGTCTTTTGCAATCCCTCTTCCAGGCTGATCTGCGGCTCCCATCCCAAGGCGTGACGAGCCAGAGAGATGTCCGGTTTGCGCTGGGTGGGATCGTCAGGGGGGAGCGCGCGAAAGACGATTTTTGAGCGGCTGCCGGTGAGGCGGATAATTATTTCCGCCAGTGTAAGGATGCTGAATTCCGTGGGATTGCCGAGATTTACCGGACCGGTGAAGCTATCATGGCTTTCCATCAGGCTGGTGAGGCCGGTAATAAGGTCGTCTACATAGCAGAAGGATCTGGTCTGCGAACCCTCACCGTAAATGGTAATTTCTTCCCCCTTCAATGCTTGAACGATAAAGTTGCTTACTACCCGGCCATCGTTGACGGCCATTCTCTCACCGTAAGTATTGAATATCCTGGCAATTTTTACCTTGACTTGGTTTTTACGATGGTAATCCATCATCAGGCATTCGGCGGCCCGTTTGCCTTCGTCGTAGCAACTCCGGATGCCGATCGGGTTGACTTTTCCCCAGTAATCTTCTTTCTGTGGGTGAATTTCCGGATCGCCGTATACCTCGGAAGTGGAAGCCTGCAATATCTTTATCTGTAATCGTTTGGCCAACCCCAGCGTATTGATGGCCCCCAGAATGTTGGTTTTGATGGTTTTGATGGGATTGTACTGGTAGTGGACCGGGGAGGCCGGACAGGCAAGGTTGTATATCTGATCCACCTCCAGAAAAACCGGATTGGTGATGTCATGGCGGATTAACTCAAAGCGGGGATTGTCCAGGAGAGCAAGGACATTTCTTTTGTTGCCGGTAAAAAAATTGTCCAGGCAGAGAACTTCATGTCCCGCATCAATTAGCCGTTCGCAGAGGTGGGAACCTAAGAAGCCGGCGCCGCCGGTTACGAGAATCCGTTCCATGGTCAGTCGTATCACATCCTTGCATCGTATTTGTTAGCAATTCCCTCTTTAATCTGTTATTTAACCTTTATCGGCTATAATATGTCAATCAGAAAAAACAAACTATCCGCCGGGGCAGAAATTGACCTGCCCCGGCATTGATCGACGAACAATGATTATTAATCCTGAACCGAGCATCAAGAGAAAAGGTCTGCTGTACATTGTGGCGACCCCTATAGGCAATCTGGAGGACATTACCCTGCGTGCCCTTAGGGTCCTGAAGGAGGTCCGGCTGATTGCCGCTGAGGATACGCGCAGAACGAGACATCTTTTGAATGCCTATCAAATCGATACCCCCGTGACGAGCCTTTACGAGCATAATGAACTGAAAAAGGGGGCGGCACTGATAGCCAAGGTATTGGCAGGCCATGACCTTGCTTATGTGTCGGATGCGGGTACGCCCGGCATATCGGATCCGGGATACCTGCTCATTCAGGAGGCATTGGCCCATTGTATTGAGGTCCGTTCCATCCCGGGAGCTTGTGCCGCCGTTGCCGCGCTCAGCATTTCCGGATTACCGATGGACAGTTTCACTTTCCATGGTTTCTTGCCGGTCAAGACCGGCAAGCGGCGGCAGTTCGTCAAATCCCTGGAAAATGAAGCAACGTCAATGATATTTTATGAGTCTCCCAAGAGGTTGGTGGTCATGCTGAAGGACCTCTTGTCTATCCTGGGAGATAGGCGGGTCGTGGTGGTCAGAGAATTGACAAAGGTTTATGAAGAGGTAATCAGGGGGAAGCTGGCCGAGGTAATTGATACGTTGCGCGACAGGGACTTGAAGGGCGAGATAACCCTCATCGTTGCCGGCAAAGAAAAATCTGCCCTGACCCATTCCGAAGGTGATATTTGGGATCTTCTGTCCAAGTATCAAGAAAGGGGGACATATTCGGAACGAGATTTGATCGAAAAAGTGGCCGGGGAGTTGGGGGTATCCCGAAGGATAGTATACGGCCTCGTCGTACAGGCGAAGGGCTGAAGATGCCATGGTTCATTTTTCTTGAAAGGTTTTAGAGCCTGTGATAATCATCACACATTTCAGGCGACAGAAGTGCTAACAAATACGAATCTACCAAAAGGACTGACTATCGGGTGGTATGTTGAGAAAGGCGGCGCGAAGGTATGACAGCTGAAAATAGATTGTTAAAACCGACGGATTCGATTTACGACCTCCTGGACGTGGTGGAGGACCTATCGCCCGGTGTCGAGGGCGAACAGGAGGTGATCATCATCGACGGTCGCGGCTATGATCGCTTGTTAAAGCCTGAAGACAAGATTTATGATCTTTACGATGTGTTTGAGGAAGGGGGGGGGGCCTACCTTCGCGATGGGGGGATGGAGGAAGAGATGCGAAAAATCGTGCTGGAAATGACGGAAAAGATTGCCCGTGAGCTTATACCGGACATTGCCGAGCGGGTAATCAGGGAAGAAATTGAGAAATTGAAAAGTGGATGTGCAGGTGAATTGTAGTTTTCAATAAGAGGAAACCCCCTGAATACCTGCCTTTCTTGGTAGATCTCCAGTGTTGGAAAAAGAAGTGGATCGGCGAGGAGAATAGCTGTTGAAGCAGTTGGCTTTTTATATTTTTTTTCTGCTGCTGTTATTAGGTTCCTTCCGGACGGCTAATGCAGCTGCCGGGGATGATGCCCGGGGCGAACTGGTCGTTGAAGTGGAAAGCAGCGTCTTAATTATAAATCAAGACGCGGCGCAGGCACGGCGCGAGGCTGTCAGGGGCGCTTTGCAGAGGGCGGTGGAGCAGGCAACGGGCACTCTGTTGTCACCGGAAACTATGGCGGCGCAATCCAAGATATTAAAGGAAAGCTTATTCCTCAAGGCCGATCAATATATACAGAATTATCGCGTTATGGGTGAACATGTCTCCTCTAACGTTTATACATTAGTTATGAGGGTAACCGTTGCCCTTGAGGGCGTAAAGAGTGAGCTCGTTGCCGTTGGCCTGGGAAAAGAGTTGGAGCGCGGAGTTACATCGGCGCCGGTGGCGGTTGTGGTCAGTGGCATAAAGAGTTATGAAGATTACCGGCGGTTCAAGGAATTTATCAAAGCCGGCATCAAAGGTGTGGACGCTGTTCGCCCGCGAAGCATAGCTTGGCGAGTTGCCACTATGGAAGTGGATTTCCGGGGGGAAGCGGCTGTTTTTGCCGCCGCGTTGTCAAGGGTGAAACAATTCCCTATCAGGACGAGCCTTCTGGCGGATAATTCCCTGGAGGTAATTTTTATCAAGTGATGAGGAATTTGATGGTATTGAAAAAAGCACTGTTGCCGCTTATGTTATGTCTGTTTGCCGGCTGCTCTTTCCGGGCGCCGCACGTAATTGCGCCTGATTACGCTAAAAATACAACAAGATTAGTGGCACTGATGCCCGTGGAAAACAAGACCAGCGACGTGGTTGCAGCGCCCATGCTGAGGGAAAAGATGCTGGAAGAATTATATTACAAGGGGTATCCCAAAATTCCCCTTGATCTGATCGATAGACAATTTTCTAAACTTGGCGGCGGGGATGTGAAAGCGCCGCCAGGGAATGTCTTGCCGCAATCGATGGGTGAATTGTTGAAGGTTGATGCCGTTATGTGCTGCACCCTGAGTGAAAGCGAGACCCCGATATATATCCTTTATGCGCCCACGTCATTGGCCGTGTCCTGTGAATTGCGGAGCGTAAAGACGGGAGAAACGCTTTGGAAGTCCCGTTATGCCATCAGGGAACGGAATTTCGGCTATTCACGGTTGGACGTGGAAAGGAAAGCGGCCAAGGTCTATGAGGCCGCCATTCAGGAAGCTGTGCAAAAAATCCTGGAAACACTTCCCGACGGCCCAGATCTTACGGGATGACAAAAAATGGCTGTGACGGGATTATCAACGGTGCCGGGTCGGTTACGGCCGAATAGATGAGAGACAAGTGAGTATACCCAATTTCTTATCCCTTTTCAGAATCATTCTGGTGCCGATAACGGTCATTTTTCTTATCGACGGTGCCTATTTAAAGGCGTTAACCGTTTTTACCATAGCTGGAATAACCGATGCCCTGGATGGCTTTCTGGCACGCGTGTTGAGTCAAAAAACTATCCTGGGAGCTTATCTGGATCCCCTTGCCGATAAGGCGCTGCTTACCAGTTGTTTCGTCACGCTCTCTATCCTGGGTATCATTCCCGGCTGGCTGACCGTGATTGTGGTTAGCAGGGATTTCATAATCCTTCTCGGTATTTCCATTCTTTTTATGGTATCTATCCCTTTTGAGATCCGACCGATCTTCGTGAGTAAGGTAACCACGGCCCTACAAATTATCACGGTTCTGCTGGCCCTTGGGATTAAGGCCCTGGGGGGTGATAGCTACCCGCTTGGCGTTCATTTATTGCAATGGCTTACGGCAGGGTTTACAGTTGTTTCCGGGTTTCATTATATCGTTAGAGGCATCAAGGCCATTAACAACATGTAGCTCTTTTGAAAATCAACTATTGAAAGCAATTAAGCAAAACTGCGCGGCCTTCTTTCTATATTTGCCTTGACATAACAGCCTTTTATTGTTAGGTGTACAAAGTTTGAAGTAAGTCCCGTAGGCACGTAGCTCAGGGGGAGAGCGCCATCCTGACGCGGTGGATGT
>Ga0082335_1009248_pt1 | contig 10725 bp, 11 predicted proteins | sample Subgrocontami58m_FD_72375 | JGI IMG/M metagenome (GOLD analysis project Ga0082335, IMG submission 72375) | Subsurface groundwater microbial communities from S. Glens Falls, New York, USA - GMW37 contaminated, 5.8 m (SPADES assembly) (version 2) ... | reverse complement strand
CGAGCTGGGGCCCCCCCCGCCCACCCCCCCGCGAGCCGCGCTAGCCAGCCCCGGGGGCCCCGGCCGGGCCAGCCGGCCGCGCACCCAGGCGAGGGCGTCGCTTGGCGGGCCGATGCGCAGGCCCGAACGGGACGCCACTGCGGGATCGTCGAGGAAGTGGCGGCGGTTCAGCGTGACCAGGTAGTCGACCTTCGCCGACATGGCAGCGACGACGATGGCCACGTCCGGCCGATGGCTGATGATCTCCCAATGAGGCTGCAGGTCCTCCGGTCCAGGGTCCCGGACAATCCGCAGACCGGTGTGGCGCAGGGTCTCTCGAACAAGCGGCACTGCGGCGATGGCTTTCCGGACGACGGCCCGCTCCGTCTCCGCCACCACCTGCTCGGAGACGATAACCGTGATCTCGGACGCTTCGGCGAGCACGAGCAATGCCCGAGAGGCGCCTCGCGGCGAGACCACTCCGGCGAACAGGGCGCTACTGTCGAAGAAGAGGCTAGGCCTGGAGATAGTGCTCGCGATAGTAGCGCTCTCGCTCCTCGTCGAGGGCCTGGAGCATATCGTCCAACGCTACGCCCTCTTCGGCGAGGATCGTCGCCACCTGGTCGCCCAGGCGCTCAACCTCTGATTGACCCCGCTTCAGCAAGAGCGAGCCCTCTCCCAGGTCCACCAGCGTGAACACGTCGCCCTCGCCCAACTGGTACTTGCGCCGGAGCACGCGGGGGATGGTAATCGTCCCGCGCTGGCGAACCTGCACCGTCAAAGCAGCCACCGCGCCTCCTTCGGCTGAAATACTGATTCTCTGTCAGCATTCTACCGCATTCATTGGGACCGTTGGAACCTGCTAGTGTACGCGCATGGCTGCAAGCTGGTTGACGCGCCCCAGGGCCTCCTCCGCCTCGGCCATGATGCGCTGGATCAGCTCGCGAACCGTGGGCACGTCGTGGATGCGGCCTGCCTCCTGCCCGGCCGGGACGGGCGCGTCATCCACGTCGCCGTCCAGGATGGAGCGCTGGACCTCGTGCTCCTCCTTGTACTCGGCGATCTCCTGCTGGGTCTTCCCGGCGTCCATCATCTGGCGTAGCGCCAGGCTGTAGCTGTTCTTCAGCCCCCTCTGGGGTCCCAGGGTGCCCTGGACCACGATGGTGTCGCGCGTCGTGGCGCGGAGAATCGCTTCTTTGTAGTTGGGGTGGAAGCCCGCCTCCTGGGTGCAGATAAAGTGCGTGCCCATCTGCACGCCCTGGGCCCCCAAGGCGAAGGCGGCCACGAGACTCTTGCCGTCCGCAACGCCGCCAGCGGCGATGACCGGCACCTGCACGACGTCGGCCGTGGCCGCCACCAGCACGAAGGTGTGCACCGCGTCGGGGTTCACGTGGCCGCCGGCCTCGTAGCCCGAGGCGACGATGGCGTCGATGCCGGCCTGGGCCACCTTCTGGGCGTGGTAGACCGTGGGCACCACGCCCGTGCACACCAGTCCTTCCTCCTTCAGCTCGCGGATGTGGGGCGTGGAGTCGCCAGCGGAGAGGAAGATGATGCGCAGCTTGCGGGCCACCGCCGGGTCCTTGCGGGCGTCCCGCACCGCCCGCAGCACCTCCGGAAAGCGCACCGAATTGACGGGTATGTTCACCCCGAAGGGCTTGTCGCGCTCCGTGTGCTCCATGGCCTCGCGGATGCACTCGCTGGCCATCTCATGCTGGCTACGTCCCTGGCGTACTCCCAGGGGCACGTTGCCGCTGATGAGCCCCAGCCCGCCGGCATTGCTGACGGCGATGGCCAGGCGCGTCGTGTCCCCCGGGCCCATGCCGGCCTGCACGATGGGATACTCGACGCCGAACAGGTCACAGAGAGGTGTATGAAAGGGGGTCATCGTTCTCTCCTTGGGTAGTGAACTCGGTGCGTGCGGCCCAGCATAGCCAAGCTCCGGGCCCCGCGCTAGTGGGGGGGCGACGGTAGTTGCTTGACCAGATGGTCACGCCATGGCCATTATGTAGTCACAGGAAGACGCGAGAGGGACCACCATGGAGCGAGCCAGTGTCCGCGAGCTGAAGGCCCATGCCAGCGAGATCCTCCGGCGTGTGCGGGAGGAGAGCGAGAGCTACGAGATCACCCACCGGGGGAAGCCGATCGCCCGGCTGGTGCCAACCGTGGATGAGGGGCGCAAGATCGTGGACCTCGAGGGCCTATGGGCGAGTCGGCTCACTCGGGAGCAGATAGAACAGTTGGACAAAGGGGTCGGCGAGGTCCAGCGCGAGGTTCAGGAGCAGTTGGATCGGCTCGCCGATCAGCTCGCCCCTGACCTCGGCTGCGAGCCAGTCGATGAGCGGTGACGGAGGCTCTCGCTACGTAGTCGACACGCATCCGCTCTTGTGGCATCTCAGCGATCCCCCGAAGCTGAGCGCTGCCGCCCGCGGGATCTTCCATCTGGTGCGCGCCGGGTTGGCCGAGATGTGGGTCCCGGCCATCGTGCTGGCGGAGTTGGACTATGCGTGCAGGAAGTATCGGTTGCCACCCCTGACGAAGCTCCTCTTCGAGCATGCAGTCCTCAGCTCCAATTTTCGCTTCGCGCCTTTGGACGACGTGACCTTCGCAATCTTCCTGGAGCTTGAAGCCCCGGCCGAGATGCACGACCGGCTGATCGCCGCTGAGGCCCTCCGCCGTGAGGCCCCCGTCATCACCCGCGATGCGGAGCTTCGAGACGCAGGGTTCGTCGAGACCATCTGGTAGCGATCGCTTCGAGCCCTAAGCTTCTCCTAAGCTTCAACTAAGTCCCTGCTCAGGACCGCCCTGCCTCCGGGACCTAGAGTGGTCCGTGAGGGTGGTAACGCTGTGAGTTCGAGGGGCTCCCGTGGTCTGGTTCGGCTGGCGGTGCTGGTTGTCCTGGGGATAGCCGCCCTGGTTCCGGCCACGGGTCTCGCCGGCCGGGTGGCCCATCTTCCTGCACTCGCGGCGGCCCCCGCTGCCATCGAGACGACCGGCACCGTCACGGTCCAGCGCGCGCCCGATGGCTCGTTCCGCTACCTCGTGAACGGCACTCCCGAGATCTTCATCGGCATGGGCTACAACCCCATCTACCGCCATCTGTCCGATGACGAGCGGACAGCCAACTACGATCGGGACTTTGGCATCCTTGCGGAGGCCGGGGTGAACCACATCACCGGCTGGGACGCCGACAAGGGCTACGAGCAGGACAAGTTCGACGAGATCACCCTCGACTACGCCCACAGGCACGGCATCGGCGTCGTGATGCCCTTCTTCTTGCCGGCCAATGGCGACTACGAGGATCGTGCCTTGCTCGACGGGCTCCTGCAGGAGGCAGCCCTGAAGATCGAGCGGTTCAAGGACCACCCCGCGCTCCGCATGTGGGGCGTCGGCAACGAGGTCCTCACAGACATGCCGCCGTCCGTCAGGAACGCCGCGGCCTTTCTCCTCTTCCGCCTGGAGATCGCCGACCTGTTCCACACCCTGGACCCGCACCACCCGGTGATCTTTCGGGAGGCAGAGGACACGTTCGTGCCGGATATCAAGGCTCTGCTGGAGCTTTCTGGCCGGTCCCGGCCCTGGCTGGTGTACGGCACGAATGTCTACTCCCAGGAGCTGGAGCGCATCCTGAGCGGGTGGCCTTCCCGTGGGCTGGATGTGCCCCTGGTGGTCTCCGAGTTCGGCGCTGAGCCAGACTGGCTCGCCAGCCGGTCGCTGGGCTATCTCGCGATGTGGCGCACCATTCGCCAGTACCCTGACTACGTCCTGGGCGGAGCGCCCTACGTCTGGACCACCGAAGGCCCCGAGCCGGTCGATCAGAAGTGGGGCTTGATGGACGCCGACAGCCGGCCCGTGGACGACACCTTCGAGCTGCTGGCGGCGGAGTGGCGCCGGGAGCGCGGCGCCCAGACTCGCTAGGGCCGGACCTCGTCCTCCACTTGGTACGCCGAGGCGAGGGCGGGCAGACTGCCGTCCACGGCATGGCCACCGTCGTCGGTCATCCCAAAGGTGCGGTCGAGCGGCTCCGGCCCCGCGGTCGTCCAGACGTAGGCGCAGCCTCCCAGGACGCTTGGATGGCTGCGGATGACGGACCACTGCTTCAGGTAGGCTAACGGGCGGTCGGCAGGCCGCAGCCCCATGGTCGCGAACTCCGAGATCAGGAGCGGCTGGTTCCAGTGCGCCGTGGGACCCTGCTCCAACGCGTCCTTCAACCGGTAGGTGAAGAAGTTCATGCCGTAGACGAGCCAGGGCCGCGACACACCATCGGCGGCGAGGGCGTCCGCCACGGGCTTCAGATAGACGTCCTCAGCGTCGCGGTAGATGACCGGGTGGTGGGGATCCAGCGCATGGATCAGGTCGGCTGCCTGGACGAGGAAGCTGGCGAAGGCCGCAGCGTTGGGCTTGCGCACGTCCTTCATGGCATGGATGACCTCGTTCCCCACGGCCCACATGCGCAGCGCCGGGCTCAGCCGGTGCCCCATCACCCAGCTCGTTATCTCCCCTAGAAGCTGATCCCTGGTGGATTCCTCCGCAAAGGAGAGGCTGGGATCGATCTCGATGGGCAGGATGACGCCCAAACGGTGCTCACTTGCTTTGCGGAGGAGCAGGCCATCGAACTCGTGCCGGTCCCAGCCGGTGATGGTATTGACCCGGGCTGCTCGAAGCGAGGCGAAGTCGCGATCATACCGCTCCGCCCGGCTCTCGGCCGTGTCGCCCTCGGTTACCGGGTTGTAGCCCATGCAGCGGACCCGGCGTTTCTCGCCGTTCACCCGATACTCGAATCCCCCTTCGACCTCGGTGACGGTCACCGTGCTGGGCTTCTCGACCGTTGCCGGGCCGCGGGCGGCCTGGCCGAGGGCCTCCGCAGGCGTTTCGAGCGCCGGCTCGGCCGGGGCGAAGGCCGCCAGGCCCTTGAGGGGCGTCTGGTACAGGAGGAGGGCGCAGGCCACCGCCGCTGGGCCCGGGACGCGGCTGGCAACTGAGACGAACGAGATACGGCTGCGCAAGCGGGCAGCGCTGATGCCCAGGATGCCCAGCCACCGCAGGAGCGCGAGCCCCACGCCATAGATCGAGCTGACGATGGCGACGTTGACGAGAAGATCGAGGGGCACGCCCAGGCTGGCGAAGGCCAGGTCGAAGGCCTCGGAGCTCAGATCCAGGAGCTTCGTGGCCACCAGCGAGAGCAGGACGTGCCCGCCGCTGCTGCCGCTCCACGAAAGATGGAGCTGCGCGGCAATGGCGTAGGCTTGGCAGACGAGGGCGGCGGCCACGGCAGGGACAATGAGTCGGCCTCGCCTCGCCGCCGCGCGGGCACCGTGTGCCCTGGTCGCCAGGTAAGCGACGGCCAGCCCGCAGAAGAGGAAGCTGACGTTCCTCACCAGCCGGGCGAGATGCACACCGACTGAGGAGCTGCCGGCGTCGAAGACGGTGCCGATCCACACCGTGTCTGGAAGATGGGCTGGCGGAGCGAACTGGTCCGGAAGCCAATCGGACAGCCATTCCCCTGGCGGCAGTCGTGTGGCTAACCGGGCCCCGCCCGCGCCACGCAACGCCTCCAGGGCGAGCCCGGCGTAGACGTCGTCTCCGAGGAGAAGCTGGGCCCCCTCGCGAGCCAGAGGCGCCGCGGCAGCTATGGAGAGCCCCCGGGCCACGCTGAGCAGACCGACCTGGTGGAGCAGTGACAGGGCAAGCCAAAGCGCGAGAAGGCCGGCCCCGGCAAGGAGGGCGGAGCGCACGGCCCGCGTCCAACCGGCGGCCCTCTGCCGGTGGCCTAAAACCGACCCGAGCGCCCCCCGGAGTGACCGTGGGCGCCTTGGCCACAACTGCAGCCCACGGGCTGAGACCTTGGGCATCTTTCTGCTCCGCCCGGGATGTGATGGGCGACAGCATACGTGGCTCCACGGCCCAGTATCAAGTTCGCATAGGGCGACCCAACGAGGGACGTACGCGTGTCATCGAGGCCGCCTGGCAGCACCCTGGTATAGTTGAAGCAGCCTGCAAGCTGGAACGATCATGTCTCACAGCACGTACATTCCCTCGCTCGAGGAGGCCCGCTCTGTTGGGGGGGGCGCGAACCTGCTGCCGGTCTACCGCGAGATCGCGGCCGACCTCGAGACTCCCGTCTCGGCCTACCTGAAGATCGCCCGTGGCCGCTACGGCTTCCTGTTGGAGAGCGTGGAGGGCGGCGAGCGGTTGGGGCGCTACAGCTTCATCGGCTCCGAGCCCCGCCGCGTCCTGCGCACGGGCTACCGGCAGGGGGGCGTTGCCTCCTACCGCGATCCGCTGCCGCTGCTGCGCGAGGAGCTGCAGCGGTGGCGTGTCTATCCCGTGCCCGATCTGCCGCGCTTTCACGGGGGCGCCGTAGGGTATCTCGCCTATGAGGTCGTCCGTTACTTCGAGCGCCTCCCCGAGGCGCCGCCGGATCCCCTGAGCGTGCCCGAGTCTGTCTTCCTCTTTACCGACACCCTGCTGGTCTTCGACCACCTGCGGCACCGCATCAAGGTGGTGACACACATGCCCCTGGCAGGCGATCGTGACGCCGCCTATGCGGTGGCCGTCGATCGGATCGAGACCCTGGTGGCGCGGCTGAGGCGCTCCTTGCCGCGGCGGACCTTCCGGGCGACTGCGCCCGGCGCCTCCTCGCCGGCTGGTGTGAACATGACCCAGGGGGAATACGAGGCCCGCGTGCGCCGGGTGCAGGAGTACATCCGGGCCGGCGACATCTTCCAGGCCGTGATCTCCCTCCGGCTGACCCGTCCCACGCCTGCCCCTCCCTTCAACATCTACCGGGCCCTGCGGGCCGTCAACCCCTCGCCCTATATGTACTTCCTCCGCCTGGGCGACTTCCAGATCATCGGGGCCTCGCCCGAGCCCCTGGTGCAGGTGCGGGACGGCGCCATCTCGACCCATCCACCAGCGGGCACCCGTCCCCGGGGCGCCACGCCGGCGGAGGATCTGGCCCTCGAGCAGGAGCTGCGCCAGGACGAGAAGGAGCGGGCCGAGCACGTCATGTTGGTGGACCTGGCCCGCAACGACCTGGGACGGGTGAGCCGGCCCGGTACGGTGCGCGTGACCCAGTTCATGGACATCGACCGGTTTTCCCACGTCATGCATCTGGTGTCCCACGTCGTGGGCGAGCTCCGGCCCGAGGTGACCGCCTTCGACGCCGTCCGCGCGTGCTTCCCCGCCGGGACCGTCTCCGGGGCGCCCAAGATCCGGGCCATGGAGATCATCGCCGAGCAGGAGCCCCATGGGAGGGGACCTTATTCCGGCGTCGTCGGCTATTTCAGCTATACGGGCAATCTGGACACTGCCATAACCATTCGGACCATCGTGCTGCGCGGTGGGGTCGCCCATGTCCAGGCCGGCGCGGGCATCGTCTACGACAGCGTGCCCGAGCGCGAGTACCAGGAATGCCTCAACAAGGCCCAGGCGCTGCTGCGGGCCCTGGACGAAGCCGAGGCGGGCGTCACGCTAGAGTAGGCGTTCGCGCCCTCACCCTCGCCCTCTCCCAGGAGGGAGAGGGGATTGGCGCGAAGGAGACGAGGTAGAGGAGCATGATTCGAGAGGCGATTGGGGACGTGGTGGCCGGGCGCACCCTGGATGAGGCGACGGCCACGGCTGTGATGAACGAGATCATGAGCGGCGAGGCGACGCCGGCCCAGCTCGGGGCCTTCCTGGTGGCGCTGCGCCTGCGCGGCGAGACGGTGGAGGAGCTGGCCGGGTTCGCCCGCGTGATGCGCGAGAAGGCGCTGCGCGTGTCCGTCTCATCGCCCGTCATGGACACCTGCGGCACGGGCGGCGACGGCGCCGCCACCATCAACGTCTCGACCGCGGCGGCCTTCGTGGCCGCCGCGGCCGGCGCCCGGGTGGCCAAGCATGGCAACCGGGCCATGAGCAGCCGGTGCGGCAGCGCCGACGTGCTGGAGGCCCTCGGGGTGAAGATCGACCTCGGGCCCGAGGCCGTGGCGCGCTGCATCGACGAGGTGGGCATGGGCTTCATGTTCGCCCCGGGCTACCATCCGGCCATGCGCTTCGCCGCGGGGCCGCGCCGGGAGATCGGCGTCCGCACCGTGTTCAACCTCCTGGGGCCCATGACCAACCCCGCCGGCGCCCGGTCCCAGGTGCTGGGGGTCCCGGAAGAGGGGCTCACGGACAAGCTGGCCCAGGTGCTGTTGCGCCTGGAGTGCGACCGGGCCATGGTGGTGTACGGGCTGGACGGCCTGGACGAGTTCAGTGTGTCCGGCCCAACCGGCGTGGCGGAGGTGCGGGATGGCCAGCTCCGGAGCTGGCAGGTGACGCCGGAGGAGGTCGGGCTCCGCCGCTGGCCTCGGGAGGATGTCCGCGGCGCCGGACCGGAGCAGAATGCCGCCGCCCTGCGCGCGGTCTTCGCGGGCCGCCCGGGTGCCCACCGCGACTTCGTGCTGCTGAACGCCGCCGCCGCCCTCGTGGTGGGCGGAGTGGCCGAGGACCTGCGGGCCGGAGTCCAACGGGCAGCCGAGGTAGTGGACTCGGGCGAGGCCGGGCGCCGCGCCGAGGCTCTGGCGCGGTTGAGCCAGACGCTGTAGGGAACCATGAGCATCCTCGACACGATATTCGAGCAACGGCGGGTCAGCGTGGACCGCCAGAAACGCGCAGTGTCGCCCAACCGGGCCCGGCTGCTGGCCGGCACCCAGCCACCGCCCCCATCGTTGGCGGCAGCGCTGGGCGGCGCCGGCGTGGGCGTCATCGCCGAGATCAAGCGGCGGTCGCCCTCGGCCGGCGTGCTGAAAGCCGCGGCCAGCGCCTCTGCCCAGGCCCGCCTGTACGCGGCCAACGGCGCGGCTGCTATCTCGGTGCTCACCGAGCGGGAGCACTTCGGCGGCAGCTACAGCGACCTGGTCCGGGCCCGGCGCGCTGTGGCCGGCCAGCCGGTCCCCCTCCTCTGCAAGGATTTCATCTTCGACCCCTACCAGGTGCACCGGGCGCGCGCCGCCGGGGCTGCGGCCATCCTGCTTATCGCCGCCATCCTCGAGGAGGCGGACCTGCGCTCGCTGCTGGCCCTCGCCGCGACCCTGGGCATGGATGCGCTGGTCGAGGTACACGACGAGGCGGACCTGGCCAGGGCCCTGGCCGCCGGCGCGCCCATCATCGGCATCAATAACCGCGATCTCCGCACCTTCCAGGTGGACCTGGGCACCACCGCGCGCCTGCGTCCCCAGGTGCCTCGCGACCGGCTGGTGGTGAGCGAGAGCGGGTTCCGCCGAGCCGAGGACGTGGCCTGGATGCGGGCTCTGGGCGTGCAGGCCGTGCTGGTGGGTGAGACCCTCATGCGGGCGCCCGACCCCGCCGCCGCCCTGCGTGAGCTGGTCGAGGCGGGACGCCCGGCTTGACGAACGGGCGAAGCGCCATGCATAGTAGGGATGCGAGCCCGCCTTGGAGCGGGCTGGCCAAATCCTGCACACTGGGGTCAGGGGGGGCAAGGGAGCCATGACCTATATCATCACCGAGCCGTGCATCGGGGTTTTGGACAAGGGCTGCGTGGAAGTCTGTCCCGTGGACTGCATCCACGGCACCGACGAGGACACGATGCTCTACATCGACCCTGACGAGTGCATCGACTGCGGTGCCTGCGTGCCCGAGTGCCCCGTCGAGGCGATCTTCGCCGAAGACGAGGTACCGGAGAAGTGGCAGAGCTTCATCCCCATCAACTACGATTACTTCAAGAACAAGAAGTAGTCGATCTAGCTAGCCCCTGCGGGGGCGGCGGAGCAGGATACGAGAAGGCCGGAGCATTCTGGTGCTCCGGCTTCGTGTGTCCATGGCCTTGGGGCTGACGGACTGAGGTGCCGCGCGCGGCGCTAGTCTGGTGGGTCCAGGCGCAGGAGCCGGGCCGCGTTCTCCCAGAAGAGCTTCTGCAGCGTCTCTGGCCGCAAGGAGAGGCGCCGGATCCCAGCGATATTCTGGCCAATGCTCGTGGGCAACCCCGGCCAGTCGGAGCCGAAGAGCAGCTTGTCGGCGATCCGCTCCAGCTCCGGGAAGTAGTCCAGCAGCCGATTGGGCGGCAACCCTGAGACGTCGATGTAGACGTTCTCGTGGAGACGGGCCAGGTAGTAGGCCTCCTCGAACCAGAGGGGCCTCCCGCCGTGGGCCAGGATCAGCGGCAGCCGCGGGAAATCCACCGCAACGTCGTCCAGCAGGAGCGGATGGGCGTACTTCAAGCGCGAGCCAGGGAAGAAGGCCCAGCCCGTGTGGAGCATGACGGGGATGCCCAGCTCCTGGGCGGCGGCGTAGATGGGGTAGACCAGGGGCTCGTTGGGGTAGAAGTACTGGAACGAGGGGTAGAGCTTGAGGGCCCGGAACCCCTCCTCCCGCACGAGGCGGGTCAGCTCCGCCGCCGGGCGCTGCTCCAGGTAGGGGTTGATGGAGGCCATGGGGATGAGGCGTTTGCTGCCCCGGCACAAGTCGGCCACGTACTCGTTGGTGAGGAGTCCTGGAGTGATGGGTGCCTCCTCGGCCATGACGACGCCGTAGTCCACGCCGGCCTCGTCGAGGAGCTCGACTAAGGCCTCGGGCCGCGAGTAGCGCTGCATCTGTCCCTCCACGTCCGGGCCCAGCACGGTGGTGGCCAGGTATTCGTGGTAGCCCTGGGTCGTGTGCTCGAACCCCAGGCAATGAATGTGCACATCGATGATCGGCATGGTTTGCTCCAGGTGTGGTCGGCGATACTCTACCAGCAGCCCGGGATGCCGTACAGCAGCGGTATGGCCT
>Ga0082335_1009246_pt1 | contig 10731 bp, 13 predicted proteins | sample Subgrocontami58m_FD_72375 | JGI IMG/M metagenome (GOLD analysis project Ga0082335, IMG submission 72375) | Subsurface groundwater microbial communities from S. Glens Falls, New York, USA - GMW37 contaminated, 5.8 m (SPADES assembly) (version 2) ... | reverse complement strand
TCGGGCCTTTGTCCGTCATTCCACCGCCGCTGCGGCGCTTGCAGCTTTCGGCGTGTCGGGGCGAGCTGGCGCGCAGGGTGCCCAGCCGCTCGAGGTCGTGAAGATCATCACCGGCTTCCCGCCCGGCGGGACCTCCGACACGCTCTGCCGCCGGGTCGCTGAAGGGCTGAAGGGCACGGCGTACACCAAGGCGGCGATCGTCGAGAACAAGCCGGGCGCCGGCGGCCAGATTGCGGTCCAGTCGATGAAGGGTGCGGCGACCGACGGCAGCGTCATCCTGCAGACGCCGGCCTCGATGCTGATGATCTACCCGCACATCTACAAGAACCTGTCCTACAACGCCTTCACCGACGTCACGCCGGTAACGCTCGCCTGCACGTTCGACTTCGGCTTCTGCGTCGGCCCGGCCGTGCCCGACAGCGTGAAGAACATTCCGGAGTTCCTGGCATGGTGCAAGGCGAACCCGGACAAGGCCAACTATGGCTCGCCGGCGGCGGGCTCCGTGCCGCACTTCATCGGCGTGCTGCTGGGCCAGGCGGGCGGCGTCGAGCTGAAGCACGTGCCCTATCGCGGCTCGGCGCCCGCCGTGGCTGACCTGGTCGCCGGTCAGATCCAGGCGGTCTCCGCGCCGGTCGGCGAATTCACCCAGCAGGCCAACGCCGGCAAGATCCGCTTCCTCGGCGTCTCGGGTGCCGCGCGCAGCCGCTTTGCGCCCAACGTGCCGACCTTCGCCGAGCAGGGCTACAAGGACCTGGTGTTCTCTGAGTGGTTCGGCTTCTTCGCGCCGGGCGGCACGCCGGCGCCGGTCGTGATGCGTGCCAATGGCGCGTTACGTACCGCGCTCGCGCAGAAGGACGTGATCGACGGCCTCGCCGTCATGGGCCTCGAGGTCAAGTCGTCGACGCCGCAGGAACTCGCGACGCTCCTGAAGGACAGCTACGACCGCTGGGGTCCCATCGTGAAGAAGATCGGTTTCACCGCCGACTCCTAGACCCGGCGCGCGCCCTCGCGGGCATAGGCCGCGACAGCGCGATCGACCAGCACCTTGCGGTCGATCTTGTTGGTGCCGGCCAGCGGCAATTCGTCGACGAACCACACGGCGCGCGGATGGGCGTAGGCCGGTCCGTTGTCGAGGGCGAAACGGCGCAGCGTATCCTCGGTCGGCGTGGTGCCGGGCCGGGGCACCACGAAGGCCACCGGCAACTGGTACTTGATCTCGTCCGGCACCGGCACGACGCAGGCCTGCGCCACGTCCGGATGGCGGCCGAGCAGCTTCTCGACCTCGCCGGGATAGACGTTCTCGCCGCCGCACTGGAACATGTCGTCGGCACGGCCGACGAAGAAGACGAAGCCGTTCTCGTCGCGCCGCATCACGTCGCCGGTATCGTACCAGCCGTCGATCAGGCGCTTCTTGGTGTCGGTCTCGCGGTTGAGGTAACCGGTCATCAGGGCCGGTGTCCTGATGTGGAGCACACCCTGCGTCGGCCCGGTCTCGGCACCGCCGACGAACTTCACCTCGATGCCCTTGCGCGGATAGCCGAGCGATCCCATCGGCTTGGGGATGCCGTCGGGATGAGGGCCGAAACCCAGCGGGCCGGACTCGGTCGTGCCCCAACTGTTGGCCGTTTCGGCGTTTGGAAACAGCCGGTGCATCTGCTCGAAGAACTCCGGTGTCGACGGCGCCGAGCCCGTGACGGCGGTGGTCACGCAACCGAGGTCGGCGCGGGCCAGCTCCTCGGTTTCGCGCATCACCAGCGCCAGCATGGTCGGTACCGACGTCACCATGTCGATCCGCTGGCGGTCGATGGCGCGGATGTAGCCGCGCGCGGTGAAGCTGGTCATCAAGACGATCGTGCCGCCATTGATCATCACCATCTTGGCGCTGAACAGGCCGTTCATGTGGAACAGCGGCGCGGCGATGATCGCCTTCTTGCCCTCGATCCCGGGCCTCTGCTCGGGCGTGGCGCCGGTCGCCCAGAGATAGCCGCCGTGTGTCAGCGGCACCCCCTTGGGCAGGCCGGTGGAGCCGGACGTGTAGAGGATCATGGCGACCTCTTCCGGCCTCATCTCGACGGGCTCGAACGGGCCCGCGAAGGTATCCTGATCGAGCAGGGTGTCGATCTGCTCCATCAGCACGGCCGGCACTAGCGCGCTCACCAGGGCGCTGCGCTCCGAATCGGCGATGGCGAACTTGATGCCTGAGTCCTTCATGATGTGGGCCACCGTTTCGCGCGGCAGCTTGTGGTTGACGCACACCGACACAAGGCCGGCCGCCATCGTGGCCATGTAGAGCACGAGGTAGTCCGCGCTGTTGGCGGCGACGATGGCCACGGCCTCGCCGCGCTTCAGCCCGCGCTGCAGCAGGCCGCGCGCCAGCGCCGCGATGCGCCGGCGGCCCGCGCCGTACGACAGGCGCAACTGCTCGTCGCCGTCAGGTGAGAGCTGGACGATGAAGGCGCGGTCGTCGGGGGCGGCCGGATCGAGAATGGCAGCGAGATTCTTGGGAGTCATACCCTGTCCGGTGTGCAAGCGGTGTGCCTATTGGCCCCGGCGATGGAACTGCGAGCCGCCATAGGATTGATCGGTCGGAACGATCTCCATGTAGCTCACGTCCATGCGTTGCGGCGAGCCCAGCACGAACATGATGGCCTCGGCGATATCGGCGGCCAGCAGGCTGTCGTAGCCTTCGTAGAAACGGCGGCGGCCCTCCTCGCGGTCGTCGAGCTGGGCGAGGTGCGCGCCGGTCTCGACACGGCCCGGTGAGATGTCGCTCACCCGCACGCCCGAGCCGTGCAGATCGAGTCGGAGCGTCTGGCTGAGGTTGTGCAGGGCGGCCTTGGTCATGGCGTAGACCGGCATGCCGGGAACGGGCCAGGTGCCGAAAGTCGAGGTGAGATTGACGATGTGGCCCAGCCCGCGCGCCCTCATGCCGGGGACTGTCGCGGCCAGGCAATTGAGCGTGCCGCGCATGTTGACGTCCATCAGCGCGTCGATGTCGTCGGGCGCTGCTTCCCACGAGGGGGTCGATCGCGCGAAGGCCGAGGCGTTGTTGACCAGGATATCGGCGTCGAGCGCGCCCAGGGCCGACAGCACGGCGTCGCGGTGGGAGATGTCCAGCGCCAGCGGTCGGCAGCCGGTCTCCCGGGCGAGGACGGTCAGGTCGTCCGCCGAGCGCGCCACGGCGTACACCTCGATCCCGCTGATCCGAAGCTGCCGGACCGTCGCGGCGCCGATGCCGCGGCTCGCCCCGGTCACGACGGCGGTGCGATAGCGATCCAGGGACATGGCTTCTCCTTTGCGCGATAGCGGTCGACCGTTACATTGCCGACCATAGCGCATCAGCAAGCGGAGCGAGTCATGGCCAAGAAGCTTTTCCCCGATGGAACCGAGGTCGCCGGGTTTTATGTCCGGGCCATCAGGAGCGGGCCGTTCGTCTTCGTCTCGGGAACGACGTCGCTCAATGCCAAGGGACAGGTGCAGGGCAAGAATGCCGCCGAACAGACCGCGATCACCATGCGCAAGATCGAAGCCGGCCTGAAGTCGGCCGGCGCGCGACTGGCCGATCTCACCCGCACGACGATCTACGTCACGGATATCCGCGACATGGCGGGTGTCAGCCAAGCCCTAGGCAAGGCGCTCAAGGGTTCGGTGGTCACGTCCACCCTGGTTGCGGTCAGCGCGCTTGCCGTACCGGGCCTGCTGGTTGAAATTGAGGCGACGGCGGTCGTCGAGCGCTGAGCGAACAGGAGAGTTCTGATGGTTGGAGTGAAGCGGTCGGTGCTCGGCCGACGGCAGGCCCTTGTTGGAATGGGCGGGGTCGGCGTGGCTGGGGCAGGCTTGGCCGGGGTTGGAGCGGCCAGTGTGGCGCTGGCGAGCGGGCCGGCGTTTGCGCAGGAGCGCGTCAAGTCGGGCACCGTGAATATCGAGCAGGTCCAGGTAGCCTTCATTGGCAGCGGTAATGTCGGCGGGGGCACGCTGCACTATCGTGGCAAGAGCTACCGTTTCTCGATCGGCGGCCTCGGCGTCGGCGGTTTCGGCTTTTCCAAGATGGAAGCCTATGGCGATGTCTACAATCTCAAGGAGCTGCGCCAGTTTCCCGGTGTCTACGGACAGACCCGCTATGGCGCGGTGGCTGGCAACGACGGCGGGGGTGAGATGTGGTTGCAGAATCCGGAGGGCGTGATGCTGAGCCTGAAGACGCGCCGGCAGGGTCTCGCCGTGTCGCTCGGCGCCGATGCCGTCGTCATCGACTTCAAGTGAGTGCGGACATGATGATCGCGATCCGTCGAGCCTTCGCCCTCTCGTCCTTCCTGGCTGCCCTCGCCGGTGCGGTGCCTGCCTTTGCCCAGGATGAGGTGCAGACTTTCAACGCCTTTGCCACCGTCGTCGCCAACGGCACGATCGTCCGTGCGGCGGAGAAACAGGCCATGGTGGTCGGCACGCTGGCTGGCCCTTTCTTCATCGAGACGGATGAGGGACCGCAGCAGGCTGGTCGCGTCACCTGTGCCGTATCGGCGCGAGCCGACCAGGCGAGCCTGCGTCTGACGGCGACCGGCGCCTGTTCCTTCACCGCGCACGACGGCGCCACCGCCTGGGGCGAGTGGGAGTGCGCCGGCTATCAGCTCGTGGGATGCCGTGGCACGTTCAAGCTGGCGGGCGGCACCGCTCGCCTGACTGGCGCGACGGGCGAGAGCACGCTCATCTGGCGGCCGACCGCCCATGAATTCAGGAAGCAGCTCGACGGTGCGACGCTGGATAATGCCACCGGCATTCTTCTGTGGCGGGACTTCAAGCTGACGGGCAAATAGCGGTCAGGCCGGCGGGTAGGAGATCTTGTTGCGCTGCAGGAGGTCCTCGAGCGCCTTGATGCCCTGTTCGTAGCGGCCTTTCTGGCAGTCGATGCTGGCGCCCAGCCGGGTCATGTCCGGGCCACCCGAGCCCTCGCCACGCCGGGTGCCGTAATTGTCGAAAATGGCACCCAGTTGAGCGCAGCGTGCGGCAAGCTGTTCGGTGGTCTGCTGAGCATGCGACGGGCCGGGCAGCAGCACGGCGGCGATGATGCCGTGCAGCACAAGTCTCGGAAGCCACTGTGGCATTCGTCTCTCCAACCGGTCGGGGCTGTTGATAGGCTCACAATCTATACGTCGGAATCCACCGTGCCTTGTACCAGCCAGCGGCCGCGATGTACTGTCAGGCGTCCGGTACCGACGGACCAAACGGGGGAGCAGGCATGGTTTCGCGATCGACGGTTCGCTGGATGCTCGTTGTGGGCATCGCAGCGCTGGTGGGGGCGTGCTCCGTCGGCAAGGGCACCCTGGGCAACGATCCGGCGACCGAAAGCCAGGCATCGACCATCACCTGGTCGGACGGCAAGCCGGCCGTGTCGATCAGCTGCAAGACGCCGGGCGGCTGCCAGTCGCGTGCAGTCGCTGTTTGCAATTCCACGCGCGGCGAATACACGGTGCTGAAAATGGAAAACATGCCGACCCGTGGCGACATGTCAGAGGTGCGCGGCCCGGCCTCTGTCGTCATTCGCTGTAGCGCCTAGTCGCATCGTTGCGTCAGCGTGGTTGGCGCGAGCCCCAGAGGGCGGCGAGTTCGGGCTGCGACTTCGCGGCGTCGGCACCTGATGGAAGCGGCGCCGTGTGATTGACTATCCAGGCGACGTCGTCGGTGGCAACGACGGCGCCTTCCTTATCGCGCAACAGCAGATGGTAGCCTTCGCGATAGAAGGCGAGCTGGGAATCCGGTCGTCGCGGCATGATCTCGATGGCGGCCCGTATCGGCCCGCGCGGCACGATGCGGTCGCCCAGCCCGTATTGCATGAGATAGGGCAGATCGATCCGGCCGGCCGCACGCCGGGCCGCGTCCATCAGGTCGACCAGCCCGTAGCCCATGTCGAGGCGCGTCTGGCGCAGCATCATCGGATCGTTGCGCAGCCTCTCGAGCGTCTTGGGATTGTCGGTCGGCTTGTAGTCGATCGATGTCGGCCCGGACGGCATCCAGGGGATCGTGTGGGCGAAGAACCAGAGTCCGGCGCTCGCCACGGGCCCAAAGGTGTCGCGCGAGCGGAGCGCAGGGGCGAGCAGGATCAGCCCGTCGACATCGATCTGCCGGTCGGCGGCCACCAGCGCCACGGCGCCGCCCATGCTTTCTCCGGCCAGATAGAGCGGCACGCCGGGGTGGCGGGCCCTGAGCAGGGCAGCCATCGCGCGGGCGTCCTCGACCAGGCTGTCGGTGCCGGCCCAGCGGCCCCGCGTCGGGCTGCCACCGAAGCCACGCTGGTCGTAGGCGTAGGTGGTGATGCCGGCCTTGGTCCAGATCGCGGCCGGATCCTCCCAGGCGTTTCGGTAGTCGCCATAGCCATGCAGGCCCAGGATCACGGCCGTCGGGGCGCCGTTTGTCGCAGGCCAGACCGCGAGCGGTAGCGCCGTGCCGTCGGCCGCGACATAACGGTCAGCCGAGTCTTCTGCCATGACGAGGGCTGGCGGCCGTACCGTGCCGCCCGCCGGAATGATGGTGGGCGCGCACGCGGCGAGAATGACCGGGGCGAAGACGGCCGCTATCATCCGACGGCGCAAGAGGAGAGAGATCGTGACCGAGCCTTTCGAAGTCATCACCGTCGATACCGACCGCGTCGCCTGCGATGGCGGGGGCGGCGCCTTGGGGCATCCCAAAGTCTACCTCAACCTCGGGCCGGATGGGCATGTCGAGTGCCCCTATTGCAGCAGGCTGTACAAGCTTGCCGAAGGTGCCGCCGTCCATGCCCATGCGCACTAGGAGCCGGCGATGAAGCAGCCTGGTTTGAGGCAGTTGGGCGAAGGCTGGAATTGGCGCGACCTCGAGATCGGCGACCGGTTCACCACCTATGGCCGCACGCTTTTCGAGTCCGACCTGTTGAGCTTCGTGACGCTTTGCGGCTTTTCCGAGGAGCTGTTCACCAACAAGGAATACATCAAGAGCCACGCCCCGATGCGCGGCGGCCACCCGGTGCCGGGCGCGCTGGTCTATTCGATGGCCGAGGGGCTCGTGATTCCGACCACGCTTCAGGGCACGGGGCTCGCCTTTCTGTCGATGGGCTTCGACATCAAGGGCCCGACCTATGTGAACGATACGATCCATGTCGAGATCGAGGTGACGGAGATCAAGCCGACCTCCAAGGATCCGTCGCGCGCCTTGGTGCGCACCACCAACCTGGTCAAGAATCAAAAAGACGAAACGGTGCTGGTCTACACGCCGTTGCGCATGATGCAGGGGCGGTAGCATGGCCAAAGTCGCGGTCGAGAGAGAAGGGCCGATCACGGTCGTATCGATCGACCGCAACACTCAGGCGCGCAACGCCGTCGATCCCGAGACCGCGCTCCTGCTGCGCGACGCTTTCCTTGCCTTCGATGCCGACGACAGCCAGTCGGTCGCGATCCTGACAGGCCGTGGCGGCACGTTTTGCGCCGGCTACGATCTGAAAGTGGCGGCCAGCCGCGAGAGCGGCGAGCTGCACGATCCGCCCCTTCATGATCCAGGGGGGCCTGGTCCGATGGGGCCGACGCGCCATCTCCTGTCCAAGCCGGTGATCGCCGCCGTGGAAGGCTACGCCGTGGCCGGGGGCCTCGAACTCGCCCTGTGGTGCGACATGCGTGTGGCCTCCGAGAGCGCCAAATTCGGCGTGTTCTGCCGGCGCTGGGGCGTGCCGCTGATCGACGGCGGCACGGTGCGCCTGCCGCGCCTGATCGGCCACAGCCGGGCCCTCGACATGATCCTGACCGGCCGCGAGGTCGGCGCCCGCGAGGCCATGGACTGGGGACTCGCCAACCGGTTGGTGCCGGAAGGCCAGGCGCTCACAGAAGCCAAGGCGCTGGCCGAACAACTCGCGAAGTTTCCCCAGACTTGTATGCGCTCCGATCGTCGCTCGTCCTACGAGCAGTGGGGCCTCGACGTTGCGGGCGCACTGGTCAACGAAGGCAAGCGCGGCGCCCCGGCGCTGCAGCAGGAGTCGCGGGCGGGTGCCGCCCGCTTCGCCGCCGGCAAGGGACGCGGCGGGAGCTTCGGCAACATCTGATGGCGACGATGCCGACAGATGCCGATGTCGCGCGCTATCGCGAAGATGGCGCCGTCTGCCTGCGTGGCGCCTTCGATGCCGGCTGGATCGAGCGCCTGCGTGAAGCGGTCGACGCCGACATGGCCGCGCCCGGCCCGATGGTGCGGATGAACACGCCCGAGGGCGCGCCGGGATTGTTCTTTGTCGATTTCCAGCTCTGGCAGCGCCATGCCGCGGCGCGGGCGTTCGTCTACGAGTCGCCGGCGCGCGAGATCGCGGCCCGCCTGATGGGATCGCGCGAGGTCGTCTACTATCACGATCACCTGCTGGTGAAGGAGCCGGGCACGCGCGAGCGCACGCCGTGGCACCACGACCAGCCCTACTATCCGATCGACGGCGAGCAGATCGTCTCGCTGTGGCTGCCGCTCGATCCCGTCGATCGCGCGACCTGCGTCGAGTACGTGAAGGGATCGCACCGCTGGGGCCGCTGGTTCCAGCCCAAGTTCTTCAGGAAGGGCGGCGTCGACCTGGAAGTCCAGGATCGGCGCTTCGAGCCGTTGCCCGATCTCGACGCCGAACGCGACCGTCACGAGTTCCTCGCCTGGGACATGGCGCCGGGCGACGTCATCGCCTTCCATGCGCTCACCCTGCACGGCGCGTCGGGCAACCTGTCGAGTGAGCGCCGCCGCCGCGCCTGGGCGACGCGCTGGTGCGGCGACGACGCCCGCTACGCCGCGCGGGTGGGCCAGATCTCGCCACCGATCCAGGACCACGGGTTGAAGCCGGGCGACCGGCTGGAGTGCGCGCTGTTTCCCAAGGTGCTGGGCCAAGGCACGGACTAGAGTGGGATGAAAAACCGGCTCTCCGCACGCCGGAGAGCCGAGCTTGTCACACCAAGTTGTGTCAAATGTTGTGACAGGGACGTGTGACATCGCGCCAATAACCTGCGGTCCGAGAGCCGCAGCAGACCGTCAAACTTCAGTCCTCGGATGCGTTGATCGCACCTCGGTCTGCCCCACCTCTGGACGGTCTCCAGCGGGGGCAGCCTTTGCTTGCTACGCACGGCTCAAGCGACCGCGGGACGGCCCCTCCTCCTCAATTGGAGCATACCCGGCGGCGGCGCCGGGCGGGGCATGGTCAAAGAAAAGGCCGACGCGGTTTAAGCGTCAGCCTGACAGAATTCATAGCACGTTCCTGCTGAACCTGCTCATCACATCTCTGTGAGCAAATGCTGGCAGTGCATGCACTTTGCCTAGGGCACCAGCACGGCCTTGCCGACAACGGTGCGCTCCTCGATCAGCTTGAAGGCTTTTACCCAGTCGGCGAGGTCGAGGGTGGCGGCGACCGTGGCCCTGAGCTTGCCCTCGGTGAACCAGCGCATCAGCTCGGCCTGGGCGTCGGCCACCATGGCGCGGCGCCGGTCGAGGGCCGCGGCTTCCTTGGGCGAGGGCGTGCCCTTGCCACCCCAGCCATTGTAGTAGCCGTAGTAGAAGCCGATCACCGTCGCATTCTTGACCAGCAGGATGTTGGCTGGAATCTGCGGGACAGTGCCGCTGGCGAAGCCCATCGGGATCAGCCGGCCTTCGGGCGCGATGCAGCGCAGCGAGATGTCGAAGGCCGAGCCACCGACCGGATCGTAGATCACGTCGGCGCCGCGACCGTCGGTCAGCTCCAGCACCTTGGCGCGCAGGTCTTCCTTGCGGTAATCGATCAGGTGATCGGCACCGGCCTCCTTGGCGGCGGCGAGCTTGTCGGCCCCGCCGGCGGAGGCGATCACCGTGGCGCCCATCGCCTTGCCGACCTCGATCCCGGTCAGGCCGGAACCGCCGCCCGCGCCATGGACCAGCAGCACTTCACCCGGCTGCAGGTTGGCTTTCCATTTCAACACGCCGTAGGCGGTGGGATAGAGCGTGGGAAAGTTGGTCGCCTCGGCGTAGGGCATGATCTCGGGGATCACCACGGCATTGGCCGCGGTCGCCACGGCATACTCGGCATAGGCGCCCTGGCTCACGCCCGTGGCGATGCGCTGGCCGACCGCGACGTTGGTCACACCGAGGCCGAGCTCGACGATGTGGCCCGCCATCTCGTTGCCCGGCACGTAGGGCAGCGGCGGCTTGTTCTGATGCTTGCCCTGCACGCCCAGCAGGGCGGCGAAGCTCACGCCGGCGGCGCCGACCCGGACCAGGATCTCGCCCGCCTTGGGCTTGGGGACGGGGACGTCCTCGATCCTGAGATTCTCGATCGCTCCGTACGCCGTGCAAACCAGTGCCCGCATCGTTCCCTCTCGAACTATTTCTTGAACTGGCCGTGCCGGCCTTCGCCCTCGGCGAAACGGGCCGCGCCGCCTTGCGATTCCTGGCGTCGTGCCGCCAGCGACAGTTCCATCTCGCGCCGGATCGCGGCCGCCTGGTCACGATCGAAGCTCTCATAGGCCGACTGCCGGTCCGACGTCATGGCGATGGGCGGGAAGCCCGCGATTTGCGCCGCGAGTTTCTCGGCCTCGGCGCGGGTCGTGCCGCGCGCTACCTTGCGGGTGGCGAGGCCGATGGCGATGGCCTCGTCGGCGCCCACTGCGCGGCCGGTCAGCAGCATGTCCATGGCGCGGCCCTGGCCGATCACGCGCGGCAGGCGGACCGTGGTGCCGTCGCTCATCGGCACGCCCCAGCGGCGCGAGAAGACGCCGAAGGTCGCCGTCT
>Ga0082335_1009245_pt1 | contig 10732 bp, 8 predicted proteins | sample Subgrocontami58m_FD_72375 | JGI IMG/M metagenome (GOLD analysis project Ga0082335, IMG submission 72375) | Subsurface groundwater microbial communities from S. Glens Falls, New York, USA - GMW37 contaminated, 5.8 m (SPADES assembly) (version 2) ... | reverse complement strand
TTCTCGACGACGACGGGCTGGCCCAGGCTCGCGCGCAGCCTGTCCGCGACCACCCGCGTCGTGGTGTCGAGCGAGCCTCCCGCCGCGAGCCCGACGAGGATGCGCACGGGCTTCTGCTGGGCGAACGAGGAGGGCGAGGCGAGCGAGAGCGCGAGCGCGGCTGCGACGGCAAGGATTTTCATGTTTGTCTCCGCTATGCGTCCTCGCCGAGCAGCGCGCGGCGGAAGCGGTGCTTCGGCCATGCGCCGTCGCGCGGGGGCAGGACCAGGGGCAGGCGCTCGGCCTTCACCTTCACCTGGTAGAAAAGCGGGCCGCGCCTGCCGTGCACCTCGGTGCGCACGCCGGCGATCTGCGCGCGCTGCGTGACGATGCGCGCCTCGGCGAAACCGCAGGCGGCCGCCACGGCAGCGAGGTCGACGCCGTGCGCGGTGTGCGTCTGCTGCATGCCGGTCTCGCCGTAGCGCTCGTTGTCCAGAACAAGGACGGCGAGGTTGTCCGGGCGCCGCGCGCCGATTGTCGCGAGGCTGCCCATGCCCATCAGCATCTCTCCGTCGCCGGTCACGACCAGCACGCGGCGCGCGGGCTGCGCGAGCGCGAGCCCGAGCCCCACGGGGCAGGCCGCGCCCATCGCGCCCCAGAGCGGAAAGGTGAGCGAATCGTCACCCGCCGCCGCGCAGTCCCAGGCGGAGGAGCCCAGGCCCGCGACGACCAGCAAGCCGCCGCGGCGCTCGAGCAGCGCCTTGACCACCTCGCGCCTGCGCAGGCTCATCGCTTGTCCTCGAAAGTCTTGGTACCGATCATGCGCTGGGCGATCAGCACCGCGGCGACGGCGTTCGCGTCGTAGGCGAGCCGCGCCGCGGCCTCCACGGTCGCGGCGGCATCCCCGGGCCGCTCGAGGCGGAACGTCCTCGCGCCGGCGAGCGCAAGCGCGGCCTGCGAGGACTGCCCCATCGGCAACTGCCAGGGGTTGAACTCGCCCCACTCGCCGCGCTGGGTCACCAGCATCAGCAGCGGAATGCCGCAGTGCGTGGCGAGCGTCATCATGTTCACGCAGTTGCCCACGCCGCTCGACTGCATCAGCAGCGCCGAGCGTTCGCCCCCCAGCCACGCGCCCGCGGCGAGGCCGATGCCTTCCTCCTCGGTCGTCAGCGCGACGGCGGTGATGCCGCGGTCGGCCAGGCACAGCTCGATCAGGCGCTTGTGCCCCGCGTCGGGAACATAGGACACCTGCCGCACGGCGTTCGCGCGCAGGACCCGGTGGATTTCGCGCGGCCAGTCGTTCGCCGCGGCAGATTTTTTTGCGGGCATGGGGTTCGGTGACGGCCCCGCATCTTAGCAAATGCCGCTCCCCGTGTGCTACGCTGCCCGTTGCTGTACCCATCGGCGGTACCCATCGATCAGGGCTCTGGGAGGAGGAAAATGATCCGAAACGTGCTTCGCATTGCCGCCGCGGCCGCCGCATTCGCCGCGCTCGCCGCGCTCGCGCCTGCGCACGCGCAGGGCACCGACTGGCCCACCAGGCCGGTGAAATTCATCTCGCCTTTCCCGCCGGGCGGCTCGGTCGACCCGCTCGCGCGCCTGGTCGCGGTGAAAATGAGCGAGTCGCTCGGCCAGCAGTTCATCGTCGAGAACAAGACCGGCGCCTCGGGCTCGATCGGCACGGCCTTCGTCGCCAAGGCCCCGCCCGACGGCTACACCTATGTGTTCGTATTCGACACGCACGCGGTCAATCCGACGCTGCTGCCGAACCTGCCGTTCGACACGCTGAAGGACCTCGCGCCGGTGATGCTGATCGGCACCTCGCCGATGGCGATCACCACCAACGCGTCCAAGCCCTACAAGACCTTCTCCGACGTGATCGCCGCGGCCAAGGCGAAGCCCGGAACGATCAGCTACGGCACGGTCGGCGCCGGCAGCCTCGGACACCTGACCATGACGCTGCTGCAGCAGGCCGCGGGGATCCAGCTCGTGCATATCCCCTACAAGGGCGGCGGGCCGATGACCACCGACGTGCTGGGCGGCCAGATCGAGCTCGCCATCGCCTCGGTCGCGCAACAGGGGCCGCACGTGCGCGGCGGCAAGCTGCGCGCGGTCGCCGTCACCGGCGACAAGCGCTCGCACGTGCTGCCCGACGTCCCCGCGCTCGCCGAGCAGGGCTTCCCCGGCTTCTCGGCGCTCGCGTGGTGGGGCATCTTCGGCACGGCCGGAACCCCCAAGCCGATCCTCGACAAGTTCCACGCCGAGCTGGTCAAGGTGTTCAACCGGCCGGAAGTGCGCAAGCAGCTCACCGAGACCCTCGGCATGGACGTCACCGCGAGCAGCCCCGAGGATACGCAGAAATTCCTCGTGAGCCAGGTCGAGCGCTGGGGGAAGGTCGTGCGGGAGAACAACATCCGCATGGAGTGAACGGGGAGCCGGTTTGAATGCCCGCATCGATGGGAAAGCAATCCGTTGAGATCGACCTGCTCGGCCGGTTCCAGGTGCGGGTTTCCGGGGTGCGGCTCGCCGGCGACGTGATCGCGGGCCGCAAGGCCCCCGCCTTGCTGAAGCTGCTGGCGCTGGATCGCGGCCATCGACTGGTGCGCGACGAGGCGCTGGAGCTGCTTTGGCCGACGCTCGACGGTCCGGGCGGCGCCGCTCAGCTGTACAAGGCGCTCCACCAGTTGCGCAGGGCCTTTGCCACGGCGAAGCAGGCGCCCGATGCGGGCGAATGGATCGCGACGAGCAGGGACCTCGTCACGCTCGAGCCGCCCGACGGGGTGGTCACGGATGTCGAGGCGTTCGAACAGACCGCGCGCGATGCGATCGCGTCCGGGCGGCTCGACAGGCTGGAGCGGGCCGCGGCGCTGTACACGGGCGACCTGCTGCCGACGGATCCTTATGCGGCGTGGACACAGGCGGCGCGCGATCGTCTCCGCCAGCTCTACATCGACGTGCTGCTTGAGCTCGGCGAGGGCTACCGGAAACGGGGCGATCTGGCTGCCGCAGCGGAGACCTGCCGGACGGCGCTGCAGAAGGACGCCACGCTGGAGCGCGCGCACCGCGGCCTGATGGCGGTTTTCGCGCAACAAGGGCAGCGCGATCGCGCGCTGAAGCAGTACGGCGTCTGCATCGATGTCCTCGCCGACGAACTGGGCGTCGCGCCGTCGCAGGAAACCCGGGCGCTGTACGCGCGCATCGAGCGGCAGGCGCCCGGCGCCGAGCGGGAACCGGGTCGGGATCGATCGAATGCGCCGATCCCGGCGGCCCCGCTGGTGGGCCGTGACGCCGAATGCCGCATCATCGACGCCTGCCTGGATCGGCTGCCCGCGAAGCAGGGCGGCGTGCTGTTCTTCGAGGGGCAGGCGGGCATCGGCAAAACCCGATTGGTTCGGGAACTCGTCGTGCGCGCCCGGCTGCGGGGATTTGACGCCCTCGTCGGCTCCGCGTACGAGATGGAGGCGGCGATCGCCTACGGCCCGTTCATCGAAGTCCTGGAGGCGGCGCTGCGCGACAGTCCTGCGGGCCGGGAACGGATCCCCGCCGAGATCGCACCGCTTGTCTCGGGAGGGCCGAGGGACGCGCAGCCGGTGCCCAATTCCGACCCGCGGGCCGCGCAGACCTACCTGTTCGCGGCTATCGCGGAGTTCCTCAGGCACCGCGCGCTTTCCACGCCCCTCGCCGTCGTTCTGGAGAACCTGCACGTGGCCGAGCAGGGTTCGCTCGAGCTGTTTCATTTTCTCGCGCGGCGGCTGCAGGACGTTCCGCTGTTGCTCGCAGCCACCTGGCGCGACGAGGGCGCCGAGGCCGGCGAGGCATTCCGCAGGTTTCTCCGCAGCGTCGGCGAGATTGCGTCGGTGAGCGCACTGGCGCTTCCGCCCTTGAACGCAGCCGATCATCATGAGCTGCTGCGACAGCAGGGCGGAGGCCGGCCGCCGTCGCGGGAGCAAAGCGACGAGATCTATCGGCTCTCCGAAGGCAATCCGATGTATGCGCTCGAGCTGCACGTGTTTCGAAGCCGGCATCCTCCGCCGGGGACGGCGGACTCGCCGTTGGCCGGAACGATTCCGCCGTCGCTGCGCCAGAGCATCGCCGGGCGGCTCGAGAAGCTTCCGGCCGCCGCGCGCGAGTTGTTGACGATCGCGGCCGTCGTCGGCGAGGACGTCGCCTATCCACTGCTGGAATCGGTGTGGTCCGATCTCGGCAAGGGAAGGGACGGCGCACATCCGGAACTGCTCGACCTGCTCGATCGGCTGAGCGCGGCGCAACTGCTGGAGGAGCGCGGCGTCCACTTCCGGTTTCGCCACACGCTGCATCGGGGCTGCGTGTACGAATCGGCCTCGGAAGCCAGGCGGCGCGCGCTGCACGCGCTAGTCGCGCGCAGCCTGGTCCAGCTGGGCGAACGGGAAGACGACCTGGCGGTGGAACGCATCGCCTTCCATTACAAGAGGGCAGGCGACGCGCGGCAGGCGGCCCACTTCCTGATGCTCGCGGGGCAGCGGGCCGCTTCGATGTACGCGCACGACGAAGCCCTTCACAGGTACCGCGAGGCGTTGCAGATGCTCGAGCCCGCCGGGGATCCGGTGGTCATGCGGATCTGCGGAAACCTCCACAGCCTGATCGGCGACACGTGTCGCGCTGCGGGCCGGCTGGGGGACAGCTTTTCGGCCTATGAACGCGCGATGTCGCTGACCGAAGGCCTGTCGGTCAACCAGACGGAACTCACGCAGCTGCACTACAAGATCGGCCTGCTCGCCATTTTCACCAACGACATGCAGAAGGCCGGGAGGCATCTCGCCGAGGCGTGGCGCGCCGCGGGCAACGATCCCCGCACGCACGCGCGGCTGCACATCCTGCGCGCGCTCTACTTGTGGCACTTCAACCGCCTCGAGGAGGCCGCACAATACGCGCACCGCGCGCTCGATCTCGCCGAATCGGCCGATGCGGACCTGGAATCCGCGCAGGCCTGCGAAATGCTGGCGATGGCCTACCTCCCGCTGGGACGCTGGCAGGACGGCCTGCGATACGAGAAGCGACGACTCCGGCACGGCCGCTGGTCGCCGGAGCTGGTGGTGGCGACCGACGCGCACCTGTGCCTGTGGGAATACCACCTGCACGACGACCACCTGCTGAACGACGCCGCGGTGTTCATGCGGCAGGTTTCGGAGGAGGCCGATCGCCTCGGCGACATGCGCTGCGTGGCGATCTGCCAGTACGCGCTGGGGACGATCCACCTGTGGCAGGGCGACACCTCGGCGGCGCTCGCCGAGCTCGATGCGAGCCTCGCGCTGCACGACAAGGTCGGGTCCCCCGCCGGCATGGCGTATGCGCTTGTCCGCCGCGCGGTGCTGCACACCATGCAGGACGCGGTCGACCTGGGATGGCGCTCCGTGCAGCGGGGCATCGAGCTGGCCGAGCGTGCGTCGATTCGCGACCACTGCCTGCAGCGGCTGTTCGGCGTCGGCATCTGGAACCGACTGCAGGCGAACGACGGCAAGGAAGTCGACGAACTGGTGTCGAGGAGCGAATCCCTGCTCGCGGCGAACGGCGCGTGCACGGCCTGCAGCCTCGACCTCTATCCCTGGCTCGCGCTCTACCATCTCGAGCGGGGCGAGGTCGATCGCGCCGTGCAGTGCGCGGAATGCACCGAGCGGCTGGTCATGAAGACCGGCAACCCGGTGGGGGAGACCGTCGCCGCGATCGTCCGCAGCGGCGCGGAGCGCGCGCGCGGGGACGTCACCCGCTTCGGCGACGCCCGCCGGCGGGCGGTCGAGGCAATGCGCGGGGCTGCATTGGGAGGCTCCGGGTCGCCATTGACCTACCTGTTCGACCGCATGACCGGCGCACACTGATTCCCGGCGACCGTCCGAGCGGAAGATTTCCGGAAGATGGCCGGAATGGCCGGCCGTTATCGTGACTCCACGCTGATTGCAGCGCTTTCCCAACCGAAATGGAGGCACGCCATGAATACCGCGACCGGAACCGTGCAGGAGCTCGACACCTCGGCGCTCGAGCAGAAGGTCAAGACCATGTATCGCGCCGTCGCGGAGGACCCGCACGGCGAGTTTCACTTCGAGATGGGACGCGCGATGGCCGAGCGCCTGGGTTATCCCGGCTCGGACCTCGATCGCGTTCCCGCAGCCGCCATCGATTCGTTCGCCGGCGTCGGCTTCTTCTTCGATCTGGCGGCGCTCGAGCAGGGCGAACGCGTGATCGACCTGGGCAGCGGATCGGGCATGGACAGTTTCGTCGCCGCGCTTCACGTCGGCGGCACCGGCAGGGTGGCGGGCGTCGACATGACCGATGCCCAGCTCGAGAAGGCCGAGCGCCTTCGCGCCGCGGCGGGTTTCGCGAACATCTCCTACCTCAAAGGCCGCATCGAAGCCGTGCCGCGGGAGGACGGCGCGTTCGACGCGGTCATCAGCAACGGCGTGGTCAACCTCGCCCCGGACAAGCAGGCGGTGTTCCGCGAAGCGGCACGCCTGCTGCGGTCGGGCGGGCGCCTGGCGATCGCCGACATCGTGACCGAAGTGCAGCTTCCCGACGGCATCACCTGCGACGCCACGTTGTGGGCCGCCTGCATCGGCGGCGCAATGCAGGTGGACAGGTACGTCGAGGCGATCGAGCGCTCCGGATTGCGGCTCGCGACGATCCGGGACAACCCGCAATACCAGTTCATCTCCGCCAATGCCAGGGGCGCCGCCAGGAAGTACGGCGTGAAAAGCGTCTCCCTGCTCGCAACCAAGCCATAGCCGGGCACCGCTCCGGAAAGGAGGAAGCCAAATGGTCAGCGCGCGTTCATTCATGAAATCGGCCGCCGTCGCGGCCCTCGCGGTCTGTCTGCTCGGCGCGTCCGGAGTCCGCGCCGCGGGTCCCGCCGCAACGCTCTACGAGCGCCTGGGCGGGGCGTATCCCATCTCCGTGGTGGTGGACAGGTTCATCGAGCTTCTGCTCGTCAACGACGTGCTCAACGCGAATCCGGCCATCAAGGCGGCGAGGGACCGGGTTCCCGCAGCGGGGCTGAAGTTCCACGTCACCACGCTGGTCTGCCAGCACACCGGCGGGCCGTGCAAGTACACCGGCCGCGGCATGAAGGACTCCCACGCCCATCTCAACATCGGCGAGAAGGAGTGGCAGGCGATGCTGGCCGACTTCCGGCGGGTGCTGAACAACTTCGGCGTGCCGGCGAAGGAGCAGCAGGAGCTGATCGCAATCGTCGAGAGCACGAAGAAGGACATCGTGATTCGCAAGTGAGGTCCGTGCGGCGCCCGGGGCGCGGCGCGACGGTAAGCGTCGCGCCGCCTGACTGAACCCGGACGCACGAACCGGGTATCCTGTCGGCGACACAGGTCTTTGCCATGGCGCCGAACATGCGCACGAAGCCGCTTAGCGATAACGCCAGCGCGCAATTCGCGCGGCGTATCGAAGGTTCCGTCATACGGCCGGGCGACGCGGAGTTCGATCGGGCCCGCCGTGTCTGGAACGGCATGATCGATAGGACGCCGGCGCTGATCGCGCGCTGCTCGAGCGTTGCCGATGTCCGTGCCGCGGTCGAATTCGCGCGCGCCCACGACCTGCTGGTCGCGGTCCGGGGAGGCGGCCACAGCGTGGCGGGCCACGGCACCTGCGACGACGGCCTGGTCATCGATCTGTCCCCGATGCAAGGTGTCCGGGTCGACCCGGCCGGCAGGCGCGCGGTGGTCCAGCCCGGGCTGAATTGGGGCGGCCTGGACCGCGCGACGCAGGCGTACGGTCTGGCGGTGACCGGCGGAATCGTGTCCTCGACCGGGGTCGCCGGCCTGACCCTGGGTGGCGGCATCGGCTGGCTGATGCGAAAGCACGGCTTGACCGCCGACAACCTGCTCGGCGCCGAGCTCGTTACCGCCGGCGGGGAATTCCTGCGCGCGAGCGGGGAGGAGAACGCCGAACTCTTCTGGGGCCTGCGACGCGGCGGCGGCAATTTCGGGATCGTGACGCAGTTCCTGTTTCGCCTGCACCCCGTCGGCCCGATCGTGCTCGCCGGCTGGGTGCTGCATCCGCAGGAGAAAGCGGTCGATGTGCTGCGGTTCTACCGCGGCTTCGCGGCGGCCGTGCCCGATGAGCTGACGACGATCGTCCTTCTGCGCAGGCTGCCGCAGCTTCCCGCGCTCCCGCCGTTTCTGCGCGGCATGCCGGTCATCGGCATCGCGGTCTGCTATGCCGGAGTGATCGAGGCCGGCGAACGCGCGGTGCAGCCCCTGCGGGCGTTCGGACCGCCGCTCGTCGACGGAATCGCGCTGAAGCCCTATCTCGCGCACCAGACCATGTTCGACGCCGCGCAGCCGCCGGGACGCCACAACTACTGGAAGACCGCGTACCTGTCCGGGCTGAGCGACGCAGCAATCGAGGCGATCGTCGACGCGGCGGGCCGGATGGCATCGCCCCTTTCCGTCCTCGCGCTGTATCAACTGGGTGGCGCGGCGAGGCTGGGAAACGCGGCCTTCTGCGTGAACTGCGCGGCGACCTGGACCGAACCGGCCGAGAGCGAGCGCAACATCGCCTGGGCACGCGGATTCGAGGCGGCGATCGAGCCCTGTTCGACCGGCGGCGCTTACTCGAATTTTCTCGGCGACGAGGGCGGAGAGCGGGCGCAGGCCGCCTACCGGGAGCACTACGGCCGCCTGGTCGCGTTGAAGACGGCGTATGACCCCGACAACTTCTTCCGCTTGAATCAAAACATCGAGCCGGACGCCCCCGCCGCGGAGGCCGGCCCGCGGTGACCACCATCACACGCGCAGTGCGAGGACCGCGCGACAATCCTTCCAAAAAACCTTCACTCCGGGAATCGTTCTTCCCGGGGCGTCGCGCCGGCGGGGTGTCGCGTGCCGGCCCTGTCCGCCGCGGCGGCGCGGCCGGACAGCACCCCGCCGGAGGCCATCATCAGCGCGTTGGCCCAGAACACGGCGAACAGCCCGAACGCGGATCCGATCGTCCCGAACACGAGCGGGCCGATCACGCGCGCGAGGTGATTGACGGTCATGCGCAATCCCAGCGCTTCGCCCGAGCGGCCCTGCGGCGACTGGCTGTAGGTGAGCATCAGCGTGATCGGCGCCCCGCACCCCAGCCCGAGCCCGAACACGAAGGCGATCAGCGCGAGCACCACGGGGCTCTCGAAGAACGGTATCAGCAGGAAGCTGAGCGCCGAGATAAAGAACGCGTAGGCCAGCAGCCTTTCCTCGCGGAAGCGCGCGATCAGTCGCCGCATGACCACGCGTACGACGAAAGATGCGGCGGCGAACATGCCGAGGATGACGCCGATGGCCGAAGCGGACAAGCCGATGTCGTGCCCGTAGATCGGCAGATAGAACTGAAACAGGTCGATGCCGCTCACGACGAGGCTGCTCGCGGCGAGCACCTTCACCACGTTGCGGTCCGCGAGCATGCTGTTGAAGCTCTCCGCGGGCCCTTCGCGGCGCCTGCCGCCGGGCAGCAGCGCGCCGCGCGCTGAGAGGAGCGCGAGGGGTGCGAGCGCGAGCAGCGCGATCGTGAGGCAGGCGAGGCCGAAGCCGATGTGATCGATCGAGAAACCGGAGATCAGCGGTCCGAGAAAGCTGGCTGCGGCCACCACCATGGCGAAGTTGCTGAAGTGCACCGCGTGTTCGTCGCGCTTGCCCAGCATTCCGACCGCGTTTTGCAGCGACACGGTGTAGAAGGCGAAGGACAGGCCGTTCATCGCCGCAGCGACGTAGAGCGACGGCATTCCGGGCGCGAGGTACGGGACGAGCATGCCCAGCCCGGCGACCGCGGCGCCGAACATGAGCGGCCAGCGCGAGCCGAAGCGATCGACGAGCCTCCCGGCGACCCAGGCGAGCAGCATCGGAAACGCCGAGAACGTCGCGGCGAGCGCCCCGACCGCAACCGGCTGCGCGCCGAACTGCAGCGCGTACAGGGCGAGCAGAACGCGGCTCGCCTGCGTGGCCGTGAAGTTGAGCAGCGCGAGTGCGAGCGCGAGACGGATCGGTGTTAACGCCATGCTATGAAAGTCGCGCGCCGGGGCGCGCAGATTCCGGAATTGGTGCCATACTAACGTAGTAGTCCAAAGAACAAGAACCGACCGAAGCACACGACCAGGGGAGACGCATCATGTCGCAATCCGCCCGCAGTTCCCGTCTGTTCATCGCAGCGCTCGCCTTCGCGCTCGTCGCATCCTCCAGCACGCTTGCCGCCCCGCCCAAGGCCGCAGTCGAGATCGGCAAGACCGATATCGGCGGCGTAGTGAGCGGCGCCAAAGGGCCGGAAGCGGGCGTCTGGGTCATCGCCGAGACCACCGAACTGCCGACCAAGTTCGCCAGGATCGTCGTCACCGACGGCAAGGGCCGCTACCTCATCCCCGACCTGCCGACGGCGAACTACAGCGTCTGGGTGCGCGGCTACGGGCTGGTCGATTCGCCCAAGCTGCGCGCGAAGCCCGGGCAGATGCTCAATCACAAGGCGGTGCCGGCGCCGAACAAGGCGGCGGCCGCGCACTACTACCCGGCGATCTACTGGTACTCGATGCTGAAGATTCCGCCGGCCAAGGATTTCGGCGGCTCGAGCGCCATACCCAAGAACATCACCCGCGAGAACTGGCTGCGGCAGATGAACAACGTCGATTGCATCGGCTGCCATCAGCTCGGCCAGGAGTCCACCCGCACGGTCCCGGCGCAGTTCGGGGAGTTCCCGTCGGGCCGCGAAGCCTGGATGCGCCGCATCGCCGCCGGGCAGACGGGCGGGC
>Ga0082335_1009244_pt1 | contig 10732 bp, 10 predicted proteins | sample Subgrocontami58m_FD_72375 | JGI IMG/M metagenome (GOLD analysis project Ga0082335, IMG submission 72375) | Subsurface groundwater microbial communities from S. Glens Falls, New York, USA - GMW37 contaminated, 5.8 m (SPADES assembly) (version 2) ... | reverse complement strand
GCAGCGGCAGGAACACGACGAACCAGCTGAAGTAGTCGTCCAAGCCCGAGAGCAGGCGCAGCACCGGGTCGGTAAGGCGCTCCATCAGCACCATGAGCAAGCCGATGATCGCGGGCCCGACTGCGAGATAGACCAGGGTCTCGGGCAGCGGCGGCCACGCGAGGCCGGTCAGGCGCTCGACGAAAAGGATGTGCGGCAAATACCCGAACACGATCGCGGCGAGTCCGAGGTGATAAAAGTAGCCGGCGTAAACGCCCAATTTTCCGCCGCGCCGGAACTCTTTTCTCGGAATCATGCGCACGAAGATGCCGCGCAGCGCGCCGGCGAGCCGCCGCGTGCTGCGCGGCTCGGCAAGGTCGGCCTTGGTTCCGAGCCGAAAAATTGCGATGAGGCGCCATGCGCTGCCGGCGACGAGCACGAACAGCGAGAACCAGAGCGCCGGGCCGCGCGCGAACTCGAGCAGATCCATGTAGGTCACGGCGAGGCCTTGGCCGCAACGGGCTCGAGGTACTGGGCGACCAGTTCGGTCAAACCAAGCACCGGGAGCGCCATGTGGTAATCGTCAATCGCGTCCTCGAGGACGTTGCGGCAGTTGGCGCATGCCGTGACGAGTGCCTCGGCGCCGGCGGTCTCGACCTGCTGCTTCTTGCACTCGAAGGCGGCGAAACGCAGTTTCTCGGCGCGGCGGATCGCGCTCACGCCGCCGCCCCCGCCGCAGCAGAAGTTTGCTTCTCCCGAGGATGGCATGTCGACGGGGCGTTCGCTCACGCCGCGCATTACCCGGCGCGGTGCCGCGGTGATTCCGCCGCGGCGCACGAGCTGGCAAGGATCGTGGAAGGCGAGGCGGCGGCCGTCCTTGCCGCGGGTGCGCAGCCGGCCCTCGCGCGCGAGCTGATCGAGCAGCTCAACGATATGCACCACCTTGAACGGATAGGGCCGGCCGAGCAGGTTCGGCCCTTCCCAGCGCAGCGCCGAGTAGGCGTGGCCGCATTCCGGGCTGATCACGTACTTCACTTTCAGGCGTTCCGCGGCATCGACGATCCGCGCTAGCAACGCCGCCGCCACGTCGCGTGAGCCGATCTGCACGCCGATATTGGTCGCTTCGAAACCGGCGCTGGGCAAAGTCCATGACAGCTTCGCCTGCCTGAAGATGCGCGCCAGCGCGCCGATGGTTTCGGGAAAGGCGGCTATCTCGATCGACGAGAGAATGACGAGGTAGTCGGCGCCCTCGACATCCACCGGGATGTCGAGCCCGGTTTCCTGTTCCTGGATCTCGATCTGGCGCTTGAGCGTCGGCCAGCCCACGCCGATCGGACTGCCGCTGTCGAGCGCCCGCTCCGCCGCCTTGTACAGGTCCGCCGGCGCGAAGCCGGCCGCCGACATGCCCTCGCGCGCGCGGCGCACGAGCCCTGCGATGTCGATGCCCATGGGACAGGCCAGGGTGCACCGCCCGCACAAGTTGCAGCCGTCGTAGACAAGCTCGGACCACTCGGCGAGTTCCGCCGCCGTGACCTCTGCCGGTGGCAGGCCTAACCACCCCTTTACTGCGGCAAATGGAGCGCGTTCGCGTTGATAGGCCCGCAGCATCGGGCGCAGTTTGTAGACCGGCGTGTAGCGCGGATCGCGCGTGACAAGATAGAAGTGACAGGCATCGGCACACTGGCCGCAGCGCACGCAGGCCTCGAGCTGAAACGCCGCGTCGCGGCTTACCTGGGCTACGAATTCCTGCGCAGCCACGCGCGCATCGGGCGCGGCTGCCGACGCGAGCACCGCGCGGGCGCGTTTCTCAAACGCGGTCGGCACCGTGGCAGGAGTATTCATTGGTTCATTATTGCAACGCCGCGCCGCAGCGGCTTGACAATGATCAACGCGTGGTGAATTTACCGGACTTTCATGTGCGAGGTTGGATGTCGTAGTGTTTAACTTCGAGGAAGGAGTCGGAAAATCTGCCGCTGGACGTGATTTGCAAGCAACTCACTCGGGTGCCTGACAATGGCAGCCAGCTGGAAAGCCGCGTCCCTATTTGTTCCCCGGCCTGTTTGTATCGGCAGAGAATTCCTGGCTCACCAGATCGTGGCGACTTCCTTGAGCTTGCGCAGCTTGGCGTCGGATGTAATCAACGGCGCCCGGTGGAGCCGAGCAGTGGCTGCGATCAGGCGATCCGCCGGATCGCCATGGGAAAAGCTATCGGACTGGGACAACACGGCGATCTCCGCCGTAATCGGCAGCACGCGGACATGCCGCGCCGCGATCATATCGTCGAGAAACTGCCGCGCATCCATCATGGGGTCGAGTCGCTTGTGCGCGATGAGCATCGCGATCTCCCACAGGCTGATGTCGCTGCAGGCGAGTTCCCGCTCGGTGAAAGCGAGCGCTATGGCTTTGCGCGCGCGTGCCGACAGGCGGGCGGGAGTCAGCGCGTCGTAAATCAGCGCATGGGTGTCCAGAACGATCAACGCTCCGCGTCCCACTGCGCGCCGGTCGGGCTCGCCACATCGCCGACATAGCAGTGCTTGCGGATGGCGAGCAGGCGCTCGCGCGCCTCCTGCTGGGGATCGCCGCCGGCCACGATGCGGGCGATCACCTTTCCGCGCGAAGTGACCTCGATCTCCTTGCCTTTTTCCACGTCGGCGAGGTAAGCCGGAAGGTTCTGGCGGAGTTCGGTCACGTTGACTTTGCGGGGGATGGACATGGCAAGATCCAATTTATGTACAGATAAAGTGTACAGAACTGCGCGGCCCGTGTAAACTGCCATCGGTTCGATTATTGGTTCATCCGGACGCAGCCTGTGCCGGGACGATGGCCCGATAGCGGGATGGCCGGGCTGCCGATAGCAGTTTGGGCGGGTGGATAGACGGCATCCGATAGGAATCTTCGATCGCATTCCGGTCGCGCAAACCGGTTGCGCTCCAGCGGCGTCCATGGTACGAATGCAACGGGCGAATCCAGAGGCGCATTGCGATGATGGCGGTGCAGTCCTTCTGAACGATACGCCGAGCGACTACCCGAGGAGACCCGATGATCGACCTGCACTACTGGCCTACGCCCAACGGGTGGAAGGCGTCCATCATGCTTGAAGAATGCGGCCTGCCCTACACGCTGTGCCCGGTCAATATCGGGCGCGGCGAGCAGTTCAGTCCGGAGTTCCTCGCGATCAGCCCGAACAACCGCATGCCGGCTATCGTCGACCATGATCCGCCGGGCGGGGGTGCGCCGATCGCGCTGTTCGAAAGCGGCGCGATCCTCGTCTATCTGGCCGAGAAGACCGGGCGCTTCCTCCCCGCCGACCTGCGCGGCCGGCACGCCACCTTGCAGTGGCTGATGTGGCAAATGGGGGGCTTGGGGCCGATGGCCGGGCAGAACGGGCATTTCCTGCTGTATGCCCCTGAAAAAATACCCTACGCTCTCGAGCGCTACGCGAAGGAGGTCGATCGCCTGTACGGCGTGCTCGACGTGCAACTTGCGCGCAGCGGGCACTATGTGGCCGGCGGTGAATATACCATCGCCGACATGGCGATCTTTTCCTGGATCCGCATCCACAAGGCGCAACAGATTGCGCTCTCCGATTTCCCGCAGGTCGAGCGCTGGTACAATGCGCTCATCCAGCGCCCGGCGGTCAAGCGCGGGCTCGACCTCGGCAAGGGGTTGCGGGCGCCGAAAATGGACGAAGAGGCGCGCACGGCCCTGTTCGGCCAGACGGCGCAAAGCGTGCGCGCAGGCGCACATAAACGAAGCTGAGACGCAGCCGAGGCCGCGCGATGATCGAATTCTTTTTCGACTGCTCGAGCCCGTGGACCTACCTCGGGTTTCACAACATCCAGCCGCTGGCCGCCGAATTCGGCGTGACCATACGCTGGCGTCCGATCCTGCTCGGCGGCATTTTCAATACTGTCAACCCGAGCGTCTACGCCTCGCGCGAACACCCGGTGCCGGCCAAGCAGGCTTATCACCCGAAGGATCTGCAGGATTGGGCGCGGTATTCCGGCCTCACCATCCGGTTCCCGCCGACCGTGTTCCCGGTCAACAGCGTCAAAGCCATGCGCGGCTGCGTCCTGCTGGAGCCGCAAGCGAAGCTGGCGCCTTTCGCGCAAGCGGTATTCGAGGCCTACTGGCGCGATGACCGGGATGTATCGAACGATGCGGTGTTGGCCGAGGTGTGCGAACGCGCCGGGGTTTCCGCGGCGGTGTTTTTCGCCGGCATCGCCAGGCAGGAGATCAAGGATCAGCTCAAGGCCAACACCGACGAACTGATCCGCCGCGGCGGCTTCGGCTCGCCGACCATGTTCGTCAACGGCGACGATATGTACTTCGGCAACGATCGGCTCCCGCTCGTTCGGGCAGCGTTGTCGCGCGGCGGGCGCAAGTGAGGAACGAGCGGCCCAGGTTTCGTCTTGCGTCCACGGGCGCTAACCGGGCCGAGCGCCGTTGCGGCGCGGCACGACCGGTTCGCTGCTCGCATTTTCGAGGAATATGTCAGGCTTGCGCGGGAATATTCGCGGTGAACCGGGTGTTTACCGGCCGCGTTTCCCTATCATTCACAAACAGGAGGATCGTATGAAAACCCGCGTCGTTATGCTGTTTTGCACCTTGCTGCTGGCAAGCGCAAGCGCCTTTGCCTTTCATTGTCCTGCGGACATGAAAAAAATCGATGAAGCCTTGGGCAAAAAACCCGCGCTGAGCGCGGCGCAAATGTCAGAGGTGAAGAAATTGCGGGCCGATGGCGAGGCCTTGCACAAAGCCGGCAAACACCAGGAGTCGGTCGATACGCTCGCCAAAGCAATGAAACTCCTGGGCGTATAGCTAGCGCCAAACCAAGGGGCGCGGCCTGCCTGCTGACATACGCGGGACGGGCAGCGCCCGCCGTCGGCTTGCATCAGCTAATTCCGCCGGCTTGAGACGACTCTGCTGCCTCTAGCCTGAAGTGCGGCAGCGTCGGCGCGTCAGGCGCACGCGCCTGCGCGGATCCGGATCCCTGCGCCCGCAGGATAAGGTGGCCCGAGGGTACGCACGCCCCTGATTTCTTCACCGGGCTGGGTATTAGTTCACAGTCTGGAGAGGCCGGCCCGGCCAATAATCAGACCATGTCAGACTCTCCGTTTTTCTGCCTGCCCCATTTGGGCGTTTGTGGGTGGAGCCCGCCGATTGCATTCGCCATCGAACCAACTCGAGCAGCGCCGATTGCCCGAGGATGGAAGTGGTGATGATCGAAATTAGCCGGTGGAAAAATGAAGACAGACGCGATGGTCCTCGTGTTCGTCTGCAACTCAAGCTGGCCATGGTCTATCCTCAGTACCAAGGCCGTCCGGCCCGGCCAATGTTTCATGGGAAAACCCAGGACGTAGGCATGTCCGGCCTGTCGATGATCGTTGACTACAACGTCTTTGAGGAAGGCGAAGTCGCGGTTGTCCTGGCTCTGCCGCCCGAGTGTGCCGGGGCCTCGCGCAAGGTCGTCATGTCCACGGCCGAGATGAGCTACGCCATACACTCGTCCAAGCTCGACGCGTTCAAGATCGGCCTTGTGTTCCGCAAGTTCAGGGGCGACGGAAAGAGGCTCCTCGAGGCGGTTCTGCGGAATGCGTTCAAAGACGAAGGTGTCGCCGGCTTGCAAGACCCGGGTGCTCGCTTCAGAACGAAGCGGCCCAGAGACAGCCGGCCGCTCGGCTGGTGAGCCGGCCGGGGGATTGCCCGTCACTCAAGCGCCGGCGGCGGTCTTGAGGTCTTGTTTCAGTTCCGCCAGTTCGGCTTCGAGCACGGCCACCCGCCGTTCCAGCCGGTCCATGCGTCCGCCCTCGGCGCTTGCCGCCCTCAACGGAAAAAGCGCACAATTCATGTGCTACAGAGCCGGATCAGCCTAAAAAATCCCGCGACAGACCTGGTGCAGGACCCGGCCCAAGCACGCGCGCCGGATTCTGCGCTAGCATTTGCCTTGCTCCGTCTAAATCCGTCGAAGGGCGCACTTGCCAAAGGAAGTCACCATGACCGACCTCTCCGATCTCGGCTCCTCCGCGTTCTGGCGCGTCAATCCCAAGGATTCCGATGCGCAGGAGACGCGCGAATGGCTGGAGGCGTTCGACGCCCTGGTCGAGGCCGAAGGCCGCGAGCGCGCGACTTATCTGTTGCGCCGTCTGCTCGATCATGCGCGCAAACGGCGGGTGCAACTGCCGCCGGTGCTCAACACGCCTTACCGCAACAGCGTCGGCCTCGCCGACCAAGCGCAGTTTCCCGGCAATCTCGACATTGAGCAACGCCTGTCCTCGATCGTGCGCTGGAATGCGCTGGCGATGGTGGTGCGCGCTAACCGCGCCTATCCCGAGCTTGGCGGCCACATTGCGAGCTACGCCTCGGCCGCGGACTTGTTCGAAGTCGGCTTCAACCATTTCTTCCGCGCCGCAGCCGCGGGGGAGAGAAAGGGCGCGGCTGGCGGCGATCTCGTCTATTTTCAGCCGCACTCGGCGACGGGCGTGTACGCGCGCGCTTTTCTCGAAGGGCGCCTGAGCGATGAGCAGCTCGCGCATTACCGCCGCGAAACCGGCGTCGCCGATGATGCGCCCGCGGCGAGCGTCAACCTTGCTTCGGCCCACAAGGGACTAGGCCTGTCGTCCTATCCCCATCCCTGGCTGATGCCCGACTTCTGGCAGTTTCCCACCGGCTCAATGGGCCTGGGTCCGATCCAGGCGATCTATCAGGCGCGCTTCATGAAATATCTCGCCGGCCGCGGCATTCTCGACACCGCCGGGCGCAAGGTTTGGGCCTTCGCCGGCGACGGCGAGATGGACGAGCCGGAGTCCCTCGCCGGGCTATCGCTGGCCGCGCGCGAGGGCCTGGACAATCTCATCGTGGTCGTCAATTGCAACCTGCAGCGGCTCGACGGCCCGGTGCGCGGCAACGGCTCGGTCATCCAGGAGCTGGAGGGCCTGTACGCCGGCGCCGGCTGGAACGTGGTCAAGCTCCTGTGGGGCTCGGACTGGGATTCCCTGTTCGCGCGCGACGAGGACGGCGTGCTGCTGCAGCGCTTGCATGAGACGGTGGACGGCGAGTTTCAGACCTATGCCGCCACCGACGGCCGCTTCAATCGCGAACATTTCTTCAACAAGTATCCGGAACTGCGCGCGCTGGTCGCGCACATGTCCGATGACGACATCGACCGGCTGCGCCGCGGCGGCCACGACCCGGTGAAGATCTACGCCGCGTATCACACCGCCGCGCAGCACCGGGGTCAGCCCACGGTGATCCTCGCCCAGACCAAGAAAGGCTACGGCATGGGCCACTGGGGGCAGGGCAGGATGAGTACGCACCAGCAGAAGAAGCTCGACCTCGAGGCGCTGCGCGCGTTTCGCGAGCGCTTCTCGCTGCCGCTCTCCGACGAGGACATCGAGCAGGTGCGTTTTTTCAAGCCGGCGGCCGACGCGCCGGAAATGCAGTACCTGCATGCGCGCCGCCGGGCATTGGGTGGCTATCTGCCCGCGCGCTCCGGCGTCGCGCCGAAGCTCGCCGTGCCGGCGCTTGCCCAGTTCGCCAGGATACTGGAGGGCTCGAGCGGGCGCGAGCAGTCCACCACCATGGTGTTCGTGCAACTGCTGGCGCAGTTGCTGAAGGACCCGGTGCTGGGCAAGCGCATCGTGCCGATCGTCGCCGACGAGGCGCGAACCTTCGGCATGCAGACGCTGTTCCGCCAGATCGGCATCTATTCCGCGTTCGGTCAGTTGTATGAGCCGGAGGACCACGACGAGCTGCTCTATTACAGGGAGGCCAAGGACGGCCAGATTCTCGAGGAGGGCATCAACGAGGCGGGCGCGGTGTCCTCGTGGATAGCCGCCGCTACAAGTTACAGCGCGCACGGCACGCCGATGCTGCCGTTCTACGCTTTTTATTCGATGTTCGGCTTCCAGCGCATCGGCGACCTGATCTGGGCGGCGGCCGATTCGCGCTCGCGCGGATTCCTGATCGGCGCCACCGCCGGCCGCACCACGCTCGCCGGCGAAGGCCTGCAGCATCAGGACGGCGCGAGCCACCTCAGCGCTTCCACCATCGAGAACTGCGTCGCCTACGATCCCTGCTTCGGCTATGAGCTTGCGCTGATCCTGCAGGACGGCATGCGGCGCATGCTCGAGGCGCAGGAGGACGTGTTCTACTACGTCACGGTGACGAACGAGAACTACGCGCAGCCGCCGCTGCCCGCGGGTGCGGAGGAGGGGATCTTGCGCGGCATGTACCGCTTACGGCAATCGCCGCTGGGCGGCGCCTTCCCTGAGACCGGCGGAGCGAAGAAAATCCCCCGCGTCCGGCTCCTAGGCTCAGGCGCCATCCTGCGCGAAGCGCTCGCCGCGGCCGACATCCTGGACGAGGGGTACGGCATCGCCGCCGATGTCTGGGCCGTCACCAGCTTTACCGAGTTGCGCCGCGACGGCCTCGAGTGCGAAGGCTGGAACCGGGCACATCCGGATGATTTGCGCAAGAGCTGGGTGGAGCAATGCCTAGGCAACACCGGCGGACCCGTCATCGCGGCGAGCGATTATGTGCGCGCGGTGGCCGATCTCATCCGCGCCTGGGTGCCGGGAAAATATGTGGCTCTGGGCACCGACGGTTTCGGCCGCAGCGATACGCGCGCCGCGCTGAGGCGCTTTTTCGGCGTCGATGCGCACAGCATCGCAAAGGCGGCGGTGCGCGCGACCCAGTTGGCCGATTGATCCAGATCAAACTGCAGTTAAGACTAAGCCATTGACTTGGCTTATAATTAACCGTTCCGGAATTGGAGCGGACGCCGGTCTGCCGGCGCCCCTCAATTCCTCTACATCGGTGGAAACGCAATGCAGCTTTACGCTCTCGGCCTGAACCACAATACCGCTCCGCTCGCGATCCGCGAGCAGATGGTGTTTCATGCCGAAAAACTGCAATCGGCGCTGCGCGAGCTGACCCAGACCAAGCCGGTGGGGGAGGCGGCGATCCTCTCCACCTGCAACCGCACCGAACTCTACTGTTCCTCGACCGAGCCGCACGAAGCGCTCCACTGGATGGCGGAATATCAGCGCGTGAAACCGGTGGAACTGAAACCTTATCTGTACACGCTGCCCAAGGAACAGGCGGTGCGCCACGCGTTTCGCGTCGCTTCCGGCCTCGAATCCATGGTGCTGGGCGAGCCGCAGATCCTGGGCCAGATGAAGGAGGCGGTGCGCCAGGCTGAATCGGCGGGCACCCTGGGAACGCTGCTGCACAAGTTGTTCCAGCGCTCGTTCGCGGTGGCGAAGGAAGTGCGCACCAACACCCAGATCGGCGCCAACGTGGTGTCGATGGCGGCGGCGTCGGTGAAGCTCGCCGCGCGCATTTTCCCCAGCCTGAAGGAGCAGAAGGTCCTGTTTATCGGCGCGGGCGAGATGATCGAACTGTGCGCCACCCATTTCTCCGCGCAGCAGCCGCGCGCCCTCACCGTGGCCAGCCGCACGCTGGAGCGGGCGCGAGCGCTGGCGCACCGCTTCAACGGCCAGGCGATCGAGTTGCGCGACCTGACCGCGCGGCTGCACGAATACGACATCGTGGTGTCCTGCACCGCGAGTTCGCTCCCCATCCTCGGCAAGGGGACAGTGGAACGCGCGATCAAGGCGCGCCGCCACCGGCCCATGTTCATGGTGGACTTGGCCGTTCCGCGGGACATCGAGCCCGAGGTCGCGGACATGGACGACGTGTTCCTCTATACCGTGGACGACTTGGGCCAGATGGTGAAAACCGGCGTCGATGCGCGCCAGTCGGCGGTGGCGCAGGCCGAGGCCATCATCGAGACCAGCGTCGGCAGTTTCCTGCACTGGCTGTCATCGCGCGACCTGGTGCCGACCATACGCGCGCTGCGCGGCCATGCGGAGGAAGCGCGCGGGGAGGAAGTGCAGCGCGCGCTGAAGCTGCTCGCGCGCGGCGACGATCCGAAGCAGGTGCTGGAGGCGCTGTCGCACGGGCTTACCAATAAACTGATGCATGCGCCTACCCAAGCGCTGAACGAAGCTTCCGCTGAAGAGCGCGAACGGCTCGCCGAGCTGGTCTCCCGCTTGTACCAGATTCGCAGCCCGCGCTAGCTGCCTGCAGATCTGCCATTGCGGCCATGAAGTCCTCTATTGCCCTGAAACTGGAGCAGCTCGCGCGCCGCCTTGGCGAGCTGACGCGTCTTTTATCCAGCGAGGACGTCGCACGCGATATGGACAGCTATCGCAAGCTCACGCGCGAACACGCCGAGATCACGCCGGTAGTGGACCTGTACCAGGCATTCAAGCAGGCCGAAGAGGACGAGCGCACCGCGCAGGACATGCTCGCCGATCCGCAGATGAAGGCGTTCGCCGAAGCCGAGATCCGCGAGGCGAGGGAACGCATGGCGGCGATCGAGATCGATCTGCAGAAGCTCTTGCTGCCCAGGGACCCGAACGACGAGCGCAATACCTTCCTCGAGATCCGCGCCGGCACCGGCGGCGACGAGTCGGCGCTGTTCGCGGGCGACCTGTTCCGCATGTATACGCGCTTTGCCGAACGTAACCGCTGGCAAGTGGAAGTGATCTCCGAGAGCGCGTCGGAGATCGGCGGCTACAAGGAGGTGATCGCCAAGATTGTCGGCCAGGGCGTTTTTTCCAAGCTCAAATTCGAATCCGGCGGCCACCGGGTGCAGCGCGTGCCCGCGACCGAGACCCAGGGGCGCATCCATACCTCGGCCTGCACCGTGGCGGGGATGCCGGAAGCCGATGAAATCATCGACGGG
>Ga0082335_1009243_pt1 | contig 10732 bp, 17 predicted proteins | sample Subgrocontami58m_FD_72375 | JGI IMG/M metagenome (GOLD analysis project Ga0082335, IMG submission 72375) | Subsurface groundwater microbial communities from S. Glens Falls, New York, USA - GMW37 contaminated, 5.8 m (SPADES assembly) (version 2) ... | reverse complement strand
AGATCGTGGCCGATCGCGAGGACCGCGAAAGCTTCCTCGCGCGGCTCGGACTGTCCCTCGCCGACACGGCGCGGCTGCTCGGGGTCTCCACGTCGGGGAATGCGAAAGCGGTCGCGAGAGCGGAGCGACCATTAGTCCACTGAGTCAACAACGTCCCGCATCACGTGTGGATCCGGTTGGACCAGCGTCACTTCGTCAACCGGCGTGAGCAGATCTTCGACGCGACCTTTGAATTCAAGGCGGACACTGCGGAGTTCGTCCGGGCGCGGGGAGGCGTGAAGCCTTTTCCAGTGTGGTTCGAAATGGCGAGCCAAGCCGTAGTGAGGAAGCGCGGTATCAATGGGTAAAACTCGCAAGCGCCATACTGATTATCATCACCATTTTCGTGAGACGTTGGTTGTCTTTGTCACCGACTTGCCCAAGGAAGGCCGAAATGAGATACAGAGTCAACGAGTTCCTCCGCGATTTCAGTTGGGCTCTGGCCCGGTATCGGAAGATGGAGGGGAGTCGTCGCGGATTCGGGCGGTTCATGCAGAATCCTGCGCGCTGGTATCACGAGCTGCTCATCAGCCTCGTCCGGAAACACGCCGGGCACAATTGGGGATGGGTCCGCAAGGACCCCCTCTTCACGCGGCTGCTCTATGAGATGCTGATCTGGTGGGGAATGAATCAGCGGGCGGCCAAGCTGGTTCCCTACCCGGCCTTCCGAGGGCGCGTCCTCCGGCTTGTCGCCAGCCGGGAGTTTCGACGCCTCAGCTCCAAGAGCATCCGGCAGGTACGAGATACCGCCCGCTGGCGGAAGGATCTCAGGGCGCTCTGGGACTTGCTCGAACGTCCGTGCAGGATTATGGAATCAAACAGCATCTTCGTTGGGTCGAGCAAGTTGCTCCACCACTTGCTCCCCGACCTCGTTCCTCCAATGGATCGGACCTACACTTTGGATTTTCTCGGAGGCCTCGACCCCATGGACCCTCAATCCGCCCCGTTTGCTTTGGGTGGGGCGCTCAAGTTGCGCCCCGATTTCGATACGTTCTGCCGGGCGATGTTCTTCTATGGGTACGTCGCGCGACGTGTCAGGAAACTCCGACGAAGAGTCGACATCGGACCGACGAGTGGCTCGGTCACGAAGATCATCGACAACGCCGTTATTGCGTGGTGGCAGTGACAGACCAAAGGATTTCCGGGGACACCATACGCAACTCGGGCAATTCGCTGCCGCTTGGTGGGGTTGACGTCAGTTAGTCCATGACGAGATTCGGAAAATCCGACGCTTGACATGCAGCCCAGCCGGGACCATACTTTGGAATGTCAGAGGAGGCTGTCATGGTGCTAGAGGCTGAAATCAAGCATTTCGAGAGTCTCAAGGCGGACTTACTACGGCAGTCGCCGGGGAAGTACGCCCTGATCATCGGGACGGATCTCCTTGGGGTCTTCGATCGGCCCGAGGAGGCCTACCGGGTCGGAATCCAGTCTCGGGGGAACGTCCCGATGCTTATCAAGCAGGTTCTGCCAGAGGATCCGACGGCGCGGCTGCCTGCAATGACTCTCGGGCTCCTCTATGCCGGTCTATAATTTCGGCCACTACCTCCTTCCCGAAGGGGGCGGTCAAGCCCCCTCCCCGTTCCCGCCCGGCCTTCGCCTGTCGGGGCCGGTCGTCCCAGTTCTGATCGAGATCCCGAGCGCTCTCGCAGATCGATTGCAGCAGACAGGACAGGCGATCGCCGCCCCCGTGTCCGGATTGGCCTTGGTGGATACTGGGGCCAGTGTGAGTGCTGTGGATGCAGGATGCGTTCAGCAGTTGGGAGTGCAGCCGGTCGGAATGGTCACTGTGGGCACCGCCGGCGGTTCGCAACAGCAGATGCTCTATCCGGGGCGCTTCAGCTTTCCTGGGACGAACCTTCCAAGCATTGATTTCAGTTCGCTACTGGGTGCCGACCTGGCAACGCAAGGGGTTCCTGGGCCTCGCGGTGGACCACTCGTCGCATTGCTGGGCCGGGACCTGCTGGAGCACTTCGTGCTCGTGTACAACGGCCCACAAGGACTTTTCACACTCGCATATTAACCCCGGCGGCACGTCAGCCTGATCTCGTTCAGTTGCGAAGACCGCGATCACCCCATCGGCCCCCGATACACCGGCTCCCTCCCGTCCTACACCTACGAGAACCCGCACACAAGCTTCCCACTGCCCAAGTAATGGGGGACGTTGTTGACTGAGCGGAATAACTCTGATGGCGTACCCCACGACTCAACACGGAGGGCCAGCGCGAGGATGCCACGAAAGGCACAGCTGGATGCCCCGGGGACACCGCACCACGTCATCCTCCGTGGGATCGAGCGGGGGCAGATCGTGGCCGATCGCGAGGACCGCGAAAGCTTCCTCGCGCGGCTCGGGCTGTCCCTCGCCGACACGGCGAGGCTGCTCGGGGTCTCCACGTCGGGGATTGCGAAAGCGGTCGCGAGAGCGAAGCGACCATCAGTCCACTGAGTCAACAACGTCCCGCCTGGCGCAGGCAAGAGTCGCCATTCCCTGCTGACGATCTGTACAAGTCGTTGGAGATTGAGCCACGCATGAACGATGCAGAAATCGACCGGGTCTTGAGCTACGCATATCAAGGCCGTTACACCAACTTGGTGCTGTCGCTGCTTTATCCTGACAGGGACTGGAAGGACGCAGTGTTCCACGAGGATCACATTTTCCCGCAGTCGGAATTTCAGGTTCGGGCGCTGAAGAAGCGGGGCTACGACGATCAGAAGATTCAGAATTACTTGTCAGGGTACAACACTCTCTACAACCTCCAGTTACTCACCGAATCGGAAAACCTTTCCAAGAATGCAACACCGTTCGATGAGTGGATCCAGACACGAGATAAGGGCTTCCGGCGCCGCCACCTGATCCCTGACCTACGCAATTACGGCTTTGAGTACTTTGAGGAATTTGCCAAAGCACGCACCAATCTGATTGTGGCAGCGCTGAAACGGCTGTGATTGTCCCCAAATTCTGCGAGCTACCTTATAATGTGGGGTGGCATCTGCCCAAAGAAGCACCCGTAATGGGGGTCAGGCCTTGATAATTTGCTTATTCGAACCGCGCCACCCCTCTCGGAGCCGTCTGATGGGGGACCCGGCCAAGTACGTCAAGCTACTCCAGATCGCTTTCCCCACGCCACCGGGGGACCCGGCCGTTTTGTCGGTGTCGTAATAGGGGACGTTGTTGACTGAGAGGAATAACTCTGATGGCGTACCCCACGACTCAACACGTAATGGGGGTCAGGCCTTGATAATTTGCTATTCGAACCGCTCCACCCCTCCCGGCGCCCGTACAAGGGTTCTAAAGTGCATTGAGGTACTTCTTACGGTCTGGCAGGTCCGCAGACACGGCCAGCCGGGTGACCGAGACGGTAATGCGTTGTTGACTACGTTGACTTCTGATGTGGGAGACCCGGCCGACTCTCGACCTCAATCACGCGAGCAAGCTGGGAAGCTGGGACGCTCGAACGCTCGAACGCGATGCTCATCCCTCACTGCCTGTGGTGCCTCTCCCTCACGATGCGTCCCCGCCCCATCCTAGTGGCCGCACTGACTCCTGCCGATCGACAGCGACAGGGATAGGGACAGCGACACTTCACGGGTCGCAGGGTTGTGGCGTCATGGCCCTTCCCGCACGGGGACCCTTGTGGTATCTTCGGCAGCACGGGTCGTCGGGCAGAGAGCAGAATGCTCTGCGGCACCGGGCTCCTGGAGCCCACTGGGACGCCTCAGTCAGGAGAGAGCGGCAAGCTGATTCCCATGGACCGTCGGGTGATGGTAGGCGAGTCCTCGGTGGGGCCGGACCGGACGCTGCTGGTGCTCTGCACCGCGTTCCGCGCCAAGCCGGACCGGCATCCGAACCTCACGGTGAAGAAGATCCCCAAGGCTGTCTTGTCGCGCTGCGAGTGGGGCAAGGACGACTACAGCCTGCGGGTGGAGAACCTGCCGAAGGCACCGCCCAAGCCGGGGCAGTTGAAAATGTTCGGCGAGGAGGCGAAGTGATGAAGCGCTCGACCAGGACAGCGCCGAAAGCGCCGCCCCTCTACGCGCGGATCCGGCAGATCCTGGAATCGGCGCGGGCGAGCGCCGCCCGGTCGGTCAACACAACGCAGGTGGTCGCCAACTGGTTGATCGGCCGGGAGATCGTGGAGGAGGAGCAGAAGGGGCGGCAAAGGGCCGAGTACGGGAAGCAATTGGTCGAGGATCTGGCGGAACGACTACGGAAGGAGTTCGGCCCGGGATATTCCGCGCTCAATCTCTGGTTCTTCCGTCGCTTCTACGTTGAGTATCCTGGATTGACTTCCCCGGAGATTCCTTACGCACTGCGTAAAGAATCGAAGGACCAGGCGCCATCGAGGCAGGACCTCGGCAAGAGTGCCATTTCCGACGCGCCGCATCGGAAATCTCAGTCTTTCGGGCTCGAAACAAATGAAATTCTCTACGCACCACGTAAAGAATCTTGGCGGCCCGGACAACTGCACCCGAGCCTGTCGTGGACCCATTACCGCACGCTGCTTCGCGTGGACAAGCCCGAGGCTCGCGCGTTCTACGAGATAGAGGCCATCAAGCACGACTGGTCGGCCCGCGAGCTGGAGCGGCAGATCAACAGCCTGCTGTACGAGCGTCTGGCCTTGAGCCGGGACAAGAAGGGGCTCCTGCGTCTGGCCACCAGGGGTCATGAGGTGCGGCAACCGGCCGATGTCTTCAAGGACCCGGTCGTGATGGAATTCTTGGGCCTCCCGGAGTCCCCGCGGCTGGTCGAGACGGACCTGGAGCAGGCGCTGATCGACAACCTGCAAGCCTTTCTGCTGGAGCTGGGCAAGGGGTTCGCCTTCGTGGCGCGGCAGGAACGGCTGACACTGGATGGGGACCACTTCTACATCGATCTCGTGTTCTACCATACGATCCTGAAGTGCTTCGTGATCGTCGAGCTGAAGACGGGCAAGCTTACGCACCAGGATCTGGGGCAGCTCCAGCTCTACGTGAATTACTACGACCGGGAGCGGCGGACGGAAGGGGACAACCCGACGCTCGGGCTGATCCTCTGCACGGCCAAGAACGAAACAGTGGTCCGATACACACTGGGGCCGGACCAGCAGAAGACGATCTTCGCCAGCCGCTACAAGCTGCATTTGCCGACCGAAGCCGAGTTGCGGGCCGAACTCCAGCGCGAGGTGCGCGCCCTGCGTGGGCGCGGCAAGGGTGGGGGCTCGGGCCATGGCCGATAAGGCGCCCTCGTCGCAGATCCTGCTCTACCAGACCGAGGACCGCCGGACGCGGATCGAGGTGCGCCTGGAAGGCGAAACGGTGTGGCTCTCCCTGAACCAGATGGCGGAGCTGTTCCAGCGCGATAAGTCAGTGATTTCCAAGCATATCCGCAATATCTTCCAGGAGGGCGAGTTGCGCCAGGAAGGAACTGTTGCAAAATATGCAACAGTTCAACGCGAAGGCGAGCGAGCAGTCGCACGGGCCATCGCGGCGTTCAATCTCGACGTCATCATCTCGGTCGGCTACAGGGTCAAGTCCCATCGGGGCACGCAGTTCCGCATCTGGGCCACCCAGCGCCTGCGCGAGTACCTGATCAAAGGCTTCACCCTCGACGACGAGCGGCTCAAACAGGCGGGGGGCGGGAACTACTTCGACGAGCTGCTCGAACGCATCCGGGACATCCGATCCTCAGAGAAGGTGTTCTGGCGCAAGGTCCTCGACATCTACGCCATCAGCATCGATTACGACCCGACCACCGAGGCGTCGGAACGGTTCTTTGCCACCGTCCAAAACAAGATGCACTGGGCGGCCCACGGCCACACGGCGGCCGAGATCATCGCCAAACGGGCCAACGCGACGCGCCCGACCATGGGGTTGACGAGCTGGAGCAGCGGCCGGGTGCGCAAGGCCGACGTGACCGTCGCCAAGAACTACCTCGATTCCGGCGAGCTTGATGCGCTCAACCGGATCGTCAATGCCTACCTCGAATTTGCGGAGCTGCAAGCCCAGAACCGCCGGCCGATGTACATGCGGGATTGGATCGGCAAGCTGGACGACTTCCTGCGCCTCAGCGAGCGGGACATCCTGACGCATGCCGGACGGGTCAGCCACGAGGTGGCGGTGGCCAAAGCTGAAGGCGAGTACGAGGAGTTCCAGGTCAGGCAACTGGCCCAACCCAGCGAGGTGGAGAAGCAGTTCGAGGCCATGGTCAAGGACCTGAAGCAACTCGCGCCCAAGAAGCCCACCAGGAGGAAACGAGGGAAGACCTCATGAACCGGCACGTCAACGCCATCGCCGGCCGGCTGAGCCTGCGCCCGCCCCAGCGCCGGTCGCTGGAGATCCTGGACCGCATCACGGAGCTTGCCCCACCCAAGAAGGGCGTGGACCTTCATAATGGGGGACGTAATGGGGGACGTTGTTGACTGAGAGGAATAACTCTGATGGCGTACCCCACGACTCAACACGGAGGGCCAGCGCGAGGATGCCACGAAAGGCACAGCTGGATGCCCCGGGGACACCGCACCACGTCATCCTCCGCGGGATCGAGCGGGGGCAGATCGTGGCCGATCGCGAGGACCGCGAAAGCTTCCTCGCGCGGCTCGGACTGTCCCTCGCCGACACGGCGCGGCTGCTCGGGGTCTCCACGTCGGGGATTGCGAAAGCGGTCGCGAGAGCGGAGCGACCATCAGTCCACTGAGTCAACAACGTCCCGCATCACAGAAGGACGTCGTGGCTGAGGCAATTGATTTGAGTGGTGGGCACGTGGACTGCGCGTGTGGCGTCGCGTTCTTCGTCGCGTTGATGTCCGCCCTCCAGAACCGTCGGATCCAGGCCGGCACGGTGATCCTGGGCGACCTGACCATCCAGGGCAACCTGAAGGCGGTCCCCTCCATTGCGGAGCCCCTCCACGTTGCGCTAGAAAACGGCGCCCTCCGCGCCCTTGTCCCCATCGGCAACAAGTCCGAGTTCGGCAACCTGTCCGAAGAGGTCGTCGAGAAGCTCGACATCATTTTCTACGGCGACGTTGAACGCGCCGTGATGAAATCCATCGAGGTGTGAGCCCTTAACCGCTGTACAGGGGGGCGTCTCCTTCCAGGAGGTGACGCGGTGGCGGCCGACCGTGAGAGAATTCGACCGGATGATCCGGAAATCATATTGAACCTCTGGTACGTTTACGATGACATGGGGATCATCTATTCGTTGCGGGCTCGGGCCTATCTCGGCTTTGGCACTGATGAGGAGAAGCTGGCCTTCCTCCAGCAGTTTGCCCGGACGGATTATCTAATCGCTCAGCCTTTCCCGATCCCAGACCGCCTGCAGATGAAATTGGTAGAGGGAACCGAAAAGCGGAAGCTTCCTGTGGTCCCGAAACAGGCGGTAGACGCGCTTGGAGGCGCGTATGTTCTCTTTGAAGAGGTTTTCCTTCAACTCGAGAAGCAGATGCCGGCCCAAACACGCCTGACCATCGGGAAGAACCCCTTGGTGTGCATTACACCGCTTCTGGGGGACAACAAGAATAACATCTTGCCATGCTTTTCGTAATGGGGCGTATCGCGCCGTCTAAAATGTTACCCGAGGGGGGATCATCGCGCCATGTAAGATGTAACCCTACCAGCCACCGTCACAGAGGAGGGTTGCATCGTGACCGAGCAGGCCAGATGGGAGTACCTGGAATTCCGGGGACACCATACGGAACTCGGGGGGCGAGAAGCCACTGCCCGGCCCTTCACCACAAGTTCCTTTCGCGGCGAGATTGTACGGAGGGACGCTGGACGAAGAATCAACTTCTTCTTGTCCTCGCGCCTTGTGATAATCGTCGCAGCAAGTGCTGTGGCGAATCCGCCTCATCCCCGGCGCTTGTCCCACAGGCAGATGGGGGGAATTCGTGAGGTCAATCCCATGAACGCTTCGCTCGACCACGCTCGGGAGTCCACATCAATAATGATGTTGACATGGACATGGATTTTACAGTAGAGTTTTATGAGACGGCGGCGGGGGCGTGCCCTGTGCGTGAATTTCTGGATCAGTTGAAGGTCAGTGATCCGGAGGATTTTGCGGCAGTGGTCGCTGGTCTGGCAAAACTTCGGAACCGCCAGTATCATCGGGAACCGCTATCCAAAGCGCTTGGCGGCGGGCTGTTTGAACTGCGTCACGTCGGCAGGCTCAATACCCGCGTGCTGTGGTTTTTCATGAAGAACCGCCGGATCGTCGCGGTGCATGGCATCCGACATAAGGGCCAGGCCATCCCGGCCCGCGACATGGCGACTGCGCGGGAACGAATGGGTGACTGGCGGAAGAGAGCGGGACGGTGAAGAAGACCAATTTCGATCATTACCTTGAACAGCAGTTACGGGATCCGGAGTTCGCCGCCCGTTTTGAGCGCGCCGGAGAGGCCTGGGATGTGGCGCTGCAAATCGCCGCGCTCCGGCAACAGGCCGGGCTTTCCCAAAAGGATCTGGCGAAGCTTCTGAAGACTTCCCAGCAGCAGATCAGCCGGCTGGAGTCTCCCGGTTACGAAGGCCACTCTCTCAGCACCCTGCGGCGTGTGGCCGAAGCACTGCACGCCCGAGTCCGGGTTGTGTTCGAACCGGTGGAAGGAAAGTCTAAGATGCGCGTTGCCGAATCGTCTCCATCCTATCGCTCTAAACGTAGCGTGGCCGATAGGACATGAGCCGTACACTGAACAATCTTCGCCGGCTTGCCAAACAGATTGCTGCCTTGCAGGAACAGGCGCGTGCCCTGGGTGTTTTTCCGGGGGACCGAGAGCTTCTTGAGTGCCAGACGTGCGGATTGTTGGAGGACGTTACCTGTAACGGACTGCTTATTACCTCGCGACCCTCTGCCGAAGGCCAGGATACGGGACTCCGCTTTCAGGAACTCCGCCGGAACCGTTTCCGCTGTCCTGCCTGCGGCTCGATGGTTCACCAGAAGTGACCATACAAGGGGACGTAGGTTCTAAAGCGCATTGAGGTACTTCTTACGGTCTGGCAGGTCCGCAGACACGGCCAGCCGGGTGACCGAGACCGTAATGCGTTGTTGACTACGTTGACTTCTGATGTGGGAGACCCGGCCGACTCTCGACCTCAATCACGCGAGCAAGCTGGGACGCTCGAACGCTCGAACGCTCGAACGCGATGCTCATCCCTCACTGCCTGTGGTGCCTCTCCCTCACGATGCGTCCCCGCCCCATCCTAGTGGCCGCACTGACTCCTGCCGATCGACAGCGACGGGGATAGGGACAGCGGCACTTCACGGGTCGCAGGGTTGTGGCGTCATGGCCCTTCCCGCACGGGGACCCTTGTGGTATCTTCGGCAGCACGGGTCGTCGGGCAGAGAGCAGAATGCTCTGCGGCACCGGGCTCCTGGAGCCCACTGGGACGCCCCAGTCAGGAGAGAGCGGCAAGCTGATTCCCATGGACCGTGGGGTGATGGTAGGCGAGTCCTCGGTGGTCGGGGACGTAGCTCACTTACGAAAGTTATTTCCGTTGACCGGGACGTCGGAGCGACGGGCCCGGCCGTTTCGCCAGTGTCCTGGAAGAACCCCCTTCGCGGTGCGGGGGCCGCAGAATCTGTCTGAGGTGGTGTTCAGGAAACCGGGTGCGGTTCACCTGCTTTCCCGGGCCACCCTCAGAGGTATCCCCATGGTCTTCCGTGAGGGCGAATACGTCAGGCACGGCAGCCAGCCGGACTGGGGAATTGGGCGGGTCCTTTCACTTGGGGAGAACGGCAAGGTCACTGCCTTCTTCTTGCGCGGTGGCAAGCGGATCCTCTCTGGCAGCAGTTCGCAGCTAGAGCCTGCAGAGAATCCGCATCATCGCGTTCTGGAGCTTGCGGGAGCAGCCAACTGGAAGCATGCCGACCGTAACCTCTACGTCGTCGAATTGCGCCCCGAGGTGTTCGAGAGGGAGCGAAAGTTTTTCGAGGCGAACTTGCACTGGCTGCCGGGAAAGCTGTGCCTCTATGTCGGGGTGACCGGACTGACGCCCGAGGAGCGATTCCGGGCACACCGGCGCGGGGAGCACGCGGCGCGGATCGTTCAGAAGTACGGGCGTCGCTTGCTTCCTGAGTGCTACCAGCATTTCAACCCGCTTCCATACGCGCTGGCGCAGGAGATGGAACCGGAGTTGGCACGGCAACTTCGGTCCGATGGCCATGCCGTGTGGCAGAACTGACCTGGAACAGTAATGGGATCTATAATGGGGGTCGGGCCTTGATAATTTGCTTTTCGAACCGCGCAACCCCTCTCGGAGCCGTCTAATGGGGGACCCGGCCGTTTTGTGAGATCTGGGGACGTTCCATTGAAGTATTGATTCAAGGACCCTAGCGCATCTCCACCACGGCCACCTTGTTGACGCCGCTGCACGCCAGGTAGAGGTGCCCCGTGGGGGTGGCCACCATGTTGCGCACCACGCCGCCGCCCGTAATCCGGGACGTTGCCAAGTATGTCAAGTTGCTGAGCCCCGCCTCAGCTATCGTTTGCTTGCCGCCCGAGACCCCCTCTACGGCGGCTCACCCGAAAAAGGTATGGAGCAAGAGATGACCCGGCCGGTTCTTTGGTGTCAGGGCGGATTCGCCCGCTTCAATCTGGCAGGCGCGTAGGCTGGGAAGCTGGAAGGCGGGCAGCGGGGAACGATGAGCTGGAAGGAGACCGATGCCGCGGCGACAGGGAAGTATCCTCGATAATCTCATCGAAGCCCCGTGGTGGGCGAGTGTTGTT
>Ga0082335_1009242_pt1 | contig 10733 bp, 10 predicted proteins | sample Subgrocontami58m_FD_72375 | JGI IMG/M metagenome (GOLD analysis project Ga0082335, IMG submission 72375) | Subsurface groundwater microbial communities from S. Glens Falls, New York, USA - GMW37 contaminated, 5.8 m (SPADES assembly) (version 2) ... | reverse complement strand
GAGCGAGAAAAGTGGCAATCCTTTTTGATGAACATACGCGTGTTTTGGTGCAGGGGATAACGGGGACGGAGGGCAGCTTTCACACCCGCGAGGCCATCAGTTTTGGTACGCAGGTGGTGGCCGGCGTGACGCCGGGGAAGGGTGGAACCGAGTTCGAGGGGATTCCCGTCTATAACCGGGTCATTGATGCGGTGCAGTCGGCGGGCGCGAATGCCACGGCGATCTATGTGCCTGCCGCTTTTGCCGCCGATGCCATGCTGGAGGCGATCGAGGCCGGCGTGGGCCTGATTGTCTGTATGACCGAGGGGATTCCCGTGCTGGACATGATAAAGGTGAAACATACCCTGAAGGGCTCCGGCGCTTATCTGATCGGGCCGAACTGTCCGGGCATCACCACCCCCGGCACGGGTAAAATCGGCTTCATGCCCAACTTTATCCATAAAGAGGGCTCCGTGGGCGTTATCTCCCGCAGCGGTACCCTGACCTACGAGGTTATCTGGCAGCTCACGAGTCTGGGCATCGGCCAATCCACCTCCATCGGGATCGGCGGCGATCCTATTGTGGGCTCAAACTTTGTGGATTTACTGACCCTTTACAACAACGATCCGGAAACGGCAGCGATCGTCCTGATCGGCGAGATCGGCGGCACTGCGGAAGAAGAGGCGGCGGAATATATCCAAAGCAACGTCAAGAAACCCGTGGTAACCTTTATTGCCGGTCAAACCGCCCCGCCGGGGCGGCGGATGGGACACGCCGGCGCGATTATCGCCGGTGGCAAGGGCGCCGCCGCCGACAAGTTTGCGGCGTTGGAACGGGCCGGGGCCGTGGTGGAGAAAAATCCAGCCGCCATCGGCATGAGAATCAAGAATATTTTAGAAAAGAAGCAATAAGCAAGAGAGGCGGTACGATGTGTGTCGATGATAAACCGGGAAATTTGGCGGCGGCGCTGAGGGAGTGGGAAGCGGAAGTCCGGAAGCAGCTCCCGCAGGATCCGGACGCCAAAAATGCCGCTGAAACATTATCCGGGATGCCGGTCAAGGAACTTTATGCCCCGCCGGACGTGAGCGGCGATTATGCGGCAAGCCTGGGCTTTCCCGGCTCCTATCCCTTCACCAGAGGCATTCAGCAGACCATGTACCGGTCCAGGTTTTGGACCATGCGCCAGTATGCCGGCTTCGGCTCGGCGGAAGACACGAACAAACGTTTCCGTTACCTGCTGGAACAGGGACAGACGGGCTTGAGTCTGGCCTTTGATTTGCCCACACAGATCGGTTATGATTCCGATGATCCCCTGGCGCTCGGAGAAGTGGGGAAGGTGGGGGTGGCGATCGATTCCATCCGGGATATGAAGATCCTCTTCGACCAGATTCCTCTGGACCAGATAAGTACCTCCATGACCATCAACTCCCCGGCGGCGGTGCTTATCGCCATGTATGTGGTCCTGGCCGAGCAGAACGGGATCAGCCTCGCTAAGCTGCGTGGCACGATTCAAAATGATCCGCTGAAGGAATACATCGCACGGGGGACCGCAGCACTGGACAAGGTCAAGCAGGTGGCGACATCGGAAGCAAACCTGATGCCGGCAATTATCGACGCGGTCCGGGTGGAAGCCACCGTCGGCGAAATTTGCACGGCGTTGCGGGAGGTTTTCGGAGAGTACAGCGGCGCCAATTATTACTAAGGCCGCTTTGGGAAAAGGTGAAACTTGGTGGGAATAAGCGTATGGAAGCAAAAAAGGTAATCCGCGTCCTATTGGCCAAACCTGGCCTGGACGGCCATGATCGGGGGGCCAAGGTGATTGCCCGGGCCTTAACCGAGGCGGGCATGGAGGTTATCTACACGGGGCTCCGGCAAACGCCGGAGATGATCGTTGCGGCGGCGGAACAGGAGGATGTGGATGTGCTCATGCTAAGCATTCTTTCGGGCGCCCATAACGCCATTTTCCCCAGGGTGCTGGAAGGTCTGAAGAATAAAGGTTTGGACGATATCCTGGTTTTGGGAGGAGGGATTATTCCGGAAGCGGATATTGCCCCCCTGAAGGCGATCGGCATCCGGGAAATCTTTGGGCCGGGGACGGAGACCGGCGAGATAATCGCCTATGTTAAGGCCAATCTGTCGGCACAGAGGAGAGGACGATGAAGACATTAAAGATTGATCATATCGGCATTGCCGTGACCAGTATTGAAAAGTCGCTGAAGTTCTATGAGGGAGTGCTTGGCCTCAAGTGCGCAGGCGAAGAGGTGGCGCGCGCGCAGCAGGTGAAGACGGCCTTTTTACCCACGGGAGATTCGGAAATCGAGCTTTTGGAGGCGACGGATCCGGAAAGCCCCATTGCCAAATTCATCGCCAAGAAAGGCGAAGGCATTCAGCACATCGCCCTGCAGGTGGAAGACATCGAGGCGGCTTTGCAGGAGCTTGCCGCCCAAGGGGTGCGCCTCATCGACACGGCGCCGCGTCCGGGCGCCGGCGGTAAAAGCATTGCCTTCCTGCACCCGGCTGACACCTCGGGCGTCCTGGTGGAGTTGTCGGAAAAAAAATAAAAAACCATATTTTTTTCTTGACAAAAGGGGCTGCTTTTTTGTTCATAGGCGACGCGGTTATTTTTCCCAGTTGCCGATTGGTAGTGGAAGATATTTTTCTTACGGAAGATTAGGGGTTCTTGCCATGTTTGTCTGGCTTTTTCACCGCATCAGCGGCGTCGTACTTATCATCCTGTTCGGCACAAAGATTTTTAGCAGCTTTTTCCTCCACACGCATGACAAAAAGCTCGACTGGGCGTTGAGCCTCCATCGCCATCCCGTCCTCGATGTGTTGATCCTCTTGCTCTTTACCTTCCACAGTTGCTATGGCCTGAGAACCGTGGCCGTTGACCTGGGCTACAAAAAAGAAAAACAACTCCTGTGGGTCTCCAATGTCGCGGCATCGGTCATTTTCATCACCCTTGCCTATCTGTATTTCCGGGTATCCTGATTATGCTTTGCCACGACGTGCTCATTGTGGGCGGCGGACTGGCGGGCCTGCGGGCGGCCGTCGGTTTGTGCGACCAATTCAAGGTGGCAATCATCACCAAGGTTCATCCCCTCCGCTCCCATTCGATCGCCGCCCAGGGCGGCATCAACGCCGCACTGGCCAATCACCCGGAGGGGCGGGACGATACGTGGGAAAAGCACGCCTTTGATACCGTAAAGGGCAGCGACTACCTGGCGGATCAGACAGCGGTGGAAATCATGTGCCGGGAAGCCGTCAACATCGTCTATGAAATGGAACACTGGGGCGTGCCCTTCAGCAGATTCGACGACGGCTCCATTGCCCAGCGCCCCTTCGGCGGGGCGGGCTACCCCCGGACCTGTTATGCCACTGACATCACCGGTCATGTGTTACTGAACACGCTTTATGAGAAGGCCATTTCTAAAGGTATTATCTTTTATAACGAATGGCATGTCCTGGAGCTGGTGGTCCGGGACGGCGTTTGTCACGGCGTGACGGCCCTGGACCTGCGCCGGGGCGAGATCGTGCCCCTCAAGGCCAAGGCGACGGTTTTTGCCACGGGCGGCTATGGGCGGGTTTACCTGCACTCCACCAATGCCTTAATCAATTCGGGCAGCGGCATCGGCATGGCCTATCAGGCCGGCGTTCCTGTGAAGGACATGGAATTTGTCCAGTTCCATCCCACCTCCATTATCGGCGCCAATATTCTCATGTCCGAGGCCTGCCGGGGGGAAGGCGGCTATCTGGTGAACAACCGCGGGGAACGCTTCATGGAACGCTATGCGCCCACCGCCATGGAACTCGCGCCGCGCGATATCGTGGCCCGGAGCATCACGACGGAAATGGAAGAAGGCCGCGCCTTCGAGCATCCGCTGGGCGCCTATATAAAACTCGATTTGCGCCATCTGGGCGAAAAGCGTATCCTCGAACGGCTGCCCGGCATCAGAAACATCTGTCTCGACTTCATCGGCATTGACCCGGTCACCGCTCCGATTCCCATTATGCCTTGTCAGCACTATTCCATGGGCGGGATCGACGTGAACGAACGTTGCGAAACGGCGGTAAAGGGCTTCTACGCCGTGGGCGAGTGCGCTTGCGTCAGCGTGCACGGCGGCAACCGGTTGGGCGGCAATTCGCTCCTCGACACCATCGTCTTTGGCAAGCTGGCGTCGTTGTTAATTCCGGAGTACCTGATGGGACAAGCGACGCCACCGAGCGAGAAGCTCTTGCGGGAGAAAGAGACCCAGGCGGCGGCCCGGCTGCGCCAACTCACGGAGGGCGGCGGCGGAGAAAAATATTACTGGATATTTGCGGAACTGGCCAAGACCATGAGCGACAACGTGGGCATCTTCCGCAAGCAGCAGGAGCTTGAGGAGGCTTTGCGCATTATTGTCGGCCTGAAGAAAAGATACCCGCAGGTTAGAGTCTCCTCTCCCAAGCGGCAGATGAACTACGAACTGATGCATGCCATGGAATTGGCCGCCATGCTCGACGTGGCCCATACGATCACCCTGGGCGCCCTGCTGCGGGAAGAGAGCCGGGGGGCGCATTTTCGTCGTGATTTTAAGACCCGGGACGACGAAAAATGGCTCAAGCACACGCTTGCCCGCCCAGGGGAGCAAGGCGAACCGGAGATTTCATTCAAGGAAGTTTCTTTTACCAAGTATCAGCCGATGGCGAGGCAATATTGATTAAAGACAACTATTACACCTTTAAAATTCTGCGCTATGACGCCATGGAACGGTCACGGGAACCATTCCTGGCTTCCTACCGCATCAAGGTCATCCCGGGGCTGACGGTGCTGGCCGTGCTCATCCGGATCAGGGATGAGATCGACGGAACGCTCGCCTTTCGTTCTTCCTGCCGGGCGGCGGTTTGCGGCTCCTGCGCCATGGTGATCAACGGCAAGATCGATCTGGCCTGCCGCACCCAGGTGGCGCCCTTCGATACCGATACCATCATTCTGGAACCCCTGCCCAACCTGGAGATCATTAAAGATCTGGTGGTTGATCTCACGCCTTTCTGGGCAAATTACGAGAAGATCATGCCCTGGCTGGTGCGAAAAAGTCCCGACCCGGAAAAAGAAATACCCCAGTCCGCCGCCGCGCGGCACAGCTTTGACCAGTACGTGAACTGCATCCTCTGCGCCTCCTGCTATGGGGCTTGTCCCGTCCCGTCGCGCGATCCCGGCTATCTGGGGCCGCATGCCTTTGCCAAGCTGGAGCGATTCATGGGGGATTCCCGCGATGAACGCGCCGAGAGTACGCTCGCGGCGGTGAATGATGAGCAGGGCGTTTGGGGTTGCGATACCGTCTTCCGCTGTATCGACGCCTGCCCCAAGAAGGTGCGGCCGACCGATGCTATTGTTGCCTTAAGAAAACGGCTCGTAAAATATAAAACGAAGCAGGTATTAGGCATGGGCAAAGATGAAGATTGATTATTCCCTCATTACCAGGCGGAGATTTCTGAACACCCTTTTCGGCGGGTGGCTGACGGCGTTTTCTGCCGGAGCGCTCTATGCCGTGGGCAAATTTGCCTTCCCCACCCTGGGCAAGGAACCGGACTTTGTGGTCTTGAAAGCGGCGGATTATATGAACCTGGCGCCCAACACGACCAAGCTCTTCGCTTGGGGCGGCAAACCGGGCATCTTCTTCCGGAAGGCCGACGGCGCTATCTTGGCCATTAAGGGCGTCTGCACCCACATGGAATGCAATGTGACTTATAAGCCCGCCGAGAGAAAGTTTTACTGCGCCTGCCACCAGGGCTGGTTTGATGAAAACGGGCAGAATATCAAAGGACCGCCGCCCAAACCGCTGGAGATTTTTGTCCATACCATTGAGGGTGATAAACTCATCGTAGCCCGGAAAGGGGTAAAGGTTGAACTTCCGAAGGCTTAAGAACTGGTTTACCGACCGCTACGATTTTAGCGACCTTGTCAAGCTGGCGCAAAGCAAGACCGTGCCGGTGCACAGTGGCGATTTTTTATATTACACCGGGGGCATGATCCTTTTCCTCATCGGCTTGCAGTTTATCACCGGCATGATCCTGGCTTTCTACTATGTACCCCATCCGGATTTTGCCCACAAGAGCATCGTGGAGATCGTGACCAAGTTGCATCTGGGCTGGTTTTTTCGCTCTTTTCACCATTGGGGCGCGCAATTAACCCTCCTGTTTCTCTTTATCCATCTCTTCGGTACCTTGCTCGTCAAGTCCTATCGGAAACCGCGGGAATTTATCTGGTTCACCGGTTTTATCCTCCTGGGCATCCTGATCTTCTTCGGCCTCAGCGGTTATCTCCTGCTCTGGGATGAACGCGCCCTGGCGGGCGTGAAGGTAGCCACGGGCGGCGTCAAAGCCCTGCCTCTTGTGGGAACGTTTCTGATGGCCTTTTTAAGGGGAGGCGTCGATGTGACCGGGGAGACGCTCACCCGTTTTTATGCCTTTCACGTTGCCGTGTTGCCCCTGGTGACGCTTTTTCTGATCGGTCTGCATGTCCTTCTGGTGCAGTATCACGGCATGAGCATTCCCCTGCGGGAAGAAAAAAACAACCCCGCGTCCATCCCCTTTTTCCCCAACGTCTTTTATCACGACCTTATTGTTTGGCTTTTGCTGCTGGGGGTGACGGTCACGCTCGCGGTATTTTTCCCGCCGGAAATCGGCATCAAGGCAGACCCTTTGGCCCCCACCCCGGAAAACATCAAGCCGGAATGGTATTTTCTTTTTGTCTTCCAGACCTTGAAATTATTCCCCGGTGAGATTTTAGGTCTAAACGGTGAGGTCATAGCGATTCTGCTCATCGTAACAGCCATGGGGCTGCTTTTCCTGCTGCCTCTTTTCGACAAGAAAAGCAGCCGTGGCGAGGCGAGTCCACTTTTCACCTGGATCAGCGTCGGCTATATCGCCTACATCGTGACGATGACCATTGTCGGGTACCTTAGTTAGGAGGGATGATGAAAAAACTTTTTTATACCATGATTTTCCTCTTGCTGAGTGTTGCCCCGCTCTGGGGGGCGGCGGCCAAAATAGAGGTCTTCCCCAGCGCTCCTTATGCCCGTTATATCATCTATGAGAGTCTGGCCATCTTCTGGCTCTTCATCATATCCCTTATTGTCATTATCAAGCTGAAACTCCGGGAAATCGCAAGAACTCAAAAACTGGGCATTAACCGGGAAGCAGCGCCAATCCCCCAACTCGAATAAGCAGATTTGACGGCTGCATGAGACAAAAGCGACGATAATTCAACCTCTTACGATGACGTCAGGTTTTGAAAAGCCAACAAAAAAGGCGCCCGCAGCAACAAGCTGGGGGCGCCTTTTTTCAATCTATTTACGGATGTCAGGAAGCGTTGGCCTCCGTCTCCCCCTCCGGCATGTGGCAAACACCCGCCGGACAGCGTTTTTCCTTTATGTGGGTTTCATATTCATCCCGGAAAAAACGGAGCGTCGTCAATACCGGGTTCGCAGCGGTCTTGCCCAGCGCACAAAGAGAAGTATTAGTCACTGCCTCGCCGATTTCCAGGAGCACTTCGAGATCCTCCGGCTGCCCCTGCCCCTTGGTAATGGCATCCAGAATTTCAAACATTTGTTTGGTGCCCAAACGACAAGGTACGCACTGGCCGCAGGATTCCCGTTGGGTGAAGTCGAGAAAATAACGGGCCACATCAACCATGCAGGTTCCCTCGTCCATGACCACTATGCCGCCCGATCCCATGATGGAACCTGTTTCGCTCAAGGAATCAAAATCAATGGCCATATCGAGATAATCGGCGGGCAAACAACCGCCGGAAGGTCCGCCGGTCTGAACGGCCTTGAATTTTTTACCCTCGGGAATCCCGCCCCCGATGTCATAGATAATCTCCCGGAAGGTGACGCCCATGGGCACTTCGATCAGGCCGCAGTTGTTAATCTTGCCCGTCAGGGCAAAAACGGCGGTACCGCGGGATTTTTCCGTGCCGATACCGTTAAACCAGGAGGCGCCTTTTTGAATAATCGGGGCCACGCAGGCATAGGTCTTCACATTGTTCAGCAGGGTAGGCTTATCCCATAGCCCCACTTCCGTAGTTCTTGGCCTGGGCATGGCCTTAGGCATCCCCCGACGTCCCTCGATGGAAAGCACCAAAGCGGTGGACTCGCCACAAACGAAGGCGCCGGCGCCTTGAAACAGCTCGATGGCAAAGTTGAAACCGGCGCCCAGAATTTTTTTCCCGAGAAAACCCCTTGCCTTGGCCTGGGAAATGGCCGTGCGCAATCGTTTTACGGCCAGGGGATATTCTGCGCGAACATAGATAAACCCCCGCTTTGCGCCGACGGCATAAGCGGCAATGATCATGCCTTCAAGAACCGCATGGGGATCGCCTTCCATCACGGAACGGTCCTGAAAAGCCCCGGGGTCGCCCTCATCACCATTACAAATTACGTATTTTTCCTCTCCCGGCGCTTGATAGCAGGCTTCCCACTTCCTGCCCGCCGGGAAGCCGGCGCCGCCCAGCCCGCGCAAACCAGATTTTTTTATTTCCTCGATGACCGCTTCGCGGCTCATCTCGGTAAGCGCCTTGCGCAGCCCCTCATAACCACCGGCATTGATATAATCATCGATCTTTTCCGGATCGATATTGCCGCATTTTCCCAATACCACCCGCTTTTGTTTGTTGTAAAAAGGGATATCATGATGATAGGTAAGGACTTCATCCGTTACCGGGTCCCGATACAACAGCCGCTCGGCAATTTTACCCTCCGGCAAAAGCGATTGCGCCACTTCCGCCACATCATCGGGTCCAACTTTAGAGTAAAATATTCCTTCCGGCTCGACCACAACCAGCGGCCCGCGCTGGCAAAAACCGTGGCAGCCAGTGGGCTTTAACTGAACACTTTCCCCCAAATCCAGCTTGGTAATCTCCTCCTGGAGCAAAGCCAGACTTTCCGCCGCTCCTCCCGAGATGCAGCCGGTCCCCTGGCAAACAAGCACCTTGCGCTTTTCAGGCATTTTCCTTACCTCATCATATTTCCATGGCAGCCAGGAAGGCGGCCTTGATGGCGTCCTTCATGTTGCCGGGTTTATTCGAGTCGCCCACGTTATAAACGGGGAACTTGCCGGTAAATTCCTCGAACATTGCCTCCGGTTTTTTGTTGCCGGCGGCAATCACCACCGTGTCCGCCTCGTAAAAATCTTCATTGGGACCATGTTGAAAGGATCTCCTGATCCCCCAGACGCCATAGGCCGAGATCCGGGTCACTTCCAGATCGGTTTCCATCTGGATGCCGGCTTTCCTCAGTCTCATGATCAGGTCGAAGCGCAGGGCACGGGTGACATCACCGGCAATCCGCGGCATCATTTCCAGGATAATGATTTTTTTGCACTTCGGGATCAGGAACTCGGCGACTTCCGAACCCACCATACCGCCGCCCACAACCACCACTGTATCGCCCACCGACTTGTTTCCCAAAAGCACATCTCTGCCCAGCACCACCTTCGGGTCATTGATGCCCGGCACCTTCGGGATGAAAGGCGCGGCGCCGGCGGCAATAATTACCGCATCGGGATTCATTGCCAGCACGTCCGCCGCCGTGGCCGCCTTACCCAGACGCAAATCAATTCCGCTCTTGCCGATCTGGGTGCGATAATAGTCAAAAAGGAACTGCGTATCCTCCTTGTGAGGGGCAGTCGCCGCCAGCTCGAGCAAACCGCCCACCTGCGCTTCCTTCTCCAGCAGTATTACCTGATGGCCGCGCCCTTTGGCGATCAGCGCCGCTTCCATGCCGGCCGGACCAGCGCCGATGACCACTACCCGCTTCGACTGTTTGGCTGCCTCTCCCTTATTGTAGATCGTTTCACGACCGGTACGGGGGCTGATCGCACAGATACAGGGCGTATCTACGGTCTCCAGACACCAGGCACAGCACATGCAGGGTTTGATATCCTCAAAACGTTCTGCCTGGGCTTTTTGGCAAGTCTCCGCATCGGCCAGCAATTGACGGCCCAGCGTGATCATGTCAATCTTGCCGGCGGCGATTGCCTCCTCCGCATCACGGAGGTCATTGGTCCGATCGCCGCAAATCACCGGGATATTAACCTTCTGCTTCACGGCTTCGCCCAGGTAGAGATACTGCCTCGGCTTCACGGAATTACTCATCATGCCGCGCGGTGCTTCGTGCCAGCCGACCACCACATCAATAGCGCAAACGCCCAGCGCCTCCAGGCGGGGACAAATCTCTTCCGCGCATTCCTCCAAAGTATAACCGCCCTTCGTAAACTGCGCCCCGGAAATCTTCACGAAGATCGGGAAGTCACTACCAGCGTATTTCTTGATCGCGCCGATGATCTCGCGATGGATGCGCATCCTGCCATCCAGGTCACCGCCATATTCATCCGTTCTTTTATTCGTTTCCGCCGAAAGGAAACGCGCCAGCGTATAACCGGCGCCCAGCATCAACTCCACCCCGTCGCAACCTGCCTCGCGCAACCGCCGGGCGCTCTGCCCGTAGCCTTCCACCATCTCGTGAATCTCCTCGATGGTCAGGGGGCGTTCCGCCAGTCTTTGACGGTTCGTAGGCGTGCCGACACGGTAGGGCGTGCTGGCGCGTCCGAGCAGGCTGACCCCGGAAGGCCCTACGATCTCAACCACACCACCTTTAAAAGCCCACCCATAGCCCGTGCCGATCTGTCCCACGATCTTCGTGCCGTGCTTGTGTACGGCATCCACCACCAACTTGATGCCGGGAATCAATTTATCGTCAAAAACCCACGAA
>Ga0082335_1009237_pt1 | contig 10738 bp, 9 predicted proteins | sample Subgrocontami58m_FD_72375 | JGI IMG/M metagenome (GOLD analysis project Ga0082335, IMG submission 72375) | Subsurface groundwater microbial communities from S. Glens Falls, New York, USA - GMW37 contaminated, 5.8 m (SPADES assembly) (version 2) ... | reverse complement strand
TGTTGGGCGGTGTCAGGCGGCCGACGGGTGGAACTCCTCGTGGATGACCTGGACCGCCCGATCCCGGTCGTTCTCGGCGACGACGAGCGAGATGTTGAGCTCGCTCGAGCCCTGGGCGATCGCCATGACGTTCACGCCGCTCCGGCCGAGGGCGCTGAACACGCGACCGGCGACGCCGGGCGTCCCGCGCATCCCCTCCCCCACCGCGGCGACGATCGCGACGGGTGCCTCGACGGTGACCCGCTCGACGTCGTGACGGCGCAGCTCGGCGGAGAACATCCGCTCGAGCGCGGCGCGGAGGCGTCCGCTCGCGGCCGCGGGGACGACCAGGCAGATCGACTGCTCGCTCGAGGACTGGCTGATCATGAGCACCGAGACGCCCTCCGCGGCGCAGGTGTCGAACACGCGGGCGGCGAAGCCGGGCACGCCGCTCATCCCCGCGCCCTGCACCGTGACGAGCCCGAGCCCGCCGAGCGAGGTCGTCGCCTTCACGACGCTGCCGTCCCGCTCGGCGGCCGCGGTGATCGTCGTGCCGTGGTCCTTGGGCGCGAAGGTGTTGAGGATGCGCACCGGGATCCGCTTCTCGACGGCGGGGAGGACCGCCCGCGGGTGGAGGACCTTCGCGCCGTAGTACGAGAGCTCGGCGATCTCGGCGTACGAGAGCGTCGCGAGCGGGCGCGCGTCCTTCACCAGGCGGGGGTCCGCGCTCATGACGCCGCTCACGTCGGTGTAGATGAGGCACTGGTCCGCGTCGAGCGCGTCGGCGAGGATCCCCGCCGTGTAGTCGGAGGCGCCGCGGCCGAGCGTGGTCGTGAGGCCGTCGGCGGTCGCGCCGATGAAGCCCGTGACCACCGGGACCTTCCCGCCACCGAGCAGTGGCCCGAGCTCGGTCCGCGCCCGCTGTCGCGTCTCGTCCATGAGCGGGTTCGCGTTCCCGAAGCGGTCGTCGGTCAAGATGACCCGCTCGGCCGAGATCGCGGTCGCCTCGATGCCCCGCGCGGTGAGCAGCGCGGCGACGATCGGCGCCGACACCCGCTCGCCGTAGGAGAGCACCGCGTCGCGCGTCCGCGCGGTGAGCTCGCGGAGCAGCGCGACACTGTGGAGGAGCTCGACCGTCCGCTCGGTCGCGGACGAGAGGTCGCGCAGCGCCGCCTCGGCCGCGGGCTGCTCGCCGCGGCCGAAGAGCTCGCCGACGAGCGCGCGGTGCTTGGCCTCGAGCTCCCGGACGATGCGCTCCGCCTCGGCGCGGTGGCCGGCGCGCGCAGCCTCCGCCGCGCGAACGAGCGCGTCGGTCGTGCCGGCGGTCGCCGAGACGACGACCGCGCGCTCGCCGGAGACCTCCGCGACGATGCGGACGAGGGAGTCGAGCGCGCGCCTCGTCGCGACCGACGTGCCACCGAACTTGAGGACCGTCCTCATATGGACCGCGCGATCTCGATCACGTCACCGAGTATCGCGGACGCGGTGGCGTCGCCGCCCGCGCCGGGCCCGCGGAAGGTGAGCTCGCCGGCGAGGTCCGTCTCGATCGTCACGACGTTGGTCGGACCGCTCGCGCGCCCCTCAAGCGAGTCGGCGGCGACCTCCTCGGGCCCCACCCGAGCCTTCGTCGCGCGCTCGCCGAAGTCGGCGGTCGCGAGGTAGCGCACCCGGTGGCCGCGTCCGGCGGCCTCCGCGAGCGCCGCGGTGGTGAGCCCGCGGAGCGAGGTGCGGCGCACGTGGTCGGGCGAGTACCAGCGTCCGTCGAGGATCGAGACGAGGATCGAGAGCTTGTACGCCGCGTCGAACCCGTCGACGTCGTTCGTCGGGTCGGCCTCGGCGTAGCCTTTCGCCTGGGCTTCGGCGAGGGCCGCGTCGAACGCGAGCCCGGTCTCCATCCGCGAGCAGATGTAGTTCGTCGTGCCGTTGATGAGGCCGCGGACGATCCGTGGCCGGTTCGCGCCGAGCGTCCGGGCCGCCGCGATGATGGGTACCGCCGCGCCGACGGCCGCCTCGTAGCGGAGCTGCCGCTTCGCGAGGCGCGCCGCCTCGTGCAGCTCGTTCCAGGCGCGCGCGACCAGCTCCTTGTTCGCGGTGACGACGTGCTTCCCGCGCTCGAACGCCGCGAGCTGGAGGTCGCGGGCGGGGGCCATCCCGCCGATCACCTCGATGACGATCCCCACCGCCGGGTCGTCGAGGATCGCGAACGGGTCGAGCGTGAGCGGGACGCCGCCGGCGTCGCGGGCCTTCCCCGCATCGCGGACGCACGCCGCGACGAGCGCGAGGTGGCGACCGCCGGTGATCGCCGCGGCGCTATCAAGCCGAGGCCCGCGCTCCGCGAATGCGCGCGCCACGGCCGCACCGACGGTCCCCAGACCGAGAATGCCCACGCCGATGGTCTTCGTCATGCGATCGCCCTTCCGAGGCCGAGGAGTCCGACGCCGACGGCCTTCGTCACGCCAGCACCCGCTCGAGCAGGTCGAGCGCGGCGCCGGCGCTCGCGAGGCGGTTCCCGGCGCGGTCGTGGGTCCAGGCGCACTTCTTCACGGCGCTGAGCCGGTCGCTGTCCACCGCGACGAAGACGAGGCCGACCGGCTTCCCGGGCGTCGCGCCGCCCGGGCCGGCCACGCCCGTGATGCCGAGGCCGACCTTCGCCCCGAGCCGAGCGCGGATGCCCCGCGCGAGCGCGCCGGCGACGACCGCGGAGACCGCGCCGTGGGCGTGGACGAGCTGCGGCGGCACCCCCGCGAGGCTCTCCTTCGCGGCGTCGGCGTAGACGACGGCGCCGCCGAGGTATACCTCGCTCGCGCCCCCGTGCTCGGTGAGGAGGGCACCGAGCAGTCCGCCGGTGCACGACTCGGCGGTCGCGACGGTGAGGCGCTTCCGCCGGAGGCGCGGCTGCAGCGCGCGCGTCCGCGCGGCGAGGTCGGCGTAGGTGGGCGCGGACCGGCGGACGACCGCCGCCGCGGCGCTAGCCTTCGGCACGCCGCGCCTCCGGCGCGAAGTACGCGAGGCCCGAGACGATCGTGAGCGCCACGGCCACCGCGAGCAGGATCGAGGCCGCGACCGCGACGGCCGGCGTGGGGACGGCGAGGTCGAGGAGCAGACCCGCGATCGCCAGGTCCTGCGTGAACGCCTTCGCCTTCCCGGCCCAGCGCACCGCGATCCCGGCGCCGCGGGCGGCCGGCGCGCCGCGCCGCCAGGTCACGAGCGCCTCCCGGGCGAGCACGATGAGGACGACCCAGGCCGGCACCACGCCGCGGACGGCGAGGGCCGCGAGCGACCCCCCGACGAGCAGCTTGTCGGCGAGCGGATCGAGGAACGCGCCGAGGTCGCTCGTCGAGCCCTGCCGGCGCGCGAGCGCGCCGTCCGCGAGGTCGGAGAGCGCCGCGAGCGCGAACACCGCCAGGGCGAGCCCGGCCGCCTCGGGCTCGGACCGGAGCACGAGCAGCGCGACCGGGACGGCCGCGGCCGCGCGCGCGACGCTCAGCACGTTCGGGCTGATCACTGGACGACGAAGACGCGCTCGCTGACCAGGCCCGGATCGCCCATCGGACCGAGGTCCTGGCCGTTGTAGGTGAGGAAGGTCGCCGCGGCGTTGCCGGTCCGGACCTTGACCTCCTTGCCGGTGAACGTGAGCGATTGGCCGTCGCCGTAGATCTTGTTCGTGTTCGGCGCTTGCGAGCCGTCCACGGTCGCGAGGATCCAGGCGTTCCCGCCTTTGATCCGCACGGTGACGATCGCCGCGGTGTAGGCGACCGAGACCGAGCGCGTCTCCTGCACCTCGCCCCCCGCCGCCGTGCGCGCGATGACGCGGACCGTCTGCGGGCCCGCGGTGAAGTTCACCGTGACGGTGAACCGGCCGTCGCTCCCCACGGCGATCGCCGAGCCGTTCACGAGCACGCTCGTGACGGCGCGCGTGACGCGGCCGGACACCGTGACCGGCGCGTTCGTGAACGTGCCGCCGCTCGAGGGCTGCTCCACGATGAGCTGCGGCGGCGCGTCCTCCACCGTCGCCTGCGCGACCTCGTAGCGGATCGCCCGCGCCTGGCGGCTCACCTTTCCCGCCGGGTCGAGCACCTCGACCTCCAGGTGGTTCGCCCCGGGCTTCAGCTGGACCGTGACCGCGAAGGTCCCGTCGGCCGACGGGCGCGCGTCGTACTTCTCGGGCCCGGGGAAGACCGTGACGGTCACCCGCCCTTCGGCCACGGTACGGCCGCGGACGACGTACTCGCCCGACTGGACGATCGCGTCCCCCGGCGGGTCGAGCACCTCGATGCGGGGCGGCACCGCGAAGGCGGTGAACTGGTAGTAGAGGTAGGCGACGAAGATCGCGACGCCCGCGAGGACGAAGGCGGGCACCAGGACCGAGGGCGTGAGGATGAGGCTTCGCCGCATGATCGGGCGCATCGGCTCGAACGAACGGAGCGGCTCGACCTGGACGCCACGCTCGGCGTTGTAGAGGGTGACGAGCTCTTCGGGGTCGAGGTCGAGGTACTCCGCGTAGTTGCGGAGGAAGCCCTTCGTGTACACCGCGCCCGGGAGCGCGTTGTAGTCGCCGTCCTCGAGCGCGCGCAGGAACTTCTCCCGGATGCGGGTGTCGTCGGCGGCCTGGTCGAGGACGATCCCCTTCCGCTCGCGCTGGGCACGGAGCGCGTCACCGAGGCGTGCCATCAGGCGCCGTCGTCGTCCGCGCCGCTCTCCGCGGCCTTCCGCGGCGCGAGCGCGCCGTAGACCTCGCGCATCTTGCCGGGACCGACGCTCGGGCCGATCGCGCCCTGCTGCTCCATGAGGTCGATGAGCCGGCCGGCGCGGGCGAAGCCGATCGTCATCTTCCGCTGGAGCATCGACACCGAGGCCTGGCCGGCTCGCCGCACGATCTCGAGCGCCTCGTCGTACCGCGCATCGTCGATCTCGTTGTCGCCGCCGTCGAGGCGTGTCCGCACCGTCCGTTCCTCGCCCTCGGTGACCTCGGCGTGGAAGTCCAGCCCGCCCTGGTCCCTCCAGAACTGCGTGACCGAGGCGATCTCGCGGTCGGAGACGAAGACACCCTGCGCGCGTACCGGCTTGGCCAGGTCCGGCGGGAGCACGAGCATGTCGCCGCGGCCGAGGAGCTTCTCGGCGCCGGTCATGTCGAGGATCGTGCGCGAGTCCACCGCGGACGCCGTGGCGAAGGCGATCCGCGCCGGGATGTTCGCCTTGATCAGGCCGGTGATGACGTCCACCGAGGGCCGCTGGGTGCCGAGCACCAGATGGATGCCGGTCGCGCGGGCGAGCTGCGCCACCCGGGTGATCTGCTTCTCCACCTGGACCGGCGCCTGCAGCATGAGGTCGGCGAGCTCGTCGATGATGAAGACGACGTAGGGGATCCGATCGGCACCGGTCCGCGTCTCGTTGTAGCTCGCGATGTTGCGCGCGGACGCGCGCGCGAAGAGCCGGTAGCGCCGGTCCATCTCGCCGGTGACCCAGTACAGCGCGTTGAGGATCTTCTCGTGGTCGGTCATGACCGGCACGACCAGGTGCGGCACGCCGTTGAACCCCGCGAAGTCCACCCGCTTGAGGTCGCCGATGAGGAAGCGGACCTCGTCCGGGGTGGAGGCGAGGAGGAGGCTGCAGATGATCGAGGAGAGGCAGACGCTCTTCCCCGAGCCGGTCTGACCGGCGACGAGGAGGTGCGGGAGCTTCGCGAGGTCGAGCACGATCGGCGAGCCCGCGACGTCGCGGCCGAGCGCCACCGTGAGGCGCGAGCCGGCATCTCTGAACGTCGCGGTCTCGACGACGTCCTTCAGCGAGACCAGCCCGATCGCGAGGTTCGGGATCTCGATCCCGACGACGCTCTTGCCGGGGACGGGAGCCTCGATCCGCAGGCTCCGCGCCGCCAGGGCGAGCGAGAGGTCGTCCGCGAGCGCTTCGATCCGCGAGAGCTTCACGCCGGCCGCCGGCTTGAGCTCGTAGCGGGTCACGACCGGCCCGACGCTCGCCTCGACGACCTTCGCCGCGATCGAGAAGTGGGCGAGCGTCTCCTCGATGACCTGACCGTTCCGGAGGACCTCCTCGCGGCTCGCGCGGGCGGCGGTGCCCTCGGCGAGCATGTCGAGTGAGGGCAGCGCCCAGGGCCGGGCGGGCGGCGCCGCGTGGAGCACGCCCTCGGCGGTCACGACCGCGCTCGCGAGCCCGGCGATGCTCGGTGGGTGCGGGGAGGCCGCGAGCGCTGCGGCCGCCGCCGAGAGCGGCAGCTGCGTCGCCATGGCCACCGCCTTCGGCGAGGCCGGTCTCGCGCCGGGCCGGTCGGGCGGGAGGTTGATGCGGATCGGCGCGTCGTCCTCCTCGGCGGCCGAGCGGTCCGCCGGCTCCGGAGCGCGCGGCGTGAGCTCTGCCCTCGCCGCTGGGAGCGCGTGGGCGGCGGCGCGCGCCGGCCGGTCGGGCAGCCGCAGCGTGCGCGCGAGCAGGAGCGTGCGCGCGCCCCAGAGCGGACCGAGCAGCTGGCCCAGCGTCCGGCGACTCGCGATCGCGAGCCCCACGAGCAGCAGCGCGAGGAGCACGACCGCCGCCCCCGGTCCGGTGAGCTGCCCGGCGAGCTTCCCGCCGACCTGTGCGCCGATCGCGCCGCCGGCGGTCGGCGCCGCGTCGAAGTTCGAGTGCACGATGCTCATGAGCCCGAGCACGGAGAGCGTCGCGAGCGCGGCGCCGGCCACCGGAACGGCGGCGCGCCGCCAGTCGATCTCGAGCCACACCGCGACCGCGGTGAGGAGGAGGAGCGGCGGCACGAGGAACGCGCCGAGGCCGAATCCCCCCTCGAGCGCGTCGCGCCAGGTCCGGAGCAGCCCCTCGCCGACGAAGAACGCGACGGCCGACAGGAGCGCGGCGACGACGAGCGCGATCGCGACGACCTCGGCCTCGAGCCGCGAGCGCGCGGCGTCGGCTGTGCGCGGCGCCGGCCGCGGCGCGGCTCTCCGCGCCACCTAGACCTGCATGACGACGGGCAGGACCATCGGGCGGCGCTTCGTGCGGTCGTAGAGGTATGAGGCGAGGCTCGCGTGGATCGAGTCCTTGAGCGTGGACGCGGAAGCCAGGTGCTCCCCCGTCTGCGCCTGCGCGAGACCCTCGAGGATCCTCGCCCGCGCGCCCTCGATGAGGCCGGCCGCATCCTCCTCGGGGACGAAGCCCTTCGTCACGATGTCGGGTCCGGCGACGATCGCGCCGGTCGCGTGCTCGATCGTGAGCACGACCATGAAGAACCCGTCGCTGCCGATCGACCAGCGGTCGCGCATGACCGCCTGGCTCACGTCGCCGACGCCGAGCCCGTCGACGTAGACCTGGCCGGCGGTCACCTTCGCGCCGAGGCGCGCGCCGGAGGCGGTGAGCTCGAGCGTGTCGCCGTTCGTGAGGACGAACGCGTTCTCCGGCGCGACCCCGAGGTCCACCGCGAGCCGCGCGTGCTTCACGAGCATGCGGTACTCGCCGTGGATCGGGACGAAGTGCGTGGGCCGCAGGATGCTGAGGAGGAGCTTCAGCTCCTCCTGGCTCGCGTGACCGGACACGTGCGGCCGGAGACCGGGCTCGTAGACCACGTCCGCGCCGAGCTTGTAGAGGTTGTCGACCGTGCGGGTGACCAGCTCCTCGTTGCCCGGGATGGGCGTCGCCGACATGACGACGGTGTCGCCCGCCTTCACCGCGACGTGGCGGTGGTCGCCGAGGGCCATGCGGGAGAGCGCGCTCGTCGGCTCGCCCTGGCTGCCGGTCGTGATGATGCAGAGCTCGTTGTCCGGAAGCTCGCCGATCTTGCCGGCCGGGATCATCGCCCCCTCCGGCCAGTGGAGGTAGCCGAGCTCCTTGGCGGTGCGCGTGTAGTTCTCCATCGAGCGGCCGATGATCGCGGTCTTCCGGCCCCAGGCCGCCGCGATCTCCGCGATCTGCTGGAGCCGGGAGATGTTCGAGGCGAAGGTCGTCGTGATGACCCGTCCCGCCGCGCGCGACATGATCCCGTCGAGGAGCTCGCCGACGTGTGCCTCCGAGGGCGTGTAGCCGCCGACCTCGGCCCTCGTCGAGTCCGACATGAGCAGGAGGACGCCGTGCGCGGCGATCTCGGCGAGCCGCGCGAAGTCGGTCTGGCGGCCGTCCACCGGCGTGTGGTCGAACTTCCAGTCGCCGGAGTGGACGACCGTCCCGAGGGGCGTCTCGATCGTGAGGCCGACGGCGTCGGGGATGCTGTGGCACACCGCGTACGAGTCGCACTCGAGCGCGCCGAGCGTGAACGGACGGCCCGGCTCGATCTCGACGAAGGTCGTCTTGTCGGCGAGCTTGTGCTCGCGCAGCTTCGTCTTCACGAGGCCCAGCGTGAGCCGCGTGCCGTGGATCGGCAGGTCCGGGAAGTCGCGGAGGAGGTACGGCAGAGCGCCGATGTGATCCTCGTGCGCGTGGGTGAGGATGACGCCGCGGACCCGCGCGCGCTGCTGCCTGAGGAAGGTGAAATCGGGGATCACGAGGTCGATCCCGAGCATCTCCTCGTCGGGGAACATGAGCCCGGCGTCGATGACGACGATGTCGTCGCCGCACTCGAGGGCGAGCATGTTCTTGCCGACCTCGCCGACCCCGCCGAGCGGGATGATCCGGACGCGGCCGTCCGCCGGACTAGCCAAAGAGGCTCAGCTGATCCGCCGCGCGTGGCGGCGCCGGCTGCTCCGTTGCGGTCCGGGCTGTCGCCGCTGCCGCGGCGACGGGCGGGCCGGCGAGGAGCCGGCCGAGGGCCTCGAAGTCGGTCGCGAGGTCGGCGCGGAGCGACGGCTGGTGGAGCGCCGCGGCCGGGTGGTACATCGGGAAGAGGAGCAGGCCGTCCACGGTCCGCGGCCTGCCGTGGATGCGCGAGATCGATTCTCCTGGCAGGAACTTCCCCATCGCGTGGCGGCCGAGCGTCACGACGACCTTCGGCCGGAGCAGCTCGAGGTGCCGACGGAGCCAGACGTCGCAGGCCGCGACCTCTTCGGGCAGCGGATCACGGTTCTCGGGCGGGCGGTGCCGGACGACGTTCGTGATGAAGACCTTACCGCGGTCGAGGCCGATGCTCGCGAGGCCTTCGTCGAGGAGCTGGCCCGCGGCGCCCACGAACGGGCGTCCCTGGACGTCCTCGTTGTAGCCGGGCGCCTCGCCGAGGAAGAGGATCCCCGACTCGGCACTGCCCTCCCCGGGTACGGCCTGCCGCGCGCCCCTGTGGAGGGGGCAGGCCGTGCAGGCGCGGATCTCCGCCGCGAGCGCGGCGAGGGGGTCGCTCACGTCCTCAGTATGGGCCACGGCGCGCGAGGTAGAGCACGTCGGTGTACGGCCGTTTCGGCATCTCGACGACCTCGACGCGGAATCCCGCGCGCTCGAACATCGCGAGCGCTTCTGCGCGGGTCGGGAAGAAGAACCGCTCCCGGCCACCGCGGGTGAAGCCGAGGCTCACGGTCAGGAGCTCCTGTCCGTAGGTCAGGGCGTAGCGGGGATCGCGCCGGCGCTCCTGCGCCTTCACCACGAGCGGGGCGCCCTCCGCGAGCGCGGCGGCGGCTTGGCGGAGGACCTGCTCCTGGGTGGCGAACGGGAGCAGGTAGAGGACGTCCACGATCGCGATCGCGTCGCAGCGCGGCGGGGCGGTCAGAGCGACGTCGGCCACTTCGAAGCGGAGACCCTCGGTGTCGCCCGCCGCTCCGCGCGCGACGGCGATCTTTCGCTCGTCGAGGTCGAGCCCCAGGACCCGGCGCTGGTCGCTCGCCTCGCGGAGGAGGCAGGCGAACAGCCCGTGGCCGCAGCCGAGCTCGACCACGAAACCCTTCCGCGGCAGGTAGCGCTCGACCTGGGCGAGGTCGGAGAGGAAGGCCCTCCCGTGGACGAAGAGGCGTGCCGCCAGCGGTGCCGTGCGGTAGCGGTGCACCGCGCGGTTGAGGGCGCCGGAGGTCGTCGCGCCCGCCATCAGGGCACGATCCGCCGGCCGACCAGGCGGCTGATCGCGGCGACGAGGAGCGGGTCGGTGAGGATCCGGAGCTCGTCGACGCGTCGCGCGAGGAGCGGATCGCGCGCGGCGAGCGCGTCGTCGAGGTAGCCGGGGTGCGCGCCGAGCTCCCCCACCCCCGGGCGCGCGGCGAGGAGCGCGACCGCCCCGGCGTCGAGCGGCGGCCACCACGAGGAGAGGTCCACGTACCAGTCGTTCCCCGGTACGCCGCGGAGGAACGGCGCGGCGAGCGCGGTCGCGACGGCGAGCGCGGCGGGCCTGGCCGCGCGCGGGAGGGTCGGCGGCGCGGCCCGCCGGAGCCAGCGCACGCCCTCCTCACGCGCGACGGCGCCGACCACCCGGGCCACCGGCGGCAGGAGGTGGGTGTGCCGGTGCGAGTCCCAGGCCCGCGCCTCGACACCCCAGGCGCGGGCCAGCGCGGCCTGCGCGCGGATCTCTCGCGCGAGCTCGCCGGCGCGGACCCGGCCGAGCGCGAGGAGCCGGGTGAGCTCGCCGAGCCGGTGGAAGCGGCCGTCCGCGTCGATCAGGGACCGCACGCTCGCCGGATCGGCGGCGGGCGAGCCCCCGACCAGGTCGAGGTGCAGGCCCACCTCGAGTCCGTGCTCCGCGCGCGCGAGCGCGGCGGCCTCGTCCGCTCCCGGATAGGTCACCAGGAGCGAGGTGGAGCGCACGACCCCGCGCCGGTGCGCCTCGAGGACGCCCCGCGTCACCGCGGGCGAGAGGCCGAGGTCGTCGGCCGTCACCACGAGCCTCACCGCGCGCCGCGGCCCGTAGGCGAGC
>Ga0082335_1009231_pt1 | contig 10743 bp, 9 predicted proteins | sample Subgrocontami58m_FD_72375 | JGI IMG/M metagenome (GOLD analysis project Ga0082335, IMG submission 72375) | Subsurface groundwater microbial communities from S. Glens Falls, New York, USA - GMW37 contaminated, 5.8 m (SPADES assembly) (version 2) ... | reverse complement strand
GAGAAAAATCCTGACCTTGATAAACGTTTGCTTATGATTCCGCCCGTTGACTTGGATCAATTGTTGTCTTGGAAAATTAATTCTTTACCTAAGGGGGGTAACGATCACTTGACCGTTCCCTTGTATCAATTGCGTATAGAGCAAACTTTTCCAGGTGTTGACAGCATTGGAGAATAAAAGTATACTGAAAAATACAAATTCTCGCGGAAGTGGCGGAATTGGTATACGCGTACGTCTCAGAAGCGTATGGCGCAAGCCTTGAGAGTTCAAGTCTCTCCTTCCGCATTACATGAAGGAGTTCTCCCGACGTTCTCTGATAAATATTCACTAAGGAAGTTGGGACCCCGCCTTCCTTAAAATAAAGAAGGGCGGGGAAGTCTCTCCTTCCGCATTATTCTGTCTAGAATAGGTAATAAAAATGGCGCTGGAAGAATCCTAAGCAAAGGAGTAGAACAGATGCTTAAAAACGAGATACGGGATTTCATCTTTCCTGTTTTATTATTAGTGCTTTGCGGATGTGTCGGGATCGGCGCACCCATACTGTCTCCCGAGTTAAACGCTAAAAATGCCGAGGCATTAATTAACCATGGCAGGCCTCTTCCCGCGGAAAGTTTGATCGAAGTCACGATTGAGCGATCTAAAAAGAAAAACGATGAAATCGGGCTCGCCATCGCCTATGGAGCGTACGCTGGATTCTTACAATCACGCACTGTCACAGAGTGGAGAGAATATTACGAAAAAAATGGTTTTATCGATTCCAGCGTTAATTTTGAGAATCGAAATGAAAAAGCCCGTGAATACTGGCAGAAAGCTTTAGATCTTTACATAAAAAATGCTGAATATGCTCGTGCTTCAAATGTCTATATTAATCTTGCGTCCTTGGATTTCTTCGAGTTTGAGAATAAACAAGCCGCCTGTCAAGATATTGCCTTAAGCTTGCAGTATCACAATCAATTCAAAGAGACCCATCCCGGAGAAACAGTAGTGCTCCCAGAAGGAATTGCTACTTTCGATGATTTCATTGAAGCGGCTAAAAAGCAGTTGGAGTGCGAATAAAGCTACTATTTAATTGATAATTCTGTCTAGAATCCGCTTGCAGAAACTATCGATTCATACTACAATAACCGAACTTCAGTAAAAAATATATTATTTAACCTTAAAATCAGGCAGGAATATGAGCCCAGAGAATGTTACCCCAAGCGCGAATTCCGAGATTGAAAATGTCGAAATCCAGGAGTGGTTAAGTTCTCTTGATTATGTCTTAAAAAATGGCTCCCTGGAGCAAGCGCGTAAAATTCTTCAGCAGCTTCAAATCCGCGCTCAAGAAGCCGGGGTTACACTCCCCTTTACCGTCAATACCCCTTATATTAACAGCATTCCTTTAAGTAAACAGCCTCCCTTTCCCGGTAACCGAGATATCGAACGGCAAATTAAAAGCATTATCCGCTGGAACGCCATGGCCATGGTGGTCAAGGGCAACAAAGCCGAAGCTGGAATTGGCGGTCATATTTCCACCTTTGCCTCCTCCGCCACCCTTTTCGAGATTGGCTTTAATCATTTTTTCCGCGCGCGAACCGATCAATTTTGCGGGGATTTTGTTTATTTTCAAGGCCACGCCTCACCCGGAGTTTACGCCCGGGCCTTTGTCGAAGGAAGGTTGACGGAGAAGCATCTGGAAAATTTTCGCCGTGAGCTTCAGCCCGGTGGCGGGCTTTCTTCTTACCCGCATCCCTGGCTCATGCCCAGTTTTTGGCAATTTCCTACGGTTTCGATGGGATTAGGGCCCATCACCTCCATTTACCACGCCCGTTTTTTAAGGTATTTAGAGGATCGCGGGCTTAAATCTAAAGACGATGCTAAAGTTTGGGTTTTTATGGGAGATGGCGAATGCGATGAACCGGAATCTTTAGGGGCTATCCACCTAGCTTCGCGCGAACAATTAGACAACCTTATTTTTGTTATTAACTGTAATCTTCAACGCCTTGATGGCCCGGTGCGTGGCAACGGTAAAATTATTCAAGAATTGGAAGCCATTTTCCGTGGGGCTAAGTGGAACGTGCTTAAAGTCATTTGGGGCAATGACTGGGACACGCTTCTGGAGAAAGACACCGAAGGATTGCTCGCCAAACGCATGGGTGAAGTCGTTGATGGCCAATACCAAAAATACACTGTCTCCAGCGGCGATTATATCCGTAAGAATTTCTTCGGGACGAATCCCAAATTGTTAGATATGGTCAAGCATCTTTCGGATGATCAGCTTGCCAAAATGCGCCGCGGCGGTCATGATCCGGAGAAAGTTTATGCCGCCTACAAGGCCGCGGTAGAATTTAAGGGAATGCCCACGGTTATCTTAGCTAAAACGGTGAAAGGTTACGGCTTGGGCGAAAGCGGTGAAGGAAAGAATATCTCCCATCAGCAGAAAAAACTTAACGAAGATGAGCTCAAAGAATTCCGCACCCGTTTTAATATCCCATTGGCGGATGAAGATGTCGTTAAAACACCTTTCTTTCGTCCCTCGGAGAATTCACCTGAAATGCAATATTTAAGAGAATGCCGTAAAAAATTAGGCGGCTATCTCCCTTCTCGTCAGGAAAAAAGTGCTCCGCTTAAAACGCCGTCGGAAGACCTCTTTGAAGAATTTTACAAGGGAACCGAAGGCCGGGAGGTTTCCACCACCATGGCCTATGTCCGGATTCTGTCCAAACTTCTTAAGGATCAAACCTTAGGAAAATTAGTTGTCCCCATTATTCCGGATGAGGCGCGCACATTTGGCATGGAGGCGTTATTTCGTCAGTGCGGCATTTATTCCCATGTGGGACAATTGTACGAACCGGTGGATAAAGACAGTCTTCTCTATTACAAGGAAGAAAAAGACGGCCAAATTCTCGAAGAAGGGATTAATGAAGCCGGGTCTATTTCCTCCTTTATTGCCGCGGGTACGGCGTATTCGACCCTGGGAATCAACACGATTCCTTTTTATACGTATTATTCCATGTTCGGACCTCAACGCGTCGGCGACCTTATTTGGGCGGCGGCGGATATGCGCGTACGCGGATTTTTAGTCGGCGCCACTTCCGGACGAACAACTTTAAACGGCGAAGGATTACAGCACCAGGATGGGCATTCCCATATCCTCCTCTCTTCTGTCCCGACCTGCATTGCTTACGATCCGGCCTTTGCCTATGAATTGGCCGTCATTATCCGTCATGGCATTGAGCGCATGTATGAAAAACAAGAAAATGGTTTTTACTATTTAAGTGTTGGTAATGAAAATTATCCAATGCCGCCTATGCCACAAGGGGCTAAAGAAGGTATCATCAAGGGAATGTATAAATTTATGGCCTCGCAAAAAGCAGCGGGACTTAAAGTTCACCTTTTAGGAAGCGGCGCGATTATGAATCAAATCATCGAGGCGCAAAAAATTCTGGAAGAAAATTATAACGTTTCCGCTGACGTCTGGTCGGTCACAAGTTATAATGAATTACGACGGGAAGCCCTGATGGCCGAGCGCTGGAATATGTTTCATCCAACCGAAACGCCCAAAGTGCCTTACGTGACCCAATGCTTTAAAAATGAAAACGGCGTGTTTGTCGCCGCCTCGGATTATATGAAGGCGCTTTCCTGCAGTATCACCAAATGGATGCCCGGACGTTTGATTTCTTTAGGCACTGATGGATTTGGCCGCAGCGACAGCCGCAAGGCCTTAAGGGCCTTTTTTGAAGTCGATAGCCGCCATATTGTCTTTGCCGCGTTAGGCGGACTTTATCGCGAAAAGAAAATTTCGGAAGATATCTTGAAGAAGGCGATGAAAGATTTGCAAATCAATCCGGATAAGCTGAATCCGATGGTGTCGTAATGATAGAATTTAAACTACCGCATTTAGGCGAAAACATCAAATCAGGAAACGTTGTGAAAATCAACGTGGCTGTGGGTCAGTCCGTCAAAAAAGATCAGCCCTTGCTAGAATTAGAAACGGATAAAGCCACGATCGAAGTCCCCTCTCCTTCGAATGGAACCATCCAAGAAATTCTTATTAAAGAAGGCCAGGATGTCAAAATCGGTCAGGTTATTATGAAAATAGAGGGGCAGAAAACAGCGCCTACGGCTAAGGCCGAAGAGAAACCTAAAACAGAATCGGTTCAAAAACCACAACCGGCAAAACCTCTAGAACAAACGGCTCTTCCCGCGGTTAGCGTTGATGTCCCGGCTGCGCCCTCGGTACGCCGCTTTGCGCGTGAGATTGGGGTCGATCTTACGCAGGTCCCTGGGACAGGCCCGGGAAAACGAATTTCGATGGACGATGTCAAGGCCTTTGCCAAACGTATATTAACATCCATCACGACACAAGGTGCCCCACAGGCTACGGTGGCCGCTCAACCTTTACCCGATTTCTCCAAATGGGGTTTGATTGAGCGCCAGCCGATGAATAATATCCGTAAAAAAATAGCCCAACATTTAAGTTATTCTTGGACAACGATTCCCCACGTCACTCAATTTGATAACGCAGATATTACCGAATTAGAAAAATTACGTAAAAGTCATTCAACCGAACAACGCAAATTAACGGTGACTCCCTTTCTTTTGAAAATTTTGGCCTCGGCCTTAAAAACATTTCCTCAATTTAATGCCGCCATTGATATGGCCACGAACGAAATTATTTACAAAAAATATTTTCATATTGGGGTGGCGGTGGATACCGACCGAGGGCTTCTCGTTCCCGTGATCCGCGATGTGGACAAGAAAAGTATCCTCCAATTAGCCGATGAATTAAACCAAGCGGCTGAACGCGCGCGCAATAAAAAACTCACGATCGATGAAATGCAGGGCGGATGTATGAGCTTAACAAATTTAGGCGGCATCGGCGGAACAAGTTTTACCCCCATTGTGAATTGGCCGGAGGTCTCCATCTTAGGCGTCTCTCGCGCTCAATGGGAACCGGTCTATCAAGGAAACCAATTTGTTCCCCGCTTCATTTTACCCTTATCTCTTTCCTACGATCATCGTTTGATTGATGGAGCCGATGGCGCCCGATTCTTACGCTTGGTTTGTGAAGCCGTCGAACAACCATTTTAAATGGAATTAGAAGAGAAATAATAATCTATATTAAACACTAAACTCGAAATTCTAAACTCTAAGTAAACTCAAAAATTAAAACACAAAATTTAAAACAGATGTTTGGAAATATTTTTTAATCATTGAGATTTTGTATTTATTTAGGGTTTAGTGTTTAGAGTTTCAAATTTATCTGGAGATAACATTGTCTAACAATCATACCCAACTTTTAGTAATTGGTGCTGGCCCAGGCGGTTATGCGGCCGCCTTTTACGCGGCGGATCTAGGCATGCAGGTTACCGTCGTCGATATGGAACCTAACCCCGGCGGCGTCTGCCTTTACCGCGGCTGTATTCCTTCGAAGGCCCTTCTGCATGTCGCTAAAGTTCTTTCAGAATCGCGCGAAGCTAAAAATTTTGGAATTGAATTTGAGAAGCCTAAAATTAATCTCGATAAATTACGCCAATGGAAGAAAAGTGTCGTCACCCGTTTAACCGACGGGTTGGGACAGCTCTGCAAGCAGCGTAACATCACCTTTATTCAAGGCCGGGCGATTTTTACAGATTCGCAGACTGTGAATATTCTTAAAACCGATGGCAACCAAATGCCCCTTTCCTTTGATCATGCCATCTTAGCGACGGGATCACGTCCGATTAAATTGCCCAATATTCCGGAGTCGGCTCACATCCTTGACTCAACCTCGGCCTTAGAGACTGAAAACATCCCAGAAAAATTACTTGTCGTGGGTGGTGGTTATATCGGCCTTGAAATCGGTACGGTCTATTCTGAATTAGGCAGTAAGGTATCCATCGTGGAAATGACTCCCGGACTTCTTTCTGGAGCGGACCGCGACTTAGTGGCTATCTTACAAAAACGCCTGCAAACTATTTTTGAAGAGATTATGCTTAATACCAAGGTTACTTCGATGAAAGAGGTATCGTCGGGGATCGAAGTTAGCTTTGAAGATAAAAATGGGAAACAATCTGCAAAGACGTTTAACAAAGTTCTCGTCTCTATCGGGCGAAAACCTAACACGGCAGGTATTGGCTTAGAAAAAACGAAGGTCGAATTAACTGATCGCTGTTTTGTTAAAGTCGATGCCCAGCGCCGAACAACTGATCCGCATATTTTTGCCATTGGAGATATTGCCGGAGAACCCATGCTCGCTCACAAGGCTTCTCACGAAGGGCGCGTGGCGGTGGAAGCGATTTTAGGACACAAAGTTGCCTTTGAACCTCACGCGATTCCCGCGGTTGTTTTTACGGATCCTGAAATTGCGTGGGGTGGTTTAACCGAGACACAGGCTGCTAAAGAAAATCGCGAAGTCAAAGTGGCTAAATTCCCCTGGGGCGCCTCAGGACGGGCGATCACTTTAAATCGCCCTGATGGCTTAACCAAACTGATTATTGATCCGCAGACCGAGCGCTTGTTAGGTGTCGCTATTGTCGGTGTCGGAGCCGGAGAATTGATTGCCGAAGGGATTTTAGCTATTGAAATGGGGTCTCTTGCCGCGGATATTAAATTAAGCATTCATCCGCATCCTACCCTCTCGGAAACCATCATGGAATCCGCCGAAAGCTTCTTTGGCCAGAGCACGCATATTTACAGGCCGAAGAAATAGGGAATGGTTTGAAACCATTCCCTACATTAAATTTCCTTCCCAATTGTCTCTTGAATCACTTTACGCAGGTCTTCTAACGCGAAGGGTTTTTTAAGGCAGGCCACCGCTCCCAGTTCTCGAGCCTTGATCTGTTTATCCATCACCGTAAATCCGCTCATCATAACAATGGGAAGATCGGGGGAAATTGTTTTCATTCTCTCTAAAACTTCTATGCCATCTTTCCCGGGCATAATAATATCAACAAAGGCAATGTCAAACTTTTCCTTTTTAAGAAACTCTAACCCCTCTTCAGGATCAGCGGTGATGCGGATACGATGACCGGTGTATCCCAAGAAGAAACTAAAGACATCACCAATTATCTTTTTATCATCGATAACGAGAACACTTATTTTATTCATTGTTAGTTTCCATTATACCTAAACCTTATTCATTTTTCAAAAATTATTATCCTGCAATATTTCTTTGCTGGAAGGCAGTCTCACGACAAATTGCGTGCCACCCGAGCTGTCATTTTCCAAAGATAACGTCCCGTTAAGTTCATTGATTAATTCAAAGATAGGCCCGCGTTCTTGATCCGTTATTTCAGGGCCGGAATCTTTAAAAAAAATCTCAAGCTCCCGAGTTCTCTCATTAAAAGAAGAAGTAATCTGAAAACTTTTTATCTGCCCTGCCTGCCCTGCCTGCCCTGCCTGCCCTGGCGGACAGGCCAGGGGCGGACAGGCCAGGGGCCGTAACGCGCTCAATCGTTCCATGGCCTTAACAATAAGATTTATAAAAAGATGCTGCAGTTTAAGCCCGTCGGCATAAACCGGGGGTAAGTTTTCCTGAAGCCGGACATTAAACTCAATACGCCTGATTCTTAATTCATCGGTTACGAGCCTCATCGACTTTTCAATAATTTCGTTAACACTCACATTTTCTTTAATGGCCTGTCGGGACTGGCTAAGTTCCCTGAGATCATCGAGCATCTCTTTTAAACTCTGGGACTGTTCCTCCAGGAGCGATACCGGCGTATAAAATGGATCCCCAGGTTTTATTTCTTTTTTCATAAATCTCGCAAATCCGTAAATGGCCGTGATGGGCTGACTGATCCGGTGCAGAATCCCGGCGCTTAAATTGGCTAGAACCAAAAATTTTTCTCTCTCCATGGATTCTCTCTCTTTATCCTTAAGCCGTCTTCGGCAGCGATTTAATTGAACAAAAAAATACAGAGAGGAAATGATGGCGACGATAGAAAGCAGCACTAAAAATACATTGGGAAAAAGATAAGCTGAAAGATTAATCATGATTTTCCTTAAGGGGCTTCGAGCAATTTAAATTCCGCTGACTCGCCCTCTTTAATATTTAAAACCGAGGCTTGCCCCGCGTTGATTTCAAGGACATATTTTGCCCGCGAAGAGGGTGTGTATACAGGACAAGGCTCTTCTTGACATATCGGAACATTCTCCAGCATATACACAACCTGGCCGGATTCATCAATCCAAATAATATCGAGAGGAATAAACGTATCTTTCATCCAAAAACTATGCCGTTTAACATCGGGAAATATAAAAAGCATACCCTGATCTCGCGGTAAGGACGAACGAAACTGCAATCCGCGAGCATGTTCAGTTTTGGCGCGAGCGATTTCCACTTCAACGCACTGATCTTCAAAACAGGCCTGATTTCTTTCTATCGCCCCTAATCTCCCTCCTCTTAAAACAAATGCCATCGTCAGGATAATCAAAGAGAGACTGAAAAAAAAATTCATTTTCTTTTTACTATTTTTACTCATTGCCTATTAAATTCAAATAATCCTTAAATTCAATTTTCCCGCTGACTTCCTGATTCACGACGGCGATTCTCTGCGGCAGATGCGGATGGGTGCGCCAGTAACTGTAAGGCTGAACAGGCGCCTTTTCTTGTTCTTCCTGCAGTTTAGCTAAAAATCCTCCAATCCCTTCCGGATTGTACCCTGCTTTTTTAAGATATTTAACGCTCAATCTATCCGCTTGAAATTCATCCTGCTGGGAGTGTTCTAAAAAAAGTGAATTTAAGGCAAATCCAACGCCGCCGGCAATATTGCCATTGGCCTGGGTGGATAAAATCTGAGCCAAAAGAGCGCCGTAAGAAGCCTGCATTCTTTTAATACTGTGTTTGGCGGTAATGTGGCCGACCTCGTGGGCAATAACGCCAGCAAGCTCGTCATCAGTCTCGGCATGATCAATGAGCCCTTTAAAGACATAAAGATACCCGCCGGGAAGGCTCACGGCGTTCATAATATCCTCATCAAGAATTTTAATGAAATAAACAAGATCCTTACGGTCGCAGACCGCCACAATTCTGTCAAGAATTTGTTCTACCCGTTCATTAGCATCGACATCCGTGACAATTTTATATTGCGCTTCTATCTGACGGGAAACAGCCTCTCCAATCTTAATTTCTTTCTCAGTGCCGTAAAGAAGTGTTTCTTCCTGCCGGGTAGCCAGATTATATTCCGTCGCGCAGCCCAAAATATTAAATAATAAAAGACAGCTCCAGATAAGCACTCGCTTCGCTCGTGCACTATCTCCCTTCGGGCCGCCTTCGGCGGGGTCACATCGGAATTTATGCTTATCTGGTCCCGCCAGAGGCGGAATCGGAATTTCGTTTTTGTCCACCAAAGGCGGATCCGCCTCAGGCGGAAAATTCCGATGTGATAAAATAGAAACTCCAATTTTCTTAAGCATTTTGTGCAGTTTGGCCATGGGCAGCCCCAGGACATTGGTGTAACAGCCTTCAATGCGGTGAATAAAAATGCTCCCAACCCCTTCCATATCAAAACCACCGGCCTTGTCAAAGGGATGGACCTTGCGGTGGTAACGGTCAATTTCCTCTTCCGAAAGATGGCTCATAAAAATTCTTGTCTTCTCGTAATCGACGACTCGCTTGCCTGTTCTAATATCCAAAACCGCAACTCCAGTATAAACCCAGTGAGGGCGGGTAAAAAGAATTTTTAAAATTCTTTTGGCTTCTTGAAAATTACGCGGTTTACCAATGATGGTTTTACCGCTTGAGTATACCACGGTATCGGCGCCGATAACAATTCCCTCTTTAAATCGAGAGGCGATATCTTGAGCTTTAAGAAGAGCGTTGTGTTTAACGAGGGCGGCGCAGGTTGTCTTTATTCTTTTAACTTCTTTAACGCGGCTGGGACAAATTTTAAGTTTTACCCCGAGCATTTTAAGAAGTTTTTTACGCTGTACGGAGGCGGAAGCCAGGATAATTGGATTCATTTTGAGTGGATATCCGCGATATCAAAAATAGAGACTAAAGAACACCCTCTTGCGGCGAGTGACTCTTTCGCTCCTTCTCGCCTGTCAACGATGCAAATAGCCTTTTTCACAATAACCCCCATTGGCTCTAAAACATCCAAAGACTGCAGAAACGCCTTGCCGGTCGTGGCCACATCATCGATGAGAATCACACGGCTCCCCTTTTTTAAAAGCGGCCCCTCAACCTGCTGTTGTTTGCCGTGCGCTTTAGGGGCTTTGCGGATAATAAAAGTATTGAGCGGCTTGCCGGCTTGAACGCTTAAAACAGCAATGGCCCCGAGCATGGGATCCGCCCCTAACGTGGGGCCGCCAATAGCCTCAATTGAGTCTTCCCTAACTAAATCCAAAATCATTTGGGCACAAAGGTAAACTCCTTGAGCGCTCAACGTTACCCGACGGGCATCAATGTAATAATCGCTTTCTTTGCCCGAGGAGAGAATAATTTTTTCCCTAAAATAGGCGTCTTTAAGAATCAGCTGGCGCAAATTCTCTTTATTCTGCGCGAATGTTTGCGAAGGATTGGTCATATAAAGTGTTATTATACATCTTATGAGGGCCTATTCAACCCCAAAATGGAATGAATTTGGAAATGATACCATTGATTGTTACCCCCTAGAGACAGGGAGAATTAAAAAGATTTTAGTTGTCAGTGAGCAAACGTTTAAAGAGATTCAAAAAGAATTTAAGTTATTTTTTAAAGGCCTTAAGAGTCGAGCCAGCCAAAGATCGTTGAACCTAAAGGCTCCTGGAGGCCAGGATTCTAAGCCGAAACTATCA
>Ga0082335_1009229_pt1 | contig 10746 bp, 10 predicted proteins | sample Subgrocontami58m_FD_72375 | JGI IMG/M metagenome (GOLD analysis project Ga0082335, IMG submission 72375) | Subsurface groundwater microbial communities from S. Glens Falls, New York, USA - GMW37 contaminated, 5.8 m (SPADES assembly) (version 2) ... | reverse complement strand
AGCACCCAACCCCGTCTGATCCCGGGCGGTGCATGAACCACGACAGGCGTCACGGATACCTTGCCCGCGTCGAATGGACCGGCAACCTGGGCGAAGGCACGGCGAACTACCGTGCCTATTCGCGCGACCATGTGGTTTCCGCGACGGGCAAGGCGACTCTGTCGGGCTCGTCCGATCCGGCATTTCGCGGTGACGCTTCGCGCTGGAATCCGGAGGAGCTGCTGGTGGCCTCGCTGTCGTCCTGCCACATGCTGTGGTACCTGCATCTTTGCGCGCAGGCCGGAATCGTGGTGCTGGCCTACCGCGACGATGCGGAAGGCAGCATGGTCGAGGATGCTGGTGGCGGTGGGCGTTTCACCCGGGCGCTGCTGCGGCCGGTGGCGACCCTGGCCCCCGGGGCCGATGCCGCGCGGGCCAGGGAACTGCACGAAGAAGCCCATCGTCTGTGCTTCATTGCCAACTCGGTGAATTTCCCCGTATCGATCGAGCCGACGTTCATTGCCGCCGATGTCTTTGACCGCGGTCACACGGCGTAGTAGGCTTGCCACGAATTGCCCGCGCCCATCGAGATGGGATGACGCGGGAAACGGCACGAACGATGCCGGATAGGAGGAGCCAAAAAGAATGCACATCATCAAGTGGAGTAGCGACTTCCTTCTCGGCATCGACGAGATCGACGAGCAGCACAAGGCTCTGGTCGGCATGATCAATGCGCTGGATGCAAGCACCCAGGAGGCCTACAGCCCGGAAACCCTGCGCCGGCTATTGGCCGAACTGAATGCCTATGTTCGCGACCACTTCGGCTTCGAGGAGCGGCTCATGGCCGGCGGCGGCTGCTCGCCGGAACTGGTCACCCGGCATTGCGGCGAGCACGCCTATTTCCGCAGCGTGCTGAAGGACCTGACGGCCGATTTCGAAAACGGACGCACCAGCATCACCGTCACCCTGATCGAATACCTGGTGCATTGGCTGCTGCACCACATCGTCGTCGTCGACCGCGCCATGGCAAACCAGCTGAATGCCGCCGAGCCTGCCCTCGCGGCGCGGGTGGCGGCTGCCCTGACCCAGGACGTGATCGACGACCTGACCGAGTCCGAACGCCACCTACTCGGCGAACTGCGCCGCGCCAATGAGGAACTGGAACGGCAGGGGCTCGAACGCACCCGCATGCTCAGCGACAGGAATCGCATGCTGGAGGACGAGTTGCGCGAAACAAAAGCGCAGGTCGACAAGCTGGCGGCGCAGTTGGCGGCACGCGGCGCGGCCTGATCCGCCCGGGCTGGCAATCAGCCTTTCCCGAGGAACTCCCGGATCGCGGCGCTGACTCGCTGCGGCTGTTCGTGGATCACCCAGTGGCTTCCTTCCGGGATGCGCTCGATGCGCAGGTCGGGCACCAGGTCTTCGAGGCCGTCGAGCAGCCCGGTGCCCAGTGCGGTATCGGCCTCGCCCCAGATCACCAGCGTCGGCACGCGCACCGTCAGCGCCGCAGGATCGAGCGTGAGTGCCGCGGCACCGGGGTCTTCCGGCGTCGGCGGATAGAGTGGCGAAGCGCGGTAGAGGTTGAGCGCGCAGCTCAGCGCCCCGGGCTGCGACCACGCCTCGCGATACAGCGGGATTTCCTCGTTGGCGAGCGCGCAATTGCCGTCGGCGGTGCGGCTGAACATTTTCAGCAGGCGCTCGTAGTTGTTCTCCTGCAGCACGCGCTCGGCCTTGGCGTGGCGCAGCAGCAGCATGTAGTGGCTGGCTTCCTGCTGCACCGGGTCACTCGCAAGCGCTCTGGCAAAGGGCACGGTGTGCGGCGCGTTGATGATGACCAGTTTCTTCACATACTGCGGAAAGGCGGCGGCGAAGGTCCAGGCGATGGCGCCGCCCCAGTCGTGGGCGACCAGGATGCAGGACTTGTCTTCTTTACCGGCCTGCAGGTGTTCGATCAACTGCCGCAGGTCTTCCAGCAGCGGCTTGACGCGGTATGCAGCGACGCCCTCGGGCTTGTCGGACAGATTGTGGCCGCGCAGGTCGAAGGCCACGGCGCGGTGATCCCGGCCGAACTCTTCGAGCTGGCCCTTCCACGCATACCAGAACTCGGGAAAGCCGTGGACGAAGAGCATCAGCGGCGCGTCGGCTGCGCCTTTGGCGACGCAGTGCAGCCGGATGCCGTTGGCCGGGGCGAAGAAGTGTTCCATCAGTCCTTGAACACCGGCTCACGCTTCTGCATGTTGGCCGCGCCGGCCTCGAACAGATCCTTCGACATCAGCATCGCGGCATTCCAGGTGGCGATGTAGTTGAGGCCGTCGGCCACCGAATGGTCGCGGCCGTAGGTGATCATCTCCTTGCAGCCGCGGATGGCCAGCGGCGACTTGGCGGCGATGCTCCGGGCGATTTCCATGACGTCGGCGTGCAAGGCTTCCGGTGTCTCGAAGCAGCGGTTGACCAGGCGCATCTGCTGCGCTTCGACACCATCGACGCGGCGGCCGGTGTAGGCCAGTTCGCGCGCCATGCCTTCGCCGACCAGGCGCGGCAGGCGTTGCAGGGTGCCGACGTCGGCCGTCATGCCGACATCGATTTCCTTGACCGAGAACCAGGCGTTGGCCGAGCAGTAGCGCATGTCGCAGGCGGTGACGAGGTCGATGCCGCCGCCGATGCAGGCGCCGTGGATGGCGGCCAGCACCGGCTTGCGGCAGCGCTCGATGGACGTCAGCGTGTCCTGCAGGCGCAGGATCAGGCGGCGCAGCTTTTCGCGGCGGCGGCCGTCGTCTTCGTCCTCGATCTTGGCGCTGAGGCCCATCAGCAGCGACAGGTCGATGCCGGAGGTGAAATACTTGCCGCGGCCGACCAGTACGCCGACGCGGGCTGCGGGCGTTTCGTCCAGCCATTGCATGGCCTGTTCGATCTCGTACCACATCGGCTCGCTCATGGCATTGGCCTTGTCCGGCCGGTTCAGCGCGATGGTGGCGACGCCGGCGTCGAGGCTGACTTCGAGGGTGCTGAATTCCATGGGGCTTCCTTTCAAAGATCGGCGGGCGGCACGAAAGTATCGCGCAGCTCGCGCTTGAGAATCTTGCCGATGGCGCTGCGCGGCAGGGCGTCGACGACCTCGACGGCGGCCAGGCGCTGGGTCTTGCCCAGGCGCTGGTTGGCCCATTCGCGGATATCGCTCGCCACATCCCGTAGGAGCGAGCTTGCTCGCGATGGCGGGCGTTTCGCGAGCAAGCTCGCTCCTACAACGACAACGAAAGCCACCGGCGTCTCGCCCCAGCGCTCCGAAGCAACACCGACCACGGCCGCTTCGCTGACCGCCGGATGCTGGATCAGCACCGCCTCGAGGTCGCTCGGATAGACGTTGAAGCCGCCGGAGATGATCATGTCCTTCCTGCGGTCCATCAGGGTCAGGAAGCCGTCGGCATCGAAGCGGCCGACGTCGCCGGTGCGGATGAAGCGTTTGCCATCGGGCGCGTACCATTCGGCCTCGCGCGTCTTGTCGGGCTGGCGGTGGTAGCCGCTCATCATCGCCGGCGAATGGCCCACCACTTCCCCGATCTCGCCGCGCGCGACTTCGACGCCGGCTTCGTCGATCAGGCGGATGTCGTGGCCCTCGGCCGGCGCGCCTACCGTGGCGAGCTTGTCGGGACGTTCGTGGGCGGCGAGGATGCAGGTACCGCCGCCTTCGGTCATGCCGTAATACTCGACCAGGCCGCCGGGCCAGCGCCTGAGGATGTCGGCCTTCAGCGAGGCGGCGAAGGGCGCGCTGGTGCACAGCTTCATGCGGAAGGCGGCGAGATCGAAGCGGTCGAAATCAGGCTGCGCCATCAGGCGCTGGTACTGCACCGGCACCAGCATGGTGTGGGTGGCGCGATGTTTTTCCGCCAGCGCGAGATATTTTGCGGCGTCGAACTTCGCCATCAGCACCACGCAGCCGCCCAGCGTCACGGTGGGGAAAAAGCTGACCAGCGTGGTGTTGGAGTAGAGCGGCGTGGCGATCACGGTCACGGCGTCGGAGCCGTAGCCTTGCAGCCGCGCGCGCTGGACGTGGGACCAGCGCATGCCGTGGGGCTGGACGATGCCCTTCGGCGTGCCGGTGGTGCCCGAGGAATAGATGATGTTGAAGGGCCATTCTGGACGGATGGCGACTTTCTTCGGCACGTTGCCAACCGGCGCCAGCCAGCGTGAAAAGGGTGCGCCGCCGGCGCCGTCATCGAGGGTGATAAGCGGCGCGGCGATATCGGCGCGCACGGCGGCGAGCTGTCCCGCGGTGGTCGCGTCGACAAACATCAGTTTCGCTTCGGCGTTGGCCACCATGTCGGCGATGCTTTGCGCCGTAGAGGAGGGAGCCAGCGGCGCCACGGCGACGCCGGCGCGCAGCGCGCCGAGGAAGACGGCGGCATATTCGAGCGAGGTGCCGGCGCAGATCGCCACGGCCTCGGTGGGGCGGATGCCTTCGCGCTGCAGGGTGGCGGCGACGCGGTCCATCATCGCGTCGAGCGTGGCGAAGGAGACCGCGCGTTCGTCCTGGATCAGTGCCGGGTGCTCGGGGCGCTCCCGGGCGTGTGCGCGGATCAGTTCGGCGTAGGAGCCGAAGGGCTGTTCGATCAGTTCGACGGCGGTCAAGATCGAGTGTGCGCAACACGAAGGCACGAGACCTTCACAAACCGGAGCGGGCTTTGCCCGCGAACCGTGGTCACCCCCTTCCCTGGGAAGGGGGACGGGGGGATGGCCGTGTTAATCACGCCGGTGCACCGGCAGAGCCGGTGCGCCGGCGGTACATGCCGTAGCCTTCCATCTGTGCGACTTCCTCGTTGTTCTGGTTCAGCACCTCCCAGCGCACCAGGACCAGCCCGACATGGGGCTTGCTTTCCATCGGACGCGCTTCGATCACCACCGAGCGCACGCGCAGCGTGTCGCCGGGGCGCACCGGCTTCAGCCAGCGGATGTTCTCCAGGCCGGGCGAACCAAGGCTGGCGGTTTCCAGCAGGTATTCGTCGCACATCATGCGCATGGCCAGCGCGCAGGTGTGCCAGCCGCTGGCGCAGAGGCCGCCGAACAGGCTGTTTCGGCCGCCCTCTTCCGAGAGATGGAAGGGCTGGGGATCGAATTTGCTGGCGAAGTCGATGATCTCCTCGGCGGTCACTGTGATGCCGCCGAATTCGCTGACCTTGCCGACGGGAAAATCTTCCCAGTAGTACTTGTATGTCTTGCTCATGGTTTCCTTTCAAGCGGGGCGCAGCGCGCCGTCCTGCAGCAGCGGCACCACGTCGAAACAGCTTTCCTGCGCGGCGAAGGCGACCTCGGCATCGAGCCGGCGTGCCAGCATCATGCGGCCGACGCGGGCGCGGCGCAGGGCATCGAGGCCGTCGCAATGGTCGTGCAGCAGTTCGGCGGCCAGCGCCGCGTCAGAATAGTCGGCGCTGGCGACACGGTGACGGAACAGGGAAACCAGGTAGCCGGCGCCGTAAAAATCTTCGAGATTGAAGTTGTCGGCCGAACCCGAGCAGACGATCAGGATGGTGGTGTCCGGATGCTGCGCGACGATGTGCTCGACCACGGCGCGGCCGTTGAGCAGTGCCGCGGCATAGACATGAGCGGCGCCCTGCGACTTGGCCAGCGCCACCGTGCCGTTGGTGGTGCAGTAGATCAGCAGGCGGCCGGCGATGCCTTCGGCCAGCAGCGCCTTGGGCGTGGGATGGACGAAGCCGGGCAGGGTGTCGGCGTTCAATTCGCCGGAGAGTACGTAGCTGCCGGCGGGAAAGTCCTTCGCCACGGCCTGCGCCGCGGCGCCGTCGAGGGTGGGGATGACTTCGCTCGCGCCGTGGGCCAGCGCGGTGACGATGGAGGAGGTGGCGAACAGGATGTCGAGCACCACCACCACCTTGCCTTCGAGGCGCTGGGCGTCGAGTTCTTCCTTTTTCAGCAGGACATGGATCTTCTGGGTCATCAGCCGTCCGCCTGTTCCTTGGGCACCACAGGTTTCATCAGGGCGAAGACGCCGCTGCCGGTCATGATGATCCGGTCGCCGCTACGCAATGTGCAACTGGCATAGGCCAGGCGGCCGCCCATGCGGTCGATGTCGACATGGGCCTCGACCCAGTCGCCGGGTGAGGCCGAGGTGATGAAGTTGGTGGTCAGGCTGACCGTGACGATGGGTTGTGCCGGTTCGCGCGAACTGGAGACGACGACGCCCAGCGCGGTGTCCACCATGGTGACGAGGAAGCCGCCGTGGGCGATGTGGCGGATGTTGGTGTGGCGGTCCTCGACGCGGATCGCCAGCACGAGCTGGCCGCGCTCGCCGCCTTTGGTTTCGTCGATGCGGTAGTACCAGGGGCCGAGGCTGGAGAGGTAGCCGCCGCCGCGCTTGAGGAGCTTGTAGCCCTCGGGGATGTCGTCGCTCATGGTTTGCCGTGGATCTTGCCGGGGTCGGGGGCGCGCTTCTCGAGGAAGGCGGCGAAGATTTCCTTGGCCGCGGGAGCGGCGACGAGGTCGGAGAAGAAGATGACTTCCTCGTCCATGGCTTCGATGGCGCTCCGCTCGGGCGGACGCTTCATCAACGCTTTGGTCACGGCCAGCGATTGCGCCGGCAGGGCGGCGAGTTTCCTGGCGGCGGCCATGGCGGTGTCCATCAACTGGTCGGCAGGCACCACGCGATTGACGAAGCCTGCTTCACGCCCGGCAGCGGCGTCGAAGGGTTCGCCGAGCAGCAGCAGTTCGGCCGCCCGCTGGTGGCCGGCGACGCGCGGCAGCAGCAGGCTGGAGCCGGCTTCCGGGCAGAGCGCGAGATTGACGAAGGGCAACTGGAATTTGGCATTTTCCGCCGCATAGACCAGGTCGCAATGCAGCAGCAGCGTCGTGCCGATGCCCACTGCATTGCCGGCCACCGCCGCCACCAGGGGCTTCTCGAAGGCCGCCAGCAGGTGCAGGAAGGGAATCGCGGCGCTGGGGTCGCCGGCCTTGCGGTGCAGGAAGTCGCCCAAGTCGTTGCCGGCCGTGAACAAGTCATCCTGGCCGCGGATCAGCACGGCGCGGACATGGCCGTGCTCGCGGGCATGACCGAGCGCCGCGCTCATGGCGCGGTACATGTCGCCGGTGATGGCGTTCCTCTTGTCGCGGCGGTTGATCTCGATGCTGAGGACGTCGTCGCTTTCGGCGACCAGGATGTTGGGGTGGCTCATGGGTCTAGAAGCTCTCCGGCTTCATGGTCAGGGTGGTGTCGTCGAGGCTGCGCAGCAGTTCGTGCCACTGGCGGACCTTGGGCAGTTCCCAGCGGTAGAACCAGCGGCAGGCCGCCAGTTTGCCACGATAGAAGTCGGCATCGGCGGCAATCCCTTTGCCAAGGCCGCGTTGCGCTGCCAGCGACTGGCGCAGCCAGATCCAGGCCAGTACGGTATGGCCGAAGGCGTCGAGGAAGAGCACGGCATTGGCCAGGGCCAGCGTCGGGTTGCCCGCCAGCACCGGGCCGAGAGCCTGCAGCGTGGCGGCGACTTCGCCCAGGGCCGTATCGAGTTCGGCGGCGTAGCCGGACAGGGTGTCGTCATTGCGGGCGTCGGCAATGCTCTTTTGCACTTCAGCAGCGAACAGCTTCATCGCCGCGCCGCCCTTCATCACCGCCTTGCGCCCGAGCAGGTCCAGCGCCTGGATGCCGTGCGTGCCTTCGTGGATCGGATTGAGGCGGTTGTCGCGGTAGAACTGCTCGACCGGGTATTCGCGCGTGTAGCCGTAGCCGCCGTGGATCTGGATCGCCAGGCTGTTGGCTTCGAGGCACCACTGCGAAGGCCATGACTTGGCGATCGGGGTCAGCAGGTCGAGTAGAAGTCCCGCCTCCTGTTTCGCCGTGTCGCTTTCCCCCACGCGTTGCTCGTCAACCAGTCGCGCACAGTACAGGCACAGCGCGTAGCCGCCTTCGACGTAGGCCTTCTGCGCCAGCAGCATGCGCCGTACGTCGGCGTGCTCGATAATCTTCACCTGCGGATCGGTGGCACTCTTGTTGGTTGGCGCGCGGCCCTGCGGTCTTTCCTTCGCATAGTCGAGCGAGGCCAGGTAGCCACGGTAGCCGAGCATTACGGCGCCCATGCCGACGCCGATGCGCGCCTCGTTCATCATGTGGAACATGTAGGAGAGGCCCTTGTGTTCCTCGCCCACCAGTTCGCCGACGCAGGCCCCGTTCTCGCCGAAGGAGAGCAGGGTCGAGGTGGTGCCGCGATAGCCCATCTTGTGGATCAGGCCGGCGAGCGCCACGTCGTTCCTCTGCCCGAGCGAGCCGTCGTCGTTGACGCGGAACTTGGGCACGATGAACAGCGAAATGCCCTTGACTCCGGGAGGCCCGCCGGGGATCTTGGCCAGCACCAGGTGCACGATGTTGTCCGAGAGTTCGTGGTCGCCGCCGGAAATGAAGATCTTGTTGCCCTTGAGCGAATACGTGCCGTCCGTGTTCGGCGTGGCGCTGGTGGTGATGTCGGACAGGCTTGATCCCGCTTGCGGCTCGGTCAGCGCCATGGTGCCGAAGAAGCGGCCGGTCAGCAGCGGTTCCAGGTATTTCTTCTTCTGCGCCTCGTTGCCGAAACGGTGAATGACGTTGGCGTTGCCGATGGTGAGGAAGGGGTAGGCGGCGGTGCCGACGTTGGCGCCCTTGAACAGCGAGAAGGCGGCCTGCGTCATGGTCACCGGCAACTGCATGCCGCCGCGCTCGAAGTCGTGTGCGGCGGCGATGAAGCCGGCCTCGCAGAAGGCCTGCAGCGCTTCCTTGACTTCGGGAATCATGCTTACGCGCTGGCCGTCGAAAGTCGGTTCGTTGGCGTCGGCCTTGTGGTTGTGCGGCGCGAATTTCTCGGTCGCCATGGCCTCGGCCGTGTCGAGCACGGCGCGGAAGGTCTCCTTGCTGTGCTCGGCGTAGCGCGGGCGGGCGATCAGGCTTTCTGTGTCGAGAACTTCGAAGAGCTGGAATTCCAGGTCGCGCCGGTTGATGATGTCAGTCATCGTCAGGCGGCTAGCAAAGTATCGGAGAAGCGGCCGAGATGGTAGTCCGCGTCGCCGAAGCTCAGGGCTATCATGGTCAGGCGCTTGAAGTAGTGACCGACGTTAAGTTCGTCGGTGACGCCCATGCCGCCGTGCAGTTGCACCGCCTGCTGGCCGACGAAGCGCGCCGACTGCATGACGTAGGCCTTGGCGGCGGCCACCGCGCGGCTGCGTTCCGCCGCGTCGGCCGAATCGGCGCGCACCGCGGCCAGCGTGGCCATGGAGCGGGCCTGCTCGGTGGCGATCACCATGTCGGCCATGCGATGCTGCAAGGCCTGGAACTTGCCGATCGGCACGCCGAACTGCTTGCGCGTCTTCAGGTATTCCAGCGTGACTTCATTCAGTGCCGACATGATGCCGACGGCTTCGGCGCAGAGCGCGGCATTGGCGTAGTCGATGGCGCGTTCGATGATTGGCAGGGCGCCGCCGGCCGGGCCGATCAGCGCCTCGGCGCCGACCTGGACGCCTGTCAGTTTGACGTCGGCGGCACGGGCGCCATCCTGCGTTGGGTAGGCGCGCAGCGTGACGCCGGGCGCCTTGGCGTCGACCAGGAACAGGGAAATGCCCTTGTCGTCGCTGGCTGAAACGATCAGTTTGGCGGCGGCAGGTGCGCCGAGCACCACGAGCTTGGCGCCGTCGAGTTTCCAGCCACTGCCGGTCGGTGTGGCGGTAGTGGTGACGCAGTCGAGTTGGTAGCGGGCGCCGGGTTCGTAGTGGGCCAGCGCCAGCATCAGTTCGCCGCCGGCGATCGCCGGCAGCAATTCTTCTTTCTGCGCGGCGCTGGCGGCATCGCGGAGCAGGCCGCCACAGAGCACGACCGTCGATACGTAGGGTTCCAGCGCCAGGCCGCGGCCGAGCATTTCCATGACCAGCATGGTGTCGACGGCATTGCCATCGAGCCCGCCGAATTCCTCGTCGAAGGGCAGGGCGAGGATGCCGAAATCGGCAAAGGTGGCCCAGGCCTTGCGATCGAAGCCGTCGGCGGATTTCGCCAGGGCGCGGCGGTGCTCGAAGGCATAGTCCTTGGCGATGAAGCGGCGCAGGGTGTCCTGCAGGGCGAGTTGTTCTTCGGTGTAGTTGAAGTCCATGGTCAGAGTCCCAGAATCATCTGCGAGATGATGTTTTTCTGAATTTCGTTGGAGCCGCCGTAAATCGTCGTTTTGCGCACGTTGAAGTAGTGGCCCGAAAGCGAGGGTGCGTGGTCGGCATAGGCAGGCATTTGCACGTCGCCGCTCCAGTCGGCATCGAGGCCTTCGTGCAGGTAGGGCAGGGCATAGTGGCCCAGGGTCTGCATCTTGAGTTCGGTCAGCATCTGCTGGATTTCGGAGCCCTTGACCTTGAGGATCGAGGCTTCCGGTCCCGGCGCGCGCTTCTTCTCGCCCTCGGCAGAAATCACGCGCAGGTTGGTGATCTCCAGCGCCATGAGTTCGAGTTCCACTTGCGCTATGCGGTCGCGGAAGCGCGGGTCCTCGATCAGCGGCCGGCCGCCGGAGTCTTCCTTGCTGGCGATTTCCTTGAGTTTCTTCAATTCGCGCTTGGAGCGGCCGACGCCGGCGATGCCGGTGCGCTCGTGGCCGAGCAGGAACTTGGCATAGGTCCAGCCCTTGTTTTCCTCGCCGATCAGGTTCTGCACCGGCACCCTGACCTCCTCGAACCAGATTTCGTTGATCTCGTGTTCGCCGTCGAGCATGATGATCGGGCGTACCTCGATACCCGGGGTCTTCATGTCGATCAGGAGGAAGGAAA
>Ga0082335_1009225_pt1 | contig 10750 bp, 9 predicted proteins | sample Subgrocontami58m_FD_72375 | JGI IMG/M metagenome (GOLD analysis project Ga0082335, IMG submission 72375) | Subsurface groundwater microbial communities from S. Glens Falls, New York, USA - GMW37 contaminated, 5.8 m (SPADES assembly) (version 2) ... | reverse complement strand
CGCTCAGGGCTACTCGACCACCGAGTATAGATGAAATAGGAGACCATAATTTATGCCTGGTCCGATCAAAGCAAAATTTGTAGAAAAAGAACATGCCGTTGTAGATGGTGTGGATATTTCCGGTCACTGGAACCGCATGTTCGAACAGCGGGTGATCACTGAATACACGCCCGAACTCATCGAGAAAATTGCCGACCTGCCAAACGCAGAATCATTTGCCAACTGTTACCAGTGCGCCAAATGCATCGCTGTCTGCCCAGTGGACATTGTCGGCAACTATGGTCCGCGCAAACTTTATCGTTATGCCCAAACTGGCATAGACTTGACCGAAGCGCCCGAACTCTGGCTTTGTACAACTTGTAAAAATTGTCTGCGCGTTTGTCCCAAAGAAGTGGACATGATCAAGATCATGCCTGCTGCGCGCGAGGAAGCTATTTTGCAAGGCAAGTTCGTCCCGCCTGAATTACAGCAGGCATTCGAGAATACCGCCAAGTCAGGCAATCCACTCGGACAGCCCCAGCGCAAACGCGACGCGTGGATACAAAATGCTGGCGTACCTGTACCAATCATCAAAGATTTGGGCCGCCCTGTGGATGTGCTTTGGTATGTCGGCTCATATCCATCCTATCATCCGCGCGGCATTGACGCGGCATCCGCGGCGGCGCGCATCTTCACCGCGCTGGGAATTGATTTTGCGATTCTCGGAAAAGAAGAAAAAGACGACGCCGATTCACAGCGTCTGGCTGGTGAAAAGGGTCTCTTTGAAATGATGGCGGAAAGCAACATCGCCACCTTCAATAATTATGAATGGAAAGAGATGGTTGTCACGGGTCCGCATGAACTCAATGCCTTCAAGAATGTGTATCCCAAATATGGCTTTGACCGACCTGTATTTCATTACACTACTTTCCTTGCGCGATACATTGACCAGCTCAAGCCGTTGCTCAAACATGAAGTCAATGTCAAAGTGACTTATCATGACCCATGCTATCTCGGACGTCACAACGGCGAATACGAAGCCCCGCGTAAACTGCTCGAAGCCATCCCAGGCGTGGAACTGGTCGAGATGGGACGCAACCGTGAAAATGGCTATTGCTGTGGCGGTGGTGGCGGCGGCATGTGGATGGACTCGTTCACTGCCAAGCACACCACCATGCGCCTCTCCGAAAAACGCGCCATGGAAGCCGCGTCCACGGGCGCGAACGTGCTGGCTGTCGCCTGTCCGTTTGAAGTCTCGCGCTTTGAAGACGCGGTCAAGTCCACGGGCAATGAGCATGTGGATGTGCTGGATATTTTGGAGTTGTTGGATAGGTCAATGAGAGGCGAGTAACCCCGATGGTCGAGTAGGCGGCGGGAAGTAATTATCCTGTGCAAGTCATCTCGTCTCCGCCGCCGTATCGAGACCATCAGTTCACAGGAGAAAACTTGTAACAGGAGTTGCTTTGGTTAATGGTGGTCTCGGTACGGGCGAGAAGAACACTCGCCCTACTCGACCACCGAGTTTGGATGAAACAAGAATTTATATGGCATGGATATATATTCTTCAATGTGCGGATGATTCTTACTATGTTGGCTCAACGAAAAATTTGGAACTCCGTTTAGTGCAACATCAAGAAGGAAAAGGCGCAAGATATTCAGCAAGGCGATTGCCTGTAAAACTTGTATACAGCGAAGAATATGGGCGAGTCGTAGATGCCTTTAATAGAGAAAAGCAGGTTCAAAATTGGAGTCGAGCAAAGCGCGAAGCATTGATTTTCGGAAAACCAGAGACGCTCCCTGTGTTGTCGAAGAAGAAGTTTGAGAAGAAGAAAAAAATATAAGCAACTCGTTGGTCGAGTAGGCGGCGGCGCGAAACATCGCTTTGCAAAGAACCTTATTTCCGCCGTCGTATCGAGACCAACAATGAATAATAAACAGAAAATAACTTCATGGCACCGTTGGTCTCGATACGACGCAAAGAGCAAGAGCGCGGCTACTCGACCACCGAGCATAGAATTGATAAGGAGATTGTATTTTCATGAATATCGTAGTAGCAATAAAACACATCCCCAGCATTGCCGATGACCTGCCCGTTAAAGGCAACAACGTGGACTTCGACTCGGTGGACTTCGTGCTCAACGAATTCGATGAGCAGTCCATCGAGCAGGCAGTGCTGGTGAAGGAAGCTGTCGGTGGGACGGTGACCGTTGTTGGAGTGGATATGATCGGGGAACTGGATGGCGTTCTCCATCTTGCGCTTGCCAAAGGCGCGGATAAAGCCGTGAAGATCACAGGGGATGATCCAGCCGCAGATTCACATCAGCAAGCCAAATGGCTGGCGGAAGCGATCAAGGGCATGTCGCCAAATATTATTTTTGCGGGCGTGCAGGCTTCGAATGATCTCGACGGTCAAATTGGACCGATGATTGCCGCGCATCTCGATATGCCGTACATCGGCGGAGTCAGTTCAGTGGAAGTTGTGGGCGATACTGCGACAGTGAACAAGGAATTCGCGGGCGGGGTCGGCGCGAAGTACGCGGTGACATTGCCAATGGTGGTTGGCGTGCAAGCCGCGTTCAAGCCGCCGCGTTATGCTCCCATCAGCAAAGTCCGCCAAGTCGCGCAGACTGCGACGATCGAGAAGGTTGCGCCGTCGGGCGAAGCGAGCGCGGGACTGACGATGAAGAAGATGGCACCGCCCGTCGCGACAGGTCACGCCGAGATGATCGAAGGTTCGTCGAAGGAAGTTGCGGCGAAGATTGTGGAGTTGTTGAAGAGTAGAGGCTTGGCATAATGTCATTGCGAGCGAAGCGAAGCAATCTCATGTAACCACAAAAGTGGAGATTGCTTCGGGCTTCGCCCTCGCAATGACATAGGAGACGATATGAGCAACGATGTATTTGTCATCACCGAACACATGGATGGAAAATTTTCCGACGTGTCGTTTGAAATGGTTGGAAAAGCCAAAGAGTTGGCGTCCGCTTGGGGCGGGCAGGCAGCTGCGGTCGCGTTGGGAAGCAGGGTGTCGGCAAATGTCTTCTCGTCTGATTCAACGATCCAAGTTGATGACGTGAATCTTGCGGAATTTAATCCCGAAGCGTATGGCAAAGTGATCGAAGCGCTGGTGAAAGAAAAATCGCCGCGACTGGTCATGTTCGGCTGGACCGCCACAGGCATGGACTTAGCTGCGTGGCTCTCGGCGCGACTCGGCAAGCCGTGCGCGGCGTACGTCAAAGGCATGAGCGTGGAAGGCGGCGCGTTGGTTGCGAGTTGTCAGGTGTACGGCGGCAGGATGATGGCGGATGTCTCGCCCGAAGGGGACATGGCAATCCTCGCGGTACTGGCTGGTTCATTCCTTGTGGAAGCAGGACAAGGCTCGACTGTCGCAAGCCAAGTCGCTTCGCCTGTTGCGCTGGACGGATTGAAGACCAAATTCGTTGAAGCCATTAAACCAGCGGCGGGCGATGTGGACATCACCGCACAACAAAAACTCGTCTCCATTGGGCGTGGGATCGGCAGTAAGGAAAACGTCGAACTGGCTGAGGAGTTGGCGCAAAAACTTGGAGCAACGGTATCCTCTTCCCGTCCCGTAGTGGACGCGGGCTGGCTGCCGCGCACGCGTCAGGTTGGCAAGTCGGGACTCAAGGTCAAGCCGAAGTTGTATCTCATGCTCGGTATCTCTGGTGCGCCTGAACATCTTGAAGGCATGAAGAGTGCGGAGTTGATCATCGCCATCAACACCGATAAGAAAGCGCCGATATTCAATGTGGCGCATTACGGCGCAACTGCGGATTTGTTCGAAGTCGCAGAGGCGATGTTGGAGTTGTTATAAGCAATTAGGAATTAGGTGATTAGGAATTAGGAGTAGGTTTTATTCCCAAATTCCTAATCCCTAATTTACCAATTCCTAATTTCTTTTCGGGAGGGTACGTTGCTCACTACGATTGAACGAATTGCGTTTGTTGTGCTGGCTCTTGTATCGGCGGGGTTCACAATTCATGGATTTAAAACCATCATTGACTCTGTCCGCAAGGGACGACCTGCGCCTGAGTTGAAGGATGTTCCTGGCAGTCTTATCAAAGCCGCGATTGCTGTTCTTTTCCAGCAGACCATCTTCAAAGCACGCAAAGTGCTCAGCGCCATTCACATGGGGCTGTTCTTCGGCCTCATCACATATGCCTTCGTCAATCTCGTGGATGTGCTCGAAGGGTTCATCCCGGGTTTTGAGCTGACGTATGGCGGCAAACATTTTACTTTCCCGTTTTTGAATTCAGGAATTATCAACACTTTCAATCTCGTTGCTGATGTGATGAGCGGCGCGCTTCTTTTTAGTATTACCGTTTTTCTTGTGCGCCGTTTTATCACAAAGGATAAACGTCTCACATACCGCGAGAATGTTTTACTAAATCCAAAGGTCAAAGCGGGCGGACAAAATAAAGACTCGCTCATCGTTGGCGTGTTTGTGGTTTTGCATGTTGCCGCTCGTCTGTTCGGTCAGGCTTTCCGCCTCACCGATGGCGCGGATTCGTTCATGCCGATTGCAAGTTTTCTCAATTCCATTTTCGGCGCATCCGCAACGGGCGTGCATGTTGCATGGTGGGTGAGCATTGGCTGGGTGCTTTACATTCTTCCTTACATTACGCGCAGTAAACACACGCACTTCACTGTTGGTCCCGTCAACCTTGGTTTGGCAAAACAAAATCCGCGCGGGCAGCTTGACCCCGCCGTCCCCGCTGGCACGAAGCTCGATCCTGGCGCGAAATTCCTGCATGACCTTTCGTGGAAGCGCGTTTTGGATTCCTATGCCTGCGTGCAATGCAACCGCTGTCAGGATGTCTGCCCTGCGAATTTCTATGGACGTCCGCTCTCGCCTTCGGCATTGGAGGTCAACAAGCGCTATCTCATTAAAGAGGCGACCTTCGGTTCACATCCTGACCGGCTCCTGCTCCCGCTTACTGAGACAGTCATCTCCGCTGAGGCAGTTTGGTCTTGCACAACATGTCATGCTTGTGTCAGCGTGTGCCCTGTCGGCAATGAGCCGATGGCGGACATTATTGATATTCGCAGACGCATGATCGTGGATGGCGGAGAGTTGGATAGCGGCGTGCAAAACGCGTTGCAGTCTCTCGCCACGAATGGCAACTGGATGAGCAAAAGCAAACGTCTGCGCGGACGCTGGACGAAGGAGATGGAAGTCCCTGTCAAGAATGCGACTGAAGAACCCGTGGAAAATCTTTGGTTCGTGGGCGATACGGCTTCGTTTGACGAGCGTGTTGTGCCCAATACCAAGATGGTCGCGCGGATATTCCAGCAGGCAGGCTTTGATTTTGGAATCATGTATCAAAACGAAAACAACGCAGGCAATGATGTGCGCCGCGTTGGAGAAGAAGGTTTGTTCGAGCAGTTGGTCGAGCAGAATTTGGAAGCCTTCGGCAAAGCGCAGTTCAAGCAAATCGTGACCACTGACCCGCACTCGTTCAACACGTTAAAGAACGAGTATCCGCAGTTTGGCGGCAAGTTTGACGTGAAGCATTACACGGCTGTCCTCGCCAAGTTGTTTGAAGAAGGCAAGTTGACTGTCAAGAATCCGCTTTCGGGATACAAGGTCACATATCACGATCCGTGTTATCTCGGTCGTTACAACGGCGGCTTCTCTGCGCCGCGCAGGATTTTGCAAATACTCGGTGTGGAGTTCAACGAAATGCCGCGCAACTGCGAAAATTCATTCTGCTGTGGCGCGGGCGGCGGACAGATCTGGATGGGCAAGGTCGCGCCTGGTGAACGACCTGCTGAGAATCGAATCAAGGAAGCGTTGACCACGTTTGAGGCGAATCCAAGTGACAAGAAGCAACTCTTTATCGTGACCTGTCCCAAAGACATGATCATGTATTCGGACGCGGTCAAAACGACGGGCAACGAAGGCAGGATCGAAGTCCGCGATTTGATTCAGTTGATCGCGGAAGCCGTCGGGGTGGAAGAGCCCGTCCCCGCGCCCGCCGCGTAGTGGACGCTCTCTAGCGTCCACGGGTTGCGCAAGACCCCACGATCCGAGTCGCGCGTAATCGGCGTTCTCTAACGCCGATGGACATGGACAAACACGGTTGCGTTAGAGAACGCAAGCTACGCATATCGAAAGGAACATCATGTATCCACGAATCCGCATGGAAGGCTCGGTGTACTACATCACAACAAACGTTTACGGGCGTTTGAAAATCTTCAACACGCCATCCTTCATCATACCGATTCTGGACAGCCTGAATTTCTATCGTTACCAATTCAAATGTAAACTTCTCGGTTATGTCATCATGCTTGACCACTTGCACTTACTGATTTACCCGACTGGCGATTCTTCTGTTGTGTCTGATTTCATGCGCGACTTCAAACGCTTCACATCGGGCAGGATTACGCGACAGGCAGAGTTGGAAGGCAAAACCGAATGGGTTGCTCATTTCCAAGAATCAGGCGAAGAGACGAAGCGAGCCGAAAAGAAAGTCTGGCAGGACTCGTTTTGGGAGCAATTCATCTTCACCGAAAAGCTCCTGACCGAGAAATTGAATTACATCCACATGAATCCCGTCCGCGCGGGGATGGTGGATGACCCAGCGAAATATCCGTATTCGAGTTATCGGAATTACGAGTTCAATGACAATACGCTGATTGAGATTGATAAAGATTGGTGATGTAACGCGTAGCAGACGTTCTCTAACGTCGGGATTGGTCGCAGATCACAGAACGGCGCTAGAGAGCGCCTAGTACGCAGAGAAAAAATGTTCAAGTGTCCGTATTGTGAGTTTAGTGGAAAACGTTCGGAAGTCCACAATCATCTGGCAGAGAGACATCCAGATACGTTGGGCACGAGAGTTGATGAATTTACGGGTCACACGTTTTTCATTGTGACATGTCCCGTGTGTGGCGCGAGTTATGAACAGGTCACAAAGAAGGCGCGCCGTGATCCGAGTTTTGTGCAAGAATATGAGCACGAGATTCGGTTGGTTGTGTTTGACTTGCTCTTGTATCATTTACAAGGTGAACATGGTCAGTAGCGCGACTTTCAAGTCGCGGCTCAGTGGCGACATAAATGTCGCACTACGAAAAAGGAGAGTAAAATGGCAACAGTTCGTGGATGTAACATTCCTGAAGACCGCTACTACTGGGTGGAGAAACACGCGTGGGCGCGGCTCGAAACAGACGGCACAGTGACGATCGGGATCACCGACGTGGCGCAGCACATGGCGAGAGGTATTCTGACCGCCACGCCAAAAGATGTTGGGCGTACTGTACAAAAGGGCAAAGGCGCGGGGACGTTGGAAAGCGGCAAATGGGTGGGACCTGTCACATCGCCGATTACGGGTGAGATCGTTGAAGTGAATGAGGCAGTGAAAGCCAAGCCTGCGCTGCTCAATGAAGATCCGTATGGCGCGGGCTGGTTCGTGCGCGTCAAGCCGACTGATTGGGCAGGTGAAAGTGCATCACTGGTGCAAGGTGATGCAGTTGTGGCAGCGTATCAGAAGTTTATGGAAGAGCAGAATATTTCGTTTGAATAAAAGGAACATTCGGTGGTCGAGTAGCCCCGTGCTCGTCGGGGCGTATCGAGACCACCAATTTCAAGTTCACTTTTCATTTTAGGCTTGCTTATCATTGCTGGTTTCGATACGTTCGCAAAGAACGCTCGCTACTCAATCAGCGGAGTATTTTAAAAACGAATGATCTACTACGCCTGCGATATTCCCGAAGATTTATATTACGACATCGAACGCGATGTCTGGATTCGATTCGATGGCGATATCGCAGTTCTCGGCATGACCGATGTTGCGCAAACGCGTTGCGGTAAGATAGCGGCAATCAGTTTTCGCGATATTGGAAAAAAGGTGGCACACGGAAAGACATTGGCAACGATAGAAAGCGCTAAATGGGTTGGTCCATTTCCCGCGCCGTTTTCATGTGAAATCGTGGATGTGAATGAAGCAGGTTTTGCAAAAGATATTTTGCTTGCAAACAAAGAGCCATATGGAATTGGCTGGTTGGTGAAAGTGAAGCCGACAAATTTAGAGAATGAGCGCGGCCATCTAGTGACAGGTCAAGAGGCGGCTGAGAAGTACAAGGAAAGAATTAAGGAATTGAAGATCAATTGTTTGAGGTGTATCGACTAACCGTCATTGCGAGGGCGATAGCCCGAAGCAATCCCCAACACGTCGCAGAGATTGCTTCGTCGGGCTGAAGCCCTCCTCGCAATGACGGTATAAACTTTATAGAGGTGACTCATGTCCAAAAAAATCCGCTTACTTTACATGGAAGGCGTATCCCCACTCCGCTCGCAGACCGTCTATCACGCAGTTGCGTATGCGATGAAGGAAGACACGCCCAATACGATCATCATGGTCTCGCCGAATGGACCGTATGTATCCATCGGCTATCATCAGGATATTCAAAAAGAAGTTGACCTGGATTATTGCGCGGAACACAACCTGCCTGTTTATCGCCGTGAAGTGGGCGGCGGCGCGGTGTATTTGGACAACGGTCAATTGTTCACGCAGTGGATTTTCCACAAGAATGATTTGCCCGCCACATTGGAAGAGCGCTTCAAACTGTATATTGATCCCATCGTGCAAACCTATCAGTCATTGGGAATCAACGCCAATCACCGCCCAATCAATGACATTCATGTAAGTGGAAAGAAAATCGGCGGCACGGGCGCGGCGCAAATGGGAATCGCAGAGGTGGTTGTCGGTAGTTTGATGTACACATTTGACAAGAAGACGATGTCGAAAGTGTTGAAAGTCCCTTCGGAGAAAATGCGCGACAAGATTTTCGAGTCGCTTGAAGCGTATATGACCACGATGACCGAGCAACTTGGTTCATCGCCCGACCGTACAATGGTCAAGGATTTGTATATGAAGAAAGTATCCGAGGCATTGGGTGCGGATGTCTACGAAGGCGAGTGGACAGCCGAAGAAGAAGCCATGGCGCAAGAGATTGACGCGCGCTTCACGTCCGATGAGTGGCTGTATCAAAAGGGACGACTGCAGCAGCAGGGTGTGAAAATTCATCAGGATGTACACATCGTCGAAGCGGCATTCAAGGCTCAGGGCGGTTTGATCCGAGTCATCGCCCGTTTGCGCGAGGGACGCATTGATGATGTCGCCATTTCGGGCGACTTCACGTTCCTACCTTCGTTTGCGTTGGGCGCGCTGGAACAGTCTATTCGCGGGTTGAGCGCCACACCCGAAACGCTCAAGTTCAAAATTGAAGAAGCCTATTATCGTTTGCAGATTCAATCCCCTGGCGTCACACCTGCTGATTTCACAACCGCCATCATGAACGCGGTCACTCCTCCGCAAACTGCGTAGCCAATTACTAATCACCAATTACCAATGACAAATTACGGATTTCTGATTGACCAAAGCAAGTGCATCGGCTGTCACGCGTGCAGTACCGCGTGCAAATCCGAGAATCAAGTGCCGCTTGGAGTGAATCGCACATGGGTCAAATATGTTGAAACGGGCGCGTATCCCGATGTGCGCCGTCGCTTTCAGGTCACACGCTGTAATCATTGCGCCAACCCGCCCTGCGTGCGTATTTGTCCCGTCACCGCGATGTATCAGCGTGATGATGGGATCGTCGAGTTTGACCCGAGCATTTGCATTGGATGTAAATCCTGTATGCAAGCCTGTCCCTACGACTCGATTTATCTCGACCCCGAAACTAATACCGCCGCGAAATGTACGTTCTGCGCACATCGTTTGGATGTGGGACTCGAACCCGCCTGCGTAGTAGTCTGCCCCGAACATGCGATTCTGGCTGGGGACTTGAACGACCCCGCTTCGGAAATTGCGCGGACGCTTGCTACTGCACAAGCGACAGTTCGCAAGCCCGAGCAGGGAACGGGCCCCAAACTCTTCTACATCAACGGCAACGATTGGTCGCTTCATCCCTCCGCAGCGCAAACTCACGACTCATACGTGTGGGCTGACAAAATCACCGAACAAAATACATCGCCATATGAATTGCCTGTGCTGTCTAGCGATGGTCGAGTAGGCGGCGGGGTCTCGATACGCGAAGAACGCTACTCGACCGCTGCCGTATCGAGACCTGAGCGGGGTATGAAGACCTCCAAATCAGGTACGCCGATTCGCACCCCGCAGGAACAAGGACGCCCGCTGAACGGTCCCATCCAAATTGGTCGACGTATGGCTGAACACATGGTACAAGTCGCGTACAACGCGCAACATAAAATCTATTGGCATTGGGAATTGCCGTCTTATCTCGTCACGAAAAGCATCGCAGGCGGCATCTTCATGCTCCTCAGCCTCGGCGCGGGACTTGGCATGTTTGCCTTCGACTCGCTGACTTTCCTCGCCGCAGGTTTCACCGCGATGGTCTTTATGCTCATCACGACCATCCTGCTCATCAAGGATTTGTCACAGCCAAAACGATTCTTGAGTATCCTGCTTCGTCCGCAATGGAAATCCTGGGTCGCGCGCGGCGCATATATCATGGTCACATTCACGGCAGTAGTTGGATTATGGTGGTTGCTCGAAGGCACGGCATATATGGGGTGGCTGCCTGCTGAATTCATTACAAGCATCCGCCCCATCGCCGCGTGGATTGTCTTTCCCTTTGCATTAGGTGTCGTTATCTACACCGCCTTCCTGCTCGGTCAAGCCGAAGGACGCGACATGTGGCAAAGCAACCTGCTCCCATTCCAACTGTTTGCTCAATCCATGATGGTTGCCAGCGGCATGTTCCTGATCGTGAATGTATTCGTCTCCTT
>Ga0082335_1009224_pt1 | contig 10750 bp, 8 predicted proteins | sample Subgrocontami58m_FD_72375 | JGI IMG/M metagenome (GOLD analysis project Ga0082335, IMG submission 72375) | Subsurface groundwater microbial communities from S. Glens Falls, New York, USA - GMW37 contaminated, 5.8 m (SPADES assembly) (version 2) ... | reverse complement strand
AACAGCCAACTCCAAGAAAATCCAACTCCAATTCCAACTCAAAGGGCCTTTGAGTTGGAATTGGAGTTGGATTTTCTTGGAGTTGGCTGTTGGAGTTGGAGTTCGGCCATTCGTCGGGATTGTCACCCGAATCAGCCTCCGACTGAACCACGCCGGTATCTGCAGGCCCATCCGCGATTCCGCGGTCACACCCCGCATGCACTGAGTACTGGGAAATGAAGGGGTGCACGCGCGGGCCGGTCCCGCGCGACTGCCTCCACCGGCCCCTCAGGAGGAATCCCATGAGCTTGCGCAACCGACTACTGGCCATCCTCTTGGCTCTCCCGGTCGCCTGGGCCGTGCCCTCCTCGGGGCACGCCCAGGATTTCCCCCTGGGCACGAACGTGGCTGGAATCAGCTACTGGGGCAACAACATGCCGTTCAGGGACGTCTTCAAGTGCTCGAGCCCCTGGATCAACGCGGACTGGCGGGAGGCCGCTGCGGGGGAGTTCCACGTAGACGCGCATGGATGGATCACCTCTCTCGATGCGGGGCAGATCGCCCGCACGATCATTTTCGGGGGGATCGGCGTCCGCTACCCGGCAGGACGCTACACCGTCCTCTACGAGGGGGAAGGCACGATCGAGTACTCGCCGAACGTGCAGGTCGTGGAGTCCTCGAGAGGACGCCAGGTCGTTCAGGTGGACAACCATTCCCAGGACGAGGAGGTCGTGGGTCACGGCGTCGGGTTGTACATCACCTCGGTCAACCCGGCGAACCCCCTCCGCAACATCCAGTTCCTCCTGCCGGGGGACAGTGCCGCCGGGGAGATCTTCAACCCGGTGTTCCTGGAACGGGTCCGGCCGTTTCGATACCTCCGATTCACGACGTGGACGCTTCCGGTCGATCTCGAAGCCGAGCCCCGTTCGTGGGCGGAGCGTCCCGGCATGGCGGACGCGCGCTGGAGCGAGAAGGGCGTACCGCTCGAGGTGATCTGCGCGCTGGCGAATGAGCTCGGCGCCGATGCGTGGTTCAACATCCCCTACCGGTTCAACGACGCGGACGTCCGGCGGTGCGCCACGCTCGTGCATGCGCTGCTCGATTCGAGGCTGCGTGCCTACGTGGAGTACTCGAACGAGGTCTGGAACGGCATCTTCCCGGCCGCCCGCTATGCGCGGGAGCAGGGCCTCGCTCAGCGCCTGGGCACCGACGGACCGCCCGAGGATGGCCCCTGCGAGGCCCAGGTCCGCTTCTACTCACTGCGCGCGCGCCAGGTGTTCGAGCAGTTCGAGCAGGTGTTCCCTCCGGAGCGCCTGGTCCGCGTGCTGGCGACCCAGAACGCCAACGCGTGGGTGAGCCGCGCGGAGCTCGACTTCCCCGGGACCCTGGCCCACACGGACGTCCTCGCCACCGGGGCCTACTTCGGCTACTCGCTCGGGGGCCCGGCGGAGCGGGCAAGGGTGCGCGCCATGAACGTCGATGCCCTGATGTCGGAGCTGGAGCGTCTCACGATTCCGGCGGTGGGAGCTGAGATGGTCGGTGACGCGGGGATTGCCGCGGCGTACGGACTCCCGCTCGTCGCGTACGAGGGAGGTCAGCACCTGGTCGGCTTCGACGGGGTCGAGAACGACCAGGTGATCAACGACCTGTTCGATGCGGTGAACCGCGACCCGCGGATGCGGGACAGGTATACGGAGCTCCTGCGGCTCTGGGGCGTGGCGGGGGGCCAGCTCTTCATGAACGCCTACGACTGCGAGCGCTACGACATGAACGGGCGCTGGGGTGCCCTCGAGTACATCGACCAGCCCCGCTCCGAGGCCCCGAAGTACGACGCGCTCATGAGGTTCATCGAGCGGTACAGCGCACGCCGCGGGATGCAGCCGACGGTCGGATTCGGTGCGGGCGCGCGCGGCCGAATCGACGACCTTGCCGTGGAGGGGGCGGTCCCTGCGCCTCATGCCTCGTGGGGACTCCCGTGGGCGGGCTACAACGCGGCCAACGGGGAGACGCGGCCGGCCGCCGGGAACTTCGACGACGACCCGGCCGATGAGCTGGTCGTCGGGCTGGGGCAGGGTGGACTCGGCTACCTCGCGGTGCTGGACGATGCCGCTCACGGTCGACGGCTCCTCCAGTGGATTCGCGTCCAATGGTCCCGCTATAACGTTTCGAGCGGCGAGAGCTGGCCGGCCTGCGGCGACATCGATGGCGATGGGCGCGACGAGATCGTGGTCGGTCTGGGCGCAGGCTCGGCCGGGTTCCTCGAGGTGTTCCGCGGACGGGCCGGCTCCATCACGCACAGCGCGTGGATCCGGATCCCGTGGGTCGCCTACGACTCGGCGAGGGGCGAATCGCACCCGGCGATGGGCGACACGGACGGCGACGGGAAGGACGACCTCGTGGTCGGGCTCGGCACCTACCCGACCGCTGGAGGCTACCTCGCGCACTTCGTCTCGACAGGGACGAACCTCCGTTTCTCCCGATGGGCCCGCGTCCCGTGGAGCCGGTACGACTCCGCGAACGGCGCCACGTGGCCAGCGTGCGGCGACATGACCGGGGATGGCAGGGCGGAGCTCGTCGTGGGGCTGGGGTCCTACCCGACGAACGGCGGCTGGACCGTGATCTTCCGGGCAGTCACGACCGGTTTCGCGGTGCAGGGCTGGCACAGGGCCGGATGGATGGGCTACGACGGTGCGACCGGCGAGCTCCACCCGTCGCTCGGTGACGTGAACGGGGACGCTCGCGCCGACCTCCTCGTGGGGTCCGGAAGTGGCAGGGTGGCGAACGTGGGCTTGTCGCTCTCGACTGGAGCTGGGTTCGGGGCTCCAAGCTGGTTCCTGTTGCCCACGGATTCCCGGGGCGCGTCGAATGGGGCGACCTGGCCGACGCTCGGATTCGTCCGATAGCAGGGTCGGAGGAGGACGAAGACGGCCTTGTGCGCGCTTGCGAACCGAGCCCCGTTGCTCCATACTCTAAATCGCCGCTCGCAATTCTCCGGCAGAAGCGCGGGCGCCAACCGAGGAGCGAGGAGCGAGTCCTGCGGTCAGACCTTTCGCTCCTCGCTCCTCGCTCTTCGCTCTTCGGTCCATGCATCCGACTGTCGGAGAATCGCGCGCGGTCATTTAGGTTGGCGTCTCTTGGGCCAAGGAGACCTCGCATGCGTCGGACCCGCGTTTCCTGGCTCGCCTTCGTTCTCCTCCCGCTTCTCGGCACTTCGCTCCACGCGCAGGAGCTCACCGAGAGCACCTACGCCCGCTATCGGTCCCTCCTCCAACCGAAGCCCGAGGAACTCCGTTGGCAGGGGATCGCATGGCGCCCGAAGCTCTGGGATGCGGTGATCGAGGCCCACCGGGTGAAGAAGCCGATCCTCCTCTGGACGATGAACGGGCACCCGCTCGGCTGCACCTGAAACAACGGCGTGAAGGACAGACGGTCCGTCTGGTCCGACGCGGCGATCCAGAAGCGGGTTGGGAAGGAGTTCGTCGCGGCCGCGGACGAGGTCTGGCGGCTGGAGCATTGCCCGGGACCGGAGTCGGAGCTGTTCATGCGCTCCGCGAACGTCGGGCACTACGCGGGCGATCCCAAATCGCTCCAGGGGATCTACGCGTTCGCTCCCAACGGGCGCTTCCTGGCCTCCCTCAACTCGGACGACCCGGCCGAGGTCACGGCGATGATCGAGAAGGCGCTCGAGGAGTGGGCGAAGGTCCCCGAACGCGACCGCTACCTGGAGACCGACCCCTCCACCGTCGACCGCGTGGAGCGCCCCGAGGATGCCTACCCTGCGAACGGCCTGGTGTTGCGCGTCGTCTCCCGCGACCTGCCCGGGCGCAAGCTGCCCGACGACTGGCGCAGGTACGCCTGGAACATGGACAACGCCTGGTTCCGCGGGGAGGAGGCGCGAGCCCTCCTCCCCGAGCGACAGGAGGTGGGCGCCCAGGTCGAGGTGCCTCGCGCGCTCCTGGAGCGGCTCGCCCGCTGCCATCTCGTCGACAACGTGCGCGGGCAGACCAGTTCCTTGCCCGCCGAGGGCGTGGAGAAGGCCGAGATGGTCGCCGAGGTCGAGAAGGTGGAGAAGGGAAGGGTGACCCTTCGCCTTCGCGGGGAGAGCCGGGCGGTCCAGGAGAGTCACGGCGTGGAGGTGAGTTTGCTCGGCTCCGCCGAGTTCGACACGACGCAGGGGCGCTTCGTCGCCTTCGAGTTGGTTGCCGTCGGCACTCGATGGGGCGGGACCGAGTTCAATGGCCGCGAAGACGACGATGGGTCAGACCCCGTGGGCTTCCTCTTCACGCTCGCGGGGGACACGTCCGCGGAGCACGTCGCCCCCGAGCTGCTGGGCGACTACGGGTGGTAGCGAAGTCACTCGCGGCGATCCCGCTTCGATCGCTCACGCGCCATCTGCGACTCGTACAGCCTGCGGAGGAAGTCGTAGAGGACCATCTCGTGCCGCAGGTGCTCGAAGCGCAGCAGGCGGTTGACGTGGAGGTGGATGCAGGAGAGGGCGAGGTCGGGGAGGGAGCATTGCAGTCGGCCCTCCCGATCCAGCGCGCGGCACGCGGCGACGATGGGCGCGATCCGCTCCGACCGCTCGCGCAGGAGGGCGACGTAGGGCTCCAGCGGGGTCCCGGGACGGCCCTTGTCGCGCATCCAGGACTCGAGCTCTGGGCGCTCCCGACGGAACCGTGCCCCAATCTGACGATCCAGGAAGTCGCTTGCGCCGGTCCTGCGCCGCAGGGACTCGTGTCCCTGACGCAGCACCGACGCTCCGACCTCGAGGCCCAGCCCCATGTCCTCGAGCAGCCTGTGCATCCCGAGGAACGCGAGGCGCCATCGCAGGTCCGCTCCTTCGTTTTCCTCCAGGAGCTGCAGAATCCGCAGGACCACGTCGCTGTCCACGTGGAACAGCCGTTCGGCCTGCTGGACCCCTTCGATGCCTCCGTATCGTTCGATCTCGCGCACGTACGTGTCGAGCCCCATTCGCCGCACCCGGCCATCTTCCAGGAGTGGCGCCACCACGCCGTGGAGCAGGGGGAGGACGTGGGACCAGAGCCGAGCCGGCTCTCCGTGGAGTCTCAGACGCACATGCCAATCGGGATCGCCGTACCGGAGGAAGAACCATCCGTCCACGGCGCCCGAGTCGAGGCACGGTTGGATGAGCTCGCCTTGGAGCGTGCGGAGCACGAGGTCGGAGGTCGCCGGACCCGTGTACAGCTTCGCGTACAACCACTCCGACCCGGGGGGGAAATGGCGCAGCGATGAAGGGCAGCTCGGCGGATGCGGGGCGGCGGGCGGCGGTGTGCCGGCCTCCCGCGTCGGCGGAGCGATGGCCGTCCGAGGGGCGGTCCGGACGAAGGGGACCACGAGCTCGTGGATGAAGAGACCCTCCGGCCCCTCGGCGCAGAGCCCTCCGGACCCCAGGAGCTCCTCGAAGGAAGGCGGCTCTTCCTGGCTCTGGACGATCTGGATCATCGACTCCACGGAGAACACGTTTTCGAGGTCGACGGCGAGCGAGCTGTCGCCCCCGCACGAGAGCAACACCCACCTGGGGACCCGCCGGGCCTTCCGCCAGTCCTGAACCCATCGAAACCTCGCCGCGCCCCTCGACTTCATCACCTCGCGCAGCTCTTCCGGCGTCCATCTCCATGTCGCCAGCGAAAGCACGAGCCGTCCGGACCGAACCCGGGGCAGGAATGCGGCGCCGACAAGATGCCCCCAGGACCAGCCATCTCGTTGCCCCGTGCCCTGCGTTTGCAGTGCGCCGAGGAAGCGATAGGTGCCCAGGTTGCTTCTCATGTCATGCGCGTGGGCGGTCGACATGCGTGGGATGACTTCCCGTCCGAGGGTCGCCGAGCGCAGGAGGATGCGTCCTCCCCGAACGGACACGAGCAGATCCGCGATGGCAATCTGCCGATCCGGGCCCGCCCCGGAGCGGCCGAGGTACGGGATTTCGTACTCCCGGAGGACAGGGCGAGCCAGCACGTTCCCAACCCGTCCCTGGGGGAGGTGCACGATCTCCGCAAAGACCGCACCGGGGTGGAGCTGTTCCTCCTGGCGGAGGTGGAGAGCCAGGGGTCCCCGGAGAGTCGCGTCTGCGTGACAGAAGCGGCTGAGCAGATTCGCGCCCGACGGCCCGTACGCGCCCCGGATGTGGATCAGGTAGTTCCGCTTCTTCACGTCCTCGGTCGAGCTTGCCGCGAGCGTGCACATCACGGCGAGCGCGTCGGGGAGCGGCGGCGCACCGTCCGAACTGCACGCCTCGATCTCCTTCGGTCCGAGGTCGATCTCCAGGTCTCCCTGTTCGATGGCCGCGAGCGTCCTGCGAAGGAGGAATCGCTCCCGCGAGCCCCAGGCGAGGCGTCTTCCCCTCTCCCCGGCAGGGAAAGACAGTCCCCTGAGGAGTGCGGATGGTTCCCAACTGGCTCCGAACCCGATTCCGACCTCCTCGTCGAGGGCCTCGGAGAGAGGCACCTCCTGGTCCTCGTAGCGCGCGACGAACTGGTCTCGGAATCGCCGCAGCCCTTCCGACCCCGTCGAGGCACTCATCCGTTCCAGGATGCGCAGTCCGCGACCGATTTCGTCCACGATGTCTCGTCCCAGAGTTGCTTCGGGGGACGGCTTCACGAGGTCGACCTGGAACAGTCGGGGCAGCTCCGCAGGGACAGGCAACTCCTCGAGCGCCTTTGCCAGCTCCACATACCGCGAGGGGGCGAGGCCCAGGCCTTCCCTGTCCATGTTCTCGAGCTCCGCATTCGCCCGCTCCAGAGCGTCGGCGTATCTGGCCGTTTCCGCATGCCCTCGCAGCTCGGCGACGAGCTCCTGCGCAGGCTCTGCGCCGGTGACGGGTGGCGCGACACTCCGTGTGAGGATCTGGCGCGCGATCAAGACCGCAATGAACTCGTTGGCCTCCGTGAGGGAGACTTCCCCGCCCACGAGCATGGCCGCCAGGTCCGCGGCGTGCGCCCCATTCCGGGCTCGATCGAGCGTCGCTCGCAGCGCTTCGGTCTCGTCCACCGCCACGAGGTGGTACGAGAGCAGTCGATGCCTCCGCCGCGACTCTACAAACCTGATTCGCCCGGCCGCGCGGTACAAGCTGGAATTGGGCCGGTGGGCGAGGGTCTCGGCCAGTTCGGGGGTCGTGGAGAGCGTCTCCGCGAGGGAATAGACGTAGTCCATGTCGAGACGCGTATGCCGCGTGTACTGCGCCATCGCCGGCAGGCGCAGACGGGTCTCCTCGCCCAGGTGCCCGGTGGAAACGCCGGCGAACAGTCCAAACGGGGTCGTACGCGAGGTCATGCGGGAGAAGTACCGCACCAGCGCGCGCTCGATGCGTTGACCGCGCTCGGAACCCGGGTCGGCCAGCCAGACCTCCAGGCTGTCCTCGAGATCCGGGGACCCCACGAAGAGCGCCTCCCGCACCACGGGACGCACGACCCACTCCTTCAGGCGAGCGCGGAGCACCGCCTTGTCGGCGTGGAGCGCGGCCTCCATGTCAGCCGCGACCTCGCTCGCCGCCGCTGCGCGCAAGCCCTCGCCCCACTCTGAGAATGCGCGGAAGGGCAGGAGCGGCGTGCGCATGACGAAGAAGCCCGACGGCGCGAAGGGCGGGCGCGAGGTCGGCTCCGACGGGCCACCCTCGGTTCCGGCCTCGACCGCGTCGGGATGTCCAGGCTCGGGCCTCAAGGATGCTCGACCTCCGAGGCGACCCGGGGTCCGGACACCAGGAGGAGCCGATCCCATCCGGGTTCGTGTTCGGCGCAGGCGGCAAGCAGCGACAGGGCGATCCCCGCGGCGCCCATCTGGAAGCCCGGCGACGCCAGCCAGCCCATGGAGCCGTCCGCGCCTGTGCCCCACGCAGAGAACCCGGCAATCCCTCCGTCGCGCCGCGAGGCCAGGCTACGCGCGAACCACTTCTCGGATGCCTGGCGGAGGATGGGATCGCCCGTGGCCCGTGACATCCGATGGAAGAGGTGACCCAGCCCCGCGGCGCCGTGGCATAGGCCCGCATCGCGCACTCCAGCTTCCTTCGGCGAGAGGCGGGCGGCTCGTCGCGCGATCGCGAGTGCCTCCTGCTCCCATGCAGGTTCACCCGCGCCGCGCGCCGCTGCGAGGAGGGCCATCGCAATCCCGGGATCGCCGTGACACCAGCCGGCAAAGGCCCGCTTGTGCGACACGCCCGGGCCAGCGTAGAAGGGAAAGCCGTCCTTCGTCTCGGACTCCTGGCCAAGGAGCCACGGCACGGCGCCTTTCAGGAGCGAACGAGCTCGACCCGCGGCCACCTTCGAGGCGCACGCATGACCCAGCAATGCGATCACCCCCGCCACCCCATGTGCGAGTCCCAGCGTGTAGAATCCCTTGGGGAAGGATGCGCGCTCCCTCTCCGTGAGTCAGGTCGGTTGGGTCAGCCAGGTGAGACCACCGGCGACTTCCACCGCGGTCGCCTCGAGGTGACCAACGATGAGCTCCAGGCACCGCGCGGCGTCTGGCCGCGGCAGGCGCTCGAGGGCATAGACGCCCAGACCCACGAGTCCGTCGGTCAGGTCGTACCCGCCGCTCCAGTGCGGCACATCCACCTGGGCGAGCAGGTTCTGATCGATCGATGTGAGCGGGTCCTCGTCGTCGATCCACCAACTGAGGAGGTGGGCCACGGACCAGGCGATCCCGGCGTATCCTCCGAACAGATGGGGCTTCATCGGAACCTGCTCGAGGGCGTCGGTCGCCTGCCGCAGGAACCGCATGCCGACTTCCGCGTCCCCGAACCCGCGCCGGAAATGATCGAGGTAGGCGTACAGGATCGCCAGGCCGGCCGCGCCTATCGTAAGGGAGGCTTCACCACCCTGCCGATCGGCCTCCGACAGGCGGTACAGGCTGAAATCAGGCTCGCGAAGCTCCTCCGCGATCGCTTCGATCGCGGAGAGCGCCCGGTCCCGCACTTCCCCCGTCAGGTGTGGATTCCACGCCCCCCCCGGGGGGATGCCATGCTCGCCCATCGGACCCATGTCCAGCAGCATAGCGAATCCCCCACGGAAGGGAACGTGATTGAGTCGGCACCCGGACCGTGGCGGCGCCCCCGAGATCCGAGGGCGCCGAGGGCCGATCGCGAACCGGGTGTCGCCGCCGCGGAGAGACCTCGATCCGGGCGAGGGACCTGTCCCTACCACCCGAAGTCGTCCATCTGCATCTCCGCGTCATCCTCCACACCCGTCGGCCTCGTGTGCGTATCTACGTGAGTGCGCGTGCTGACGAAGGGCGAGCACTCCCCACAGGTGCTGGGCGGGGGACACGTGCCGCCTCCCGTCACCTTCATGGCTTCGGCGGGCGTCAGTTCCTTCACGATCTCGAGGTTGAGTCGAAGGGTGTGGAGCTTGGTCTTGCGCATCTCGTTCATGGCTTTTCCTCCTTCATGGTTGGCCTCGGTCGGGCGAATCCGGCGCCTCTCGGTCACGCGCCGTGGGTCTCACGACTGGGAAACCCTGCCTCACACCCTCCAGTACTCGGGCGACGAGTCGCTGTGACAGGAGCATCGATCAACGAGGATTGACTGACAACCAGAGCGAATGGATCGTTGTGTTTCACAAGGAGATACATGCGTTTCATCCGCGAGATGGAGCGAGGAGAATTCCGGTCATCCCGCGAGTCCTGCGGCTTCGCGCCAGCGGTCGGCCGCCGCCTCCGACACCCACAGGAGGAGTCCCATGACACGCTGTAGAAGGCACCTCGCAGTCCTGGTCGCCGTCCTGATCGCGCAGTTCGGCGGCACGATCGGCAGCGCGCAATCCGCGTTCAGGGAAAAGGCGCGCCAGACGCGGATCGGGATGAACATCGCAGCTCCGGCCGCCTACGGCACGTCGTGCCCCTTCCTGGACGTGTTCAAGATGTCGGCGGAGTAGTACGCCGACGATGGCCGCCCGTTCGACCTGGATCGGCACGGATGGGTGACCCGCCTGGAACCAGGAGGCATCGCCCGGACGTTCATCTTCTCGAGCAACTTGGCGGACGACGCCCCGCACTACCCGGCCGGCGATTACGTCCTCGACTACGAGGGCGAGGGCACCTTCGATTTCGGCTCCAACGTGACGGTCGTGAGCGCGGTGCCCGGGCGCCAGGTCCTGCGGGTGGTCCCCGAGCGGAACGGCATCGAGATCGACATCGTCTCCGTCAACTCCGGCAACTACCTGCGCAACATCCACCTCCGCATGCCGAGCGACGCGCCGGCCGACGAGGTCTTCAATCCCGCCTGGCTGGGGCGGATCCGTCCCTTCCAGGCGATCCGTTTCATGATCTGGATGACCGGCGACTCGTCCGAGGTCTTCATGCCGCGCACATGGGCCGATCATCCGGAGGTCGACGACGCGCGGTGGAACACGAAGGGCGTCCCCGTCGAGATCATGGTCGCGCTGTGCAACCGCCTGGGCGCGGACCCGTGGTTCAGCATCCCCCACACGGCCGACGATGGCTACGTCACCCAGTTCGCCCAGTACGTCGCCGCGAGTCTCGACACGGGCCTGACGGTCTACGTGGAGCACCCGAACGAGGTCTGGAACCGGAGCTATCCGCACCAGTACGGCGACGCGAGGACCGCCGGGGATGCCCTGGGGTTCACGCCGGCCATCCAGGACGTCCCGTGGGCCGAGGAACCCCTCGACGTCGCCGGGATGCGCTACCACGCCGTGCGCAGCTGCCAGATCGGGGACATCTTCGCGCGGATCCTCGGCGCGGACCGCGTCGTGTGCGTCCTCGCCACGTGCACGGAGGTCCCCGATTTCTCCGACGACATGCT
>Ga0082335_1009222_pt1 | contig 10752 bp, 9 predicted proteins | sample Subgrocontami58m_FD_72375 | JGI IMG/M metagenome (GOLD analysis project Ga0082335, IMG submission 72375) | Subsurface groundwater microbial communities from S. Glens Falls, New York, USA - GMW37 contaminated, 5.8 m (SPADES assembly) (version 2) ... | reverse complement strand
GTACAGTGCCCCGACAGCGCAAGGGACGAAAGTGGCCAGCGGCGGGCAGGTGCGGTTGGATGATGAAGACAGCGGCAATGACCAGCCGCCAGGGTTCTGGGATCGGGTGAAGAATTGGTGGGGGAATCTGGGGAAGAAACAAACTGCAAGTAACGAGATTCTTTTTGCTCAGAAGAGTATTTCTGAAACTTTTGGAAAAGGTGGCCCATTTGGTGGTAAAACAATTGATGAAGTAGCTAATGGTTTGCGGGATGGTAGTATAAAACCGGAACAACTTCCAATTCAAGTTATTAAAAGAGAAGGCAAGACATATACATTGAATAATCGGTCTCTTATGGCGCTTAGGAAGGCTGGATTAGAGCCGACAGTCGTTAAAGATGTGACCGGTATTCCTGATTTTGAACGGACGTTATCAAATCGACTTATTGAAATTAAATGGGAAATAACTCCTGATTTTGTTCCTATTATCAGAGGGAGAGAGCAATGAAAGAAGAAAAATTGATACATTTACCCTATTCTACTGATAGTACAATCAAGGGCCCCATAGTGAAAAATCAAGGTATTGGTACTTCTTTGATTGTAGATTACGACCACGAGCAAAATGATGGGACAATTAACATAACACGACTTGAATTTAAGGAAGCTTTGGCATTCGAATATCGTCAATCAGTATGCTGTGGGGCAGATCGTATTGTTAGTTTTCACGACATTGTCTGCTATAACAAATCAAGATGGCTTAACGAAATAATAAAGTTTTGGAACAAAAGCGTTGGCTGGCAAGAATGGCAAAAACAGAGAGGAAGCGCAGATCGGTTCAGTCATTATCGAATTTTTTTTGATGATTCCGCCTGTATTGACATTATATCTTCTTCTGTTTTCATCAAGGGAAACATCCATAAAGATGAATCCCTAATAGAATAGAAGGAAATTTTGAGTCAAGTCTTCTCTGAAAGTGTCTGTCAAGTTTTAAACAACGAGATGGGGGTCAAGTCTGGACAAGGGACAATTTGTGTGAGAGGCGATGAATAAACGAGAGAAAAAAATTGTCAAAGAAATTACCGCGCTGGCCATCGCTGGCGCATTTTTCTTTCAGCAGATTGCGTGGGCATATCCCATTTTTTCACCCTCACCCCGTCCCTCTCCCATCGAGGGAGAGGGGGATAAAATCGCGGCGGCAGTCACCAGCGCGATCGGCGGTGGACTGCGCGGGGAGAGTTTCATTCATGGCGGCCTCACCGGCGCGGCGATCGGCGGCGTCCAGCTTGTCGGAGTGAAGAACAACTGGGATCCGGCGCTGACGAGTGTGGCAAGCTTGACGGCTGGGAGTCTCACGATGGGAAGTTTAAGAGGGTTTGAGGGAAATATCAAAGATGAAAACGGCAACATCATCGGGTACGGGCCGATTTCATTCGAAGAGGGGATTAGCCAGATCGTGCTCCCCGACTTAGCGCAGAATCTGACCTTTGTCGGTGTGCAAAAACTGGGGGTGCAGTTGGGACTCACTCCCCAGCAGGCGAATTTAGCCGCCCTGCCGCTGTCAATCAGCGTTGGCGGCGCGGCAAGAGGCAATGACGCGAGCGCGATTGGGCAGGCGGTCAGCAGTGGGTTGGCGAAGGGAGTGACGAGTTTAGTATTAACGCAGGCGTTAGGCGGGGATGGAAATGATCTTGGGACTGCGGTGACTGGGCGGGCAGTAACTGGAGCGATTGAAGCAGGGTTAAACGGACAGAATATCTTTAGCGGGATCGCGACTGCATTAGGGCAATCCACGTTGAACGCGATCAGTTTTGATGACAGCCAGGGATTCGTCCGTCAGCAGGCGGAGTTGATTGAATTCGGGCAGATCGCGCGTGAACAGGGAATCGAAAACGCGATAGACCAGCACGCGACGGCGATATTCCAGAGGGACAGTGTGGAGAGTATGCTCAAGAGCGGGCAAACGATCGCGCAGCAGATCCGGGAGAAGATGGCCAATGGGCGTGAGGTAACATTAGAGGATGGCACCCGCGCGAAAGAGATCGAACTTGGCGCGCGTGAAGGGGCGATCAAGCTGGCGCTGGATGAAGCGGCCGGGAAGCTGGGGTATGTGGAGGAAAAACTCTCAAACGGCACGGTTGTTCGCAAGGAAGGAACATTCGCGTTCGATCAAACAAACGGGCGTGTGATCTTGAAAGACGGCACAATTACCGAAACCCAATCCAACGGAATGAAATGGGTGAGCAAGGTAACGAATTATGATTCCGAGCTGGTCTCAATCTACACGCAGGATGGGGTGGATGTGCTGGGGAAACCGAAGTATGTGGAGGAAATGCGATTGACGCCAGTAGATGAAGAAATACTTCGTGAACTTGCAAGGGATAATAGAAGTTCCGGAACCATTGTTTATGACAATAGCGGTAGTATTTTATCAGGAACAATCCACGATCTTCGCGATGGGAGTCAGACAGTCATTGACAACGGGACTGCCGTTTTGCAAACAGGGTCTGTCCCGATTACGTATGGAATGATTTCAGAAGAAGGAAAACAAGAACTAGGATTGACTGATGGTCAGTATGGGCGGGATGAAGAGATGTTGCGTATTCGGTACCGTTGGCAACTGGAATCCGGCAAGATGGAGACCGAACTAGAATCGGCTAACAAAGATGTGATGTTAGATGATATCCTAAGAGGAGAAGGGGCCCAGACAGGAATAGAAGTAGTCATGGGAGTGGTGTTGGGGGCAGGTGATCACTTAAATGAGCGAATTCGCAACGCCGTATTGCGGTATGGTTTTGAAACCGACGCGGAGATCGCCAACCACAAGCAGGCCGAACTAGCGGAGATTCAACCGGGGAAAGTATACCATGTGGTGGTGCAGACGAATGACCTGAAGTCGTATCTCACTCGAGTTGGAAGCAATGACCGCCATATCCAAGACCCGGTGAACCATTCAGCGATCATTATGGATGGGTATGTGATAGACATTGTCCCCGGAGGAGATCCCGCGGTGAAAGCGCAAGGAATTGATACCGATATTCGATATTGGCCCTTGGACAAGTGGCAGGAGGAATACAAGGATTTGTTTGTGTATGAAGCGGAGATGGATCAAGATAAATTACGGCAATTACGTGATGTTATAGATGAACGATATGTTGACTTCGATACCGGGATTCCAAGACCTGATGTTCACTTTGACCATGGAATCATTGTCGAAGGGGTATTAACTGGTTCCGCGACCCAAACACCCGATAGCGAGAATGGACAACAGGCAATTTGTACGAGTCTTAATGCTTGTGTGCTTGAAGAAACAGGAATTACAATTCCTGGTTTGGAAGGGGATACCTTTATAACCCCTAACGATATCAAGTGGTCTCTCGAACAACAGAAGAAAAATTAGAAAAATGACAAAAACCTCACGTAGGATTACATATTTTACAGTGGTTTTTTTAATTGCAGGATTAATTCCATTTTTATGTCATGCTCAATTAGACAAAAGCAATAAAACTCCAATTCAAGAACAAAAGATCGAAAATACATCAGGGAAAATTCTTTTTTTCAGTAACCGCGAGGATAGAATGTGGCGGATATGGATGCTACAAAATGGACAAATGAAAAAAATAGCAGACAGGGTATTAGAGGCGCCACGCTGGTCTCCTGGCGGGAGAAAGATTCTTTGTATGGATCCGGGTAGTCTAAAAGAGAATTATAAAATTTGGGTTATTGATCTAATGACCGAGAAAGTTAAAATTTTGGATCTTCCTCGATTGACAATTGATGTTGTATGGGGCGAGAGCGATGAAATTATTTACTATGCTGGTTGGCAAGGCGAAGGAAAAGAGGAAATTTATACAATCTATCGCTATGGCATTCAATCTAATATAGAAGATAGGATTTTTGAAATGAAACAAGGATATTTCATCTCCGAATTAGGTTATGTTTCACAAATGAACAGCTTTCTTTTTCGTGCAGTAATGCCTATGGTAGAAGGTGGTATTTATCTATACCAAAAAGGAATGACAGAACCCAAGCTTTTAATCCGAGGTGGCTACGATCCCCGCTGGTCTCCAGACGGAAAGAAATTTGTCTATAGTAAGCATTTAAGTCCAAAGGAGCTCAATGAAATCTTTCTTTACGACATGACCACTGGAGAATCAAAAAGATTAACGAACAACAACTGGGAAGATCGTGATCCCTGTTTTTCTCCCGATGGGACGCAAATCTGTTTTTCTTCATTTCGTCATCGTCAATCCGTCTCGGGTTCCGAATTGTACGTCATGAACATTGACGGAAGCAACGAACGACGAATCACTCCCGTTGAAGATAATCCAAAGTATCCGAACACATTTCAGCGCTGGTCCACCGACCAATACCCCGACTGGGCGCCGTAAGTTCATGTTCCCATCTGGGAATAAAGCTACCCATCAAGTTTTGACGAGTGATCATGTCAGGATATCTTTTGATGTGTATAATAATAGCAACAGTGATGCTGTACTAATCATTTGCCCTGGGTTTTTCCAAAGTAAAGAGACAAGAACGTTTCAGCGTCTATCTGAGGATTTGGCAAAGAAACAGAGCATCATTTGCATGGATTTCCGAGGGCATGGGAAATCAGGAGGACTTTTCACTTTTTCGGCGCTGGAGCACAACGATATTGCGGCAGTGGTTGAGTTTGCTAAAAATCGTTACCAAGAAGTTGAGATTTTAGGTTTCTCCTTAGGGGCGGCTGCAGCGATCAATTATGTCGCAGAGTATAATATCATCCAATCTCTAGTACTGGTGAGTGCGCCGAGTTCGTTTGAAGAGATCGAATACAAGTTTTGGACACCTCAAGCAATACGAACCGGCATCCGGGGATTAGAGCCAGGGGCAGGTTGTCGGCCAGGGAATCTTTGGCTGAAGAAAGAAAGGCCGTTAGAAAATATCAGAAAAATCACAGGGATTCCAATAGTATTCATTCATGGAAACCATGATCCCATTGTTTCACATCACCACAGTGAACGTTTGTATCAGATGACCCATGAACCGAAAAGGATAGTCATTGTTGAAAAGGGGGGTCACGCTGAAGAGTTGTATCGACTGGCGCCTGACGAATTTATTTCGATGGCTAGAGAGACAGTACAATACTCGCTAAAAAATCTGCCTTAGGTTTTGGAATTGTTGAGCGAAACCTGCCTTGACAAGACTTATCTTATTCAGGTATGCTTATTTATGTAATTTAGTGTAATTCAACAAGTTATCATAGCTGTCAGTCGCAAGGCGTGAAACGTCATCATTGTCAATTTTTTACTGACGGCTATGACACAAAAAGCGCAGAGCAGTTCTACAACGACATGTCTTTATAAAGGGCGGCGTTTAGAATTTCAAACAAAAAGCTTGAGGGGAAACTGTTTCCTCTTGAGCTTTATTTTTTGAAGGAGCAAACCGTGAAGAAAATCCTGGTGATTGATGATGAAGGTTTAATTACGCAGACGGTAGGGAATTTGCTCAAAAGGGAAGGATATGGTGTTTCGGTTTCTAGCAGTGGTCAAGAAGCTTTAGAAGTGATTCAACGAAATCACTTTGATTTAATTGTTTCAGATCTGCGCATGCCTGGGATGGATGGGTTAGAGACGGCGCAAAAGATGAAGCAGGCGCTAAAGGCCGATGGAAAAGCAGAAATTCCGTTTATTTTCATCACAGGTTACGCGGAAGGCGATTTGCATATTAGGGCGGAGAAGTTTGGCAAGGTGATTTTTAAGCCGTTTGACATGCGTGAATTCTTGCAGGCGGTTCGTGAGGCGACAGAAAGATAAATGACAGATATAAGGGTAGTCATTACGGGGGCTGGGGTCATTGCCCCCAACGCGATTGGCAGGAAAGAATTCTGGAAGGCGTTGGAGGAGGGGAGATCAGGAATTGATGAGATCAGTTATTTTGACCACTCGATCTTTCCGTCGCATCTAGCAGGGGAGGTCAGGAATTTTGATGCGAGCTTGTACATGGATGCCAAAACAGCAAAGCGTGTGGACCGTTCCACGCAGTTTGCGATTGCGGCAACGGCGATGGCGTTGGAAGACGCGAAATTAGAATTAACGCGAGAAATCCAAGAGGAAGCGCCGGTTTATATTGGAACCGCGATGAGCGGTCATATTTCTTATATTGAACAGTTGAGGATTTATTTTACCAAAGGTTATAAAAAAGTCAGTCCTTTTGCCGCAGTGGCTTGTTTTCCTGACGCTTGTTCAGGACAGCTATCTATTTTTTTTAAACTCAATGGTCCCGCCCAGACCATCTGCGCCGGATGCGCCGCCGGAACCAATGCGGTCATTGAAGCGTATAAATCAATCAAGACCGGTAGCGCTCGAACGGCCATTGCCGGAGGAACCGATGCTCCACTTTCAGAAGAAATCTACTGTGCTTTTTGCCAATCAAAAGTTCTATCGCAAAAAACTGAAAAGACTCCGTCACCTTTTGACGCAACCAGAGACGGCATTGTGATCAGCGAGGGAGCCGCTATCCTGGTAGTAGAGAGTTTGAGTCATGCTTTAGAACGCAATGCGCCGGTCCTCGGGGAAATTATTGGTTATGGCGAAACGACTGATGCGTACAACATGGCAGGACCCGAACCAACCGGGATCCAAAGAGCAAGGGCTGTAAAAATAGCGCTTCGGTCAGCAGGGATAACACCGGAGGAAGTAGATTATGTCAATGCCCATGGCACAGGGACCGTCTCTAATGACAGCAATGAGACTAACGTCATCAAAGAGGTATTTGGGGAACATGCTTACAAATTACTTGTGAATTCGACGAAATCCATGATTGGCCATACCCAAGGAGCGGCTGGCGCTCTTGAGATCATCGCTTGTCTTTTAGCTTTGAACGAATCCATTGTCCATCCAACAATCAATTATTCAGGCAAGGATCCAGAGTGCGATTTAAATTATGTCCCGAATCAGGCAGTTCGCCGCGAGACCAAGATTGCTGTTTCCAATTCCTTTGCATTCGGGGGGAAGAACTCGATCATCGTGTTAAAAAAATATGAAGAATGACTAAATACTTTGGGAGGATCCATTGCAGTTCATCGATCTGAGTGTGGCGATTGAACATAACAACCAAGAAGAACTAGAACCCGCCAAGATCAAGTACCTAGACCACAAACATTGCGCCAGCCTCTTAGCATTAGGATCATTAGTCACAACAAAATCTCACTTTAAGACTTTCCTTAATTTCTTACGCTCGTTTTTTGCGAATAAACTCATCAGCCATCGTGATTTTCCTGGGCAAGAAAGTTTAGTTTGGGAGAAACTTAAACTTCATACTCATGTCGGAACTCACATGGATGCTCCGCGTCATTATGGAAGTTTTACCGGAGCTTCTTCTGCACACACTGCCAGGACCATTGAACAAATTCCATTAGAGTGGTGTTATGGGGATGGAGTCGTCATTGACGCCAGAGAAAGTCTAAATGATGGGGGAATAGTTACGCTTGAGCTAGTGAAGGATTTTCTTAGGAGAATTTCTTATTCGATTAAAGCAGGTGATATTATCCTAATTCAAACAGGAGTCAGGGGAAAATACTCTGGGCGGGATTATTATTTACAGAGCCCTGGGATTGGGGCAGAAGTAGTGACCTGGTTAGTAAATCAAGGGGTTAAAGTGATTGGTACCGATGGTTGGGGATTTGACCGTCCCTTTCATAAAATGGCACAAATTTATTTCAAGGAAAAGGACTCTAGTCATCTTTGGCCGGCCCATTTAGCAGGAAGGCAAAAGGAATATTGCCAGATTGAGAAACTGACCAACCTAGACAAACTTCCCAACGCGTTTGGTTTTAAAGTATGCTGTTTTCCGATTAAGATTAAAAATGCCAGCGCCGGCTGGGTGAGGGTGGTGGGGATTATCGAATGAAAAATGCAATGATAAAATTCAGACAATTACAAGACAAACTCATAGTGTCTTTATCTCTTTCTGTGGCAGTGGCTTTATGGAGTTTTTGTTGGTTTTTTAGGAAGTCGCTCGGAACCGATTGGTGGGCTTTGCCAGTAGGGGTGGGGATCTTGATGGGCGGGATTTCGTTCTTAGGAGTGGTGCTCTATCGTCAAGATCGTGTGGCTGAACGGCGCATTGCAAGTTTGGAAAAGCTCGAGCGGGAAATTCGTAGACACACGCAAAAAGAGATTTTGTTCCATTGCGTTTGCGATTCACTTCGGGAGATATTTGAACTCGAACACGTCACTCTTTATTTGAAAAAAGAAGCCGATCAGAATTATCATTTGGTGTATAGTTCCAAGGCTAATCAAAGAGAAAAGGCGCCACAAAAGGAATTGCCTCAATGTTGGGAACCCGAGACGATATTGACTCAGAAACTAAGAGAGTTAATCCCAACTCCAACCGGATTGTACTTGATTGAACAAAAGAGTCATCCGGAGACGAAAGTGGAAATAACCCTCAAAGAAGAGATAGAAGAATTGGGCGCTTATATTGTTGTTGGGATGGTCATGGAAGAAAGGCTGAGGGGATTTCTGTGTCTTGGGTGGACTAAGGGTTACTGTGTGTTAACGGAGGAGGAGCTATCCGAGTTAGATATTTTTAGCCGGTGGCTATGCCTGAAGCTTCTGGCTCTCGATCGAATGAAAGAACTTGAACCATTGCAACCTTGGCTTAGATTCGTGCAGGTTCTGAAATTCAGAGAGAAGTCACAATGGAGTTGATGTCCGAGATTTTAATAGAAGCGCCGATCTCTGTAGTCTATCAGACGGCGGAACAATATCCGTTGTTTGTCTCGTTTTTTAAAGAGCGCGAGATTTTATCCCAGAATGAGAATGAAATGACTATTCGTGTTGGGTATTCGATTTTAGGAATTCCAGTCCGATGGACTGGTCATGGAATTAAAGATCCTTTAAGGTCAATTCGATTCAGACAAACAGAGGGCCCATTGAAAGGATTGACAGCAAACTGGTTATTTGAACCTCTTGGAGAAAATAATACAACGCGTGTTATCATCCAAAGCCAATTTCAATTTAAAATGTCTATTTGTGGTTTTTGGGTTAAAATGGTTGTTGAAAAAAATATCAAAAGAATTCTTAAAGAACTTAAGAGAACTGTAGAATCAAAGCGTATTCAATTGCTATGAACTATGTCAATTTTATCATATATAGTAGTTTGTTAACTTGGTTTGTTAATATCTGTATTGGCTTTTTCGTTTTCTTTAAAAATCCTGGACGAAATGAAAATAGGAGTTTTGCAGCTCTCAATCTTAGTATCGCCTCTTGGACGGTTGGCTCTTTTATTATAAACATAGTGTCATTTGATATTGAAACAAAACTACAAGTGATGCGTTTCTGTTATTTTTTTAGTGTTTTATTGCCAAGCACATTCCTATGGCATATCTATGGAATAACTCGCCATAAAATTCCAATCCATCTCCGGTATGTCTGTCTAATTACGTCAGTTATTTTACTCATATCACTTCCTACACCTCTTTTTATCAGGACGCTAAGGTCATTACCAGGAACTGACTATCTCATTTCGGCCCCAGGATTTTCTTACTTCATTTTCATCATATATTTTTCTTATTGTGCTTGTATTGGATTTTTTCATATTTCAAGAATGATTTCGCGGACACAAGGACAATACAAGAATCAACTCAAGTATGTCACCATTGGATATTTCATCGCTCTCTTAGGAGGTATTGATTATTTTCTGACGGTTTTCAATATTTTGGAAACACCACCAATCGATGACTACATACTCTTTGTAGCTTTTTGTGTTATTGCCTACGCCATTGCTCGCTACCGTCTTCTCGACATCGAGCGGGCAGTTTTGTATGTATTTCTTGCGATTTTAGTCTATGTTCCTCTTCTTGGGATTCCTTTTTGGATAAATTCTTGGCTGGAGGGGTTTCTGGGGCCTGAAAGAGCGTCAAGATATGATTGGGTGCCGCTTGTGGCGATGGCGCTGTTTGCCAGCAGTGGCCCCTTTATTTATCTGCGGCTGGTCAAACGCGCCGAGCGAAAGAAGATCAAGGCGCGAAACGAACGGCTCAAGAAATTAAAGAAAATCTCCGCGAACATGGTGTTCATGACCCAGAAGAAGTCGCTGATGCAAGCGATGGTGCATCAGGTGGTGAAGATCATGCAGTTAACGCACGCGGCGGTTTATGTAAGAATCCCCCAGGAAGAGGAGCAGGAACTGGAAGGGGTTCAGAAGCAGGGGCAGAAGAAAAAAGAAGAGATCAAACGGGTTTATCAATTGGGAGATCATTGGGGGCCTGGGTTTCCAAAAATTTCTTTACTGGAGAGTTTAACGGAAGGGGCGTCGGTGTTAGTGGATTGTCTGAGCCGAGAGGAATTTCGCAAAAGCGAACAAGCATTAGAGCGGGATGGGATCCGGCATTGGGCCGATAGATGGGGATTGACGGCTGAAGAGACCGGCGCGTTGGAGGTCGTGATGTTGGGGATGAGCGCCAGTGTGGTGATTCCGGCGTATGAAGCGAGCGGCCGGCTCTTTGGTTTTTTGGTATTAGGGGCCAAGAGGGATGGATCGGTTTTGGAGCCGGAGGAGTTATCGGAACTGATGATTCTGGCGAACCACGGCGCTTCGGCGATCCAGGCGGCGGAAGGGTTAGCGGAGCAGAAAAGGCAGCAAGCGGAATTGTTTCACGCAGCAGCGCTGGCAAACCTTGGGACGATGGCAGGGAACATCGGGCATCAGATCAATAACCGACTGCAGTCGCTGAGCGCGATGGCTGGGAATTTATCGTGGAGAGTTAAAAATATCCTGTTAAAAGATGGG
>Ga0082335_1009221_pt1 | contig 10752 bp, 5 predicted proteins | sample Subgrocontami58m_FD_72375 | JGI IMG/M metagenome (GOLD analysis project Ga0082335, IMG submission 72375) | Subsurface groundwater microbial communities from S. Glens Falls, New York, USA - GMW37 contaminated, 5.8 m (SPADES assembly) (version 2) ... | reverse complement strand
CGGCGTTCGGCCTTACAGACACCTTTGGTTCTACACGGGGCAGTGACACAGAAACCTTCCTGAAAAAGATAGATACGATACTCGATTCGCACCTGGATATTCATGACATCATCGCCGACATCCGGGCCGGGCGCGAGACCGCAGACACCGAGGCGCTTCGGATCTATCTAAAAACACCGGATGCCACCCTCCTCCTGAACGGGACAGCCGATCTTAAAGGCCTTGACGGCGAATTCAAAAGCCTTGCCGATGTTGTAACAAAGATAAGGCTCACTAAAGATGCAAAGCTTGAAGATTTAAGGAGAGTGAACCGTTTTGGGAACGAAGAGGAGCAAAGGCAGATCGAACATTCGATCGAGCATCTCCACGCCGTAAACCCTTATGCATTCATCACTCAACTGACCCAAAACGCCCTTGATGTTGCGGAAATCCCGGGGCGTGTCACGGAAGCGGCTGACCGCAGGGTCGAGGTCAGGACCTTCCGCTCAAACGGCCGCCTTGTTATGGGGTTCAGGGACTACGGCGGAATGACCGAAGCGGAATTCTTGGGCCTCCTGGTTCCGGGTGAAGGGAACAAGCGGGGCGGCGGAGATTTCCTCGGAGGCTTTGGAAGGGGCTTCTATTCGGTCTTTGCAAATGCGAACTGGGTGCGCCTGAAGACCGCCGTTAAGGGCGCAAAGAGCGTAATTGAGGCCGAGTTCAGGGTGGTGCGGGATGCAAAGGGAAATATCGTCGATATAGAATTCGCCTTCGATCAGCTAAGGAACAAAACCGGTTTTTACGGGACCGAGATAGAGACAGAGAGGCGCGGCGCGATCCCGGAACTTGAGACCGCGCTAGTAGAGGCGCGGTTTAAAGATACGGCACAATACCTAAGTCAAACCAAGGCCGTTGCAACTTATAACGGCGAGGAAGTTAATGCCGGAAGAAACGGCGCCCTTGTCACGGTTGAGCACCCCACCCTCGGAAGAATCGAACTCTTTGACGGATTAGAGACAAGGCTTCTCCGTGGCGGCCTGCCGCTCGCGGACCTTGAGACCGGCTTTATGGAAAAACTCCCCACCGTTGTCAAAGGGCTTTTTGCCCGGAAGGGTTTTTATGTAAATCTTGATCGCAGAGTGAAGAGAGCTCCAACGTGCGACCGCCTCGAAGATCATGAAGATGTCATGAAGGAACTTGAAAAGGTCCTCCCCGCCATGCTTATCAGGGGATTTTTGGAGCGGGTTGTGGATATTCATTCTGCGGAGGATCTGGCCTCGTTGCCGGAGATATATTTTCACGACCTCTACGACATGTCGTCGAACATGGTCATTGGCAGGCAGGTTAGAACAAATGCCGCGGCCATAAATGACGGGAGATTCTCGGAGTTTAATGCGGATTACTACACGGGGAAAGACGGAGAAGAGCGTCTTAATAAACTTTTAACATTGATCAGGTTCATCACCGTGGATGTTGACGGCAAGGAAGCTCACCTCTCGCTCATCGAACTTAGAGAACTATTCTTTAAGGCAACAGGGCAAGGTGACAAGGCCGCCATGCGAATCATCGAGGAAGTTCGTAAGTCAGAAGGGGTTCCGGCGTCGGTCAAGAGCCGTCTCTGGATCGGAGATGGCGCTAAGGAAACAAGGACGCACGAGAAAGAGGCGCTTTTCGGCCGATATAAGGCGGAGCAGGAGTATGCTTTAGAAGATGTCCACGACCCCGACCAAAAGAGATATGTCTCTCTTCTGCGTGAAGTGGCGCTCATGTTATGGAAACCCAATGACGGCAGAGATGTCAAGGCCGGGATACATACGGTGGAGTCACATTTAAATGCCTTTGCCCTCCATTACACGGCTGGGAAAAACTATCATATCTATCGCAGTTTTGGTTCTTCCCTTGATGGCGATGCAAAGATGCTTGCGGAACTCGCGGCCGAGCCGAACGAGACGGTCGCCCGCGAAAGATTTGAAAAATATCTGGCCGAGCTTTACCAAGTGGTTTCACATGAATTGACCCACGTCTTAAAAGAACATCCTGAAAGCATGACGCACGACCCGAAGTTCTACGCCGACCAGATGGATTTCATGACGGAAAAAAAGATCCCGCCTGCCGAAGCCGACAGGCTCTTTAAGATGATCCGCGGAGAGACGAAACCGGAGGAACCACCTACAGAGCCACCGCCCTCCCCTCCCCCGAGCCCAGAACCGTTTGGCGCGCCGAAACCGGCGCATAGAAGAACTCACGGCGGTTATGAAGCACGGCCGAACGAAGCAGACGCAAGGACCGGTGGCCCACTGGACCCGAATTCGGGGTTGGATAGACTGGGGGAGCCGATTGGGCGTGATAGGATGTCCGGTAGCGGCCTCATTCAGGGCGATCCACGCGGCAGAGAATTTGGCGCGCCAAGTTGGTTAAAGGGGATATTTAAATTTCTAGGAGGTGGAGAGAGGACAAAAGTTGACAGTTCAGAAAGAAGTTTATCTAAAATCGCAACTCGAACCAGTGTTGATAGCGAGTGGGTCTATAAACCTGAAAATAGACCGGCTGTCGAAAGATGGGTCAGCTCTCATAGAGACGAGTTTGCGATAACCGAAGGCAATGACGGGGCATATTTTATTTTTGATGGGCAGAACGAAATGCTTGTTCTCAAGCCCGATGTCAAGGTTCCGTCGAGAAATGGCCAGGTTCCTCCAGGATATCCTGGAGCTTTTGTTATAGGCGGAGAAGGTTATGATGAAAATCGAGGAATTTGGTTTTATAATTTAGGAAGAACGCTAACTGGCCGCTTAATTGATAATATAAAACACAGACTTGAAGCGAGTGAAAATGGCACGGTTGACGTTTTAGATCTTGGATGCGGCACCGGAAGGGGCATGAGAGAATTAATGAGGATCGGAGATTTAACAAATGCCGAGCGCAGAAGATTAAGGATAGAGACAAATGACCTTGTTCCGGTTGAGCCGGGAACATCCCACAGGCATCATGTCGGAAATTTCATGGATGGCGATTTTGGCGGGAAACGTTACGATGTGATAACTTCCATGTTTGGTTCGCATGATGTTGTGGATGACGCCCTATTTTTAGATGCAGTGCAAAAAACAGTGGATATGTTAAAGCCGGGTGGAGAGGCAAGGATAGTTGTAAGAGGCATCGTAAATAAAGGCACCCCTAAAGTCGATTTGGAAGAGGCCTTCTGTAGCGATTGTGGTGGTTTAGCACGAACACGCGAATGGATAAAACGTGGTTTATTGGTCCGCTATTATAATGGAGATGCACATCTTATATTTATAAAAAGGCTTGATAATAGGCCGCCGCCCGATATTCATGAAGTGTCAGCCATGTTTGACAGCAGCCCTGTAGATTCTTTTTTGAAACAATTTGGTGTGGATGAACGAGGCCAGCTCACTCCGGAAGGCCGATTAAAATATTTAGAATGGAGTAAAGCGGATGAAATACAGAGAAAACAGAAAATCGATAGGATAAAGGGTATTCTTCAAAAAGATTTTACAAGCATTAACGGAAAACTCTTTGAATGGGATTGGTACGCTATTGATTCGTTAGCTAAGATCATTTTGCGCCCGGGACTTTCTGCGTATGAAGAAAACCCTGCCGAATTCGTAAGGATGGTAGTTGATAGATTTATTTCATATTATAATGCAAAAGAAAGCAGGGAGCCCACCGACAAAGAGATCAGTTCTTTTCTTAGCTCTCCGCATGATGTGGAAGATGCGCTGATTTTGATCTGGTTAGAAGAGGGGTCGGCTGCAATGATAGAAGCGCCCAAAAACGATCCATCAAAGTCCACATTAGAAGAGAGGCTTAAAGGAATGCCGCCAATACAAGGCGGCGCGCCGGCAAAGGTAGATGTCACAAGTGAAATAGTTCAGCCTGACCCCAATGTTCACAAGATAGCCAAGGGAATAAAAACAGCGGAAGATTTGATTGAGGCCAAACAATATATGAAGGCGCTTGAAATGTGCAAAGGCCTGATCACCGAAGAGATAGCTCGCGATGAAGTGTATGCAGTTGGGGAAAAATTAAGAACGCTCATAGAAAAAGGAGACCCCGGCACAAAATGGGCGGCCGCAAAAGCATACGAAGCCCTTGCGCCTCGGTTCGAGGTCGGGTCGGAGGAGACACATCGCGAGGCTATGGCGCTGAGGGAACTCATGGAGAAAGAAGACCCCGATACAAGATGGAATGCCGCAGAAGCATATAAGGCCCTTGTGCCGCAGCTTGAGGTTGGATGGAGAGATGTCCATCTTGAGGCTGCGACGTTGAGGGCTCTTATGGAGAAAGGCGAACCCTCTGCAAAAAGGACAGCCATGTTGGCGCACAGAGCCCTTGCACCAAAGTTTGAGGTTGGATCGAAGGAAACGTTTCTTGAGGCTGTGGCGTTGAGGGGACTTATGGAAAAAGGAGACCTCTCTACAAAAAAGACGGCCATATTGGCATACGGGGCCATTGCACCGCGGTTTGGAAGAGAAAACCGCAACAGGGCGAAGATAGAACTCTTTGGCCTGCTGGATCTTCTTAAAGACAGCGATATTAGGGAAGATATTATCTCGCTTTTAAGGGTAAATTTCCGCCTCTTTAAAGGGAACGGATCATGGAGTGAAGTTTTTGAAAGCAATTGGGGAAAAGACCTAGGCTTTTCCGAGGATACGAAACCTAAACTAAAGTCGCTATCTCTTGATCCATATGTGATAGACTCTGTAAACAGCTGGATAACATTGATCACATATTTGTCCGAACTATCGCCTGCCAAGATAGGAGTGCTGGAAGAAATACTCAACTCCGGCGGCAAGGCGAAAAAGATAATGTCTGCGCTAAGGGCGCTCAATAACATTCCAAAAGTATTGGAGGAGAGAATCTATTCAAAGATCGCCGTGTCCATTGCCGCAGGGGATACCAAACCTGCGAGAGAAAATGCGCCGATCTTAGCAACGCGTGTGGCAATGCTTATAAGAGCTGAACTATTTAGCTATCTGCGTGAAAAGGTGGGTGGAAACGGAAAAAATCTGATCTTTCTTGAAGAGAAGCCGAAAGGCGTTTCTCAAAAAGACTGGCGAAGATTACAAGATGTGAAGAAGGCAATGGATGAGGGCGGCACATTAAGACTTTTGGCGTCTGCGGCGTCTTTTATGAATGAAGACGGCGTAGAAAGCATAGGGCGGCTTGTCCGTATGCTCAACGGCGCTCGTGTAGAGAATGGCAGGATTATCGTGCCGGAGAGGTATCGTGAACTCTATGATATTTTTGACAAGGAATTTGTGGAGAGATGGGAAAAGGAATATTCCGTAAAGCTTGGCGTAGCGGAAGAAGGTGCCTTGGATGAGGAGGCACAGCGGGGGAATATAATAAAAATGATAGCTTCGCAGATAGAAACGCATTTGGCCGGCATCGATCCAAATAGCGGTGAAGCTCCTAAAATGGTTGGAGAACTTTTAAAAGGGCTTAAGAGGGGCGAAGCATCTTCTGAAAATGTTGAAAATGTTTTTGCCGTTTTTGAAGGGGACTATCAGGCGGTAATGGATAAATACGGAATGGCCTTTGCAAATATCCGGGATGACTTGAGAGTTTTAAGGAACGGTTTAAAGGGCGGTTTAAAGTCGGGCGGGAGCGCTGAAGTTATGATAAGCGGAAGCGTAGATGTGATAGCGAAAAGCGGGTCAGAACCGGTGGACACTTGTCAGAGACTTACTTCATTAAACACTAAAGACTCCAACGGGAGTGGCAAGCCTGTGAACAGGATACTTCACGGCCAGTTCAAGCAGGCTATATATATTGTGGACGACGTGACCGTTGCGAGCCACGATGTTGAGATAACAAAGGGGAAAGACGGCAGGGAATATCTTTTAGTGGATAGGCTATATATCTCCGGAACGCATCTTGTGGATGTGAAGGCGTTCAAAGAGGAGATCTATAAATATGCCGAGGGGCTCGGGATAGATAGAAGCCGCGTGATATTTAATGACGACGCGAAAAAAGACGCAACCGTTAAACCTCTTGCCACCGGCGATAAGGTATACCGCGATTCGTGGGGGAGTGAAGTTGATGTCAAGGAATTATCTCCACTTCCAAAACCAAGATCCACAAGAGATAAAGGCTCGCCCCCAATAGCTGACTGAAGAATATGTATGAAGGATACTACCAGGCAAATGCAAGAGATGAGTTCGCTGTGGGCGTTATTACAGTAGATGGCTTGCCTAGATATGTTGTCGTTCACGGAGGGTTTGCAGTTTTTCCAGTAGGCCGGCCAGTTGCTCACACTCATCCAAAGGGAACGACAGTCCTTCCATCGAGGAATGATACGCAAAGGATGTCCATAGGAGAACATCGATACATATACTCACTCGGCGAAGAAGGCGCCGAAAGATTGACTACATATACCAAACTGAATGATGAGAATACTTTATTGATCCGTGTTGCTATATTTAAAAATGGTCAGCAGACCGAACACCGTTACATAATGACCGATCCGACAGTAGAGATGCATCTCATTCCCTTAGAATGATGTATTATCGCTGATTTCAAGGGCTAGGGCGGGGACAACAACGGCAGAGGTCGAAGCTGGTAAACAAACTGTAAAATTAACCGTGAGAGTCAATGAAGATGGAACAGTTGAAGGCGTAGATATGCAAGATGACAAGGGTGGAACATTTAAAATCCCCGCAGACTCAATTCCTTATTTAAAACCGCATGACGTGATTTAAATGGCCCGCCCCGGAAGATGCCGGATGTTTAAAACCTCGGCGCCTTTTCGCTAAGCAGCTTCGGTAAAAAGCTCTTCTTTAAGCTGCTTAGTCTCTCGAATTTAACTTGCTGACGGGCGTCCGTATAGCTCCCGCTGGGGCTCTTTATCTCGCCGTTGATGACCATCTCACCCATGTCATAGAACCGACTCTTGTCGCTGCGTGTGGCCACCGGCGTCGCGGCGCTGATTGGGTTTCCAACCGGATCGGGTTGCATTGCCATAAAACCTCCTTGCCTTGCCGTTTACCGGCTAGGCCTTATCCTGCTAAACTCTTTCCCGACGGGTGTCAAGGCAAATTGCCTATGCTTTTATTTAGTCCTTGCCATTGGCGTGAAACGCCTTTAAATATCGCCCAAGTGCCACGCTTCTCTGAAAGAAACGGGAGTTGATATCAATGAACTCATAAAAGAAAGCGGGAATGAAGCATGGCACTATCTGAGGAGATCGTTCGCCTTCGGCGAACGATTTAAATTATGAGAAACAAAATAATTTCTAAGGGCGAGCTTGCCCCTTGGGTAAACGAGCTTGCCAAAAAGGGGAACCTTATCGGCGTTCGGGAAAAAGGCTTTGGCCCGCCTGCCGGCGAGGCAGGTAAATATGAATTCGCGCCTATTGAGAGCGCCGAAGAACTGCGGCTGGATTATGATGTCGCTGTCACCTCGCCTAAAAAATTCTTTCAGCCATCCAAGGAAACATTGCTCACCTTCAAACGCGGCGGCGATTTCAAGTTGAACGCCGTCGTCGAGGCCGAAAGCCTCGTCATCTTCGGCATCCACCCGTATGACGCAAAGGCCTTGAGCCAGATGGACAAGGTATTTGCCGATGATAACCGCGACTCGAACTATTGGGAAAAGCGCGGAAAGGCGGTCATTGTCGGAATTGACCCGGCGTGCGCCAGCAAATGGTCCTTCTGGGACGCAATGGGGGCTGCCACGGTCGATAAGGGTTTTGACCTGTGGCTGACCGATCTGGGAGACAGGTATTTCATCGAGGTCGGCACGGGTAAAGGTGAAAAATTATTGAAACACGCGACGACGAGCGAGGCGACCGAGGCCGATGTCTCCGCGCGCAACGACGCCCGTTCGAAACTCGCAACGCTTTGCGCCGGCGACCGCAAGATAAAAGCGGAACTAAAGGACCTGCCTGACATTTTCGAGGCTGCTTATGATAACGAGATATGGGAAAAACGGGCCGAAAAGTGCTACTCCTGCGGCTCGTGCAACCTTGTCTGCCCGACCTGCTATTGTTTTGACGTCCGCGAGGAGATCGACCTTGACCTGGTGAACGGCAGGCGCGTTCGGCTTTGGGACGGCTGCCTCTTGGAATCTTTTGCGGCGGTCGGCCACGGCGAAAATTTCCGAGGGGAACGGAGCGAGCGCTTTCGCCACCGCCTGATGCGCAAGATGGTCTATATGAACAAAAAGACCGGCGAACTTGCATGTGTGGGCTGCGGGCGCTGTTCAAGCGTCTGCCTCCCCGACATCACGGACCCGGTGAAGGTGATAAATGAATTGAAATGACCGTCATTGCGAGCCTCGAAGAGGCGAAGCAATCCCCCGCAGGAGATTGCTTCGTCGCTAACGCTCCTCGCAATGACAGAACAAATGGACTCTTTATATCTCCCACGAAAGGCCAAGATCAAAAAGGTCGAACCGTTGACCGCCACCGAAAAGCTCTTTGAAATCGAACTTGAGGGGAAGAAACCGCTCGGCCACAAACCCGGGCAGTTTGTTGAAGTCTCGGTTTTTGGCGTCGGCGAGGCGCCGATATCCGTCACCTCATCCCCTTCCCGCCTGACAAAATCGTTCGAACTGGGCATCAGAAAGGTCGGCAACGTCACGAACGCCATCCATAACATGCGCGCCGGCGATATTGTCGGCATCAGGGGGCCGTTCGGCACATATTTCCCGTTCGATAAGCTCGAAGGGCGCGACCTTTTATTTGTAGCCGGCGGCATCGGCATTATCCCGATACGCTCGTTCATTAATTACGCGATAGACAATAAAAAGAAATACGGGCGTATCGTTGTCCTTTTTGGCTCGCGCTCCCCGGCAGAGCGGCTTTTCGTGAATGAACTGAACCAGTGGCACGAGCAGGTCGAGTTCTTTGAGACGGTCGACCGCAGAGATGAAACTTGGAAGGGTAACGTTGGCGTCATCACCACCCTCTTTCCCAAGGTCGAGCTCGACCCGGCAAAGACGGCGGCCATCGTTGTCGGCCCTCCGGTCATGTATAAGTTCGTCCTGATGGAATGTAAAAAGAAGGGCATTGCGGATGAAGACATCATCATATCCTTGGAGCGCCGGATGAAATGCGGGGTCGGCAAGTGCGGCCACTGCCAGATAAACGGCGTCTATGTCTGCCAGAAAGGCCCTGTGTTCAAGTATAGCGAGATAAAGGGACTAGCGGAGGCGTTGTAAATTGTAGTTGCCCAATTTATTGGGCAGATATTGGCCCGATGAATCGGGCAACTACACAAAACGAACCTATGAAAACACGAATAGCATTCTTTGACTTCGCGTCTTGCGAGGGCGACCAGCTTCAGATCGTCAACCTTGAAGAACAGCTTTTGGAACTCCTGGGCTATGTTGACGTGGTGAGCTTTCGCGAGGCGATGAAGGAACATTCCGACAACTACGACATCGCCTTCATCGAGGGTTCATGCACACGTCCTGCCGACGAAGAGCGGCTTGAAAAGATCCGCGCGACCGCTAAATTGGTCGTGGCACTGGGCGCCTGCGCGGCGATCGGCGGTATAAATTGTATAAAGAATCATCGCGATGCAACGACCGTCAGAAAAGAGGTCTATGGTGACAAATATGAGCTCTTCGACACCTACCCTGCCCGGCCGATAGACGCCGTGATCAAGGTTGACCTGAAGATCCACGGTTGCCCGATCAACAGAACGGAATTCGTAAACATCGTCAAGGCGGTCTTGACGGGGCAAAAACCGTTCATCCCGAACTATCCGATCTGCGTCGAATGCAAGATGAACGGGAACATCTGCGTGTTCGAGCGCGGAGAGAGCTGCGTTGGGCCGGTGACGCGCGCCGGCTGCAATTCGTGCTGCGTGAACGAGGGGGCGGTCTGCTGGGGCTGCAGGGGCCTGGTCGATAACCCCAACACCGATGCGCACAAAGAGGTGCTGGCAAAATATAACCTGACGCCTGAAGAGGTGGTCAATAAGTTTAAGCTGTATTTTGGGTGGGATGATACGAAAGGATCTGTCATTGCGAGCGGAGCGAAGCAATCCCCCGAACACAATTAGACACAGGAGATCGCCACGCCCCTTCGGGGCTCGCGATGACAAACCATGACCAACGTCAACCTAGACATCAATCTTCACTACATAACCCGCGTTGAGGGACACGGCAACATCGTCGTCAACGTGAAAGAAGGGACGATCGAAAAGATCCAATGGCAGGTGCCGGAGGCCCCGCGCTTCTTTGAAGCGATGGTGGTGGGGCAAAAGTGGGACGTCGTTCATCACATCACCAGCCGCATCTGCGGCATCTGCTCCATCGGCCACACGCTGGCATCCTTGAAGGCGACCGAGGCAGCGTTCGGCATAACGCTATCCGAACGCGACCTGAAGCTAAGAAGGCTCGCCATCCATGCCGAGAACCTGCAGAGCCATATTCTGCATCTGGGATATCTCGTCCTGCCGGACCTTATGGGCGTCGGCAGTGTAATTCCGCTGGCCGAAACCAACCCAAAAGAGGTTAAGATCGTCGTCGCGCTCCACAAACTTGCCAACCAGATGAGCGACATGGTCTGCGGCAGGACAACACACCCGCAAAGGCTCATCCCGGGCGGATTCACAAAGGTCCCGACGAAGGCCGAACTAAAGGCCCTGCGCGACGGGCTTAAAGGCGCATGGGGAAATATCGAAACGGTGGCAACACTGATCCACTCACTCTCGGCGAAGCTGCCGAACTTCGCGCGCGAGACCGAGTTCATCGCCCTCACATCGAAGGCCGAATACGCCATCTATGACGGCGACATCGGCTCGA
>Ga0082335_1009220_pt1 | contig 10753 bp, 8 predicted proteins | sample Subgrocontami58m_FD_72375 | JGI IMG/M metagenome (GOLD analysis project Ga0082335, IMG submission 72375) | Subsurface groundwater microbial communities from S. Glens Falls, New York, USA - GMW37 contaminated, 5.8 m (SPADES assembly) (version 2) ... | reverse complement strand
CACGCGAGGGTCGCCGAGCACCGATTCCTGGTTTCTTGAGTATTCCTGATATGAAACGAAGCCCCAGAACCGCTTGTAGACGCCGTGTTCTTCCCAAGTGATTTCGTACGACATGCAGCCCTCCCTGTTCCGGCGGGTTTTGGCTGAACGATACCTCATGTGGCTGGCCAAGGGGCCGGCTAATTTGGAAAGCCACCGGATTCCCGCTTTGCCACCCCGCGCAGCGGAATCCAAGGCATGCAGAGCCGCCGGAATGACGAAATATCGAAAGTCGGTGCTGGCGGCACACCGAAATCCACACCCTTCGTTCCGACTATTTTCCATACAATTGGAAAATAGTCTTGACTTTCTTGCAGTCAGATGGAAAATAGTCGGCATGGAACGCACGCTTGCTCCCTTCATCCAGACCGATCTCGGCCGCAAGATGGTCTTTCTCTCCGGCCCCCGCCAGGCCGGCAAAACCACGCTGGCGCGCGCCCTGGCCGAGGCATGGCCCGACGCGCAGGTGCTCAACTGGGATGTCGCGGCGGATCGGCGCGTAATCCTCGACCAGAGCTGGTCGCCGGCGGCCGGGCTGCTGGTGTTCGACGAGCTGCACAAGATGGCGGACTGGAAGGCCTGGCTGAAGGGCGTGTTCGACGGCCGGCGCGAGGGCCAGGCGATCCTGGTCACCGGCAGCGCGCGGCTCGACGCCTTCCGCCAGGGCGGCGAATCGCTGGCCGGCCGCTACTTTTCCTGGCGCCTGCATCCGGTCACCGTGAAGGAATGGGTCGCGGTGTCCGGCGTCACGCCCGAGGCGGCGCTAACGCGCATCCTCGAACGCGGCGGCTTTCCCGAGCCCTTCCTCGCCGACGATGCGAGGGATGCCGCACGCTGGCGCAGCATCTACCTCGAAGGCATGATCCGTGACGACATTCTGGAACTGTCGCGGGTTGGCGAGATTCGCGCCATGCGCATGTTCGTCGACATGCTGCGCAGTCGCGTTGGCTCTCCGCTGTCGCTGGCCTCGCTGGCGCGCGACCTGCAAATCTCACCGACCACGCTCGGCCGCTACCTGGAAATCCTCGAGGCCTTGCACATCGTGTTCACGCTGCGGCCTTTCCACCGCAACATTGCGCGCGCACTGCTCAAGGAGCCCAAGGTCTATTTCTTCGACACCGGCCTGGTGCAGGGCGATGACGGCGTTCGCTTCGAGAATGCCTGCGCCGCGATGCTGCTGCGCCATGCCCACTTCCTGCAGGATTCCGCCGGCCGCACCATGAGCCTGCACTATGTGCGCGACAAGGAAGGGCGCGAGATCGATTTCGTGCTCTGCGAGAACGGCGAAGCGCTGGGCTTCGCCGAGTGCAAGCTCGCCGATCCGGCGCTGCCCCCCTATCTCGCGGCGATCGCTGCGCGCTTCCCGGCCGCCGGCGCCAGCCTGCTGGTGCGCCACCTGCGCCAGCCAGAGCAGCGCGGGCGCGTCGCCGTCGAGCGCGCGGCGGACTGGCTGGCGCGGCTCGCCGCCTGAATCGCTCCCCCTTCGCTGACGCCGAGAAGGGTCGGCGTCCACGGCACGCCGCATGCGGCGGCGCAGCACGAAATTATCCGGAGTGGCTTTGTCCGTGTCGTTTGCGGACTTAGCCACTCCGCAGGGGCATTTTTAGAGGGCTTCCTCTTGACGCGCACTGCCTCGAATGTCAGCATTCAAACATTCGTTTGAAACCATTGTTTGCCGGAGGCCCGCCGTCCCGTGGAAACCGATACCCGCACCCGCATCCTTGACGCCGCCGAAAACCTGTTCGTCAGGCACGGCCTCGATGCCACGACGCTGCGCATGATCACCGCCGAGGCGCAGGCCAACCTGGCCGCGGTGAATTACCACTTCGGCTCCAAGGAAGCGCTGATCGAGGCCGTGTTCCGCCGCCGCCTGACCTGGCTCAACGAGCAGCGCATCGCCGCGCTGAATACCTTCGAGGCCGAGGCCAGGGGCTCGCCGCTGAAGCCGCGGCAGATCGTCGAGGCTTTCTTCGGCGTGGCGATCCGCATGGCGGCGGACAGAAACGGCGGCCAGACCTTCATGCGCCTGCTCGGCCGCACTTACACCGAGCCCACCGAATTCGTGCGGACCTTCCTCGCCGAGGAATACGCCGAGGTCATTGCACGCTTCAAGGCCGCATTCTTCAAGGCCCTGCCCGACGTGCCGCAGGAGGAATTCCTCTGGCGCTTCCATTTCATGATGGGCGCGCTGTCCTATGCGATTTCCGGCGCCGAGGCGCTGCGCATGCTCGGCCCCATCGACGATTCCGACCCCGAGGCGTTGTATGCGCGGCTGATGAGCTTCCTCATCGGCGGCCTGCGCGCGCCACTGCCCGACGTAGTTGCCAAACCTGTTGCCAAGCCCGCCAGGAAGCCGCGCGCCAAGCGCGCCGCCTGACACTAGGAGAACGCCATGACCTGGTTACTGATACTGATTGCTGCCATTGTCGCGGCGCTGGTAGTACCGCCGCTGCGCCGCGCCATCCTCACCGGCCCGATCTTCGCCCTCTATAAGAAGATGCTGCCCACCATGTCGCAGACCGAGAAAGAGGCCCTGGAAGCCGGCACCGTCTGGTGGGAAGGCGAGCTCTTTTCCGGCAAGCCGGCCTGGCAGAAGTTGCTGGACTACCCGTCGCCGAAGCTCACGGCCGGGGAGCAGTCCTTCCTCGACAATGAGTGCGAGACGCTCTGCGCCATGGTCAGCGACTGGGACACGACCCAGATCCACCACGACCTGCCGCCCGAGGTCTGGGCCTACGTCAAGGAAATGGGCTTCCTCGGCATGATCATCCCGAAGCGCTACGGTGGCCTCGAATTCTCGGCCTATGCGCATTCGGCCGTGGTGCAGAAGCTGTCCACGCGCTGTTCGGCGGCCGCCGTGTCGGTCATGGTGCCGAACTCGCTGGGCCCGGCCGAGCTGCTGTTGCACTACGGCACCGAGGCACAGAAGGACCATTATCTGCCGCGCCTGGCCAAGGGCCTGGAGATTCCGGCCTTCGCCCTGACCAGCCCGCAGGCCGGCTCGGATGCGGCTTCGATCCCCGATCTCGGCATCGTCTGCAAGGGCCAGTGGCAGGGCCGCGAAGTCATCGGCATGCGCGTGACCTGGGACAAGCGCTACATCACGCTGGGGCCGATCTGCACCATCCTCGGCCTGGCCTTCCGCCTGCAGGACCCCGAGCATCTGCTCGGCGACAGGGAAGACCTCGGCATCACCTGCGCGCTGGTGCCGACCGACCATCCCGGCGTGATCATCGGCCGCCGCCATTTCCCGCTCAATGCCGTATTCCAGAACGGGCCTAATTCAGGCCAGGACGTCTTCATGCCGCTGGACTGGATCATCGGCGGGCCGGCCATGGCCGGCCAGGGCTGGCGCATGTTGATGGAATGCCTGGCGGCGGGGCGCTCGATCTCGCTGCCTTCGTCCAACACCGGCATGGCCAAGCTCGCGGTGCGCGCCACCGGCGCCTATGCGCGGGTGCGCAGCCAGTTCAAGACCGCCATCGGCCGCTTCGAGGGCATCGAGGAACCGCTGGCGCGCATGGGCGGCAAGCTCTACGCCATGGACGCGGCGCGGACCCTGACCGCCGGCGCCATCGACCTCGGCGAGAAGCCCTCGGTGGTTTCGGCCATCGTCAAGTACCACGTCACCGAGGGCGCGCGCCAGGTGGTCAACGACGCGATGGACATCCTCGGCGGCAAGGGCATCTGCCTCGGTCCCAACAATTTCATGGGCCGCGCCTACCAACAGATCCCGGTGGCGATCACGGTCGAGGGCGCCAACATCCTGACGCGAAGCCTGATCATCTTCGGCCAGGGCGCGATCCGCTGCCATCCCTACGTGCTGAAGGAAATGGCGGCGGCCAGGGAGGCCGACGCAAGCAAGGGCCTGCGCGATTTCGATGCCGCCTTCGCCGCCCATCTCGGTTTCATCTGGACCCGTGGCTTCCGCTCCTGGAGCATGGGCCTCACCGGCTCCAACTTCGCTTCCGTGCCGGCCGATGTGGCGCCCGAAACGCGGCGCTACTACCAGCAGCTCTCGCGCTTCTCGGCGGCCTTCGCCTTCCTCGCCGACGTCTCGATGTTCGTCATGGGCGGCGACTTGAAGCGCAAGGAGAAACTTTCCGCGCGCCTCGGCGACATCCTTTCGCTGCTCTACCTGGCCTCGGCCACGCTCAAGCGCTACGAGGACGAGGGCCGTGAGGCCCATGATGCGCCGCTGCTGCACTGGGCGATCTGGGATGCCATGTTCAGGATGCAGAACGCCTTCGAGGGCGTCATCTCCAACTACCCGAACCGTTTCATCGCAGCGCTGCTGCACTGGTACATCTTCCCGCTCGGCCGCCCCTACGAAGTGCCCTCCGACAAGCTCGGCCACGAAGTCGCGCAGCTCCTGATCGAACCTTCTGCCACCCGTGACCGGCTTACCGCCGGCATGTTCGTGCCGAGGGATGAATCGGATGCGGTCGGCGTCGTCGAACTGGCATTGGAAGCCACGGTCGCCGCCGAACCCATCGAGGCGCGCATCCGTGCCGCGCGCAAGGAAGGCAAAATTTCCGCTGGTGACGCCCCGAAGGAAGCCCCCTTGGGGGGCACGGCGACCATGGCCGCCCACGCCCGCGAAGCCGGCGTCATCACCGCCGAGGAACACGCGCTGTTGCAACGCCGTGCCGTCCTGCGCGATCGCGCCATCGCGGTCGATGATTTCCCGCAGGATTTTTCGGTGGAGGTTGCCGTGCAGCCGCCGACGAAGCCCGAAGCCCTGCGCAAGGTCGCTTAGGATGAAACTCGCTCAGGTGTTGAGGGTGGCGCGTGATCGGGACGGCGGGGCATTCCCCTCCGCTCATGTCATCCGTCGGCGCCCTGCGGGCGCCTCCTCCTTCTTTACTTCGCTGCGGGGAACGCCCCACCCTCCCGATCAGGTGACGCCGGCGCGGTTTTACGGTTGCAAAGCGCAAACCTGTCCCGCCAAGGATGGCAGGTACCCGGATCCGGTAAGTAAAGGGGGAGGAGCGGGCGCAGCCCGCGACGGAGGACATGGACGGAGCCGGGTACCTGTCGTCCTTGGCGCCCCCATACCCTCGGCAATCAACGCGTTTGAAACATCAAGGCGCACAGCACCATGGAGCGAGCAAGCATGAAAGCCTTCGAACCCGTCTACATCGTCGATGGCGCGCGCACGCCCTTCCTCAAGTCGCGCAACGTCCCCGGCCCCTTCTCGGCCTCCGACCTCGCCACCATCGCCGGCCGGGCGCTGCTCGCGCGCCAGCCCTTCGCCCCTGAAGACCTCGACGAAGTCATCGTCGGCTGCGCCGGGCCCAGCGTCGATGAGGTCAACATCGGCCGCGTCATCGCGCTGCGCCTCGGTTGCGGCAACAAGGTTCCGGGCTGGACGGTGATGCGTAACTGCGCCTCGGGCATGCAGGCGCTGGATTCGGCCATCGCCAATATCCACAGCGGCCGCTCACACCTGGTGCTGGCCGGTGGCGTCGATGCGCTGTCGCGCACGCCGCTGCTGTATTCGGACAAGATGGTGATGTGGTTCTCGCTGATGGCGCAGGCGCGTACTTTGGCCGCCAGGCTCGGCATGTTCGCCAAACTGCGCCCCGCGATGTTGCTCACGCCGGTGATCGGCATCGTCAAAGGCCTTACCGACCCGGTAGTGAATTTGATGATGGGCCAGACGGCAGAGAACCTGGCCTGGAAGTTCGGCATCTCGCGCCAACAAATGGATACCTTCTCGGTCGACAGCCACAAGAAGGTTTCCGCCGCGCAGAAGGCCGGCCGCTTCGACGAGATCGTCCCCCTGATCGATGCCAACGGCAAGGTGTATGCGGAGGACGACGGCGTGCGACACGATTCCAGCATGGAAGGCCTAGCCAAGCTCAAGCCCTTCTTCGACCGCAAGTACGGCAAGATCACACCGGGCAACAGCTCGCAGATCACCGATGGCGCGGCCTGGCTGCTGCTGACTTCTGCCGAGGCCGTCGAGAAATACCGGCTCACGCCCATCGGCAAGATCACCGACACGCAATGGGCCGGCCTCGATCCGGCGCAGATGGGTCTCGGCCCGGTGCATGCCGCGACGCCTATCCTGCAACGCCACGGTCTGGGTTTGAACGACCTCGACGTCTGGGAGATCAACGAGGCCTTCGCCGCCCAGGTCATGGGTTGCGTCAAGGCCTGGGAAGATGTGGACTACTGCAAGGACGAACTCGGCCTCGACGCACCGCTCGGCACACTGGATGCGGCCAAGCTCAACATCGACGGCGGCGCCATCGCCCTGGGCCATCCGGTCGGCGCATCGGGCGCGCGCATCGTGCTGCACCTGCTGCACATCCTGCGCCGCGAAAACAAGAGGCGCGGCATCGCGACCATCTGCATCGGCGGCGGCCAGGGCGGCGCGGTGCTGGTGGAAGCCACCTGAAGCGTGGCGCGACGCGCATGTCGGTCCGCCTCGATTACCGCCGCAAGCCGAGTTTCTTCGGCTTCATGGCGCGCATGTGGCGGCCCAAGGGCCGCTTCGACGCGGCCGGCGGGCTGCCGGAGATCGAGGCGCACTGGCTCGGGCAGCGTTCCGCGCCGCGCGATCTGGCGGATTACTTCGCGCTCTCCGGCCTGCCGCCAGCCGGTGATCTCTCCATCCTGTATGCGCACACGCTCAGCTTTCCCATGCTGATGGCGGTGTTGAGCCATCCCGCCTTCCCGCTGCCAATCTGGCGCGTGCTGCAGGTGCGCAACCGGATGACGCAGCATGAGGCCATCGCGCCCGATGCGGTGCTGGATTTCACGGTGCGCACCGGCGAGTCGCGCATTCTCGAAAAGGGCATCGAGATGGACCTGTGCGTGACGGCGCAGACGCAGGGCCACAGGGTGTTCGAGGCGGTGAACACCTTCTACTCGCGCGGCCGTTTCGGCAAGGCGCAGGCCGAGGCGCCGGCCAGTCCCGCAGTCGATGGCCCGGCTGTTACCGAATGGCAGATGCCGGTGCACGGTCGCCTGGCTTACAGCCGGCTCTCCGGTGACTTCAATCCGCTGCATCTGCACGACAGCTATGCGCGCCGCCAGGGCTTCGCCCGTGCCTTCGCCCACCCGCAGCGCGCCATCGGCCAGTGTCTCGCACACCTAGGCGCGGCACGGCACGCGGCGATGACATTGGAAACCTGGATCAAGGGCCCGGTGTTCTATGGGGCGAGGCTCGCGCTGCGGGCGCAAACGCAGCCCGATCGTGGCGCATTTGCGCTGCATGTGGATGGCGACGAGCGGCCGGCCATCGTCGGCCGCTATCAGGTTTCAGACAAGGATGAGACATGAGCAATTTCAAGCACTGGAAACTCGAACGTGAAGCCGATGGCGTGGCCTGGGCCATCCTCGACACCGCCGAATCCTCGACCAACACCCTCGGCGCGGAAGTCATGACCGAGCTCGGCCTGATCCTCGACGAGTGCGCGAAGAACCCGCCGAAAGGTCTGATTTTCAAATCGGCCAAGGCCGCCGGCTTCATTGCCGGCGCCAACATCGAGGAATTCACCACCGCCGATACGCCGCAAAAAGCCCGCGCCTTGATTCAGCGCGGCTGGGATACCTACAACCGGCTGGCCGCCACGTCCTACCCGACACTGGCCCTGGTGCGCGGCCACTGCATGGGCGGCGGCACCGAACTGGCGCTGGCCTGCCGCTATCGCATTGCCGTGGACGAGCCCGACACAAAGTTCGCGCAGCCAGAGGTCATGCTCGGCATCGTTCCCGGCTGGGGCGCCATGCTGCGCCTGCCGCAGATCATCGGACCGGCGGCGGCGCTGGACATGATGCTGACCGGCAAGAACATCGACGCCAAACGTGCGAAGAAAATGGGCCTGGCCGACGAGTGCGTGCCGCCGCGCGTCATGGAAAGCGCCGCGCGCATGCTGCTGCTGTCGGGCACTCCGCCGCGCCAGGCACGCCTGCCCTTCATGCAAAAGCTGATGAACGGCCCGCTCAAGGGCATGGTCGCCAGCGGCGCAAGGAAGCAGGTCGCCAAACGCGCGCGGCAGGACCACTACCCGGCGCCTTACGCCATCATCGATCAGTGGCAGAACCATGGCGGCAACACGCTGGCCGTGCCGGCCGGCGAGCCGACCTCGCTCGATGCGCTGGTGGCGCACCCGACCACGCGCAACCTGATCCGCGTCTTCTTCCTGCAGGACCGGCTCAAGGGTTTCGGCAAGGACGCGAGCGGTTTTGCCCCGCAGCGCGTGCATGTGGTCGGCGCCGGCGTCATGGGCGGCGACATCGCCGCCTGGTGCGTGCTGCGCGGCATGACCGTGACCCTGCAGGACCAGTCGGTGGAGCGCATCGCGCCGGCAGTGGGGCGCGCGGCGAAATTCCTGGAGAAGAAGCTGCGCGACAGAAAGCTGGCGCGCTTTGCGCTGGACCGCCTGATCGCCGATCCGAAGGGCGAAGGCGTGCGCCAGGCCGACGTCATCATCGAGGCCATCTTCGAAAACCTCGAAACCAAGCAGAAGCTCTTCGCCAACATCGAGGCGCGTGCCAGGCCCGATGCCGTGATCGCTTCGAACACCTCCTCGCTCAAGCTGGCCGACATCGCCGCGAGCTTCAAGAATCCATCACGTCTGGTCGGCATCCACTTCTTCAACCCGGTGGCGATGATGCCGCTGGTCGAGGTGGTGACTGGCGCCGCAACGGCGCCCGAGGTGGCGCAGAAGGCCGCCGCCTTTGTGCGCAGGATCGACAAGCTGCCGCTGCCGGTCAAGGACGCGCCGGGCTTCCTGGTCAATGCCGTGCTGGCGCCCTACCTGCACGAGGCCATGAAGTGCGTGGATGAAGGCATCGCGCCCGAGGCCATCGACGCCGCCATGGTCGCCTTCGGCATGCCGATGGGGCCGATCGAACTGGCCGACACCGTCGGCCTTGACGTCGCGGTGCATGCCGGCAAGCAACTGGTCGGCGACACCGATCCGCCGAAGAAGCTGGTGGAACTGTTCGAGACTGGCAAGCTGGGCAAGAAGTCCGGCCAGGGTTTCTACACATGGGTCGAAGGCAAGGCGCAGAAGTCGGGAGTCGGCGCTGGCGGGACGGCGGGTTTGGCAAACAGCGCGCAACTCGCCGAACGCATGCTGAAACCCTTGCTAGCCGCCACGCAGCGCTTGGTGCAGGACGGTGTGGTCGCCGATGCCGAGCTGGCAGACGCCGGCGTGATTTTCGGCACCGGCTTCGCGCCCTACACGGGCGGCCCGATGAACTACCTGCAGACGCGTGGTGCTTGACGACCACCTTGCACTAAACCATAATGACCAGCATGATCATAACGATCGTGAGGGCCGCATGATTACCGAAACCAATGCCGTCAGCTTCCGCCAGAACCTCGGCGAAATGCTCGCCCAGGTCCAGTTTCGCCACGACAGCGTGGTGATCAACAAGGATGGCAAGCCCGTTGCGGCGCTGGTCGATGCCCGCCTGTTCGAGCGCATCCGTCGCATGCAGGGCCGTTTCGACGCGCTCTGCCAGCGTATCGAGGCGGGATACGCGGGCGTGCCGGAAGCGGACGGGCTTGCCGAAATCAACGCGGCGGTGAGCAAGGAGCGGGCGCGGGCGCGCCGGGTGGCTGGCAAGGCCTGACCGTCGTGGCAACGCTGCGGGTGGTGCTCGACACCAATGTCCTGTTGTCCGGCATTGCCTATCCAGCCAGCGTGCCGGGAAAGATACTGGCTGCCTGGCGCCATGGCTCGATCGAGGTGCTGCTCTGCACGTACATCCTCGACGAATTGCGCCGGGTATTGCCGCGTTTGCGCCAACGCCACGGCCTGAGCTCGGCAGAGATCGAGGATCTGGTCGACATCCTGTCGATCCAGGCCGAAATCGTCGAACCGCTGGAAGGCGCCGATCCGGAATTGCGTGATGCCGCCGACCAACCCGTGCTCGGCGCCCTGCTTGCGGCAAGAAAAGGCTCCGGCGCGAATTATCTGATCACCGGCGACAAGGATTTGCTGGCGCTGGCTGATCGATATCCCATCATTGTCCCGGCCCAGTTCTGGACCGCACATGGTGGACTGTGAACCGTCCCGGTTGTCGCCCCGCTCAACCAGCGGCGTCAGGTAAGCGCCCCAACTCCCACGCCCGCAGCGCCAGCTTGCGCTCCACACCCCAGCGGTAGTTCGAGCTGTCGCCGTCCTCGCGGATCACGCGATGGCAGGGGATGAGATAGCCGATGGCGTTTGCAGCGACGGCGCTGCCGACCGCGCGCGCCGCGCGCGGCGCACCGAGGCTGCCGGCAATGCCGGCGTAGGTGGTGATCCGGCCCGCGGGAATGCGCAGCAGCGCCTCCCACACCTTGATCTGGAAATTGGTGCCTTTCACCAGCAGGGCCAGCGGTGCCTGCCGCTTTGCTTCCGGGTCGAAGATGCGCGCAGCCACCGCAGCGGTGAGCTTAGGCGCGTGCTCGATGCGCGCGTTTTCCCATAGCGTACGCAATCGCACGAGGGCTTCGTCTTCGGTCTCCGGCTGGAGAAATTCGAGCGCGCAGACGCCGCGCGCCGTCTGCGCCAGCAGACAGTCGCCGAACGGGCTCGCGTGCACGCCCCAGGAAATCACCAACCCCGCACCGCCGCGCTTGTATTCCCCGGGGAATGGCTGCGGCGGTGTCCCCTGGAACTCCACCGCGTCGGCCTTGCCCGCCACGCCCAATGCCAGGGAGCGTAGTTGCAGCCCCCGCGCGATCCGCACACCCGGCCGGGTT
>Ga0082335_1009218_pt1 | contig 10753 bp, 9 predicted proteins | sample Subgrocontami58m_FD_72375 | JGI IMG/M metagenome (GOLD analysis project Ga0082335, IMG submission 72375) | Subsurface groundwater microbial communities from S. Glens Falls, New York, USA - GMW37 contaminated, 5.8 m (SPADES assembly) (version 2) ... | reverse complement strand
ATGCCAGTCATCGCCGTCATCGGCGGGCAGTGGGGCGACGAGGGCAAGGGCCGGGTGATAGACCTGCTGGCCGAGAAGGCCGACGTGGTGGCTCGCTTCTCCGGCGGCGCCAACGCCGGCCACACGGTGGTGAACCAGCACGGCCGCTTCGCCCTGCACCAGGTCCCGTCCGGCATCTTCAACCCCCAGGCAGTCTGCATCATCGGCAATGGCGTGGCGGTGGACCCCACGAGCCTCCTGGAGGAGATCGCGGCGCTGCGGAAGGCGGGAATCTCCACCGAGCGGCTCTATCTGAGCGACCGCGCCCACCTGGTGATGCCCTACCACAAGCTATTGGACGAGCTTGAAGAGAAGCGGCTGGGCCAGAGCGCCCTGGGCACCACCCGCCGCGGCATCGGCCCCACCTTCGCCGACAAGGCAGCCCGCCTCGGCATCCGCCTGGCCGATCTCCACGAGCCCCAGGACTTCCGCGAACGCCTGGCGCCGATCCTGGAGCTGAAGAACGCCATCCTCACCAAGGTCTACGGTTGTCCTGCCCTGGACTTCGAGGAGGTCTACACTCGCTACCTGGACTTTGGACGGCAGCTCGGCGGTTATGTAAGAGAGACGCACCTGCTCCTCCAGGAAGCCCTGGACCAGGACAAACGCATCATCCTGGAGGGCGCTCAGGGGGCGCTGCTGGACGTGGACTTCGGCACCTACCCTTACGTGACGTCGTCTTCGCCCCTGGCGGCAGGGGCGGCGGCGGGGCTGGGGATACCTACCCGCCTGGACCGAGCCCTGGGGGTCTACAAGGTCTACGCGACGCGCGTGGGGGCCGGTCCCCTGCCCACCGAGCTGGACGACGACATGGGCGCGGCCCTCCGCGCATGGGGCAAGGAGTACGGCGCCACCACCGGCCGCCCCCGGCGCTGCGGCTGGTTCGACGCCGTGGCGGCCCGCCACAGCGCCCGTCTCAGCGGCTTCACCGACATCGCCCTCACCAAGCTAGATGTCCTCGACCGCTGCCCCACCATAAAGGTCTGCACCGCCTATGTACTGGAGGGCCAGGCCATAACCAGCTTTCCCGCCAGCAGCGCCGCCCTGGCGCGCTGCGCCCCCGTCTACGAGGAGTTGCCAGGCTGGCAGGAGCCGACCCAGAGCGTCCGCCGCTTCAGCGATCTGCCGGCGCGGGCCAAGGCCTACGTCAAGCGCCTGGAGCAGCTCCTCGCTTGCCCCGTGGGGCTCATCTCAGTGGGGGATAGCCGGGAGCAGATGATCCAGCGCCGGACCTTCCGCTGGAATGCCGCGGCGGCCTAGCGAGGCGCCAACAAAACTCCTACGACCATCCCCCAGCTCCCCTTCCTGGCCAGGTGACACCCTCTCCAAAAAGAAGAGGCCAGGGGTACTTCCCTGGCCTCTTGGCTCTGGTCCCTACGAGTCTGACTTTAGGCCCTCGCCTCCACGGGCAGGTCTATCTGGGCCGCCTGGAGGGCGGCGTCGATGGCGGCCGCCGTCTTCTCATCCGGCTCCACCAGGGGCAAGCGGGGCTTGCCCACGTTGAACCCGACCCGGTTGAGGGCGTACTTGACGGGGATGGGGTTGGCCACCAGGAACAGCGCCTTCACGAAGGGCAGCAGCCGCCGGTGAAGGGGAGCGGCCGTCGCCAGGTCGCCCCGCAGAGTGGCCTCCATCATCGTCTTGGTCTGGCGACCCACCAGGTGGGCGGAGACGCTGACCACCCCGTAGCCACCCATCGCCATGATGGGGAAGGTATCGCCGTCGTTACCGCTCCACACCTTGAAACCCACGGGCGCCCCCTCGATGATACGGGCGATCTGCTCGAAGTCGGCGCTGGCCTCCTTAACCCCCGCGATATTGCCGATCTTGGCGAGGCGCAGCACCGTCTCCGCCGCCATGTTCAGACTGGTGCGGCTGGGCACGTTGTAAAGGATGCAGGGCAGCCTGGTGGCCTCGGCGATGGCCTTGAAATGCTGATAGAGCCCCTCCTGGGGCGGCTTGTTGTAGTAGGGCACCACCAGGAGAGCGCCATCCACCCCCAGGCGCTCCGCCTCCCGGGTCAGCTCGATGCTCTCGGCAGTGTTGTAGCTCCCGGTGCCGGCGACGACGCTGGCGCGCTGGCCCAGAGCAGCCTTGACCTCGGCGAAGAGCCGCAGCTTCTCCTCCTTGGAGAGCGTCGGCGACTCGCCCGTCGTCCCCGAGACGACCACGCCATCGCTGCCGGAGGCCACCAACGCCTGGGCCAACCGCCGGGCCTGACCATAGTCCACCTTCCCGGCGCTGTCGAAGGGGGTCACCATGGCTGTGAAAAGCCGCCCGAGCTCCGCCATTGCACACCTCCCGTTGAACCGACCGTCCCCTGATTTTGCACCAGTATACCCCAGCCTGCCAGGGGTAGGTATAGCAGGCCCTAACCTCCGGGCGGGACGTTATGGAAGGGGGTAGCGTCCACGCTATCCGACGGGTTGCTCTCGGCCCGCAGCAGCCAGCGCCCACCCTGGGAGGCCAGGTAAAAATGCCAGGCCCGGCGGCCCTCCGCATCCAGCTGAGGCACCCGCCCCTCGATCAAGAAGGCGGCCTCGTCGGCGGGGACGGCCCAGAGGTTGCCGGCGTCCGCGCCTATCAGGGCTACAAAGGTATCGTCGGCCTGCAACAGGCTGTCTAGAGTCGCCTCCTCCACCAGGTACTCCCAGGGCGGCCCCGGCCCCAGGGGCGGCACGATGTACACCAGCGCATCGCCCCGCAGATAGGTGGGGGCCGAGCCAGCCCCCGAGCCAGCAAATGAGTAGGGCGAAAGCTCCCCCCAGCGGGCCGCCAGGGCTTGTATCAGATCAGGAGTGGGGTCAGGAGTGGGGTACCCAGCAGGCGAACGCACTTCAAGCAGGCGCCCGGGCCTAGATGAGCTCCCGGGCCAGGAGCTCCTCCGCGATCTGGACCGCGTTGAGGGCCGCCCCCTTGCGGACGTTGTCGGCCACGATCCATAGCGCCAGGCCGTTGGGAAGGGCTTCATCCTGGCGGATGCGCCCCACGAAGACGCTGTCCTGGCCCGCCGCCGACCAGGGCGTGGGGTAGAGACTCACGTGGGGGTCGTCCAGCACACGCAGCCCGGGCGCCTCAGCCAGGAGCTGGCGGGCATCGTCGGCGCTCAAGGGGTGCGTGAGCTCCAGGTGGGCGGCCAGGCCATGGCCGATCAGTATAGGCACCCGCACGCAGGTGGCGCTGAGGGAGAGCTCGGGGGCGTGCAGCACCTTGCGGCTCTCCTCCGCCAGCCTCCACTCCTCCCTGGTGTAGCCATTGTCCAGGAATACGTCGCACTGGGGAAGGACGTTGAAGGCGATCTGATGGGGAAAGATGTGGGGCACGGCCGCGTGGCCCTCCTGCACCTGCTTGACCTGGATCGTGAGCTCATCCTGGGCGGCGGCGCCGGCGCCCGAGACGGCATGGTAACTGACGACGATGGCGCGCCGCACCGGGTTCACGCGGTGGATGGGGCTGAGGGCCATGACCAGCTGCGTCACGGCGCTCTCGGGGCTTGCGATGAACCCCTCATGCCCCTTCAGATCGCCGGCATTGACCTCAGGCACCACCAGCGGCACCCCCGGCTCCAGCCGGAAAGAGTGGCTGTAATCGATGACGACGGCGCCCGCCCGCACTGCCAGGGGAGCGTAGTGATAGGAGACCTCAGGCCCGGCGGCGAAAAGCACCAGCTCCATGCGCTCGAAGGCCCGCGTCCCAGTCTCCAGGACAGTCAGCTCCCGGTGGTTGAAGAAGAACCGACGCCCCACCGAGCGGTCCGAGGCGCACAGACGCAGCTCGGCCACGGGGAACCTGCGCTCTTCCATGATCTTCAGAAGCTCGCGACCCACCAGGCCGGTGGCCCCCACTATGGCCACATTCAGCTCGCGCCGCACCTCGCCCTCAGAGCCCCAGCAATCGGTCCAGCCCCACGACCAAGCCCCTCATTGTAGGGACTTGGCGGATGGCCAGCAAGACTCCTGGCATAAAGGCCTCGCGGCTGGTGGTATCGTGCCGGATAGTGAGGGTCTGGCCCAGGGTGCCCAGGAGCACCTCCTGGTGAGCCACCAGCCCCGGCAGGCGCACCGAATGGAGGGTCACCCCGTCCACGGCTGCGTCCCTCGCGCCCCGCACCGTCTCCTTCTCCGGGACGGTGCGCAGGAAGGGCTTGCCGCGCGCCTTGGCCATGAGCTCCGCCGTCGCCTTGGCCGTCCCCGAGGGGGCATCCAGTTTCTGCTCGTGGTGCAACTCGATGATCTCGGCGTAGTCGAAGTACTTGGCCGCTATCTGGGCCAGGTGCATCATCACCACGGCCCCCAGGGCGAAGTTGGGGGCGACCATGGCGCCCACGCCCGCTCCCTTGCTGAGCCGTGCGATCTCCTCCAGATCGGCTGAGGATAGCCCAGTGGTGCCGATGACCAGATGGACGCCCCGCGCGACAGCGGCGCGGACGCCCTCCAGCACCACGCCGGGGGCGGTGAAGTCCACCAGGACCTGGGGGTGGACCTGGTCCAGGATGGGCGCGGTCTCCTTCCCCAGAGGTACCGTTGCCCCTGAGGGCAGGGAGAGACTGGAGCCCGGCGCGGCCGCATCGATGGCGCCCGCCACCCGCATATCCGCCTGCCGCGCCACCGCTGCCACCACCTCCCGGCCAACCCGTCCGCAGGCGCCTCTTACCACCACCGCAATAGGACCGGCCATAGCGTCGCTCCCTCCCGCCAGCCACGGCTGTAATTGGCGCTAGCATAGCGCATGGGCCGCTGAAGTAAAGGGAAGCGTGGGCGCGTGGCCCCCGGGGTTACTTTTGAGGCAAGGCACCGGACAGAACAAGGGGGAACTCGGCTACAATAAGGACATGGATACCAAACCAATCAAGACCGAGCGCCGCGCGGCCCAGCGCCAGAAGGCGCGCTCCAAGAAGGGGATGCGCTCCGCCGGCAAGTGGTACAAGTCCAGCTACCGCGAGGCCGTGACCAAGCGCCTGGCCGCAACCAAGGCCGGCGAGGAGCCCCGCCCAGGGCAGACGAGGGGCTAGACCAGACCTCCCGAGGGGCGGTGCCCTCCCGGCCCACCGGGGCCGCGCCGGCCACTCTCGAAGGGGCGCCGGCCCTCCTCGTGCCGAGGGCCCGGGCCGCCGGGGCGCGGTCCACGGCCGTCGTCACGGGGCCGGAAGCCGGGGCCGCCCGCGGGCCGCTCGGGGCGCGCCGGTCGCTCACCTGGCGCCGCCGGAGGAGCTCCAGGCATGAGGGCGCGGTGGGATACGTTCACCCTCCCCATGTTGTCGATCTCAACGACCTTGACCTCCAGCTCGTCCCCCACCTTCACCACGTCCTCCACCCGCTCCACCCGGTGGTCGGACAGCTCGCTGATGTGGCACAGCCCATCCTTGTTGGGCAAGAGCTCCACGAAGGCGCCGAAGTTCATAATCCTGTTCACTTTGCCCTTGTATATCTGGCCCACCGCCACCTCGCGGGTCAACTGCTCGATGCGCTGCACCGCCCGGCTGGCCATGGCTTCATCGGTGGAGCCCACGTAGACGGTGCCGTCGTCCCTGACATCAATGGTGCAGCCCGTCTCCGCGATGATGCTGCGGATCATCTTCCCTCCCGGGCCGATGACCGCCCCGATCTTCTCCACCGGTATGGTCAGGTGCAGCATGCGAGGGGCGTACTTGCTGAGCTCGGGGCGAGGCTGGGCGATCGCCTCATTCATCTTCCCCAGAATGAAGAGGCGGGCCGCCAGCGCCTGCTCCAGGGCATCGGCCATGATGGGCTGGGTGATGCCCTTGACCTTGATATCCATCTGCAGGGCGGTGACGCCGCGGGCCGTCCCCGCCACCTTGAAGTCCATGTCGCCCAGGTAGTCCTCCATGCCCTGGATATCGGTGAGCACCATATAGCGCCCGCCCTCGCCGAGGATCAGGCCCATGGCAGCCCCCGCCACCGCCGCCTTGAGGGGCACCCCGGCATCCATCAGAGAGAGGCTGGAGCCGCAGACGCTGGCCATGGAGGTGCTGCCGTTGGAGCTCAGCACCTCGGAGACCAGGCGAATGGTGTAGGGGAACTCCTCCTCGGAGGGTATGAGCGGCAGGAGCGCCCGCTCTGCCAGGGCGCCGTGGCCGATCTCCCGCCGGCTGGGGCCCCGCATGGGGCGGGTCTCCCCGCTGCTGAAGGGGGGCATATTGTAATGGTGAAGGAAGCGCTTGGACTCCTCGGGGCTGAGCCCATCCAGCTTTTGCTCTTCGCCCATGGAGCCCAGGGTGGTGATGGTGAGCACCTGGGTCTGACCGCGTTTGAAGAGGCCCGAGCCGTGGGTCCGGGGCAGCAGCCCTACCTGGCTGGACAGTGGCCTGATCTCCTTGGGGGTCCGTCCGTCGGGACGCCGCCCGTGCTCCAGGATGGCGCTGCGCACCTCCTGCCTGATCAGCCCATCGACGCCGGCCGCCGCGGCCTGGAGGTCCACCCCTTCGCCCAGCTGGGCCACGGTCTCCTGGCGGACGGCGTCCAGGGCCGCCTCCCGCGTCTGTTTGTCGCCGCCGCCGAGGGCTTGCTTTATCCGTTCCCCGGCTAGAGCCTGCACCCGTCGCAGCAGCTCCGGGTCAGGCGGCGCGGCCACCGCCGGCATGACCTTGGGCCTGGCCAGGCCCGCCGCCAGCCGCTCCTGGGCTCTGATCATCTCGGCGTTCGCCTCCTGGCCGATACGGAGGGCCTCCAGGACCACCGCCTCCGACACCTCCCGAGCCCCCCCTTCCACCATGACCACAGCCTCGCCGGTGCCGCTCACCACCATGTTCAGCAGGCTGTTCTCGAGCTGGGTGAAGGTGGGGTTTACCACCACCTGGCCATCGATATAGCCCAGACGGGTGGCAGCCAGGGGGCCGGCGAAGGGTATGGATGAAAGCCTCAGGGCCGCGGAGGCCCCGGTGATCGCCAGGACCTGGGGATCGTTCTCCTGATCGGCCGATAGGACGGTGATGACCACCTGGATGTCGTGGCGTATCTCCTTGGGGAAAAGAGGCCTGATGCTGCGGTCGGTGAGGCGCATCGTCAGGGTGGCGTCCTGGGTGGGACGGCCCTCGCGCTTGATAAAACCGCCGGGGATCTTCCCGGCGGCATAGAGGCGCTCCTCGAAATCAACGGTGAGGGGCAGGAAATCGGTGCCCTGCCGGACCTGCTTGCTGATGCAGGCCGTCACCAGGACCACCGTGTCGCCGTAGCGCACGGTGACGGCCCCATCGGCCTGCTCCGCCAGCTCGCCTGTCTCGATAGTCAGAATACGCCCGCCCACCAGGCACTCAACTTGCTTAGACATCGCCCAAAACCTCCCCAAGGAACGCCGAATTTACGTAGACGCAGCCCGCGTCCGGACGGGTGCGACCAACCGCACGGCCCAGGACAGACAGGCGACGTCTCAAATCTTCAGGGGGCTGGAGAGGGGACGTGACAATGAGGGCAGTGGGTCTACTTGCGCAGACCCAAGCGGCCGATCATGCTGCGGTAGCGCTCCACATCGCTGCGGTTCAGGTAAGACAACAGCCGCCGCCGCCGGCCCACGATCTTCAGCAGGCCGGTGCGCGAGTGGTTGTCCTGGGGGTGAAGCCGCAGATGCTGGGTAAGCTGGGTGATCCGTTCCGTCAGCAAGGCTACCTGGACCTCGGGCGAGCCCGTGTCCTTATCGTCATTGCGATAGCCGCCTATCACAGCCAGCTTCTGCTCTTTGGTCAGCATCTCGTTGCGCTCTCGCTACTGAAGGCCCGCAGGCCTTCCGTGCCGTTCCGTCAGGCACGCTCCCTTGCGCCAACTCCTTCTCTTTACGGTGCCATTATACGCGGCCTATCCTGGAGAGCGCAAGCGCCGAGGGCACCTGCGGGCGCCCCAGGCTTGCGCAAGAATGGCATCCTGCATGAATGGAGGGTGTGCAGAGAGGGCCTTCGGCCACCCTGTCACCCCTGCTTTCTGCTATATTTAAGTGCTGGGCTTACGCGCCATTTTATAAGGAGTAAACGCCGCACATGGCCGCAGGTGGGCGGGTCATAAATCTGGCCATAGTCAACCGGACCCCACGCGCCACCGGCCCCGGGCTGGTGGTTCAGGAGCGTGGACGGGGGCCTTCGGCCACCCTGCTCCTGGCGGTGGCGGAGGCCACCACCAAGAGCAGGGCCCAGGCCTGCGAGACGATCGCCGCGGCCCTCCAGGGCGCCCACAAAAAGGACAGCACCGCGGTGACCACCATGCTGACGGAAGGGATCCAGGAGGCCCACCGGGCGCTGCTGGGGAGCAACGGCCAGGCCCTGGGCCGCGAGCCCGTGGCCGCCGGGATAACCTGCGCCTTCCTGAAGGGGCCCCGGGCCGTCCTGGCCCAGGCCGGCCCCGGCCTGGCCTACTGCCTCAGCGGCGGGGAGCTGAGCTCCAGCGCACCCGACCTCGGCGGGGAGGCCGCGCCCGGCAACGCCCTGGGCATCGCCCGCAACATCCATATCCACCTGACCCGCTACGAGCTGGAGCCAGGCGATACCCTGTTGCTGGCCACTAGTCCCCTGGCTCCCCTGGTCTCCGAGAGGTCCCTGCGGAAGCTCCTGGCCGCGGAGCTGGAGACGGCTGCTCAGGGGCTCTTCCGTCTGGTCCGGGACGTCTCCAACTTCGCCGCCATCCTCTACCGCCACAGCGCCCCCTAAGCCCGCCAGACCTAAAGGCCAGTTTGAGATGAACGTCCTGGGGCTTGAGTCCTCCTGCGACGAAACGGCGGCCGCCATCGTAGCCTCCGGGCGCCGCACCCTCGCCAGCGTGGTGGCTTCCCAGGTGGAAATCCACGCCCGCTTCGGAGGTGTCGTCCCCGAGGTCGCCTCCCGCCAGCACATCCTGTCCCTGGTCCCCGTGGTAGAGGCCGCCTTCGCCCAGGCGCGGCTCACCTGGGACGACATCGACGCCCTGGCGGTGACCGCCGGCCCGGGCCTGGCGGGGTCGCTCCTGGTGGCCCTCAACGCGGCCAAGGCAGCGGCCTGGGCCCGGGGGCTGCCCTTGGTAGCCGTGAACCACCTGGAGGGCCACATCTACGCCAACTGGCTGCTCTCCCGGGAGGAACCCGAGGCGCCCCCACCCCCCTTCCCTCTCATCTGCCTCATCGCCTCGGGAGGCCACACCGACCTGGTCCTCATGGAGGGCCACGGCCGCTATCGCCGCCTGGGGCGCACGCGCGACGACGCCGCCGGCGAGGCCTTCGACAAGGCCGCCCGCATCCTGGGGCTGGGCTATCCCGGAGGACCGGCCATCCAGCAGGCCGCCCGCCAGGGCGACCCCAGCCTCCATCCTCTCCCCCGGGCCTGGCTCAAGGGCAGCGACGACTTCAGCTTCAGCGGTCTCAAGACCGCCGTGCTCCAGCTCGCCCGGCGCCTGGAGGCTGAGCGCGGGCAGGCCCTCGCGCCAGCGGAGGTGGCCGCCATCGCCGCCGCCTTTCAGGACTCCGTGGCGGAGGTCCTGGCGGGCAAGACCTGCGCCGCCGCCCGCGCCCACGGCGCCCAGCACATCCTCCTCGCCGGGGGTGTGGCCGCCAACCTGGCCCTGCGCCAGCGCCTGGCCGCCCAGGCGCCCGTACCCTTCTCCTACCCCCACCCCTCACTGTGCACCGACAACGCCGCCATGGTCGCCGCCTGTGGCTACTTCCGCCTCCAGGGCGGGCAGCGCAGCGGCTCGGACCTGGACATCTCCCCCAACCTGCGGGTCGCCCCCTGGGCGTAAGCCCTGGGGAACATCCGGCCCTGCACAAAAATGGCGTCTTGCCGGAATAGAGGGAGTCAGGCTTCGCCCCGGAGTTTACCCTGGATGGTCGAGGGCATGCTCAGGGGAAGCCCCATCGAAGAATAGAACTTCTTGGGCAAAGCTAGGAGACCTCAGTCCGCCCCGGCGCCGCCTAGCTAGCCAGTGGCCGCAGGGGGCAGGCGGCGCAGCGTCCGCGCAGGCAGTGGTCACGGCGCAGCTGCAGCACCCCCTGCTGGAGGGGCGCCGTGGAAAGCCGCAGCCCGTGGCCGTCTCCCAGGAGATGGCCCAGGGTCTCTTGTAGGGCACGGCTGCCGCTGGCCGCCGGGAAAGCGCCGAACAGGCGGCGGGCGGCCCCGCTAAGCCGGCTGTCCGACGTCTCCTCGCCCCAGGCGAGCGCCAGGGGCAGGGCCAGGTTGATGGCCAGCTCCCGCGCTCGCTCCGGCCCTATGAGGCAGCCCTTGCACCCCCCGCCCGGGGGCGCCGCCACGCTGAACTCCCGCTGGAGCAGCAGCGGACGGGGGCCCGCCGCAGCCGCCCTCACCGCGGGGACCAACCAGCCCACCAGCCCTTCCTCCAGGTGTCGCTCCAGCAAGAGCAGGGCGCCCAGCAGCCGGCGAGCGGGATGGTTGGCGGGGCGCAGGCGAAAGGTGTTCCAGGCCAGAGCGGGGCCCGGCGCCGCCAAGGCCAGGAGCCGGGGCGCGGCCGCCACGCGGGCGACCTCATCCCTGGAGATACCCGCCGCCGACAGCAGCGGCAGGCCCGCCTCCAGCAGGCCGGCGGCGCCGAACAGCAGCCCCGCCAGCAGCTCCCGGCGCCGGGCCCCTGCCTTCCCGGCGATCAGCCCCGCCAGCGTGGCTACCGGCAGCCGCCCCGCGATCTCCAAGAAGGACGCCCGGTTCTGGCTGTACCCGCAGCCCTCCAGCAGCGACTGGTAGGCCCCCTGCTCCCACCCCACGACCGCCGCCTCCGCTTGCAAGCGCAGC
>Ga0082335_1009216_pt1 | contig 10755 bp, 9 predicted proteins | sample Subgrocontami58m_FD_72375 | JGI IMG/M metagenome (GOLD analysis project Ga0082335, IMG submission 72375) | Subsurface groundwater microbial communities from S. Glens Falls, New York, USA - GMW37 contaminated, 5.8 m (SPADES assembly) (version 2) ... | reverse complement strand
CTCGTCTCGATACCGACGGATACGCGCGAGACTCCCGCCCGCTTCATCCAGTGCATTACCTCGTCGTCAAGCCGGTCGATGCGGCTGCTTACCTTGAACTCGACATTGATGTTGCGCCGGACGATTTCCTCGAACAGCCGGATTGCGCGTGGCTTGTTGACGGTAATGTTGTCATCCACGAAGAAGAAATCGCGCACGCCCTTGCGCGCCCAGCGCTCCATCTCGTCCGCAATGAGCTCTGGGGAGCGGTAGCGAAACTGCGTCCTGCGGATGTCGCAAAAGGTGCACGCGAACGGGCAACCGCGCGATGACTCCATCGGCAGCGTTACATCAAAGCCCCGGTCCAGTATGTGTGAGTAGCGGCCGATGTCGACAAGGCTAAAATCTGGAAAGTCGATTTGGTCCAGCCTTTTGTCCACGGGGCGCTCTCGGTTCATCATGAGCTGCGCAAGTCCACCGTGCATCGCGATAGGCGTACCCGCGGCAAGCGTGTTGCGCGGCTGTGGCTCGTCATCAGCCGGGCGCGCCGCGTTCACTACCGCTTCACCATGCGCCTTAAAGCCTAGTCCCATCACTCCCTTCGGTTCGCTGCCTTGCGAGAGCGCATCGACCAACTCCAGAAACGTTCTTTCCCCTTCGCCGAAAACGACATAATCCACATCCTTCTGGACGAGCGTCTCCTTCGGGTAGAGAGTCGTATGCCATCCTCCGATGCACACTTTTGCGATGGGGCAAGCCTCCTTTATGAGTTTTGCCATGCGCAGCGTGTCGTAATAGTTGAAGGTCAGGCAAGTCAGTCCTACCAGATCCGGCTGGAACTCATGGACTCTTTGGGCCATGTCCGCGAACGTCAGTGCTTCCGCACGACCGTCGATGAACTTGAGCTCGACTTCCGGGCGCCGATTCTTGAGGTACGTCGCTACCGACAAGATGCCGAGGAGCGGCCGTGCCTCGCGTTTATGATCCAGCGCCTTGTGAATGCTTGCCACCATGTAATACTCTTCTGGCGCAACCATCAGTAAGACTTTCATTGTAAGCTCCTAGCCGCGTATGAGATCAAGACAGACATGATTCCGAACTCCAAGGCCGTGCACTGATCTACAAGTCGCACAGCTTATCCATAATAGATTGTCCATCTTACTATAAAATTAGCCCCGTGGCCCAACCCTAATACCAAAGGGGTCTTGCTCGGCTACAAATCGCCGTCCCACAGTTCCTGCAGGACTGGATCACGATTCAGCACGAGCGGAAAATGGCGCCTTGAACCCGCTTCCCTGGCAGACGAAAAACAGACGGAAGCTCGGAAACAACCGGAGACGAAATGAGCCTCACAAAACTGACTGACATTAACTCTAATACCTTTTTGGGAAAGCTGTTACGTCTACCCCTTCGGTTGTTACCAGGCCGAATGGTAGTTCCAGTATTGCGAGGAATCAATAAGGGCTATAGATGGCGTGTGGGGTCGAATATTCACGGCTGTTGGCTTGGGACCTATGAATCTGACAAGCAACAGCTCATGAGTCAATTGGTGAAGCCAGGAATGGTTGCGTACGACATTGGCGCTAATGCAGGTTTCTACACGTTGGCGCTGGCGCGGTTGGTGGGTAACGGAGGCGCAGTCTTTGCATTTGAACCCTATGCCGAGAACGCCGCCAACATCCTCGAACACCTGCGGCTTAATAGTTGCGGTAACGCAACCCTGTACCAAGTAGCTGTATCGGATCAGCACGGTTTTTCTGCGTTCCATGTATCTCATCAAAGTAATTCCGCGGGATATTTAGGGGGAGGCGGGATGTATTGGGTGCCAACTGTGGCGATTGATACGCTGATCGAGATTTTTGGCCTGTCGGTGCCGGCCATCGTGAAGATGGACGTTGAGGGGGCGGAGGTTACGGTACTTCAGGGGGCACGTAGGCTGCTCGGAATGCGGAAAACGATCTGGGTCATCGCACTGCATGGTGCCGATCAGAGGAGGGAAAGCGGTCGTATTCTGACCAATCATGGATATAGAACTTACCGCCTGGACGGCAGCGAGATTGTTGCGGGAAATATAGATACGGATGAGATTTATGCACTTCCCGACCAATAATTGCATGAGGGTTGTATGAGGCTGCTCGTTGTAGGCCATACCTATCTCATTGCAGTTAACCAGCAAAAATATGTCGAAATGAAGCGCCAATGTAAAGGACTTGAACTGAGGATACTGACGCCCCGTACGGTTCCACACCTTCTAAGGCAGGAAACGCGCGAGCTAGCGCCTGGGCTCAGTGTGGAAGAGGTTGTTGATATTCGCGAGTTTTTCGGACGCGCTCAGATGTCGTATATTTTTGATCCATTTCGGTTTGCCACGATACTTCGGAAGTTTCAACCAGATCGTGTCCATATCGAGGAGGATCCTTATTCAGCGGCGGGCGTCGAGACGGTATTTTTGACCCGCCGTATATGCCCGTCAGCAAAAATTAGCTTTTTTATCTGGGATAACCTTGCCAGGGTGCCCCGCTTTCCGCTCAATGTCCTCAAGCAAAAATTAAGTCGGTACTCATTGAGCAAGGCTGATCTGGTCGTGTGCGGAAACAAGGAGAGCGAGGTACTGTTACGCGAGAAAAAAGGATACAAGGGCCGAACGGCAATGTTGCCGCAATTTGGATTCAACCCCGATCCTTATGTGAACCCACAAACTAACCTGATCAGAAATGAGCTGCTTATACCGGTGGATATTCCCCTGATCGGTTTTGTGGGACGGCTGATTCCAGAAAAGGGCGTTAGCCTTTTACTCGAGGCCCTTCACCGGCTTAAGAACCTTAAGTGGCGTATATTGATCCTAGGTTCCGGCCCGCTCGAGAGTGAAATAACAGACAAGTGGCAAGAGATGCTCGGGGAACGCCTTATTTTCCGCTCCGCAAAGGCCGTGCCGCGCGCAGAAGTCCCCGCCTACATGCGAGCAATGGATATTTTCGTTCTGCCTTCTTACAGCACGCCGTACTGGAAGGAACAGTTTGGCGCGGTTCTTACGGAAGCGATGATGTCGGGGGTGCCCTGCATTGGTTCATCCTCCGGAGCAATTCCGGAGGTGATCGGGCCGGGTGGCCTGGTATTTAAGGAAAAGAATGTCGACGATCTGGTAAGCGCCCTTGAGCGCCTCTTGGTTGATGTGGACCTGAGAAAATCATTGGCGCGGACTGCCCAGATATTTGCACTGCAAAACTATACTCATGCAGCTGTGGCAACTGCATACTTGAAACAATTCGGGATTTTTTGATCATCGGCACTGAGACTTGGGAGCTATTGGCTTGACTGGTAATGCAATCTCACCCCGCCCCTCAGCTTCCCATAACCTGAGGGGCCGACTGATTTCTGTTTCCAAATCACCAGTCAGCTCAAAGCCCGTCCGCTTCAGTTTGCTTACGTCATAATACAACGATACTGTTCTCTCGCCGCCATCCGGTTCGGGCCTCACGATTTCGGGTTCAAATCCCAAGGTCTCTCGACAGCACTTGGCAATCTGCTGCACCATCGCCCACACCGTCATCGAGTTTTCGCCACCGAGATTGAACAAGCCATCGCCGCACGCATCGTGGGGCAAGGCGAGCAGGTGGCAGACCGCCCGGCCCACATCGTGCAGGGTGATGAAGTCACGTTGCTGCAACCCGCTGGAGCGCAGAGTCAGTTTTCGTGTCTGCACGGCTTGGCGGCAAAGATCGTTCACCAGCAATGTCCAACGGTCGACATCGGGGTGCGTCGGTGCACCAAATCCATTAGAAGGTCGTAGCACGATGCCGGTAATCTTGCTTTGATCATTTGCGGCAAGGACAAAATCTTCCGCAGCCCGATGCGTAATACCATAGGAATGAATCGGTCTGGGCAGGGTCTCTTCGGTGATGTGCCCAACCAGGGGTGCCCCATATACTTGCGCCGTCGAAAAATAGATGAAGCGTTCCACGCCTGCATCGATTGCAGCCTGCAGGACATTGAGCGTCCCAAGTGCGTTGACCAGGATGGCCTTGCCGGGGTCGGCGACACACTCGTTTTCATTCATTGCGGCCAAATGCACGACCGCTTGCACACCGGTGACCGCCGCCGACAGTGTTTTCGGTTCAATCAAATTCATGACTACGGATTCTGCCTCGGGCAACCAGCCGGGCGGATGCCGAAACTTTCGACTGCCCAACCGCACCATGAAGTCTTCCTGACGCGCTAGTTCGGCCGCGATGCGTCCACCGAAATAACCAAATCCACCGGTGATAAGTACTCTCATCGATTAGTTACTCGGTCGTTCTCAACCCAACAATACGGTATGGTGGGATCATTCAATGACCGGACTTCGCTATCGGTTGGGTCATGGGGCAAGTCGGCACAGTTGGCCACCAGCGCAGGCTTCTCGCCAACGCATGCGAAGCCGTACCAGAGTCCCGGCGGAATCGTCAATCGCAGGTAAGTATCCGGGCGACCGAGTTCCAGAACCTGTAAATTGCCTCGGGTAGGTGAAGATTCCCGGTCGTCATAGATCACAATACGAATACGCCCGATCGGTACCGCCAGGTTCTGAGTCTGGGCGCGGTGATGCTTCCATGCCTTGATGGCGCCGGGTAACACCTCGGAAAAATAGCATTCGCCAAAACGAACAAACTCCGGTGTGTCACAACGCAGCATGTGCAGCACCGCGCCGCGCTCATCGCTGATCTGGCGCAATTCGGTAATAATGACACCGTCGATCTCTGGCAAGCTTTTCACCGTTGAAGCCACGGCATCCCCCTTGCCTGGGCCAACTGGCAGTAGCGCTCAATCTGGGCAACCGTGTAGGTGTATAGATCCTGTTGGCCCTCATGCCAGGCGTGGTACCAATCCACCGTGAACGCCACGGTCTCGGGAAACTGCAGCACTGACCGCCAGTCGAGATGGAACAGCACTTTGTCGCAGGACAGTTTGAGCAGCGTGGCCTCGTGGCCACTCTGCTCGCGACCCTCCGGCACCTGCCATTGCACGCCTGGCCAACGAGTCGCCATGGCGCCAAGCAACTCGGCAACAGTCTGGTTGACATGGGCATCCGGGCCAAAATTGAAGGCTTCGCCATTAAGGCCGTCGGACTTCTGCCACAAGCGTGCCCCCAGCCAGAGGTAGCCGCACAACGGTTCGAGTACGTGCTGCCAAGGCCGCGTGGCCTGAGGGCTGCGCACGGCGACCGCCCCCCCCTTGGACCAGGCGCGGATGCAATCGGGCACGATCCGATCATCGGCCCAGTCGCCACCACCGATGACATTGCCGGCCCGGGTAATCGCCATCCGGGTGAGAGTATGGCGGAGGAAAGAATGGAAATAGGATTGAGCCACGAGATCGGCACAACTCTTGGAACCGCTATAGGGGTCATGGCCACCCAGCGCATCGGTCTCGCGATACCCCCAGCACCATTCGACGTTGCGGTAGGCCTTGTCACTGGTGATCAGCACCGCCACCTCGATCCAAGGTCGCGTGCGCACGGACTCGAGCAGATTCACCATTCCCATGATATTGGTTTCGAACGTGGTGACCGGGTCGGCATAGGAGCGCTGCACCAGAGCCTGGGCCGCAAGGTGAAACACCATCTCCGGCCGAAACTCGTCGATCACCTGAGCCAGCCGCGCCCGATCCCTGATGTCGCCGACATAGTGATTTATCCGGTTCTTAAGACTGAGCAGGTCAAAATTAGCCGGCGAGGTGGGCACATCAACGGAAAACCCCGCCACCTCTGCACCCAAATGTTTGAGCCAGAGCGCCAGCCAGGAGCCCTTGAAACCGGTATGGCCGGTCACCAGCACCCGGCGACCGCGATAAACATCTGCAAAATAGGTCACAGGGATCAACCTATCCACGGCGCTTTACCACTCGCCCACAGCTCTTCGAGGGCATGCTTATCACGCAAGGTGTCCATGCATTGCCAATATCCAGTGTGGTGATAAGCCATCAGTTCGCCTTTTCGTGCAAGTTGCTCAAGAGGTTCCCTCTCAAGCATGGCGGAATCATCGTCAATAAAGTCGAAGATCGCAGGTTCGAACACAAAGAACCCACCGTTAATCCAGCCCTCTCTCGCTTGGGGCTTTTCTTGAAAATTGATAACTCGTTTCTCATCAATCGACAACTCGCCAAAGCGCACTGTTGGCCGCACCGCCGTAACCGTGGCCAGGCGACCATGCGCACGATGGAAGGCCAGCAACGCAGTAACATCTATATTAGAGACGCCGTCGCCATAAGTAAGCATAAAGGTGCCGCCTGATTGCAGATGCGGTTTCAGGCGCAACAGGCGCCCGCCGGTCATGGTGTTGGCGCCAGTATCGATCAAAGACAAACGCCAGTCCTCGGCGGTGGGGTTGCTATAATCAACATCGCCGCTTTTGAGATGTACGGTCAGATCGCTCTGACGGGCGTGGTAATTGAGGAAGTAGTCCTTGATCACCTCGCCCTTGTAACCCAAGGCCAGCATGAAGTCGTTCATGCCATGGCGCTCGTAGATCTTCATGATGTGCCAGAGGATCGGACGCCCGCCGATATCCACCATGGGCTTGGGCCTGAGCTGGGTTTCTTCGCTCAGGCGGGTGCCCAACCCACCGCAGAGGATGACGATTTTCATAAGTTAATCGTTCGTCAGATATGACGAATATTCCCGTCTCGTTAATCTTCGGCCGCAATAATAGAAAATCATACCCCGATTGCCTGCATTATGCCGCAGCCGTCATCGTCCGGGGCCCGAGTTTTAGCTTCGCTGCCGCTTGTTTAAGCCATACCAAATATTTCCTGCATTCCATGAGACATTGCGTATAGATTTGACACTAAGGACTCGCGTCATAATAAATTGACGATATTTGTGAAATGTGTTTTAGTGGGTTATGCAAGATGATGCCAAATTGCAACAGCTTGAAGCGAAGTATCGTTCGCTCGTTTCTTTGATGGATGAACGGATGCGCCGCCAGTGGGCCGCGACGGAAGCTCGCGCTTATGGATGGGGCGGTGTGCGAGCGGTCAGCGGCGTGATCGGCATGTCGCCGAATACTATTGCCAAGGGGCTGGGCGAATTGGCGGCGCGCGAAGAAGCGCCCGAAGCGCCGTTGGATATTCACTTGCGCAGAAAGGGTGGAGGACGCAAGCGGCGCAGCGAAGCAGACCCAGATTTGGTGGAGACCCTGGAACGGTTGGTCGAGCCGTTGACACGGGGAGATCCCGAGTCGTCGTTGCGCTGGACGTGTAAAAGCACGACTCGTTTGGCGATGGAATTGACGCAACAGGGACACGCGGTGAGCCCACGCACGGTGGGGCGGCTGCTCAATGCGGATGGCTACAGCCTGCAGAGCAACCGCAAGACAAAGGAGGGAGAAGACCATCCAGATCGCAATGCGCAGTTCGAGCATATCAACGCAACCGTGACGCGGTTTCAACAGCGAGGTCAGCCGGTGATCTCGGTGGACACGAAGAAGAAGGAATTGGTGGGACCGTTCAAAAACGGTGGGCGCGAATGGCAGCCCAAAGGTGAACCCGAAGAGGTGCAGGTCCATGACTTCCTGGATCGGGATTTGGGTAAAGCCATTCCCTACGGAGTGTATGACTTGAGCGAGAATCAGGGTTGGGTGAGCGTGGGCATCGATCACGATACTGCACGCTTTGCCGCGGAGGCCATCCGGCGCTGGTGGCGCAAGATGGGTTCGAAGCGCTACCGCGACGCCAAAGAACTGCTGATCACGGCCGATGGTGGGGGCAGTAACGGCAGCCGGAGCCGCCTGTGGAAAGTGGCCCTGCACGACTTGGCCGTGCACTTGGGCGTCGTGGTTCGTGTCTGTCATTTCCCACCGGGAACTAGCAAATGGAACAAGATCGAACATCGCATGTTCAGCTACATTACCCAGAACTGGCGCGGTCGGCCGTTGGTAAGTCACGATGTCATCATCAGTTTGATCGCCAACACGACCACCCGGGCAGGCTTGAAAATACGGGCCGAATTGGATTCCGGAACATACCCCACTGGCATCAAAGTCTCCGATGCAGAACTGGCTGCGGTGAATATGAAGCGTGCCAGTTTTCACGGCGACTGGAACTACATGCTCTTGCCAACACGCAAGAATAAATAGTCATCTTATTTTGACGCGAGTCCTAACACCAATAATGGTCGGATTGCCGGAAGAAGTGCAATCACAACCCATGGCTCGCAAGCGCCGTCTTCTGGACTGCCCGTAGTAAATCAACGGCATTAACCAGACCGGGCGTTAGCGTCTCGCCTGGATAAGTATCCTTGCGATGTTCTGCTTTGCCAGCGGCTGTTTGCGCTACCGCAATTTTCATCTCGCTCCACACCCCCAAGGACAAGCGGCGATTAATGTCTTCAATGGTTTCTGAAGGATTACTCATCAAGCGATCAAAGTCGACAATAACCAGCCGATCCTTTTGCACAGCACTGGCTGCATAGGCCAAGCACTGCGCGGCATGATAATACGAACACCTTAAGAACTCATCCAGCCGCGAAGTCTCCCACTCCCAAAGAGCATACTTCTCAAACATCGATACCCACATCTTGCGGTTCGAAAAAAATGCTTCTTCCGGATCGCGTACCAGCCAAATGTATGTCGCACCGGGAAATTCTTTCAGCAAAGCACGAATACGGAAGGTGTGACTCGGTGATTTGAGAAGCAGGCGTCCCTTCTTGCCATTTGCAACGCCCGCAAGAAACTCCCGCCATAGCATCACCCAGTCGGCTGACCCACGGGCAGTCCAGACATCCGGATCGAGCCAATGTGCCAATTCTTCGATACGGCGCGGGTCGAAAAAGCCACGGTAAACGGAAGGGGCACCCAACGCAAGCAACGCGAATTCATCTTCCTGCGGGGAAAATGTGTCGATCGAAAACCCATCCATCGGGCGCTGCACTGTCTTGCTTACAAGTGGTGGCGGCCGCAGGCGAAAGGTGGAAGGATTCATGCATTGCCAGGTGGCCGGACAGATCATCCCTGGGCAGACACCGAGCAGATTATGCAGGAAGGTCGTGCCTGACCGCCACAACCCAAGAATGAAAACCGGATCGGAAATAAGCGGCGAGGTACTGACCGGCTGCAAAAGCCTTTGCAGGGAAAGATTGCGTTCGAACCAGTAGCACTGCCAACGATACAAGAAGCGCTGCATTAGCCCGATGCGAGTGGGACGCCCTCCTTGCTGCACCCAAGAAAATGCCTCATCCCCGAGCGGAAAAACTGTTGCGGCAGAATTCACTGCGCAAGTTTGCTGTGACGACGTAATTGTTCCTGGATCACAGCCAGCATTTTCGCCGCAATCGCGGGTTGGGCCGTAACGAGGTTGGTATTCTCGTCAGGGTCGGCTTGGAGGTCGTAGAGCGAATCTTCCAGCTTCGGCATCAGCGGGGATTTGATCTTCCCACGGTAATGAATGTATTTCCAGCGGCCCTCGATCATCGCTACGGATCCGGTATCCCACTCGCCAAACCGGCTGCTTTGTTCGAGATTCATCGAAAACACTGCTCCTTCCATTCTCTCGCCCCATATCGCCGGCTTCAACGACCGGCCCTCGACCGGACCCTCGATTGGGATATCTGCTAACTCGAGAAGGGTTGGCATGAGATCGATCTGTTCCGCCACCACGTCTAGCCGTTTCCCAACGCTTTGCCCGGGCCCCTTCACGATTAACGGGATCCGAATCAAGTCTTCGTGCAACATAGGTCCGGCGTGGCCACCATAGTTATGCGAAAAACTTTCCCCATGGTCGGCACTGACCACTAACAACGTATTATCGAACAAGCCGTTTTTTTTCAGCCAATCGATGAAAAGACCCACATGGTGATCGATACTGGCAATGGCTTCATCGTAGCGTCCCACGTATCGATCAGGAAAGCTCTCATCTCTTCGTGCGCTAAAATGGTAGGGCGGGGTTGAGTTGAAGCGGGTAAGCGTGCGCAGGCTGGAATCGAAGCGGCCGACGAATGGAGCTTGAGTAGCGTAGGGGTCATGGGGTTCGAGCAGATGCACCCACAAGAACATCGGCTTCGCAGGATCGCGCGTTTCTGCAAATCGTCTGGCGGCCGAAAAGGCCAATTCGGGGTCGTGGTGATCCGCCAAGGACCAAATATGAGCGCGAACCAATAACCAATCGAAAAGTGCAAAAAAATGTTCTATGATGCTCAAATCATGTATCGAAACAGCACTGGGAAATCGAGAAAAAAATTCTGACTGTGCAATAAGAACAGAGCGATGCACTTTCCCATACGTGATGCGATCAAACCAAGGGTCGGCAAGCACATGAAACGGCGCGGCCCATGGATTAGTCGAAACCGCAAACGTCTGGTATCCGGCACGTCGAAGCCGTGCCACTAACCCCTGCTCGGCGATGCCGAAATCTGGCGTCGCCTTTAGTTGGTTAGCGCGATGCGTCCATGGCCTTACGCCGTGGATGAATGAATTGACAGTCGCGGTGGTGAAATTGCTGTTTGCGTAGAAGCGCTCAAAGACAGTTGCTTCTCTGGCAAGGCGTTCCAGATTAGGTGTCGTTGGTCTTCCATATCCATAAAGTGATGCATGATTGGCGGCGAGGGTGTCGATCGTAATAAGTACGATATGCGGCCGCTTTGAATTCGGCATCGCCACATTGTCAGGTGCCGCCACCGAGGCTAACCGAACTTAGCGGATTCGCCCCGCATTTCGGATTATTGGGCAGTGTAACCCATTGGTTTGTCTGAATGCGAGGGCAGCGAATCGTGCAAAACTCGCTGTAGTGAAGACCTTGCCTGTGGCG
>Ga0082335_1009215_pt1 | contig 10755 bp, 8 predicted proteins | sample Subgrocontami58m_FD_72375 | JGI IMG/M metagenome (GOLD analysis project Ga0082335, IMG submission 72375) | Subsurface groundwater microbial communities from S. Glens Falls, New York, USA - GMW37 contaminated, 5.8 m (SPADES assembly) (version 2) ... | reverse complement strand
CGCTTGGTTGCTCCTCCTCCGCGATGCCTCTGGGCCTCGCGTCGTCGTCGCGCCTCGCTGATGGCCAGAATCGCCTTCGGATACTGGGCACCCTTCTCCGGGGCGCGGTACTAAGTACTATCTCTCCACTTCATCGCGGCGCGCGACGAAACTCCTGAGTGGACTCCACAAGCGGCGTTGGGGTTTGGGATTTCGCGGCGTGCGGGCGCGCCGCGCCGCGTCGCGAGCGCGCGGCGGCTCCGTCCGATCGCGGTCCTGCCCTCGCGGTATCTCTTCCGCCGCTTCCACCGCCCCGATATGATTTTCTTCCGCGGCCCCGCCGGTGGCAAGTCCCCCAGGTTTGCACGCTCTCGGCGTGCATGCCGCGCGGCGGCAGGCCCGCCCAAGTGCGGTGCCCCCCTATGCCCGAGGCTGCTCCCGTCCCTCGCCGGCTTCCGGCGATCGCGCGGTCGATCGTCCTCGGACAGATGTGGTCTTTCGTGCTCTTCGCCCTCTCCATCGACATCCTCACCAAGGCCCACACGCACTATTTTCTCTTCTGGTCCGTCACCGCGCTGCTGGTGGTGTTCGGCTGGGTGACGGCCATCGGCCTGGCCATCACGGGATTGGGCGCAGCGCTCAGGGCGTCGTCCGCCCGCGCGTACGACGTCCTGGCTCCGATCGGCGCCTTGGCCTGCGTGGGGTTCGTGGCCCACGCCTATCCCGTTCTCAACTTCGTGATACTGATCCTCGCGCCCGCCGGTGTGATCTGGGCGCGGGTCCGGCGCATTCGGTGGAATCTCGCGACGGTGCACGGGCTGCTGCAGAAGGCCTGCCTGTTCCTGTCGCCCGTGTTGCCGATCTTCTGGCTCAACGCGACCACCTTCGAGAGGTACGGGCCGACCACGGTCCCGAGCCTCGAGGACGCGCGCCGGGTCCCGGCGCGACCCGGGCGGGTCGCCACCGACGACTTCTACCTCTTCGTGTTCGACGGCTGGTCGGGCCAGTTCACGCTGCCGGGCGGGAAAGTGAATCCCGAGTTTCCCAACCTGGCTGCCGCTGCGGAGGAGATGTGCCTCTTCACCGACGCGCACTCACCCGCCTGCTTCACCGTCAACTCCCTTCCGCGGCTGCTGTTCCAGACTCGCGCGCGCTTCGCTCTGCGCGGCGGGACCCTGGGATTCTGGGACGGCGAATTTCACGCCGCGCGCGAGCTTCCCAGCCTGTTTACCAGGGCCCGCGAGCGGGGCTACCGGACGTACATGGTGGGCTGGTTCCACCCGTACCAAGTTCTCCTCGGGGATACGACCGACTTCGTGCGCTCGGTGTGCTACGGCCATCATCTCGGGGAGACCCCTTGGCAGTTGGGCCTGGCGTTCCTCTGGGACTCCGTGCACGCGGTCGATCCCAAGCTCGCCGCCGCCACGGTGGGGAGCTTCCCGGTGATGCGAAACCACGCGATCGCGTGGCAATGCGCCACCCTCGTGGAGTACGCGCGGGCGGTGCTGGACGATCCACGCCCCGGGCAATTCGCCGTCTTCCACCTGCCTCCGCCGCACTGGCCGTACTGTTTCACTCGGAACGGGCCGCGCGCCGACCTCAACGTGGAGTACGAAGACACCGTCGCCAACGCGATGGACTCGCACCGGTACGTCGACCATCTGATCGGAGATTTCCGGTCACGCTTGCGTGATTCCGGCCGGTGGGAGGATGCGACCGTGGTGTTCGTCTCGGACCACTCCTGCCCGGACGACCCGGAGTTGCACCGCGCCCCGAGCGCGGAGCAGTGGAACCACGTGCCGCTGCTGATCAAGTTCCCCGGACAGCGGCAGACGGTCCGGGTGGACGCGCCCTTCTCGACCGTGCACCTCGCCGAGGTGCTCGACGCCGTCCGCGAGCGGCACACGGCCCGCGAAGACCTCGACCGACTGGTGCGCGAACGGAGGCTCCACGAACCGTTGGCGGACGAGGAGCTGTACTTCCGCCACCCGATCATGAAGTGATCGCGGCCGGACTCGCGGATTCAGGGGTCGCCCGGGCCAGCACGTCGCGGATCTCTCCGAGCGCCCAGTCCGCTTCGGCGAGGGTGATCGCGTACGGCGGCATGAAGTAGACGACGTTGCCCAGCGGGCGCAGCAGCAGGCCGCGCCGCAGGAATTCCGCCGCGAGCGCCGGACCCGTCCGGTCGAGGTAGCCGCCCGCTCCGGGGGTGAGCAGCTCCACCGCCCCGACGCCGCCGAGGACCCGCACGTCGCCGACGTGGGGAAGCGACCGGAGCGGCTCGAGTCCCGCCCGCAGATGCGCTTCGAGGGCCCGCACCCGTTCCAGCACGGGCTCGCGGCGGAAGACCTCCAGGCTGGCGAGAGCGGCGGCGCAGGCGATCGGGTTGGCCGTGTACGAGTGCCCGTGGAAGAACGCGCGCGCGCGCTCGTCGCTGAGGAAGGCTTCGTAGATCGCCTCGGTGCAGGCGGTCGCGGCGAGCGGGAGGAAGCCCCCGGTCAGGCCTTTGGAAAGGCAGATCAGATCGGGCGTCACCCCCGCGTGCTCGCAGGCGAACATCGTGCCGGTGCGGCCGAAGCCGGTGAGCACCTCGTCCGCGATCAGCAGCGTTCCAACCCGGTCGCACGCGCGCCGCGCCCCGGCGAGGAATTCCTTCGGCCAGACGATCATCCCGCCCGCGCCCTGGAGCATCGGCTCGAGGATCACCGCGGCGACCGAGCGGCCGAGGCGGTCGAGCGCCGACTCCAGGCTGCCGAGGCACTCGATCGCGCAGCTCTCCCGCTTCCGGCCCACCGGGCAGCGGAAGCAATATGGATCGTGCACCCGCTCCACGCGAAAGCGCATCCCGTCGAACGGCGCGGTGAACGCCCCGTCCGCACTCGCCGACATGGCCCCCACGGTGTCGCCGTGGTAGGCGTGGTCGAAGGCGACGAACGTGGAGCGCTCCGGCGCGCCACAGTTGCGCCAGTACTGCCAGGCCATCTTGAGAGCGACCTCGACCGCGGTCGAGCCGTCGTCGGAATAGAAGACGCGGGTGAGCGCGGCGGGAAGGAGGGCGCACAGGCGCTCGGCGAGCTCGACCGCGGGCCGGTGGGTGCACCCGGCGAACTGCACATGGTCGAGCTCGAGCGCCTGGCGCGCGACAGCCGCTGCGATGCGCGGATGGCCGTGCCCGTGCAGATTCACCCACCAGGAGGAAATGCCGTCGAGGATGCGGCGGCCGTCCTCGGTGAACAGCCACACCCCCTCGGCGCGCACGACCGGGAGCGGCATGGGCGCGGTCTTCATCTGCGTGTACGGGTGCCAGAGCCGCGCACGATCGCGCTCGCCGAGACCGCTCATCCGGGTGCTCCCTTCAGGAACTCTTCGAGCCGGCCCAGCGGATCGAGATCCCGCCGGGCCCACGCGCCCAGTTCGGCCGCGGCCAACCGCTCGAAGCGGGGCATCTCCCCCACCACCGGGACGCCGCCGAACCGCTCGATCGCCGCGCGGTTGTCCGCGTCCGGCGTCCCCACGAGCACCACGCCGACCGGGTTCAGTCCGCGGGCTCGCAGCGCTTCGAGGGTGAGCAGGGTGTGGTTGATCGTCCCCAGGCCCGAGTGCGCCGCAACCAGCACGGGGAGTCGCAGCCGGACCATCAGATCGGCGATGGTCTCCCGGGCGTTGAGCGGCACCAGGACGCCGCCGGCGCCCTCCACCACCCAGCCCGGCCCCGCGGGCGCCAACGCCGCCAGGCCCTCCGCGGTGAGCTCGCGCCCGGCGAGCCGCGCGGATCGATCGGGGGAAAAGGCGCCCGGCAGCCGCTCGCCCCGTTCCCAGATGCGCGCGCCGGGGACGAGCGTGCGCACGGTGGCGGCGTCGTCGTCCGACTCCACCCCGGTCTGCACCGGCTTCCAGTAGCCGGCGCCGGGCCATTTCGCAAGCAGGGCCGCGGCCACCGCGGTCTTGCCGACGCCGGTGCCCGTCCCGGTGACGAATAGCCCCGACCGCACGTCGCGCCTCCGCCTACTTCCCCAGCATGGCGCGAGCGCTGCCGAGAGTGTTCTCGAACCCGCCCTTCAGTCGCGGGTCCTGGTGCAGCGCCCTGTCCGGGTCAGCCACCGCGGCCTGCGGGTCACCGAGTCGGAGGCGCAGCACCCTCGTAGGCGCGGTCCGGCGACAGGAGCCGAGGGCCGCCGCGAATGGCACGGTTGCGACGTCGGGATCAGGCTGCATCGCGACGAGTATACTCGTCCGGTGCGCCCGGCGCAATTCAGCGGCACACTCCGACACCCCGCCGCGCCGCGGGGCAAAGCGCGCGGTCCGCAGGTGTCGGCTCAGCTGCGCGCTGTGCCCCCGAAGGTCCACCGGGCGTGTTCCCACACATCGCCGAAGATGCTCCCTAATACTACGATGCCGGCCAGTCCGAGGATCAGGGTGAAGAACCCGCCGACCAGGACCTCCCACAGGGCGGGTAGCTCCTCGTCCTTGTCGAGCACCACCACCTCGGGCCGGTCCGGGTCGACGTGGACCTCGATCGACGAGCCGGTCGGGTACTTCAGCCGCACCCAAGCGAGCGCCTCCTGCTGCCGGCCGGAGCCAAAGGAGCGGACCGATAGGGTCTTCACCCACTCGCGGTCGGTATGTCGATACGCGTGGCGGATCCACGCTTCGACGTATCGGTGGGAACTGTTTCTCGAGTGCGAGATCCTCTCGACGGCCCCCTGGGCGATCACCGTTGCCGGCGCCGCAACGTACAGATCACACACGCGCCCGCGCCACCATCGTCGGCTGCGCTCGAAGTTGACAATAACCAGGTATCCTACGAGGGCGAGGACAACCAGGGCACCGAGCAGGCTGAGAAGGATCCGCCCAAGCCCGCGTGCCTGCTCGCCCACGGTCAAAGGGCGCAGTGGCGGTCCGCCGGCCACGAAGTGAGCGGAACCGACGATCGGCGGCTCGGCGGGCACCCGTTTCGCGGGCAAGGATTGGGAGGCGCCGGGCCTGGCGCGTTTTCCGTGTCGGGCCATGGCGGTCTCGGACTGCGTGGACGAGCCGGATCACGCGCGCGGCGGGTCCGCGACCTCCTCGAGAGACGTACTGGACCGTTCCCTTCGAGCGGAACCGGCTCCGCAGTGTTCTGCAGGATAGCGTCCGCACGACCCCTCCGCAACCTACTTCCGCGGCCAGGTGAAGGAATCGAGGATCCCGCGGATCGCGGGAGCGTGGTCGCGGCGCCCCCTCCGCCGCCGGCCTGCTTAGGGCGTCGCGGGGCAGGCCCGTTCCGCTCCCACGGCCCGGACCAGGGCGCGGGCAAAGGTGCGCAGGGTGGCTTCGTCGTGATCCGCGTGGACCGAAACGCGGAGGCGTGCGGTGCCGGGCGGCACCGTGGGCGGGCGGATCGCCCGCACGTCGAAGCCTTCGGCCTGGAGCCGGGCCGCCACGGCGACCGCGCGCCGATGGTCGCCCAGGAGCACGGGTACGACCGGCGAGCGCCCCGCGAGCACGGCGAGCCCGGCTTCTCCCAGCAGGGCGCGGAGGAGTGCGGCGCCGGCGAGGACCCTGGCCCGCCGTTCAGGTTCGTTGGCGACCAGATCGAGCGAGGCCTGGAGCGCCGCGGCGAGGGCCGGGGGAGGCGCGGTGGAGAAGACGAGCGGGCGCGCGCGCTGGATCAGCCAGTCGATCGCCCAGGCGGGTCCGGCGACGAAGGCGCCCGCGGCCCCGAGCGCTTTTCCTCCCGTGAGCACGGAGAGGAAGACGTCGGCCCGGCTGCCTGACTCCTCGATCAGCCCGGCCCCAGTGGCGCCGAACACGCCGACCGCGTGGGCCTCGTCGACGACCAGGGCAGCGCCGGTCTCGCGGCAGAGTGCGGCGAGCTCGCGCAACGGCGCCTCGTCGCCGTCCATGCTGAAGAGCGACTCGGTCACGACGAAGGCCTGGCCCGTCCCGCACTCGCGGCGCAAGAGGCGCGCGAGCGCGTCGACGTCCCGGTGCGGGAAGACGGTACGGCGCGCGCGGCCCAGCCGCATGCCATCGATCAGGCTGGCATGGTTGCGCTCGTCGGAGAAGGCGACGTCCCCCTGGTCGAGGAACGCGGCGAGCAGTCCGAGATTGGCGGCCCAGCCGGTCGCGAACAGGAGCGCGGCCTCGGCGCCGAGGAATGCGGCCATCCGGCGCTCGAGCGCCGAGAACTCCTCCCGTTCTCCGCGCAGGAGGCGCGAGGCAGTGCTGCCCGTGCCTTCGCGGAGCGCCGCGTCGGCGAACGCGCGGGCCAGCCGCGGATCGCGCGCGAGCGCCAGGTAGTCGTTGGACGAGAAGTCGATCCCGCGCGGCGGAGCCAGGCGCCGACGCAGCCCGCCGGCCTCGAGCTCGGCCAGGCGCCGGCGCGTCCGGCGCTCCAGCTCACCGGGCCCGGACATCTCGGGCTTCCGCGTGGAGGGCGGGCGACGACGCGGCCTCCGCCGTCGCGGCGCCCGGTGTCGCCGTCAGGGCAGCGAGCCCGTGCGCCGGGGCCTGCGTGTCCACGGTCTCGAAGCGCATCCCCAGGCGGTCGATCAGGTCGTGGTCGCGGTCGCGTCCCGGATTGGGGGTGGTGAGCAGCTTCTCGCCGAGGAAGATCGAGTTGGCCCCGGCGATGAAGCACAGGGCCTGGCCTTCGTCGGAAAGCGACAACCGCCCCGCGCTCAGCCGCACCTTGGCGGCGGGCATGAGCACGCGCGCGACGGCAACCGAGCGCACCAGCTCGAAGACGTCGACCGGTCCCTCCCCGGCGAGGGGAGTGCCCTCGACCCGCACCAGGAGGTTGATCGGCACGTTCTCCGGATGGGGACGCTGGCTTGCGAGCACCTGGAGCAGACGACAGCGGTCGGCACGCGACTCGCCGAGCCCGAGGATGCCGCCGGAGCAGACGGCCACGCCCGATCGGCGCACTCGCGCGAGGGTGTCGAGGCGATCCTGGTAGGTGCGGGTGGAGATGATCCGCCCGTAGTACTCGGGACTGGTATCGAGGTTGTGATTGTAGGCGGTGAGGCCCGCCTCGGCGAGGGCGCGAGCCTGGGCGTCGGTGAGCATGCCCAACGTGCAGCAGGCCTCCATCCCGAGCGCGCGGACGCCGCGCACCATGCTGAGGACGCGGTCGAACTCGGAACCCTCGGGAGCGCTGCGCCAGGCTGCGCCCATGCAGAACCGGGTGGCGCCCTGTTCCCGGGCCCGGCGCGCCGCGGCGAGGGTCGCGTCGACCGAAAGCAGCGGCTCGGCCTGCAGTCCAGTCTGGTGGTACGCCGACTGCGGGCAGTAGCCGCAGTCCTCGGGGCAGGCTCCGGTCTTGATCGAGAGGAGCGTGCAGGCCTGGACTTCGTCGGGACGGTGGCAGGCGCGGTGCGCGGTCTGCGCCCGGTGGATCAGCTCGGGCAGGGGCAGATTGTAGAGGGCTGCGATGTCTTCGAAGGACCAGTCGTAGCGGAGGTCGATGCTCACGGGAAGCTCCTGCGCTCGGGCTCGTTCGCGCGGGGAGGGTAGCATGGAGGTGGAGGGGCGGCAAGGCGAATCCACCGCCGTTGCCGTCGTCGGGGGTCTTCGTGTCCGTTCTCGTGATGGTGATCGTAATCGAGCACGCTCAGCGATGCGGTCGAGCACGCGCACCGCACATCAAGCGCGGGGCCACTGGCCCCCGACGCGTCGCTTGCCGAGCGCAGCGTGCCGTGGTATGCCTCCGTCATGAGCGAACCCGTCCCCGCCGCCGGAGCCGCGCGACCCGGTGCCGCGCTGCCCGTGTTCCTCGGCCGATACGAAACCGAGCGGGTGCTCGGCCGCGGCCAGATGGGCGAAGTGCTTCAGGTCTGCGATCGGGTCACGGGCGCCCGATTCGCGCTCAAGCGCATCCCGCCAGAATTGGCGCGCGATGCGTCGCAGTTCGACACGGTGCGGGCGAATTTCGAGCTGGTGCGCGGGTTGGATCATCCGCACATCGCGGGGGCACGCGCGCTCGAGGTCGACCCGCGCACGGGCGAGGCCTTTCTGCTCCTCGATCTGGTGCCCGGCTCGGACCTGGCGGCATGGCTGGCGCGGCGACGCAAGGAACTGGGCGGGCCCGCGGCGCCGCTCCCGACCGCGGAAGTCGTGGGTCTGGCCGAGCAGATCGCCGCGGCCCTCGACCATGCGCACGCCCGTCCGGTCGGGGACGGGACGCCCGGCGGCGCGCAAGGCATCCTGCACCGCGACCTCAAGCCCGCCAACGTCATGGCGGAGTCCGGGCGGGAGTTCCCGCCCGGAGTGCCCTTCGTCCGGCTGGTCGACTTCGGGCTGGCGGCGGAGATCCAGGCAAGCCTGCTCAGCCTCTCGAAGGGCCCGCCCACCGGGAAGTCCGCCGGGACGCCGGTCTACATGGCTCCCGAGCAGTGGGAAGGCCGCACGCTCACTCGCGGCGTCGACCAGTGGTCGCTGGCGGTGATGATCTACGAAATGCTCGCGGGCCGGCGGCCGTTCCAGGCCCCCGACCTGTACATGCTGCGCGAGCAGGTGCTGCGCACGAAGCCCGATCCTCCGCCGCGGCTGGCGCCGGAAGCCTGGCGCGCGCTCGCCCGCGGCCTTACGGTCGACCGCCGGGCGCGCCACCCTTCGTGTCTCGCCCTGGTCTACGCGATCGCCGCCGCCGACCCGGCCCATGCCGGCACGATGACCACGCCGGTGGCCGTGCTGCCCGCCGAATTCGCCGACTCCGACGACGGGGGCGCGGTCGAGGCTTCGCCGGGTGAGCCGGTGCCGCCTTCCCCGGCCGGTGCGACTCTACGGGCTGGACGGGCGCCCAGCGCAGGCGCGACGCCGGCAGACACGCCCCGCTCCCCGCGCGCGGCGCACGTGGAGATCGGCGAAATGGTGCTCGAGGGCGCGCCGTTGGTGCGGGTGCGGCGATCCCGCGAGCGTTGAAACCCCCGCCTCGACCCGCCGGTACTGCCTTTCGTCCGCACAAGGGAGAATCCCGCCATGTCGATCCGCGCCCCGTTCGCAGCCACCCTGCTGGCCGCCCTGCTCGCCGGTGCCCTGTCCGCCGGAGCCGATGAGGAATCGGCATCGTGCGACTCCACGGACGGCTGGGCCCTGCTCGACGTCACCGGCGGCGTCGGCAAGCCGGTGCTCTCCGTGGGCGAGCCGCACGAGGGCGCGGGCTCGGTCCAGCTGGCGTTCGAGCGGACGCCGGGCGCGACCGCGCTCGTGCGGCCGTGCCTCCTGGTCGGGCTTCGCCGGCTCGAGTTTTCCGCGTGGGGAGCCAAGGAGACTCCGCTGTTGATCACGGCCGAAGACCGGGACGGAGCGAGGTTCCACGTGGTGCGTCCGCTTCCGGCCGGGGAATGGACCCGGGTGTCGGTGACCCCGGCGGACTTCGAGCTCGCTCCCGATTCGCCGGTGAAGAAGCCGGGGATGGACCCGGACCGGCTCGGGCTCGGATTCGGGTTGCTGGACGCGGGCGGGGTGCTCGGGAAGACGGGCGCGAACACGCTCCGGATCGACGCGCTGCGGATCGAGCGCGAGGAGCTGCCTGCGGTTTCGCTCCCGGCGGCGATCGAGGGGACGGTGGAGATCAAGACGCCCGGTCGGCACGAAGGGGACGTGGTGGTGCGCAAGGGCGGGACGCTGCGCATCCTGGCTTCGCGGTTCGTGCTGGCCGGGGGCGTGACGCTGGAGGGCGGCACGCTCGAACTCGTCGGCGGTGCCTTCACCCTGGAGGCCGCCTACAGCCACCAGCGCAAGATCGACCTGGGCGCGGGCTCGCGCGTGGTCGTGCGCGATTGCGTGCTGGCGAACTCGTTCCTGCCGTCGTTCGAGGTGCGCGAGGGCGCGTCGCTCGAATTCGACGGGATGACCCCGCTGGGCGTCGGCACGTCGACCTCGGTGACGGGCGGCACGGTGACCGTGCGCAAGGCGCGCTGGCCGGGCGAATTCATGATCTTCCCGAAGTCTACCGTGGTGGTCGAAGACACGGCCACGGCGCTGCTCTGGGTCATGCTCGGAGAGAACGCGAAGGGCACGCTGCGCCTGCCGGACGGCAAGCGGATCGAGGACTGGTCGCTGGATGCGGCCATGGGCATCTCGCTCGTGGTGCGGCGCTGCGACGACATCCGCTGGGGGCTGATCACGGCGCCGGGAGCCGACGTGACCGTGGAGAATACGCACTACACGGCCGCGGGGATCACGCTCTGGGGCGAAACGACACTGGAAGGGATCCGCAACGGCGACACCGCCACGGGCTCGCGACTGACGTTGAAAGACCGCCGGGTCGAGCTGAAGGACACCACCGTGGACGTGTGGAACGTGTACGCGGGGCCCGGGGCTAAGGTCACCCTCAAGGGCTGCCGGCTCGGCGAATGCTGGTCCTTTGGGGACTCCAGCCTGACGCTGATCGACAGCGAGTGCGACGGCACGGGCGGATACGTGACGTCGCTGCACGGCTCGACCTTCCGGCTGGTGAACTGCACGCTCGACACCGAAGTGATCGCGCAGGACCAATCGACGATGACGCTGGAGCGGTGCAGGGTGAAGCGCGCGGTGTCGGCCTCGGGAAAGGCGCTGTTGAAGCTGGAGAAGACTCCGGTGCCGGGCGGGGTGAAGCGGATCGGGGAGGCGCGGGTGGAGGGGGAGTAATTGAACGCCCGAGCGGCCCGGGAGCCGGGATCACCCCCGCACCTGCCCGGTCCCCTCGACCACCCACTTGAGGCACGTGAGCTCCTCGACCCCCATCGGCCCGCGCGCGTGCAGCTTGTCGGTGCTGATGCCGATCTCGGCACCGAGACCGTACTCGCC
>Ga0082335_1009214_pt1 | contig 10756 bp, 9 predicted proteins | sample Subgrocontami58m_FD_72375 | JGI IMG/M metagenome (GOLD analysis project Ga0082335, IMG submission 72375) | Subsurface groundwater microbial communities from S. Glens Falls, New York, USA - GMW37 contaminated, 5.8 m (SPADES assembly) (version 2) ... | reverse complement strand
CTCCTGCTATTCGCTCTGGCTATCTCCTTCCTGGTCCCCCTTCCGGACTGGCTGCGGACGGGTGTGACGATGGCGGGCCTGGTCTTCCTGGGTCTGCTAGTCCTCTCCTTGGCCGCCGCTTTTCTATCCGGGGCCGCCCTGGCGGTTACGGGCCTCCTGGTCCGGGTCTTACCCGGATCCTGGCAGCCCCGAGTCCAGAATGTTGTGGGCCTTTTCCTGGAAGGGCTGGCCTCTTTGAAGCAAGGAAGGGTGCTGGGCATGGTCTCATTCATCTCGCTGCTGGTCTGGCTGGCGGAGACGGGCCTCTTCTTCATGGTGGGATATGGCTTTCGCCTTCCCCCTCTTCCTTTTCACGCCTTCCTCCTGACCATGTCGACGGCTAACCTGGGCATCAGCATCCCCTCCTCGCAGGGGGGGATTGGTCCCTTCGAGTTCATCGCTTCCCGTACCATAGGGCTCTTTCAGGTGGACCCCAGCCTGGCGACCGCCTATGCCATTGGGGTCCATGCGGCCCTGCTGGTGCCCATAACCATCCTGGGTTTCTTCTACCTCTGGCGGGAGCACCTCTCGTTGGGGTCCATCACCGAGAGCCGGGCAGAAGAGATCGGCGAGCCATCTAGTTGATCAAGCGGCGGCCCTCTCAAAATTGGATAGCCGACACTTTCCAGGAGGGCTACGCACCTTATGTGAAGCAGCATCGGTCCCGAAGCTTCCTGGCACTGGTTGGACAGCCCCGCCCGAGGCTAAAGCCAAGTCGGGCTGAGAAGCCCAAGCCCGCTCAAGGGGCTACTGAGGGTGATCAGGTGATCTGTGACTGGATGACTGGATACTGGCGGCCCTGCCGCGCTGGGCAGGTAGGCGAGATCGGTGTCTTAGGACCGGCCGAGGGCGACCCACCGGGTCGCCCCTACATGCACCGCACATCGCAAAGATATGGTGTAGGAGAGGGCACTGACGCAGCCCAGGCCCTGCCCACCCTACATACTTCGCGCATCGCAAGGATATGGTGTAGGGGCGACCCGGTGGGTCGCCCTGGATGCTGGTGGGTATGATGGTCGGAACCGCCGAGACAGGTCCCATCGCCATCATTGGCGGTGGCATAGCTGGACTCACGGCCGGACTGCGCCTGGCCCAGGCGGGGAAGCGGGTAGCCGTCTTCGAGAAACGGCCCGAGTTCGGAGGCCAAGCCTCCACCTTTCCTATAGGGGACACCCGGCTGGAGATATTCTACCACCACCTCTTTCGTAGCGACCATGAGATTCTGGCGCTTATCGACGATCTGGGCCTGGGCCCGCGGCTGCAATGGCGGCCGTCCCGGGTGGGCTTCTTCCACGGAGGCCGGATATATCCCTTCGTTACTCCCCTGGACCTGCTGCGCTTCCGTCCCATCTCAGTGATAGACCGCCTGCGCTTGGGGCTTATAGGGGTCTATCTGCAGCGCTACGATAACTGGACACGCCTGGAAGGTATCACGGCGAAAGACTGGATTACGCGCTACGCCGGCCGCCGCAACTACCGCGTGGTGTGGGGACCCCTCCTACGGGCCAAGTTTGGGGACAGTCACCAGGATGTGGGCATGGTCTGGTTCTGGGGAAAGATCCACCTGCGTTTCGCCTCCCGCGGCCAGGGAGGGTGGCAGGAAAACCTGGCCTATATGCAGGGCAGTTTTGGAGTCCTCCTGGAAGCCATGGAACGCGAGATCAAGCGCCTGGGAGGTGAGGTCTACGTCAACTGCCCGGTGACTCGCGTCCTGGTGGAAGGGGACCGCCTGACCGGATTAGAGATGGGAGGCCAAGCCCAGCCATTCAGGTCCGTCCTGTCCACCGTACCTTCGCCGGTCTTCCTGGCCCTGGCGGCGGACCTACCCGCGGAATACGCCCGCCGGGTGGGAAGCATCCGCTATCAGGCGGCCCTCTGCCTGGTGTTAGAGTTGGACCGTCCTTTCACGGATATGTACTGGTTAAACATCAGTGACCCGTCCATCCCTTTCGTTGGGGTAATAGAACAGACCAACTTTGTGCCCCGGGAATGGTACGGGGGCCGCCGCCCCCTCTACATCACCAACTACCTGTCTCGCGGCGACCCTCTCTTCCGCCAGGACCCCCAGGAGGTCCTGACCGCCTACCTGCCCCACCTGAAGCGAATACAGCCCACCTTTCGGGAGGAGTGGATCAAGGAATTGCACCTCTTTCGCGAAGAGGGGGCCCAGCCCATCGTCACGACGAATTACTCCAGACTTATCCCAGAGCACCGGACCCCCGTACGGGGACTCTATCTGGCCAATACCACCCAGATCTACCCGGAGGACCGCGGCATGAACTACAGCGTGCGACTGGGCGAAAGAGCCAGCCGGATTATTCTGGAGGATTTACTCCTTGGTCCCCACCAGGATCACATTATGTGAAGGACGGAAGCGGGCGAAAAACCGGTCCCTTCTTACCTCTTTGCCCCCCACCTTGATAATCCGGTAGACGGTCACATCTATCCCGTCTTCCGCCACCTCAGAGGTAATCTCCTGGCCCTTGGGGAGCAGAGGTGTCTCGTTGCGGATAACTTCCCGATCGGTCGGGACGACGTTCGTCACAATCGGCCCTTCGACCACCACCTCCCGATCGGGAGGCGTGCCGTAGATGGTAATGTAGACGTTGCCTGCATCGGTGCGGGTGGCTATGACGATATAGTGGCCAGTATCGTTCCTGAATTTCATGTCCACCGCTGGAGGGTAGATGGTGGCCTCGATACCAAGTATGGGCTCGTACCGGCGGATGCGATAGTAATGAGTGGTCCGCTCGACAATGGGCAGGCCGGCCGCAAAGGCGGCCTTGAAGACGGTAGTGGTAAGCTGAGAAAGGCCTCCTCCCACGTCCAGCACGGTGTCTTGGCCAATGATCGCGAAGCCCAGCTTATAGCCGGTCGCCTCAGAAATCGGGCCCAGGGCTTCAGACATGCTGTAGATGCCGCCGGGTGGGACCACCTTGCCGTTGATCCGCTCCGCACCCAGCCGGACATTGTGGATACGGTCGGGAAGTGTGCCGGCATACGACGTGCTGGCCTCCGCCAGCTTCGCCTGGACCCCCAGGCGGGAGATGTCATCCGTACCAGCCGCGGGCTTCACTACTACTGGCAGGTCCACTACCCGATCACCTTTGGCCAAGGCCTTGCTCAAGCCCTCCCCAAACTTCGCCGTCTCCACTGAGACCCCGGCCCGACCGGGGCTGGCGATGCTAAGGCGGGCGCCGTTCCAGGTTATGCGGGCATCCTGCGGCGCCAGGTCCACTTCCTTAGCTACGTCTTTGGCCCAGGCCTCCGCCTTATCTGCGGCCACCGTCGCCTGGACTTTCAGGCTGCCGGAGGCATCCTTCCCCTGCTGAAAGCTGACCATATCCGCCAGGGTAGCCCGGCTAAGCGTCCAGCGCTTCTCTCCGTAGCGCACGACCACCGGCTCTGCCAGTGTGCTCTCAATCTGCTTCCGCACCGGGGCCAGGTCCTCGTCCTTAATCTGAACGGGAATAGACTTAGTGGGCAGTTCTATAGGCGTCGCAGAGAGATTGCCCATGGCTTCGACCAAACGCTGCTGGAACGCCTGCCGGTCGATCTGCTGCCCGGGACGGGCCGAGGTAGCGGCCACCTCGGTGCCCACCAGCTTAATTGAAGCATCCTGGGGAGGTTTTTCCACCTCTTTCACCAAGCGGGCGAGACCGCCCTGGAAGGCAGGCTCGTTGAAGACAAATACCGGATCCAAGGTCCGTGGTTGCTGCCAGAGAGAGACCTGCCGCTGCATCCGCTCGAAGATAGTCCCCTCCTGGCCCAGCCTGAGAGCTCGACCCACGGACTCATCCACGTTGAAGCTCGCACCCAGCTCTCCGGGAAGCGCCCGCAGCTCCCGCCCCCCCTGCTTGAGGACGAGCGGCGTGCGCTGATAAGCCTCCAGATTGGCCGACAGGAGACCTTTGGCATCGGTAGGCTCCAGCCCTCCTACGTCCAGATCGAGAATGCGGACCCCCAGGGGAATGCGCTGGCTGTAGACCATCTGGTAGGAGGCCAAAGCTACACCCGCCAGGACCAGAATAAAGCCAACCAGAGATATCAGGGCCAGGAAGAAAGGCCGGGCGGAGCTACTTCGGTGCTCCTGGCGTTGGGGTCTAGGTGCGGGATAGGGGCGAGCGGCGCGCGAGGCGCGAGGCGGCCTGTCCCCCATTAATATTGGTCCTTCAACTTCATGGCAAAAGTATACACGACCCGCGGACCCGGTGCAAAAGAAGCTGCCGTTTCATGGCCCCTCCTCTTCGCCGTCGAGATTGGTCCTCAGTCCAAACCTGCCCAGCCGCGTCTCCCGCAGCAAGAAATCGTGAATGTCTCCGTCGCTACGGGCCTTGCTCTGGTCGTACGTGCCCCAGTGGGTAATCTCCTCTAGAGTGCGGCGCGACGGGGCCGGGGGGTCCTTGGCCCCATAGCCGACGGTGACCATGTCGTAAATCTTAAGATGCTGCGGGATGCCCAGCCAGGACTTGACCATGGTAGCCATGTATGGGGAAGCAGTGTCGCTCACCCACTGGGAGGCAAGACCCAAGGTCCTGGCTGCCAGATGGATCATAAGTGTAGCGCTAGCCAGGCCAGAGATGAAGTGCTGCTCGCCCTTGTCCAACCTGGTCCGGACCGGGAAGGCCCCGTTGACCCGGGCGTCACCCAGCACCAGGATGTAAACGGGAGCGTTCTTGAAACCGGAAGGGCTGACCCCACCACCCACATTGCCCCTTACGGCTATCTCCATCTCCCGCTTATCTCTGGACTGCTGGAGGTACAGGTCCGCCATGCGCCGGCGCATCTGCAGGTCCGTGACGACCACGAACTCCCAGGGCTGGCTGTTCCCGCCGGAAGGCGCCCACCGGGCGGCCTCCAGGATCTTCTCGATGTACTCCCTGGACACTTCCCTCTTCTGATAGCCCCGAACGGTCCTCCTGGTCCTGGCCAGCTCCAAGAAGTCCTCTATGTCGACCATTCCCACTGCTCGTTGCCTCCTTCTTCATAAATGCAGCATGACTACTTTCGCGGCCGCCTCCGGTTGTTCAAGCCATCCAGGACGCGCTCGGGCGCCATAGGAAGCTCCGTGACCCTCAATCCCATGGCGTCATAGAGGGCATTGGCCACCGCCGGTACAGTGGGCACCAGGCCCCCCTCCCCCATACCCTTAGCCCCGAAGGGGCCCTCCGGGTCCATGGAATCCACCAGGACGGTGGCCATGCGTGGCATATCCAGGGCGGTAGGCATCTTATAGTCCAGGAAAGAAGGGTTGAGTATGGCGCCCTCACGCCGGACCAGGTCTTCCCAGCGCGCTTGACCCAGGCCGTTGGAGGCGGACCCCTCCAGTTGTCCCTCTGCCCCCATGGGGTTTATGGCGAAGCCCACATCCTGGGCAACCGTCAGGCCGACTACCTCCACCTGTCCGGTGTCCCTATCCACCGCTACCTCTGCTACCTGGGCGCCAAAGGTGTAGCTGGGCGAGGTGTTGCCACCATGGACCGGGTCACTCTTTTCCGTGGGCGGGTCGTACAGCCCACGGCCCAGGACGGCCTTTCCTCTGGAAATGGCCTCGCTGACAGCATCGGAGAAGGACACCGACTTGCCAGGGGTGCCTTTAACGTAGACGCGGCCATCCCTGGCCTCCAGGTCCTCGATCCTGGCCTCCAGGCTATCGGCCATAGCCTCAAAGACCTGAGACCGGGCCTCCGCCGCAGCGGCCCTGACCGCATTTCCAGCTATCACCGTTACCCTGCTGCCGAAGGTCCCCAGGTCCAGCGGAGTGGCGTCGGTATCGGCGGAAATGATGCGCACCTCCGCCAGATGTATCCCCAGCTCCTCGGCGGCGATCTGGGATAGGGTGGTATCGGATCCCTGCCCGATATCCGCTGCCCCGGTAAGGACCGTGGCGGTCCCGCTCTGGTCAAGCTTCACCAACGCCAGCGAGGAATCATGAGGACCGCTTCTGCCGCTGACGGGATGGTCCCCACAGGCCAGGCCCATCCCCTGGCCCTCCTCCAGCCGGCCCCGCCTTTCTTTCCAGCGGTGTGTCCCGCACGCCCGCTCTATGCACTCCTCCAGCGCACAACTCCGTATCTGGAATCTGTTAGCCGTGACGTCGCCAGGATGGAGAGCGTTCACCAGTCTCACGTCCATGGGGTCCAACCCCAGCTCCTCCGCGATCATCTCCAACTGCACTTCAATGGCGAAGCGTATCTGAGGATTCCCGGCTCCCCTTTGCACGCCGGTAGGAGGGTTGTTGGTATAGACCAGGTACCCAGCGTATCTCACATTGGGCAGCCTGTAGGGCAGGTTCATGAGAGACCCCGCCAGAACCATGGGAGTCAGGGAGCCCCGGTTATAGGCCCCATTGTCGGCGGTCACCCTGGCCTCCATGGCCACCAACCGGCCGTCTTGCTTGACCCCCGTCTTCAGCTCGATGACCATGGGCATGCGGCCGCCGCAGGTGGTGAAAACCTCCTCGCGGCTAAGGGCCATCCTGACCGGCCTCCCAGTCCTGGTAGAGAGCAAGGCCGAACAGAAGTCGTTGGAGAACAGGCCGTGCTTGCCGCAGAAGCCGCCCCCCACGGCTGGCTTTATTACCCGCACCAGACCCTCTTCCAGCCCCAGAGCGCCGGCCAGGAATTTTCGCAACCTGAACGGGGACTGGGTAGAAGCCCATAACGTCAGGCTCCCTTCAGTCCCGAAACTGGCCATGGAGGCATGAGGCTCCATGGCGCCGACCGCCAGGGGCTGGGTGGTAAACACATCAGTGCGCTGGTAGTAGGAACCCTGGAAACCCTGGTCAACATCGCCGAAGTGCTCTTGGAATGTCCGGGCAATGTTGCACTCCACGTCGTGGACCTGGGGGGCGCCGGGCTTCATGGCCTCCCGGGGATCGAAGACCGCGGGCAAGGCCTCGTACTCCACGCTGATCAGGTCCAGGGCCTCCTGAGCCGCATCCTCGTCCAGGGCGGCCACCGCGGCCACGGCCTCCCCAATGTGGCGCACCTTCTCCACCGCCAGAGGGTACTGGTCAGCCATGCCAGGAGAATGCCCGTACATTCTGCCCCCGGTGTCCCCGCCGGTGATAACCGCCTTGACGCCAGGCAGTCTTTCGGCCCGCCGTGTGTCAAGAGCCAGGATCCTGGCATGGGCGTGAGTGCTCCCCAGGACCCGGCCATAAAGCTGCCGAGGCAGAGAGATATCCCCGGTGAACTTGGAGGCGCCGGTGGCCTTGGCCGGCCCCTCGACCCGGGGCAATCGCTTCCCCACTACCGAATATTCAGCCATATTCTGCCTCCCTGAGCGCTTATGCCAGACATAATAGCACCAACGGGGGCGGAAGGCCACAGACCGCAGACGCCCATTTGGTTCAGGTCAGAACGCTTGGCTCAGGTCAGTACGGGTTGACAGGACTCGAGGATAAGAGTAGCTGAAACGCTTACGGGTACGCGGGATCCATGACCTCGGGCCAAACAAAGAATTAGGTGAGCCGGCGGTGATGGACTCCGCCCCTGCCAGGTCGGCGTTGGTGCGGGCCAGCTTGAGGACCCTGTGGAACCCCCGGGCTGAAAGGTGCATCTGGTTCATGGCCGCCCGCATCAGGTCATGGCACGTTTGATTCCTTAATTGCTTCACATGGTCGCCTCCGCTGTCACGCTGCGTCTAAGCCGCCACGTCAACGATGAGCGCCTGAGCGTTCGTATCTTCCTCCGGCACCGCCAAGCCGTGGGCGATGAGTCCCTCGATGTGCAGGGCGATGGCTTCCTTGGCCATAGAGATTGCTTCCTCGATAGTCTCGCCTTCGGTAACAATGCCTGGCAAGGAAGGCACTGTTACGGTGTAGCCTCCCGCTTCTAGATCAGGGTGCAAGATTATCATATAACGGTACTCTCTGGTCATAAGAGCCTCCTCAGATCCTCGACTGTCCATCCGGCTTGCTTCAAAACAGTAGCCAGTGTCTTGAGCTTGATGATTTTGCCAGGGTGGTGGGCCACAGTCACCAAGCCTTCTTTTGCTGGATTCCATAGCTGAACGTGGCTTCCCTTTTGGCGGTCAATTACCCACCCGTCACGCTGGAGCGCGCGTAACAATTCTTCTGCTGTGATGCGCGGTAGCTTCGGGCTCATATCTTAGGCTGTCTTTTAGGACCCAGCGAAAACCCCGGGCTGAAAGGTGCATCTGGTTCATGGCTTGTCTACTTCGGGTCCCCGCCGGTTACTTGCGGTCGTGGGAGCGAGGGGCCCGCTCGGTCAACCCTCAACAAAGTCTTCTAGAAGAATCACCTGGGTCTCGGTAACGCGCCGCAGGTCCCGGTCGTTGGTCAGGAAAGCGCTCGCTCCGTGCTCCAGGCAAGCTGCAACCTGCAGCGCGTCGGCGGGCCGTAGTCCGTGTCTGGCCCGAAGCTCGGCAGCCCGACGGACAATGGCCCGGTCGATGTCAGCGACGGCAAGATGCGGGTAATTCACAAGGAGTACCTCGTACTCGTCGGCAACTTCTGGCCTGCCCAGTTGCAGCGGCCTCACGGCCAACTCCATCAGCGTGAGCACTGAAGTCACTCCCTGGAAGCCACCCTTCGCCAGATCATCGAAGACCACGTCCGTGCACGCTGCATAGCGAGACACCCCTTCCAGGTGATATATGAAGACCGAAGTATCCAGCCCGATACGTCGGTGTTGACGCAAGGAACTCGCTATCCCTGCCACGCTTCACGTTCCCGCCGGACGTACTCCTGCGGCTCCGTGCCCTCCCAGACCTCATGGTGCAGGCCACGAAGCCTGTGGCTGTAGTCCACCGGTTCCGGTATCAGCACGACGCAGCCGTCCCGCACTTCCACCAAAAGGTGGTCGCCGCCCTTAATCTGGAGCTTCCGCCGGACCGCCGCCGGCAAGGCGATCTGACTCTTCTTGCTTACCTTGACGCGCGATGTCATCGTCCACCCCCATCCTCTCCGTTCTGCTTAGCATTGTATCATATTTTGCTAAGCAACACGGATACCTCGGCTACCCCAACCTCCGCGGCCGGTACTGAATGGCCTCCGCCACGTGGGCGGCGGTGATGGACTCCGCCCCTGCCAGGTCGGCGATGGTGCGAGCCAGCTTCAGGACCCGGTGAAAACCCCGGGCTGAAAGGTGCATCTGGTTCATGGCCGCCCGCATCAGGTTTTGGGCAGTGGGGTCAAGACGGCAGTGGTCCCGCACCTCTTTGGGCGTCATCTCGGCGTTGCAGAGCATGGAGGCGCCGTCGAAGCGCTCCCGCTGGCGGGCTCGGGCCTCCTGGACGCGCTTCCGGACGGCCTCCGACGGCTCGCCCAGGCGCTCGTCCGACAGCTTGTCGTAATCGACGCGGGGCACCTCGACCCGGATGTCAATCCGATCGAGCAGGGGGCCGCTGATGCGGTGCTGATAGCGGCTGATGGCCGAGGTGCTGCAGGTACACTCGTGAGAGGGATCGCCGTGGTAGCCACAGGGGCACGGGTTCATGGCGCCTACCATCATGAAATTGGCCGGGAAAGTGACACTTCCCTGGGCCCGGCTGATGGTCACTACCTTATCTTCCATGGGCTGGCGCAGGACCTCAAAGCTGCGCCAGATAAGTCGTTGGAAGACAACTTTGCTTTATTCCCCTCCGTTTGTCTGATCGCTGGCGAGGTTTGAAGCCACGACGTTAGAATTTGAGCATTGTCTCCGCCTTTCGGAGAATGATATTCCCCCTCCCATATGGTACCTACGTGCCGGTACTCACCAGGCTTCAGGCCCGTAGGGTTCATATCTTTGCGTTCTCGCAGTGGAGCTACCGAGTTTCGCCCAATGCCCCACGGCGTAAGGTCCTTAGGCCTCTTCAGTCCAAGTTTCCACGCCCGTTCCATGGCGGATGTCCAATTGCGACAAGACTTCAGTTGAGCCAAGATGTTCCTTGGGTCGGGTTCAGATGCGTAGAACCGACGAAGCGCGTCATCTTCCCACGGTTCCCAGCGCCAACTAGCCGGTCGAGGCGGTAAAGGGCGAAGCACTTCAAGTATGTCGACCACTCCGGTTCGCCATTGAACGTGAAGCTCAAGGCGCAAGGATGAATCGTGATAAACGGTAACTCGGTCAAGCAGAATATCAAGAAATCGGGTTCTAGCCTCTAGGCTAACGCGGTTCCAATGTTTCGAAATTAGATCCAGAAACGCTCGAACATCCTCTACTTGGTCCGGCTTGATCGGTACGTTTGGAGATCTCTTGGCAACGCCTTTCAGTGCTTCAATCCTTGACTGTCGGGTGTCTATCTCCTCCATCAAGAGGTTGTAGTCCCGTCGGCTCCGGACCCAGGGAAGCTTCTTCTTTAAACCCTTGATCTCTTGCTTAAGTAACCGCTCTTGATTGGCCACGTCTTTATTGCGTTGCGCCTTCTCTCTAACTTTCGCTTCAACAGCGTCTGCTACCTCTGCGGCTAGATCATAGGAGCTAAGGCTGGAAAGAACATTGCTAGTTACTGCTTGATCAATCGGGTCTTGCGAGACAAGCAGACATTTTTTGTCTGCAATGGCATTGTCGTAATCAGACGTGCAGCCGTAATATCGAGCCGTATGATCTTTGCGCTCGTACTGACCCTTGGCCTGAATTCGATGTTGCGACTGCAAACCATCATTAACGTGCATGCCACAATAGAGCTTACCTGCAAGGGGACCAGATGATGCATGACGTCCAGCTAGTTGCCGGTTCAAATGATTTGGGTTAGGCTGGCCAGTACG
>Ga0082335_1009213_pt1 | contig 10757 bp, 5 predicted proteins | sample Subgrocontami58m_FD_72375 | JGI IMG/M metagenome (GOLD analysis project Ga0082335, IMG submission 72375) | Subsurface groundwater microbial communities from S. Glens Falls, New York, USA - GMW37 contaminated, 5.8 m (SPADES assembly) (version 2) ... | reverse complement strand
GCGCCCGCCCGGCAAAAAGCCGCGCCCGCCGCCGCGGCGCGGGTCGCCTTCCTTCGCATCGGGCTCGAGCACGCGAAGCTGGCGTCGCGGGCGGCAGCGCAGCTCACGCTGGCCGATCCCGCCGCCACGCCCGAGCGCGGGCAGCGCGCACTGGCGGATTTGCTGCGCTTCCGCCGCGCGAACGAGCGACGCTGGTTCGCCAACCTGAATCACGAGGCGTGGGTCGAGTCGATGAGCTGGAAACTGTCGAAGGAGACCAGGCAGCCGCCAGAGCTGTATCCGTGAGTCATGGACCGGACTGACGCTGCGAGGTTGGACGCCATGAATCGATGTGGGTTGCGCGCTACGTCGTGTGGGCGGGGTGCCCTCACCCCGCGATCCAGTGCGACCGCAGCCGGCAGGCCGCGCGGTGGGGGCATCGCGCCCACAGGACACAAGCCGGTGGCCGTCGTCATGTACAAACTCCCGCTGATCGTGTTGGCGCTCTGCGCGCACGTCTTGGCTGCGGCGCCGACGCGTCCCAACCTCGTCCTGATCGTCGCCGATGACCACGGCACGGATGCGCTCGGCTGCTATGGCAATCCGGTGATCAAGACGCCGCATCTCGATGCGCTCGCGGCGGACGGCACGCGGTTCACTTCGGCGTTCTGCACGACGGCGAGCTGCAGTCCGTCGCGCTCGGTGATCCTGACCGGGCTGCACAATCACCGGAACGGCATGTATGGGCTGCAGCATGACGACCACCACTTCCAGTCGTTCGATCACATCAAGAGCCTGCCCGGGCTGCTCGCGGCAGCCGGCTATCGGACGGCGCGGATCGGCAAGTTCCACGTCGGCCCGGAGCCGGTCTACGCTTTCCAGACCGTGCTCTCGGGCGGCCAGGCGAACGACCCGGCGACGATTGGCCGCAGCCCGGTCGAGATGGCGAACCAGGCGCGCAGCGTGATCGAGGCGAAGGACGCCCGGCCGTTCTTCCTCTATTTTGCGAGCGACGATCCGCATCGCGGCAACGCCGTGCTCCCCGACGGCAAGCCTACGTTCGACACGTGGCCGAAGCCGAACCCGTTCGGAAACCGCGCGGCGGGTTATCCCGGCGTCAAGCCCATCGTGTATCGGCCCGAGGACGTCCGTGTGCCGCCCTTTCTGCCCGACAACGCCGCGTGCCGCGCCGAGCTCGCGGAATATTACCAGGCGGTTTCGCGGCTCGATCAGGGCGTGGGCCGGTTGATCGAGATTCTCAAGGCCGCGGGGAAATACGAAACGACGTTGATCGTTTATGTTTCCGACAACGGCATGGCTTTTCCCGGTGCGAAGACGACGCTCTACGATGCGGGGATGAAACTGCCGTGCATCGTCCGTGCGCCCGGCCGCCAGCACGCCGGCGCCGTCCAGAACGCGATGGTCAGCTGGGCCGATCTCACGCCGACGATGCTCGACGTGGCGGGCGCGCTCCGTGAACCGGCGGCCTTCGATGGACGCTCGTTTGCCGCGGGCCTCGATGGCGGCGAGCTGCGCGGCCGCGACGAAGTGTACGCATCGCACACGTTTCACGAAATCACGATGTACTACCCGATGCGCGTCGTGCGCACGCGGCGGTACAAACTCATTCACAATGTCGCGCACGAGCTGACGTTTCCCTCGGCGCTCGACCTGATCAAATCGCCGACGTGGATCAGCGTCGGCGAAACCGGTGGAAAACTGGGGCGGCGCTCGATCGCGCAGTTTCTCCATCGGCCCGAATACGAACTCTACGATCTCGAGCGCGATCCCGACGAGATTGATAATCTCGCGGACCATCCGGCGCAGCAATCGGTGAAGGCGCAGTTGATCGAAAAGCTGAAAGCGTTTCAGGCGGCGACGAAGGATCCTTGGATGCGGAAATGGAGCTACGAATGAGAGCAGACACACCCCGGCGCGTTGCGCCACCCCTCTTGTTAGAGGAGATCCAAGAACGAACGACGTATCTGAAATCCCCTCTAGCAAGAGGGGTGCCCGGAGGGCGGGGTGTGTGCCGCCGCGAATTCGGCGGCTTGCGCCGGCCGGGGGTATTTGCTGCGGCGATCTTGGTCGGCGCCATCGGTTGTCGAGCGGCCGAAGGCGATCCGAAGCTCGGGGCGCCGCTGCGCGATGCGCTGCTGCGTGAGGCGGAATTGCCCGTGCAGCCGGCATGGCGGCCGATGCTGCGGTTCCTCGCCGAGCTGCACGGCCGCAGCGTGTTTCCGCCGATCGCTCATTTCAAATATCCGTTCGAATCGATCGGGCCCGGCTATCAAGGCGGGATGGTGTTCGGCCACATCGACCTCACGCACATCCGGCTCGACGTGGTTCGCGCGGCGCCGGAGCACGCGCGGAACCAGCTTCGCAACGAAATCGCCGGGCAGCAGGAAGACGGGCTGATCCCCGGCATCATTCAGTTCAATGCGGCGGGCAAGCCGTCGTGGAAGAACTTCAAGGGCTTTCCGCCCCTCTGGGTCGTATCGGCCGATGCTTACGTCGAGGTCAGCGGCGATACCGCATTTCTCGGTGAATGCCTCGCGGCGCTGGAAAAACAAATCGGTTGGTTCGAGACGAAACGCGCCGTCGTGGGCGGCGGCTTCTACTATCTCGATCAGAAGGAGAACACGTGGGAGAGCGGGATGGACGAGGGCATTCGATACGACGAGCGGCCGGCGACGCGGGCCGCGGCGGTCGACGCCTGCGCGCACCTGTATCTGCTCTACGAGCACGCGGCGCGCTGGAGCGAACGGCTGCGGCGGCCGGCGGCGGCGTGGGGCGCCAGGGCCGCGGCGTTGCGCTCGTTCATCCAGCAGCGACTGTGGGACGAAAAATCCGGGTTCTTCTACGATGCATGGCTCATGGACTCACCGGGCGCGCGGCACCTCGCGTTCGAGGGCATGTGGCCGGTCGTGGTGGGCGCGGCCACGGAAGCGCAGGCGAAGCGGGTGATTGAAGAACACCTGCTGAATCCACGGGAGTTTTTCGCACCGCATCCGATCGCCACGGTCGCGCTCAGCGACCCGAAGTTCGAGCTGCGGATGTGGCGCGGGCCGGCGTGGAACTGCATGACGTACTGGGCCGCGCGCGGCTGTGTGCGCTACGGCCGTAAGGAGGCGGCGCGCCGGTTGATCGAGGCGGCGCTCGACGATACCGCGAAACAGTTCGAGCGGACCGGCACGGTCTGGGAATTCTATCATCCGCTCGGCGGCGAACCCGAGACGCTGAAACGGAAGCCGGCCCGCAACCAGCCGTGCCGCGATTACCTCGGGCACAATCCGCTGTTTGCGATGGCGGAGCTGTGGCGGCGGTGCGGCGGGCGGTGAGTCGTAATCATTTGTCGGTGCCAGCACAATTCTTGTAGGGCGGAGTCTCCCGACTCCGCCGCTGTGACGAACCGAATTCGGCGGGGTCGGGAGACCCCGCCCTACAGGCTTGTCGCCGAGTCCGCGCGGCGAAGCGTGGCCGGTGGTGCAGGGCAGGTTTGTCATCTAATAGATGACAAACCGATCGCCCGCCGCGCTTGGAGTTTGTCACGTAATACGTGACAAACGCGATTGGCCAAGCTGCAGTCCCTGCGCTTATCGCAGGCCTGCGACCTGTTGTCGTTCGCCGATTGCGGCCGGCACGGAGGCCGGCCCTCCAGGAACGAACCACGAACCGAAAGTTGCAATCGCGGCCGACCCCACGAACGAACCATGAGCCTGGAGGGACGAGCTCCGTCTCGTCCTCGCCCCAACGTTCCTTGCGCTCACGCGCAGGGCTACACCGATTGCTGATTACTCTTTCGCCACTTTCGTCAGCATCGGCTTCAACTCGTTCACGATCTTCGTCGAGGCGTCGACTTCGAGATAGGTGCTGCGCGCGCGCCAGGTCTCGTAGCCACCGAGCTGGTGATGCTCGGGCGTGGGCAGGTAGCCATTGTAGCCATTCGCGAGCGAGATCGTGAAATGCTGTGCGAGCGACTTGGTGGCTTTCAGATCGAGGCCGATTTCCACGAAGACTTCGCACGGAATCGCCGCGATCGTCAGCCCGCCGATCCGATGGGCCTGCAGTTTGACCGGGACTTCGTCCGGGTACTGGTCGAGCAGCAGCGCCTCGCGGGCGTAGAGTGCCTTGCGGTCGGAGAACTGGCCGTCCTTGTCGCGCGGCGTGGTCTCGACGAGTTTGCGCGCGCGCTCGAGCTCGGCGGGCGTCGCCTTGCGCACGCGGAGCTTGATGTCGCGTTCCGCGGTCGCGAGCGGCGCGGACGAGTGCCACTGCAATTTTTCCCAGGCGCGCATCGCGGCATCGCCCACGCTCTTCGTCACCACCTTGATTTGCTCGCCGGGCGCGCGCCGCGGGATCGCGGCGGGCGCGGCGTAGTTCACGTTGTTGATGTTGCCGCTGGTGCCGTTGCTCATGATGCCGACGAAGGCCGGCTTGCCGGTGTAGCGCGGATCGCCGGCGCCGAGTCGCTCGCCGATTTCGCGCGCGAAGGCGCCGTAGTAATCCGCGGAAATCGCCGGCAACCCGCCGACGTAGTGCAGGCTGTAGTTCGCCAGCACCGCGATGGGCCGGCGATCGGCCTTGGCGCGCACGGCGAGAATCGCCACCTCGGGATCGACGGGCCCGGCGGGTTGCGTCACCTTCGCGTTCTTCGCGCCGGGGTTCATCCACGCGCGGTCGGCGGTGCCGTCGAACGGGTTCTCGTACGACTCCCCGCTTTTCACGAACCAGCGGCGGTTGAACACCTGCGTCGGATCCTGATCGCTGTTCCACGCGATCTCCGCCGGCTCGAGATTCGCATGCGCCTGGATCAGGCTTTGCGCGATGCGGGCGGGGACTGCCGCCACATAATCCGGATCGGGGTCGCTCTGGAAAACCGCCGCCATCGTCGCGCAGGTGTGCGAATGCGTCGCGCTGATCAGCAGGTGCGAGGCGGGCACCTTCGTCGCCCGGGCCGCAATCGCCTTCGCCTGCTCGCAGATTTCCCGCGGGATCATGCAGGCATCGACCACACAGAGGATGATTTCCTGCCGGCCGTCGTTGAGCGCGAGGCTGCGCGCGTGCATCGGGTCGGTGACGCTGCTGGCGAAGTTGCCCTTGAGGTTGCCGTTGATGGGCGAGGGGAACTTCGTCGGCGTGATGTCCTGCGCGAACGCGCCGGCGCGGAAACCGCGTGAGTCGGCCGCGCCGGCGGCATGGGACAACGCGAGGAAAACCAGGATGGGGTAAAGCAGTCGCATGACGTGTGGTGTGGGGAAGGCGCGTGCGTTTGGCAACTGCGCGGCTCGGAGGGAAGCGAAGTCATCCAGGCGATCGCCCGCGAATCACGCGAATGAACGCGAAGGCATTTGGGCCCACGGAAAACACGGAATACATAGAAACAGATCGGTTTTCCGTATTCTGTCAGACCATCGACGCCTAGCCGGATCAATGCCGTAGCCCGCGAATGGACGCGAATAAACGCGAATGAGATCGTCGAGAGAACTCGCTCCACGGAAAGGTGAAGGCACACCGCGCCAACCATGTCCTGTCGTTCCCCTCTGAGATTCGTGTCAATTCGCGTGATTCGCGGGCAGCTCTCCGCGGCTTGCGCTGCGTTCGCGCCGGCCTCAGGATTTTTCCCGCCCCCACCGCTGTCATGAGCTTTCTCCCCGCCTCGCCCCGTTCAAGTTTACGTGGTTTTTCCGAGTTCTGCGCCGTCGGATTTCTCGCCGTGTGCGCTGCGCTGCCGCCGGCGCGATCCGCCAACTGGCCGGCGTGGCGGGGGCCGAATGGCGATGGCACCACGACCACCGCCCGGAATCTGCCGGAAACCTGGGGTCCCGGAAAGAACATCAAATGGAAGCAGGAGATGCCGGCGTGGAGCGGATCGTCGCCGGTCGTGTGGGGCGATCGGATTTTCATCAACTCGCCGTCGAAGGAAGAGGCGCAGCCGGCGGCCGAGCCAACCGCGCCCGCGCCGAAGGGCCGGCGCGGGCCGCCCGGCGGCCGCGGCGGTTTCGTCGGCGGCGGTCCTCGCGGTCCGGCAACGCGTGGCCCCGGCGGGCAGGAGTTGCTGCTGCTCTGCCTCGACCGCGCGACCGGCAGGGAACTTTGGCGGAAGGAAGTCGATCGCGGAAACCAGATCCGGATGAAGCACAACTCGTCGAGTCCTTCGCCCGTCACCGACGGCAGGCACGTTTGGGTCATCTCGGGCAACGGCGTGATTCGCTGCTACGACTTTGCCGGGAACGAAAAGTGGACGCTGGATGTGCCGGGCAAGTTCGGGAAGTTCGGCCACAACCACGGCTACGGCTCCTCGCCGGTCCTGCTCGACGGCAAGTTGATCATCGAGGTCTTGCACGGCATGAAGACCGACGATCCGTCGTACCTGCTCGCGCTCAATGCCGCCGACGGCAAGGTGCTCTGGCGGGTCGAGCGTCCGACCGATGCGCTCTACGAATCGCCCGACGCCTACACGACGCCGGCCGTGCTCGAGGTGGGCGGGAAGAAACAGCTCGTCGTGTCGGGCGGCGACTACGTGACGGGCCACGATGCGGAGACGGGCGCGGAGATCTGGCGCTCCGCCGGGCTGAATCCGCAGAAGAAGCGCGATTATCGCATCGTGCCCTCGCCGACAGTGCGCGACGGGATGATTTTTGCGCCGACGCGGAAGGTGCCGCTGCTCGCGCTGAAGGCCGGCGGCAAGGGTGATATCAGCACGAGCCATCTCGCCTGGAAATGGACCGGCGACAATGCGCCGGACGTGCCGACGCCGGTGAGCGACGGGCCGCGTTTCTACATGGTGGGCGACGAGGGACAAATCACCTGTCTCGACGCGAAGACCGGCGCCGTGATTTACGGACCCGAGAACACCGGGATCGGCCGCACGTGGGGATCGCCGATTCTTGCCGACGGGAAAATCTACATCACCGGTGAAACCGCGGAGACCGCGGTGGTTCAGGCCGGCCCGGCGTACAAGCTGCTCGCGAAAAACTCCCTCGACGGCACGTACACGCTGAGCACGCCGGCGTTCGCCGATGGGGAAATCTTCCTGCGCACGGCCACGACCCTGTATTGCATCAGCAGGTAGTCGTGGAATGCAGTCCGCGAATCGTGCGGATGACTTTGACCGCGGATTACGCGAACTGATTTTAACCGCGGAGTACGCGGATCACGCGGATGAGGGGAGAAAACCAGGCGGGTTATCGGCGTAGTCTGCGTGTTCCGCGGTTGACCGATTGGCTGTGCTTTATTCGCGTCGCTGGGTGCAGTTCACAATAGGGGAGCATCGGTCCGCGAAACGGGCGGATGACTTTGACTGCGGATTACGCGAACTGATTTTGACCGCGGAGTACGCGGATCACGCGGATGAGGGGAGAAAACCAGGCGGGTTATCGGCGTAGTCTGCGTGTTCCGCGGTTGACCGATTGACTGCGTCTCATTCGCGCTTTCGCGTGATTGGCGGGCGACCGCATCGGTCCTTTTTGCCGGGCTTGCCTCCAGCGGTGGTCTGCGCGAAATGAGTCACTCTCGTCCTGCAAACCTGCTCTTCCCCACCGAACCATGAAACATAACCTTCCCCACCTCCTGGCGATCGCCTGGCTGTTCGCGGTGGTCGCGTTGCGCGCCCAGACGCCGGAACCCGGCACGATCACGGGCCGTGTTTTTAATCCGAATACGGGCGAGTACGTCCGCAATGCGCAGATTCGCATCGAGGAGACCGGCCAGACCGCCATCTCCGAGGCCGGCGGCGAATTCCGGCTGGCCCCCGTGCGGCCCGGTCCCGCCACCGTCGTCGTGAACTACACCGGCTACCGCACGACCAGCGCCACGGTCACCGTCGCCCCCGGCGCCACGGTGGCGCAGGATTTCGAGCTGGTGAGCACGATCGCCGACGCGGGCAGCGTGGTGAAGCTCGGCGCGTTCGTCGTGTCGAGCGAGCGCGAGGGCGCGGCCAAGGCCATCATGGACCAGCGCAATTCCATGAACATCACCAACACGGTCGCGTCGGACACGTTTGGCGACAATCCCGAGGGCAACGTCGGCGAGTTCCTCAAGCATCTGCCGGGGGTCGAACTCGACTTGTTCTACGGCGAGGTGCGCACGGTGCGGCTGGGCGGGCTCGGTTCGGAATACACCTCGGTCACGATGGATGGCATCGCGCTCGCCAGCGCCGACGCCAACAACAGCGGCTCCGGCGCCGCGCGCTCGTTCACGATGGAGATGGCTTCGCTGAACAGCATGGAATCGATCGAGGTCTCGAAGACGATCAGCGCGGACGTCGACGCCAACGCTCCGGCCGGCACGATCAATCTGCGGACGAAGCGCGCCTTCGATCGCGCCGGCCGCCGCGTGTCGTGGCAGGCCAATGTCGAGGCGCACTCCGAGGAGTTCAACCTGCGCAACTCCCGCGGGCCGGACGAGGACGGCCACGCGCGAAAGGTCAGGCCTGGCGGCATCTTCGAGTATTCCGATGTGTTCCTGAACCGCCGGCTCGGCGTCGTGCTCAACCTCAGCGAGTCCAACGTCTACCAGGAGGCGTTGATCACCAGCCTCAGCTACAACGGCACCACCACTGCGACCGACCCGCGGCCGCTGGTGGTGACGGCGCTCAACTTCCAGCAGGCGCCGCGGTTCAACAAGCGGTTCGCCACCACGCTGACGACCGACTACAAGTTCTCGCCGAACCTCAACGTCGGGCTCGGGGTCGTCTACAACTATGCCGATTTGTGGACGCCGCAGCGGACCGTGGTCTTCAACAGCGGCGCGCGGAACACGATCCTCGGGGCGGATCCGCTGGTCAGTTTCACCACGAGCGCGACCAATGCGAACGTGCAGGTCAACCCGGTCGCGGTGTCGAAAATGGGTGAGACCTTCACCTTGCTGCCGCGCATCGAGTACAAGCGGGGCAGTTTCAGCCTCGAGGGCAAGTTCGCCTACTCCGACTCCACCAGCTGGTACGATCCGCTGAACCGCCGCGATTCAATCCGCGATACGAACACGCCGACGGCCACCGGCATCACCTATCGGGCCGAGCGCTCATCGCCGATGGCGACCGACTGGCACTTCACGCAGTTGGCCGGCCCCGACATCGCGAGCGGCGCGAGCTACACGAATCCGTCGATCACGGCGAATGACGGCCGGTTTGCGCGGACGCTTTTCCTCAGTGGCGAAACCAACGCGACCCTCAAGACCACTCGATTCCTGCCCGTGATCTGGAAGAGCGGTTTGAAGTCGCGCCAGCAGATCCAGAAGTTCGAGGACGATCAACTCGCCAAACGCTTCGATTACGTGGGCGGGCCGGCGACCGGCGCGTGGGCGAACTACCGATCGCCGTGGGAGTACGATCTGGGGATGAACGATGGCGGCATCACGTCGAGTTCCGGCGGCAATGTCTTCATGCCGAACCTGCATGCGCTCGCGCAGCTTTACCGGGACCGGCCGCAGGATTTCCGGCAGAACTGGGGCAACAACTCCGACAATTTCTACGAGTCGTACGTGGCGCGGCGGCGGCGGTTCTACGAGCGCATCGACGCGGCGTACCTGATGGGCACGACGAGCGTGAAAAAATTGACCGCGCGCGCCGGTTTGCGCTGGGAGGACACGAATACGGACGCGAGCGAAGCGGACACGCGCACTCCTACCGAGGTGAGGAACGCCGGGTTCCCGGTGAGCACGGCGGGTCGTGCCACGACGATCCCCGGCATCGAATACCAGTTTCTGTCGCGGCCGCGCGTCCATCGCACCGGCGAATACGACAAGCTTTTCCCGAGCGCTTCGCTGAAGTACGGGCTCCTGCGCAACCTCGACGTGCACTTCGGCTACAGCAGCACGATTCGCCGGCCCTCGTACGTGAACCTCGCCGGCGTGTGGCTGATCAACGAGACGAACCTGACCGTCACCGCGCCCAACCCGCGGCTGAAGCCGGAAACCTCCAACAACTACGCCGGGCGCGTGGCGTACTATTTCGAGCCGGTGGGCCAGCTGGCGGCGACGTTCACCCAGCGCGACGTAAAGAATCTCTTCATCACGGACCGGCAGACCGCGCAGGAGTTCGGCTACACCGGGGCCGATGACCTCGCGAGCTACGAGTTCGTCACGACCGACAACAGCCCGGGTCGGATCAAGATCCGCAGCATGGAACTCGAGTACAGCCAGAGCCTCTCGTTCCTCGGCGAGTACTTCAAGCGGCTGTCGGTCCGCGGCAGCTACACCCGGCTCTATGCGGAGGTGCCCCGCGCGAATCTCACGCCGCACCTCGCGAGCGGCGGCATCAACTACACGCTGAAAAAGCTGAACGTATACGCGAACTGGAACTGGTCGGACGACATCAATACGAATGTCGCCGGCACGACCTACCGCCGCCATCGCGCGAACCTCGACGCCGGCGGGAGCTGGCGGTTCACCAACACCTACAGTTTCGCCGTGAGCGCGCGGAACATCACGAACACGCCGTACATCAATATGCAGCGGTTCGCCTCGGGTCCGACGGCGATGACCCGCCACGAAATCGTGGGCACCTCGTGGACGTTCGCGCTCAAAGGAACGTACTGAAGCAGCGGGGCCAAGGACCAGGGACCACGGACCAACAACCAGGGACGAGGGACCATGGACCATGGACCAGAGACCAGAGACCGGAGACCGGAGACCAAAGACCAAAGACCGGAGAGACTCCAGGCCTCATTGCCCTTGGGGCGAACTTGCTGGCAGAATCTTACCGGATCATGGAATAAGGATCCCGTGCCGTAGTCTTTGAATCCCCTCTATCAAGAGGGGTGGCGCGCAGCGCCGGG
>Ga0082335_1009211_pt1 | contig 10760 bp, 9 predicted proteins | sample Subgrocontami58m_FD_72375 | JGI IMG/M metagenome (GOLD analysis project Ga0082335, IMG submission 72375) | Subsurface groundwater microbial communities from S. Glens Falls, New York, USA - GMW37 contaminated, 5.8 m (SPADES assembly) (version 2) ... | reverse complement strand
CTGTATTTCGTTGTGCTCTATTATTGTTTCGTGTGTCTTTTCTTCTAAGCCTTTCTCCATTTTAACCAGGAGCATCAAGACGCCAACGACTAACAATAATATGAGAAACAAAAGCGCGGCTTGTATAAACCACGGAATGGCCAATGAGATTGGCGAAGTTAGCAAAAAAATGCCGACAATCCCAATCGCTATGAGTATTGTAGCTAATATAATCATTTCTTTTTATCCTATTCTCTCGTAATGGATTCCGTTGATTAAGCTTTTAAAGAAGTGTGGTTCTATTGTACTATTTGAGTATACCATATTTTGAATAAATAGTCAACCTCATCGCATATGTGATAAGATTAACTCACGCCGCCATATTCAGTATTAAGATATAATATGGGACTCAATGGCAATAAAGAACTGTTTTTTTATGAAACTTACAAATAAATTTGTTCTGATTTTAGTGGCTCTTGTAATCCTTGGAGTGGGTTTCTTTTTTTATATCATCAGAACAATCCCAACAACCAACGAAATAACCCAGAGGCAGATAGCAGAGTCTACTAAAATATACGACAGAACCGGGGAAAATCTTCTTTACGAAATACATGGCGAAGAAAAAAGGACCACAATCTCTTTTGATAAAATCCCCAACACAATGAAGGAGGCTACAATCAGCATTGAAGACAATTCTTTTTATAGTCACTCGGCCTTTGATTTGAGGGGTATATTACGGGCGATTTTCGTTGATATCACTACCGGCACCAGGGCACAAGGAGCATCAACAATAACCCAACAACTAGCCAAGACGGCGTTTTTGAGTTCTGAAAAAACAATTATTAGGAAATTAAAAGAGTTGGTCTTGGCGTGGAAACTGGAAAATACTTATACCAAAGACCAGATACTTAATCTTTATTTAAACCAGGTGCCTTATGGTGGAAATGCTTACGGGATAGAGGCGGCTTCACAGGCTTATTTTAACCATAGCGCAGAAAAATTAAGCCTAAGCGAGTCAGCTATGTTGGCGGCCCTAACGCAGGCTCCAAGTTATTATTCACCGTGGGGAAGCCATACAAATGAACTGGAGGACAGAAGAAAATTGGTCTTGAAAAGAATGCTGGACTTGAAATATATAGATCAGGCTCAATTTGCTTTTGCTTTAACCAATAAACCAATTGTAGTTTCTAGGTCCACTTCCAGTATCAGAGCTCCACATTTTGTATTTTATGTTCAGGATTATCTTAGAGAAAAATATGGAGAGGATGTATTGGGGGCTGGTGGATTAAAAGTTACAACCACCTTGGACTGGGATTTACAGCAAGCGGCAGAATTGGCTATTAAAAACGGTGTTAATAGAAACAGTGAGCTTTATGGAGGAGAAAACGCGGCCATGGTGGTGGAAGACCCCACCACTGGGCAAATACTGGCTATGGTTGGTTCTAAAGATTTTTTTGCGGATCCAGTGCCTAATGGCTGTACACCTGGAAAGAACTGTAAATTTGAGGGCAACTTTAATGTTGCAACACAAGGCCAAAGACAGCCTGGCTCGGCCCTGAAACCATTTGTATATATGACTATGCTACAACAGGGCTTTTTGCCGGAGACAATCCTTTGGGACGTACCAACGGAGTTTGCGGCCGGACGATCTGATTGCCCAGCCGACGTTAATTTTGGGAATAACAACACACGATGTTATCACCCGCAGAACTTTGACAATAAATTTAGGGGGCCTGTAATGGTTAAAGATGCGCTTGCTCAGTCTGTTAATGTCCCTGCTGTTAAGGCGCTTTATTTGGCTGGTATCAAAAACGTACTTGATAACCTTTCGTCCTTTGGAATAACAACACTAAACGACCCAAATCGCTTTGGCCTATCACTAACTCTTGGCGGAGGAGAGGTTAAGCTTACTGAACTGGCTGGAGCATATTCCGTTTTGGCCAATGATGGAACTTATCATAAGCAGGCTGTGGTTTTAAAGGCGGAGGATAAAAACGGCAACGTTCTTGAAGAATATAAAGACAACAATAAAAGAGTTGTAGATTCAAAATATCCAAGACTGATAGATGATATTTTATCAGACGTTGATCTTCGCGCTCCGCTTTATTCATCAAGCCTGGGGCTAACAGTGGTTCCAGGACATCAGATAGCCCTAAAGACTGGCACAACGAACGATTATAAGGATGCTTGGACAATTGGTTTTACTCCAGACATGGTTGCTGGAGTTTGGGTAGGAAACAACAACCAAGAGTCATTAACTAGCAAAGGAAGCAGTATTTTAGCCGCCGTGCCTATATGGCATGAATTTATGGCTAAGGCTTTGGCGAACAGGCCCTTGGTAACTTTCCCGAGACCCGACCACGAATCAAGTTCTAATCCGATAATTAGAGGTGAGTTGGTGCGCGGCGAATATCATGAAATACTTTATTATTTAGGCAGAGTTAACGACTCACAATTTAATAACTGGGAAGAGGGAGTAAAAAGATGGCTCTTAACAAACCAAGTTAATATTAATAAGTTTAAGACAACGGCTTCGGTCCCTGTTGTTGAAACCACGCCGAACGCTCCTGCCGGAGACATAGGATTAACAATTAATAGCCCCGGTAATGGCGGTTTTTTCACCGATACAATCGTAATAAACGCCTACGCTTATTCAAATAACAAAATATCCAAACTCGAAGTTTATTTAAACGACAATCTTATAGACAGTAGGGTTGGTGATTTTGGTAAGTCTTACAAATACACAGCCTCTTTAAAACCAAACAATTTGGATCTGCAAAATGTTTTAGTTGTGAGGGTAACTGATGTTGTCGGTACGCAGTCGTCCAAGCAAGTTATTATTTATAAAAATCCTTAATTTTAATAAGCGATCTTCTTAGTTATTGTTTAATCGGCATTAATACATAGAAGTAAGAGGTGTCTCCTGGGGCTTTAATAATGGCAGCTTTACTGTCGCCATTAAGACCAATGGAAACTTGTTCGCCAGATAAAGATTTAACTCCGTCTAAAAGATATTTCCAATTAAAAATTACTTGGCCTCCATTGCCTGTTGTTTTTGCTGGAACGAGATAATTGTTTTCACCCAAAACATTGTCGCTGGAATAAACCTCAATAACTTTTTTGCCATCTATCTTCAGTCTTATCTCGCTTACTCGATTACTAAGTGAGCCGGTTAATTTAAGCGCGCCGCTAAGCTCTTCTTTGTTGACGACTATTTGTGTTTCTGTGTTCTTTGGAACAATAGCTTGATATTCTGGGAACTTTCCCTCAATAACACGTGAAACAGTTTCAGTGTCTTTTGTCTTAAATAGAATTTGGTTTTGACTAATATAAACTCTCACGTCGTCTTCTTCAGAAATTATTCTTCCTAGTTCTTGTGATGTTTTTAAAGGGATTATTACGGACATTCCTTGCTCAAAAGTATTCTTGGTTTGTGATCCGGCTATTCTTCCTTCGGCCAACCTAAATGTATCGGTTGCCACTAACTTAACCTCGCTTGATTCAATATTCATTAAAACTCCGCTTATTTCCGGCCTTAAATCGGATAGTCCAGCGGCCACAATAACTTTCGCCAAACAATCTCTTAGGACATCTCCGCGTAGTTCTAAAAATTCATCTCCTTCCAAAACTTTCGGCACAATTGGAAAGTCGCCTTCTGGAGAGCAAGTTATTTTAGCTTCGTAGTTGTCTGTTTTGATGATTATTGTATTGTTTTTAGTTTCCAGGTTTATTCTTTCGCTTGTTGTATTGTTAATAATATTTGAAATTACTGAATATGGGACTGCAATTCCTCCATCCTCAATTATTTTACCTGAAATCGTTTTAGTAATTGCTATTTCTAGGTTTGTCGAAGAAAGTTTTATTTGATTGTTTTTAGCTTTTATTAAAACGCTTCCTAAAACAGGTAAGTTTAAGTTTGAAACGGTTGCTCTACCAATTGCGTCAAAACCGGCTTTTAAGTGATTCTTTAATATTATTAATTTCATTGTTGTAGTTATTAGGGTTGTGGATAATTTGATAAATATCTAATTTGTATTTGTTTGTGTGGTTTAATTTGATTTTTATAATGTTGATAACTTATGAATAAGTAAGTTGGTTATCCACAGAGTTAATTCTAATCTTTTAAAAGATAGAAATCTCTCAACAGAATATCAACAACTTACCCCATTTTATTAACAAGCTCTTTGATTTCTTTAAGTTTATCGGATAACGAGCTATTTTGATCCAAGTCTTTATTTAATTTCTTATAAGCATAAATAACTGTTGTGTGGTCTCTCTTGCCTATTTTATTTGCTATATACGGATAAGACATATCCAACATATCTCTTAAAAGATACATGGCTATTTGCCTCGGCTCTATAAACTCTTTGTTTCTTGATTTACCCGTGAGGTCACCAGGGGAAATTTCAAAAAAACCGGAAACGGCCTTAATAATCTGGTTCGGGTTGATGTTTGTTCTGTCTTTTTCTCCTATCTCGGAAATTATTTTTTCAATATTAGCCACAGAAACCGGTTTTTGATACGCATTTTGATAAAAGACAACCTTATTTAAAACTCCTTCTATTTCGCGTATACTCTTGGAAATTTTTTTAGCTATCAAATCAACACACTCATCGTTTAAAGAAGCGCCCTTTTCCTGAATTTTATTTTTAATAATTGCCACCCTAGTCTCGTAATCAGGGAAGCCAACGTCGGCTATCATGCCAGATTCAAAGCGCGAACGCAGCCTCTCTTCAAGTATGGGAATGGACTTTGGAGGGCGGTCAGAAGAAATAATTATTTGTTTGTTGTTTTCATAGAGAGCATTAAATGTGTGGAAGAACTCTTCTTCTGTTTTTTCTTTGCCTCCTATGAATTGGATATCGTCAACAATTAAAACATCAACGTGGCGGTAGGCACTTTTAATGTCTTCTGTGCGCTTGTTTCGTATTGCCCAGACGACATCATTGGTAAATTTCTCGGAGGTTACATACTTAACCTTAATTTTATTTTTATGAAACGTTTTAATTTCGTTTCCTACGCCCTGAATTAAATGAGTTTTTCCCAAACCAACACCGCCATAAATAAAAAGAGGATTGTACTTTGTGCCAACGCTTTGAATTATTGCAGAGGCGGCGGCATAAGCCAGTTCATTAGAAGAACCAACAACAAACGAACTTAGAGAATACCTAGGATTTAGATTAGTGTCAGGATCAACCTTGAACTCTTCTATGGAAAGTTGTTTTTCGCTTACCAACGTCCGAGTATGTTGTGTTGGGGACTTAGCCATTCCTCCCTCAACGACATATTCAATTTTTTTAACTGAAGCAATAAAATTTCTGACAATGCCAAGTATCAACTTGTCGTATTTACTTTCAACCCATTCTTTGGCGAAGTGATTTGGAAGAGCTATGGTTATAGCCTCGTCGTCGGTTTTTATAAGGCGGCTATTTTTTAACCAAGTAAGAAAATTGGCCCTAGAAACCTGAAGCTCAACTTCAGATAATACCGATTGCCACAATTCTTCATTTCTCATCGTTCTAATTCTATGTGTAGACAGATTATAGTCAAACACCCACAATAGACACAAACTGTTGATTAACTGTGGATAAGTGAATATAATTAAACACATGTCACTAACGTATCAACCCAAAAAACGTAAAAGAGCCAGAGCACACGGCTTTCTAAAGAGAAAAAGGAGCGCTGGAGGAAGAAGGGTTCTAAAGAGCCGAGTAGCCAAAGGAAGAAAGAGGGTAGCCCTGTAAATGTTGCCGAAAAATCTTAAGACTCCAGTTCAAAATTTTCCCAGAGGAGCTAAAACAATCTTCAACGATCGTTTCGTTGCAATTAAAGCCCACAAAAACAATCTTAAACTTGTTCGTTTTGGCGTGTTAATCAATAAACACATCTCTCCAAGTTCTGTTAAAAGAAATTATCTAAGGAGAAAACTTTTTTCTTGTTTTTCGGAGGCGATAAAGAACAAGGTACCAAAAAACGGAGTGGATTTGCTTATAATTATAAAAACTCCTATCATGGCTCTTACAAGAGAGGAACTAACAACCTCTCTTAAAAATTATGGCGAACTTATTCAACGTAATTATATATAAACCTCTTTTTAACGCTCTCGTAATTTTTTACGACTCAATAGCCCTACAAGACCTTGGGTTGGCAATAATATTTTTAACTATTTTAATTAGGTTATTACTCTTCCCAGTATTTCATGAATCATTGAGACAGCAGAAAATTCAGCAATCTCTGCAGCCTCATATTAAAAAGATTCAAGACAAACACAAAGACAACAAAGAAGCTCAAACAAAAGCGATACTTAATTTATATACAGAGCATAAGGCTAATCCCGCTTTGCCTCTGCTTCTGGTTTTAATTCAGCTCCCGATTCTTTTCGCGCTCTTCGGTATTTTTAAGGCTGGCATCACTGATGTGTCTTTGAATTCTCTCTACTCTTTTATTCCAAGGCCCGGAACAATAAACCACACATTTTTAAATTTTATAGACTTAACGAAAGCCAGCCTATTGCTTACTGGTTTAGCGGCCATAGCTCAGTATTTTCAGTCTAAACTTGCCATGGTTGAGCAGAAGCCTGGGGAAACCCAGACAGAAGCGGAGCGTATTGGCAAAAGCCTGGTTTTTGTAGCCCCATTTATAACAGTTGTTGTGCTTTGGAGTATGCCAGCCGCTATAGGCCTTTATTGGATAACCACCACTGTATTTTCGGCAGTCCAGCAGGTTATTATAAACAAAGTATTTAAACATGGAGAACCTAAAGGAACAACTAAATAAATTAATTAGCCTTATGGGATTCGCCAACTTCTCCATAGAAGTAGACTCTGGCAACAAAGTCATTTCTTTGACATTAGAAGACCCAACATTAACCCAAGAAAGGCTTCCGGGTCTTGTTATTAATTTAAATAGAGTCGTAAGGTTGCTGGCTAAGAAGTACGACGTTTATCCTGTGCTTATAGACGTTAACGGTTATCGTAAAGAAAGAGAAAGATTAATTTTGGAATTGGCGAGAGCTGCCGCCAGGCGTGCGGTTGCAACAAAAGAGCCTGTTAGTTTGCCGGCAATGAACGCTTACGAAAGAAGAATAATACACGCAGAGCTTTCGGTGAGGCCAGACGTTATAACAGAAAGCGTTGGGAACAGTGGAGATCGTTACGTAGTGGTAAAAATTTCTAACATAGAATAGGCATTAATTCTATATATTTATTTTAATATGGCAGGATTAATTACGTTGAGTATAATCCAGCCAGTTGCTAAAAGCAGTAATCCGTAAACCGCCGCCATAATTCGCCCAACAGCATCTTGTCTTTTGGATGGGTTTCCGGCCGAAACTATATACAACACGCCTGCATACATAAATATTCCAAGGGCCGCTCCACCTCCAATTCCAAACGCCCACGGCAAAATACCACCAATACTAACATCGCCAATAATTTTTACACCGTAAAGTGCCTTTACAATTTCGGGGCCGTCGTTTGCTGCCAAAGCAGTATTAATAAACATCCTGCATATTATACTTCTTCGCCTTGCTTCATCTCCAGTATTTCTTCTGGGTTTGTAGTAATGAGTTTATCCTCAAAATAAGACGGTACAATTTGAATAGCAGCCCTCTTTAAGCCGGCTATAAATAGTCCTTGGCCCACGTCAGACTCCATAAGATAGTTTTTCTCAACATCCGTTAAGTTAAAGGCCTTAGCCGTTATATCTATTGTTGCCGGAGCTTGCTTCATGAGTAATTGCAGAGATGAGTTGGTGATAATTGGTTTTCCGTAAGGCGAGTTTAAGAAGTCTTCTACGTCCTGGGTGATTGTAGAGATGCCCAAATAGTATTTTCTACCACGCTTGGCTAACCCAAAAAGGAAAGAAGCCGAGTCAGGATACTTCATCATCCACCAGGCTTCATCAATGATCATAACCCTCTTTTTAAGCTCGGCCCGAACCACATTCCAGATATTATTCAAGATAATGTACATAGCTATTGGACGAAGCTCGTCTTCAAGGTCTCTGATTGAAAAAACTATCAGGCGATTGGCGACATTAACATTTGTAGGCTTATTGGCAAAGCCCGCATAACTTCCCTTAGTGAAACGATATAAGCGTTCCGCCATTCCCTTGCCCCCTTCCATTCCAGCGAGAACCGCCTCCAAGTCTTCCAAAAGCGGTGGAGCGGTTTTAGAAAAATCTTTATCGGCCGTTATGTCACGAGACGCATAAGTTTCTGTGACAGCCCTGTCCAATATGGACTCTTCCTCAGAAGATATTTTACCAAGCATTAATTTAAGAAGTCCTACCATGTTAACAATGTGGGATTTTAAAACTTCGCCCGGCTTTTCATCGCTCGGTACAGCAGGAATGTCAAATGGATTAATGTGGTTTTCTGAATCCAGCGATATTTTAAAGACGCTGCCGCCAATCGCCTTGGCCATTGATATATATTCGTTTTCAGGGTCAACAACAATTATGTCGGTTCCAAGCATTATAGACCTGATGACCTCCAGCTTGGTTGCATAAGATTTGCCAGATCCGGCCTTGGCAAAAACAACCATGTTTGCATTTTCCAATGAGAACCTGTCAAAAATAACTAAAGTGTTGTTGTGGCGGTTCACACCATACATAATTCCATCTTCAGACGTCAGATCAAGTGAAACAAATGGGAAGAAAGAAGAAACTGGCCCAGAGTTTAATGGGCTGTAAATGTTCATACTGTCTATCCCTAGTGGAGCCACAGACAACCAAGCCTTGGTTTGTTCAAAATTAGCAGGCTTCATATTAATAAGTTTGGCATCAAGAAGATTGGTTATTTCAGCCTCAAGCCTATTTAGATCCTTTTCGGAATCAGCGTATATTGTCATATATACTCCCACATCAAAAAGTTTTTCTGTGGCTTGTTGCAGAGAATCTCTCAAGCTCTCTACGTCTTGGAACCCAGTTTCCAGCGCCGGATCTCTAACCAATCCCTTGTCCTGGTTTGACATCATTTGCGACTCCAACTGAGTTGCCTTCCTTCTAAGTTTTCGGAGAGCTATGGCCGTATCAATCGGATTTATAAATATTGAAACATCGCAAAGCTCAGGCAAGTTAATTACCGGAGAGAACCATCCACTGGATAAATATCTGGGATAGTCCAAGACAAAAAGATTTTTGGCAAACTTATCACCAAGCTTTAAGTAATTCGAATTAACCTCCAAAGAAACAGGCGCAATAATATCTTCAACGTTTCCAGAAGAACCGTCGCGGCCAGTGTTATTTAGCTCTCTCTTTTCAATAGTGGTTGGATTGTAGAAATTATAAAAAAGTTCCAGAAGTTCCGGATCTTCTAAGCTCACGGCCCGCAACCCAACCTGCCTTAAGCCGCTTATAACCTGTTCTGCTCTTTGATGAAGCTGTTCTCTATTACGAGGAAGAATTTCTTCTGTAGCAGCAACACTCGGCGAACCACCACCCAAGAACTTTGGCAAAAGCGAACTGCTTACAGACGGCAGACTAACCGAATCGTAAGGCACGACTACAAAGAAGCTCTTAGTCATCACAGCATTAGACTCAATAAAAGATCTTATAAATTCTCTATATTCGCCAATCTGGGTTTTAAGAAGCTCATTTTCTTCTTTAGCTTGTCGTTCGTCTAGGCGTTTTAGATAATCTTCAATATTAAGTTTTCTGGAATGGATATTGATTTGGATTGGGAAGTCTAAGGAGTTTAAAAAGTTTTGATAAGCGAACGTTATAACACTCTGTTCATCCTCTGATTTTAAATCAAAATTAAGCCCATCAACCATGATAACCTTTCTAAGTCCTCCATTTTTTAGCAAGACCACACCCTCTTTAATGTCTTTAACTTGGACAAAGTCTTGTGCACGTGCAAATTGTGATTCGGCCATGCCTCAATTATAGACCGTGAAGCTCACCAAACCAAGGGGGATTTGATTTGTTCTTGTGAGAATATTGAAATTACCTATAATCAATTCTGCGACCAATCTCTTTGTCTCCAGTAATTTTACGGATAACTTCGTATTTTTGTTTAACTTTTTCTCTGCTAATTCCAAAGTCTGTATTGCTGACACTTTTCTCTCTCTTTGGGATAGCGGCCTTATAAGTAGTCATCTTATCAAGAAGAGTTCTGATTCCTCCGAAAGATGTCTGTGCGGGAGCGGGCTTAAGACCAACGTTTCCAATTTTTTGTTCTTGTTTTTTTGGTTTTAGAGTATAAACTCTTGGGCTCCAAATATAGCCAAAAGTAGATTGAGCAAATACAGACATTGACCTTCCATTAATCTTAATAAAGGCCAAGGAAGCGCTTACAGCAATTAAAAAAACGGTTATTATAAGCCATAACCAAGTTTGAAGAATAAAAAATAGCAAAAAACTTATAATTGCTCCGATTGCCACATAAATAAATTGGCGTAAAGTAAGTGGGCCAACTATTGTGTCTTCTGTTTCTATGAATTGTGGCACTTGGAACTGCATATTTATCGATTGAATTATAGAATTATTCTAATGGCAAGTCCTTTAGATCAACGATATTGTTTGGATGTATTGATGTAGGTGGAGATTGAGGCACTTGTTGAACCTTTTCTGCAGCTGGGCTTGGTGCAGGATTAGTGATTGTAGGTATTGGATTGGCTGGAATCGTCGGTTGACCGCCAAACGGGCTAACCTCTGTCTTAAACTCCGAGTAATGAACAACTCTTACTTGTTGTGGGGATGTTTTTATTGAACCAGACAAATCTTTTTTAGTTTCTATGCTTCCCAGTTCAACCGTAGCAGCCCTGGGCTTGGGGGAA
>Ga0082335_1009210_pt1 | contig 10761 bp, 8 predicted proteins | sample Subgrocontami58m_FD_72375 | JGI IMG/M metagenome (GOLD analysis project Ga0082335, IMG submission 72375) | Subsurface groundwater microbial communities from S. Glens Falls, New York, USA - GMW37 contaminated, 5.8 m (SPADES assembly) (version 2) ... | reverse complement strand
CGGCGGCATGTTGCCGAGGAAATCACCTTGTTGTGCGATCAGCATCACCGAGAAAGGACCGCTGGTCTTCTTCCGGCTGAGGCTGTAGGGGAAGCAAACGCGAACCCGTTCAACTTGCGTGTGGGTGTATCAAAACCGTACGACCTTCATTTCTCCGGTAGTACCTGCGAGGCGGTACTTGGCTCGAACACCTTCACGTTTAGGTACCGGGGAGTTCCAACATTTACTGTTCCCGTAGGTGTTGACGGTGTGCCCCTGTTGGGGTTTCTACTTGATGACAATCATTTACTGTTGAACCTGCGACTCTTCGACGAAATGAATAGCCCGGTTCTTCAGATCATCAACAACCAGCTCGTCTTTTCGGTCTCACCATGGGATATCAGACTGGTTGGGAGAAACTTGGTAGTTCGGGACGCGCCGCGAAAGATTCTCGTTGACATTACATTTGATATACCAAACAGGATCGTCATAAATCGCGGCCGCTTCCTTTTCAACGGAGTCGAGATTCTGCTAACACCCGAATATTTCCTTGTCGTGAACAACGCGATCATGATGTCCCAATGCTGCATGGAAAACTGTCACAGGGGGATAATCATTGGTGCCCAAGACTTCGGTGGAGGCGTTGCATTCCGAATCGCAGGCGTTTCAAGGTATCTCGGCGACCGGAGTGCCGCAATTCGTTGGGCTGAGGAGTCGCTTGGTAATGGCTAACCCCCAATTAGAGCAGGACGCTTCGCAAGCCGCGCTTCGCTCCGCTCCGCTGCTCGCGCTACTCAATTGGACCGTTGGGCAGCAGCCGAGCCGGAAGACCGGGGGAGTGTGAAGCGCCGGCCCGATCGTTCCAGCCTCGAGTTATCTATGCCAATATCGTCCGAGACTTCGAGGCGGCATGAAACGGAATTGCTGCTTCGCCCAGAGGCGACAGAGGGCTGGGCAACTTCCTGTTCGGATTCAGGGGGACACTTCTTCTCGAGTGGGCGTGCCGGGTATGTCACCAGGACGCTTCAGGCTCGTATCTCGACCGCCTCACGCGCGGGATGACCTTGATAACCCGCGCCATTAGCGCCAAGCTGCTACTTGGAAAGGCGAAATAGAGGTGATAACTGGACGCGTTTCCCGCCCCTTCGTCTTTCGTTTGCTGCAGCGTTCAGGGCCAGGTGTCTTACACACAGAAGGTCAGAGGTTCAAGTCCTCTCGCCCGGACCACCATCATGCCGCTCGTTCACTGGAGAGTAACCCCTTGATAGCTGGTGGTCAATGGCTACGGGGTGCCTCTTTTGTTGAACCAAGATGGGCGTGGTATAAGGATGCGCCTACGTTCGAATAACGGTCAATCTTGCCTATCGTGACGGCAAGGACTGGTTGATGAAGGACCAGACAGACTAGACGGAGGCGTGAAATCCCCTGGCAATTTCAGGAGGCCAAGAAGTCGTTCAACACCTCCGTTACGCTACATCCCTATTTGCACTTGGGGTAAGTCAAAATGGCGCTTGCCCGGTCTACGGCCCTGCCGTATAATATCAACGTTAGTTTATCGAAACATCCATTTTCACCAAACTGCTATACACCTATCTGGCTGACGATGAGTATGTGGGGCTGCAAGCCTTTATGCTCAAATACCCCGAAGCAGGAAAAATGGTACCCGGCTCGGGTGGAGTCAGGAAATTTCGCTGGTCAATAGCAGGCAGAGGTAAACGCGGTGGCGTGCGAGTCATTTACTACGTCAAGAAACAGGATAATGAAATCTGGATGTTGACGATATACAGTAAAAGCGAAGTGGATAACATCCCGGCTCATATCCTACGGCAAATCGCGGAGGGAATCAAAAATGTCTGAGCGGAATATCGGAATGGAAATCCTTGAAGGTATCCATGAGATCAAAGCCTATAAAGTGGGCCAACTGACCTTGCGCACGCATAAGCTCAGTCAACCTGCCCCGCCCAAAAAAATACGCGCTAAATTGCAACTATCACAAGCGGCGTTTGCCGGTTTGATGGGCGTGAGTCTCCGAACCGTTCAGGATTGGGAACAAGGGCGGCGCAAACCGAGTGGCCCCGCGGAGGCCTTAATGCGAATTGCTGAACAACACCCTGAAGTGTTTGTGCAATTGGAGTAGCCCCCTTTTTAACTGGAGTGTGATAACCCCCCAAACCACTAGCCGCGGCTGAACCCTGGGATGGCAATCGTCACTTCCCCGCTAGCGTCCGAGCCACCGATGTGCTGCCGGTCATTATACTATCGACCGGCAGCACATCCGCCTGTTGGTGTCGGCATTCAGCCCTTGGCCATCAGGGCGTTATCACCAGCGTGACCGTTTTCGTCACTCCGGCCCCGGTGACGGAGACGTCGACGGAGGTATTCGTAGTGACCTGGCTGGTGAAGATATTGAAGCCACCGGTGGTCGACCCGGAGGGGATCGTGACACTGGTGTTACATCTGGTGACTAATGGATTGCTACATGTGACCGGGAGCGTCAATCCATGGTAGACAGCTAAGAAAGGTTACAATTCCATTGCAAAAGGATTCGGTCTCATCTCTGCCTCAGCTTGCAGTAGATTGACAGGAATCACTCAATCGGATATATACTATTAGTAGCAAAGATGATATATATGTGACAAAGGTGTCATACACTACCCTGAGAGTTAAGGCGATGCCACCGATTCATCAGCAAAAACGAGATGATGCCGTGGCAGCGGAGTCACACGCTGGCGATAGCTCGGCGCCGCCCGACGCCGCGGACCGTCTGCCGCCGTATGCTTCTTATTCTAGCTGGGTGCGGCTTCTGGATGCCCTGTCCAGCTCTTTTCCGCCGCTGGTGGATGAGACCTACCTAAGCAGCCTCAAGTTTCCGGAAAGCAGCATCAAGCCGCTCAGGTCGGCCCTGCGCTTCTTGGGCCTGGTGGCCAGGGGAGGCCGTGCTACTGAGAGATTAAAGCGACTGGTTCAAGCCTTGCACGAGGGTGGGGCAGTCAGGATAGGGGCCCTCAGGGAGATGGTCCTCCAGTCCTACCGTCCTCTCTTCTCGGATGATTTCAGGCTAAAATCAACGACTCTGGACCAATTGAGGCTCCATTTTGCTACTGCGGGCGCCCGGGGGCAGATTCAGCAGAAATGCAGCTCCTTCTTCTTGAATCTGGCCAGAGACGCTGGTCTAGAACTACCGCCGGAGCTTATCTCCCGTGCTCCCCTAGCTCTTGGGCGGTATGGAGCCACAACCGCGCGGGCTCGGGCGGCCGAGCTTCAATTGTGGCAGGAGGTGTCTGAGGGCCGGCAAATGCCCTTCACTTTTTCCGCAGAACCTGGCGTTCTTCGTGACCTATTCCCCCGCTTTGATATTGACTGGCCTGAAAAGAAGAAGCGGCGATGGTTCAGGGATTTTGCGAGGCTGGTCAAGATCTACGAGAAGGGTGGCGAGTCGCTTGCCAGCTAGCGCTTACAGATAGTGGGCATGAGCATCCAGAAGGCCCGGAAGAAGGTAATGAAGCCGTCTCTCACCACCGTTTGTGCATCGTCTAGTATAGGACGGCTTTACTCATTCACGAAAACACATAGGCCAGGCTCATCCAGAACCAGTCTATCCATGCACTCGTTGCAATAGGTACATCTCGTGATCTCCTTATCCCTGCCCTCTCTTGCCTTTATCGGCCAATCGGGATCGCGAAGAAGCGGACGGGACAAGCCGATTATGTCTGCCTGCTCGTCACGCAGGATGTTCTCTGCAAGCTTGGGATGTGGAATCCGTCCGGCAGTTATGATGGGAGTGGAATAACCTGCCTGGCGGATGGTCTTACGGATATCAGCAGCCAGGTAGACATTGACTGCCTCAGGAAACTGGGCCGGAGGCATGCACCGGTGGCCGCTGTACCCTCCGCTAGAGGGGTAAGGCCATGGCGATCCATATTTCGGGTGAGTGGCTGCGGAGTCCTCGTACTTGCCTCCAGCAGAGACGCTGATGTAGTCAAATCCCATTTCAGCCAGCTTGCGGGCGATTATGCGCGAGTGCTGCAGGGTATTTCCACCCACAATGAATTCATCACCATTGATTCTGACACCCACTGGATAACTGCCTCCAACAACCGCACGGACTCGTTCGTAGATGTCGGCAAGTATCTTTATTCGACCGTCGATACTTCCGCCGTATTCGTCCTTTCGCCTGTTGCGGAGAGAGAGAAACCCTGAAATGGTATACCCATGGGCAGCATGGATCTCGATGGCATCAAAGCCGACTTTAAGAGCCCTCACTGCACCCTCTTCAAACAAATCAATGGTCTTCTGGACTTCCTCGATGGACAGGTCGCTGATATCCTGTTGCCAGCCACGAGCCATCTTCCTGGCGTGGATGAACTGAGGACAGACCTTGGCGTTACTCTCGGAGTGAATGCGGTCAACCATCTCTTTCCAGCCGGGAATAAACCTGTCAGCAGTTAACCGAGCGTGGGGTGATTTCCTGGGACTTACATCCACGGCGCCGATGCCGACCATGCCTACGCCACCCTTGGCCCGCTTTAGATAAAACTCTATCGTCTTCTGCTCCACGAAGCCCTCAGGGTCAGCCAGGCCATCGTGGGTGGGCGACATCATCAACCGGTTCTCCAGTTTGAGATGGTTGATCAGTATGGGCGAGAACAGAGCTTCGTACTTCGAGGTTTCGGCACTCATCCGTTCCACCCTTCCAGCGCCCGCAGAAGTACCTCTGGCTTTACCGGCAACTGAGTGATCCGTGCCCCGGTAGCGTCATAGATGGCGTTGACGATGGCCGGAACCGTAGACAGTTGAGCCCCTTCCCCAACCTCTTTGGCTCCGAAAGGGCCCGCAGGCTCGTCCGTCTGGATAATGACGTACTCCATCTCGGGCATGGTGTCCAGTGTCGGCTGGTGGTAGTCCAGAAGCGACGGGTTGAGGAGTTGCCCCCTATCATCCCAGCGCATTTCCTCCAGGATGGCATTACCCAGACCCCCGGACACGGAGCCGTCCAGTTGTGCCTCAACCAGTAAGGGGTTCACGGGCTGACCACAATCATGAGCGCTTACCACCCGGAGCACCCGCACCTCTCCAGTCTCCCGGTCTACTTCTACCTCGGCCGCGTGGGCGGAGAAAGAGTAGGCAGGCGAGAGATTGCCCTCCCCTTTGATGACGTTAGGCGTCTTGAGATCGGCGGAGTAGGTCCCCTTGGCCACCAGGGGAATACGCTCGGCGTTGATAGCGGCTTTCATCACGTCACCGAAGGAGAGCCCCTTCTCCGGGCTGCCTTTGACATAGTATCGGCCGCCACCTGCTTCAAGGTCCTCCGGGCGGCATTCCAGCTTATCGGCTACCACGTCCATAAGCTGGGCTTTGGCGTTGGCGGCGGCGTTCTTCACCGCATTACCAACCCAGAAGGTGGTCCGGCTGGCCCCGGTGCAAAGCTCAATGGGTGCTACAGCCGTGTCTGCTGCTACCACATTGACCTGGTCCAGCCCCACTCCAAGTTCCTCGGCAGCAATCTGCCCCAGGATGGTGTTAGAACCCTGACCAATGTCTACCGCCCCTGTCAGAACGGCCACATTGCCGTCTTGATCCAGCTTAATCATGGCGGTGCTCACGAAACCGGGCACCATCTTTGGCCCGGATATGAAGGCCCCACAGCCTATCCCCCACCCTCTACCGGTCCTGCCTCGCTCCAGGCGGCTCTCCGGGTCAGTATGTTTGGCCACTCCCTTGATACATTCGGCCATGCCACAACTATTGATTTCCCATCCGTTTACCGTGCGATCCCCGGGCTGGACGGCGTTTCGCAGTCGCAGTTCGACCGGGTCCATGCTCAGCTCTTCCGCCAGCATATCGAGCTGGGACTCGAGAGCAAACCGCATCTGCGGCACCCCGTGGCCGCGTTGTGCGCCGGAGGGGGGCTTATTCGTGTAGGCCCGGTAGCCTTCGTAGCGGACGTTGGGCATCCGGAAGGGCACCACCAAATAAGCTCCACCATGGAAGAGGACTAGCATCCCAGTGCTCTGATAGGCCCCCCCGTCGGCAATGACACTTACGTCGACTCCGGTTAAGGCGCCATCCTTCTTGACCCCGGTCTTCATGTCGATGATCAGAGGTATCCGGCGGCGCGTGGCCGAAAAGACCTCCTCGCGGCTGAGGACCAGGCGCACCGGCCGCCCGGCCTTCTGCGACAGCATAACGGCCGCAAACTCGTTGGCCATGGCCTCGATCTTGGCGCCGAAACCGCCGCCAACCGGGGGGACTACCAGACGTAGCTTGTGATCGGGAATCTTGAGGGTTCGGGCTACGTTGCGCCGGACCAGGAAGGGGTTCTGTGTTGAGGTCCAGAGTGTCAGGCGGCCGCCTGCGTCCCACGAGGCAACCGCGGCGTGGCCCTCCAGGGGACAATGAGTTACAGATGCTGTTACGAAATGGTCTTCGCGAACAAGATACGACGAGGCCAGGGCTTTGTCGACATTGCCAAAGTTCATCTTGAACTCGCCGGCAACGTTGCCTGGGACGTTATCATGTACCGGGGGCGCCCCTTCTCTTAGAGCCTCCACCGGGTCGAAGACGGCAGGCAGCTCCTCATAATCGACGTGGATAAGTGAGAGCGCCTCCTCGGCCGCATCCTCGTCCACCGCAGCCACGGCCGCGACCTCGTCTCCGATGTAGCGGACCTTATCCCTGGCCAGCGGGTACTGGTCGGCCATGGTCGGCCAGTATCCGAAGGTGAGTCCCGGTGTGTCCGCGCTGGTGACGACGGCCTTGACACCTGCCAACCGGGTAGCCCGGCTGACATCAATGTTCAGGATTCGTGCATGGGGCAGGGGGCTGCGCAAGAGCCGGCCGTGGAGCATCCCCGGCAGCCGGAGGTCGGTGGTGAAGACCGTCTCTCCTTTGGCCTTACCTGGCGCATCCACTTTTGGCAAGCTCTTGCCTACGACTGAGTACTCCATTTATGCACTACCTTCTATCGTGTGTAATGAAAAAAACCGTCATCTGGGGCAGAAGATCAATGGGCCGAGGTTCTAGCGCAATTGCATCAGTATCTCGCCGCTGTAAACGATGACACCTTCTGTCACCTTGATATCGCCAACTACACCGTCTTTGGCGGCGCGGACTTCGTTGTGCATCTTCATTGCTTCCAGAATGCAGAGCACGGTACCAGCTTCGACGCGCTGCCCCTCCTTCACCTTGACCGAAAGAATACGTCCAGGCATCATCGCAGTAACACTATCGATGGGGGACATGTCGCTGATCTATACCTCCTAGGTCTGATGATGAAATATGCCGATTATTAGCTGCAACGGCATCCACATAGGGTTGCATCCTCAGAAATCCTAGCAGAGGGTCACCGGCAAGTCAACAGCGCAGTCAGCACGGCCGTCAACACTTCAAGCATCACAGTCTCCTCTCGCCCGCTCACTGGCACTGAGATTAGTAGATATGATATTGTCGAAGCGACGCCCAATGAAGCTAGACACATCTGCGCGGCCTATGCATCGCCGCCGCGCCCTCCCTCAGGGAGATGCCTCAAAGCCAAACACGCGCCCCCCCCCGCATCGGCCACCACGAGGCGTAGAGACCCCGGGGCAATGCGTGGTCGAAGAAGACGGTGTTGATGCATCTTACTACGGAGAGATATGGAAGGCGAAGACCTTGAACCGCTCCTCGCGTTCCTTGAGCAGCCTTTGGTAATCCTCCGGGGCTAATGACCACCGCAAAGGGCCGGCCCTGTTTTCCGATGACTACGGACAGGCTGGTCAAGATCTACGAGTAGGGTGGCGAGTCGCTTGCGAGTTAGCGGTTACAGAATCATTTCAAACGAAGCGTCTAACTTGGATACACTTGACGTCCGTCAAGCATAATGAATGCGGGGTTTTTCAGTATTCCTGTATGAGTCACCGGATTCTTCCCAAAGACCACCAGATCTGCGTATGCTCCCTCCTCGATACCGGGGTATCCCAAGTACTTTCGTGCGCTCCATGACCCTGCCCCCAGTGCTATCTCTGGAGAAATCCCTGCTTCAATGAAACTCTCTATCTCTTCGCGGACGATCCCGTGGGGAACCATACCGGCATCCGTTCCTGCGAGCAATAAAACACCGGCCTCCGCGGCTTTTCTCACCATGCCTGCTTGCTCCCTGACGGCTTTTTCCACTTTTCCGAACTCGTCCGCCGGCACTCCGAGTCCTTTCACAAGCTCCAGAACGTCGTCGCGGATAACCATGGTCGGAACGAGCGCAATCTTTCGTCTGGCCATCTCGGCAATGTGGCTAGCGCTTAGCATTGTAGCGTGTTCTATCGAATCAAACCCTGCTTCAATCGCCAGCTCAATCGCCTCAGACGTGACCGCGTGCATGGCGATTCTCCCGTGAACCTCATGGACCCGTCGAGTTGCCTCGGTGAGTGCCTCAAGGCCAAAGTTCGGGCGAAAGCGTCCGTCGTTGCCGAAAAAGTCGCCTATGACCTTGGCCCAAGCGCCACTTTTCCGGGCCTCTTCTTCGGCTGCTTGTGCCAACCCCTCTTCGCCTACTTCACGGGCCAAACCAGGAAAATAACCTTCAGGAGGGGCGAGAAACCGTCCGGCACTCTGAATGCGAGGTAAGCCTTCTGCCGGGCCGATTCCTTTGGACGCATAATCAGGACTGCCCGGCTCACGAATTACGAGCACTCCTGCCTGCAGATGGGCTCTGGCACTTGCTCGCACTCTTTCCTGGGGAAGGGCTTCATCATCTGCGGGGCTGTTCAAACTGAGGTGGGCATGAGCATCCACCAGGCCCGGAAGAATGAAGCCGCCCCTCACCACCGTTTGTGCCTCGTCTATTTCTTGAAATGTAATGCGACCATTAACAATATACACGTCTTGTTCTTTGACTTCCGGAAGAACATAGCCGTGTACGCGCAGATTCATTGGATCACTAACCTATTAAGCAATATTAACACGGCTAAAACTACAAGTCAACGAGACGCGCACACGAGACGCGCACAGTAATTGTGAAGCTCTGAACTGCAGCGCTGCAATATGACCCGTCAAGCGTACCCGTAGGGTAAACGTGTTTTGGCATCAGTTTTGGCATCAAAACGAGTAACGCACCCCCCAGGGGCGCTAGTGCCACAAGATGTAGTAAGCGTTCGAGGGTATCTAGCTTTGGGGATTGTGGTAGGCCGCCAGGGAATCGAACTCTGATCAACGGATTAAAAGTTAGACAGGATTCGTCCAGAACCCTCCGCAACCGTCCATTTCAAACGTAAAAGAGGGTTCCAATATCCACAAAAGTCCTTGTTCGGTTGGTATCAACCGCCTGGGTTGGTATCAAGGTTGGTATCAAAACCGGGGGAGTCGCGGCACATCCTTACCTTAATTCTATGTAACGCAGGTCGTAAATTTCCCCATGGGCATCGATAGAGGGCGGGACGGCGATCGTCAGGTTCAGGGGAATGATTCGGCCCACGTCGTTGCTGCCTAGATACAGCGTACTGGTGAACGTTCCGGAGCTATTGGCTCTGGCTGTCGCTAGCCCACTGGTAAGGATAGTGTAGTGCCCTTCCGTTGGGCTGCCGTCATAGTCATCCCAACCATCCAGCAGCGAAACACTTCGGTAGAGCATATAGTCGACACGGATTCCATCGCTTACCAGGGGGCTGCCGTTGTATTCAAGGGTGCCCGTTATGACTACGGCGTACCCGTAGTACCAAGACGGTGACTTAGAGATTGATGCGGTGAACGTCGATGAGTAGCCAGCCACGGGGGAGAACCAAGTGTTGACGCTTGAAGCGTACACGGGGATCACCGCTAGCGTAGGTGTAGGTGTGGCAGTCGGAGTTGGAGACGGCCCGGCGGTTGGGACCGGGGTCGGGGTGAGGAGTTTGGCAAGCTGGGCAACTTGTGTCTCCAGGGCCAGTACCCTTTCGTCAAGAGAAGAAGGGGGAGGGGCATCGGCCGATCCTCGTATGGCATGCGGGAGGTAGGTAATGAACCGCTGTTCATCCAGGGCAGCATAAACGAGGGTCAGGCCGATGGTTACGAGTGTGGCGATGGCTGCTACGATAGCCTTAGGCATGGCGCACCTCCTGGGGTTTGTGCATCTGGCCCGCAACCTTGCGAGGTCTTGCTTGGCTCCAATTGTAACATATGTGTCAAAGTCTCTTGCGGGGTCTGGCCAACGTGAGCTCCTTCCCGGGGGCGGGTAGTTGGCCCGCCCCCCCCGGTCTTGATAGATTGCTCTAAGCCGCCTTGCCGTTGCACCAGGTCCCATCGTCCAGCTTGTGGCTATGCCAGGTCCCCTTGTCGTTGTGGTGGGCTCTCATGGGCACGTTGTGGACGGGGCATACTTCCCCACTGGCGGGATCGGCGCCGTTGCCCTTAGGTGCGCCGTCTGATTTCACCTTTGGGGTGAAGGCAGGCTTCGAGGGGCGGGGCTTGAAGCCGTCCTTGCTCATGGCCTCCAGGAGCTTCAGGGCGTGGCAGTATGCCCTCTCTCCCGACAACTGGAAGTGGATTTCATAGCCTTCCTTGCTCATGGCGAACACGTCAAAGGAGACGGCGGGTTTGCTGGTGGTTTCGGTTGCCTTGTCCATCGTTCTCTCCCTTCAATCGAGATGCCGTTGTTAGCTCTGCAAAACGGCCAAATCCCAGGGTCAAGGGCCCAGGGTGGCATGGATTCCCTTTCTAATATCCTGCGGGCTTCCTGGGGCCCCCGGGTCTTGTTGTTGTCTGGTCGTAACCATTCCGAGTCCACCAGTCTTCCGGGTCTTCCGTCAAATGCCTGTAGTCTCCGTCTTCGTCGTC
>Ga0082335_1009204_pt1 | contig 10775 bp, 2 predicted proteins | sample Subgrocontami58m_FD_72375 | JGI IMG/M metagenome (GOLD analysis project Ga0082335, IMG submission 72375) | Subsurface groundwater microbial communities from S. Glens Falls, New York, USA - GMW37 contaminated, 5.8 m (SPADES assembly) (version 2) ... | reverse complement strand
CAGACCCAGCATCTCTTCGAGAAACTATAATTAGAATCATTAACGCATAAAATTTTAGCGACCACAAAAAAACACCTCGACAAACAGCGAGGTGTTTTTTTGTGGTAAACCAATTATTTTATTCACTACTATTATTTTGCTATAGCAAAATAATAGTAGTGGGGGGTGATGGTGATAAAATTTAGTCTTTGAGATGTTTTACTTTTAGAACGTGTACGCGAGTGTTCAGTTTTTTGCGTGTTGTTTTTTTCTCTACACCCATTTCTATTTTTTTCATAACAGCATCAAGTTCATGGCGATTATACAGACGATAGTTATTCATTGGGTGACGAGAAGCGTTTAGCTTTCCGCTGTTGTCCCAATTACGAAGAGTCAGGGGAGTGACGCCCAAGTACTTTGAAGCTTCTTTTATTGTGAGGAATCGTTTTTCCATAGGAATGATATAATGTACTTCATAGTATATTCGAAAACAAGTAAGTTATGAAATGGCACCCATTAGTTAAAATTTTGTTCTGCGCTTTTATGATAGCGGTAATAGTACGAGTTTTCTTTGTTGATTCGTTTTCTGTGAGTGGGGACTCAATGGCTCCAACTATAAATAATGGAGAATACGTAATTATTAACCGCTTAGCATACCTTTTTGGGCAACCAAAAAAGGGGGATATTATAGTCACGCAACCACGCGGATCTTATAAGAAAATTATTAAAAGAATTGCCGGTATTCCGGGAGATAGATTGGAGATATCTGGAACAACTCTCGTTATTAAAAAAGATAGAAATGATGTCGGGCAGATTGTGGAGTCGCTCGATTTTAGTGACTTAAAAGGTTACGTGAAACAAAATTCTGAGCAAAATAATCCAACAGTCTTTACGGTTGATCCATACGAATATTTTGTTCTGGGAGATAACAGGGCAGTTAGCATAGATTCAAGAAGATTAGGTGCTACAGATGCCTGGGATATCAAAGGAAAGGTATTTGCGAAGTTTACCTATAAACCCTTTAAATATATCAATCTTTAATAATATATCTATCAAGGTTTAGTAATGTTTATTAAAATACTCGCTTCAACAAAAAAACGATCAGACTTAACCTTTTAATTTTCGAATTTGGCACTCATTTTGTCTTCCTTAAAAATCTCCAAAAATTTTGTTTGGAGATTTTTTGTTGTCGCCATCTTTTGATGGTTTATTTCATCTTTTTGTTATTTTTTGATTTTTCTTTAGAAAAATATTTTTGAAAATATTTTTTAATTTTTGTTGTAAATTTTGTCACTTATCCCCAAGATTTTTCTCTTGTATATTTTGGTTAGATGCTAAAATAACTATAAATCACGCGCCGATACATCGTATCGGATACCACATGAACTTTAACTTAGGAGCCAAAAATTTTTTCAAAAATGACCACTCAAACAATGAGTGGATTCCTCTAAGCCTAGCGGCAAAGTTGACCCCCTACAGTTCGGAGTACCTAAGTCTCCTTGCTCGCAAAAAGAAGCTTTCAGCTAAAAAGATCGACAATACCTGGTACACGACAAAAGCCATTGTTGACGAGTACATGCACCGACAGATGGTTCGAGCCCAGATTCAAAATGGCTCACTCGATAGCGGAAAGATTAAGCCAATTTTTGAAAGGGCTTCGGAGGTCACATCAGCTTCGGTTGCTACGCCAAAAATCTCAAGCCCTGTTTTTGCAGAGGAAGTTTTCGTAAAGGAAAAGGTGCGTCCAAGTTTTGCAGAATTTCCACATCCTAATTTTGCATCAGTTGTAAAACCAGAAACATCGACTGAAAAAAATGTTCATATAGTAGAGAGAGGAGAAGAGAAATCTTTCTTTATGAATGAGTTTAAAAAGATTGGAGAATCTCTTAGTACACTAAATTCAAAAATTGAAAAAACTCAAGAAGAGAAAATAGCTGAAGAGAATAATAAAAAAATAAAATCAACTGAAAAAAGCGCACCACTAATTCCACCACTCGCACCAAAGGTTACAATCGTTCCGGAAATAAAAGAGAAAGTTGCTGAAGCTCCAAAACCATTTGATATTTCAGCTGCAGTTAAAAGAGAAATCAGTTCACAACTTGAAGGTTCGATAGTTTCTCCAATATCTGTTGTTTCTCGACCAATGACAGCTGCTTCGAAAATAAAATTCGGAGCACTCACATTAACAGCGCTCGCTCTATTTATAATCTTGCCTATCCCTGTTGTTTTTGGAATGTTCGATACTTCTTTGCATGCGGTAAAAGATTGGATGAAAGATTCGCAAACAGTTCTTGGTTTTCGTCCGGGGACACATGCGAACGAGTTGCTTCTACTTAATGATAAGGGTGAGATTTCGATTCTCGGTTCTATTGAAACTGAAGGTCAATTAAAATCATTTGCAAAACAAGGTATTCCTCCACTTGTTGTTACTTCTTCTACAACAGTGGCCAATTTGAGTGTGCAGTATTTGAACGGCTTATCCTCAGATGATCTCACCGCCATAATCACAGACACTGTTATAAAGAAGATTAGTTCTTCTGGAATATTAGTATCGGCGTCTGGCTCACAAACAACCAATATCACTCTCGGAACGACAGAAGAAGCTTTGGACAAGAGGCTCACTGAACTAGCCAATCTACTAAAGAGCGAAATCTACCGAGTGTCTTCAAATGCCACCACAAATTACAACAACAATTTCTCCGCCATTGCTCTTACACAAAGAATCGACAATTTGTCGAATATCCGAATCAACAATGCAATCATAACTAACTCAACTTTCTCTGGAACAACTGGTACTTTTGAAACACTCACAGTAAACGGCACTGGTTCATTCGTGGCACTTTCAGCAAATAGTTTTAATACACAGAGTTTGACCGCTACGGGAATTTCAAATCTTGCAACAACAACTATTGCAAGCCTCACCGTCACTAACCTCTCTTCATTCCAGGATGTGACATTTGCAAATGCAACAGGCACATCTGCAACAACGACGAACTTCTTCGCTTCCATCCTTCACGCAGCAACAGGAGTTATCGATACGTTCTCCTCTTCGGTCGCTGCGTTCACTGACTACACCGCAACAAACGGCACGACAACAAACGCCACTTCAACAAATCTTTTCGCACAAAATATTACCGCAGGTAATATCACTGCGACTGGCACTGCTTCGTTCGCAACAACATCGGCAACAAGCTTAGTTGTCACAGGTTCGTCTTCATTTGCGACGACATCAGCAACAAATCTATTAGTCACAGGTTCATCAACACTTCAGGATTTCACTTTCAATAATGCAACAGGTACATCTGCAACAACAACGAACTTTTTCGCAACTACCGCTTCATCAACAAATCTTTTTGCTTCACTCTTGAATGTTGGAAACAACGCTTTGGTTGTTAGCTCAAATGGTAATGTCGGCGTTGGTACAAGCTCCCCAACAGACGTCTTTTCAGTGGAAGGACCTATCTATCTTTCAGAGAACGGCGCACCAATGACTGTTTTTGATAATCGCCTCTACAACAATGCAGGAGTTTTGTACTTTGGTGGTGTTGCTGTAGGTACTGGGCTTGGAAGTATTGATTGGTCATATTTCAATGGTTCTGGAACGAGACTTTCAACAACAACCAACCAGGTTTTGATTGGTGCAGTGTCCACTACTACTTCAGCAAAACTCGAAGTTATTGGAGATACATATATTTCAGGGCTAACAAATCTTTTCGGGGGAATTATTTCAAACGCTGCGACTTCTACAATTTCAAATCTTTCTATCCTCAACAGCACGACGACAAATGCAACATCCACCAATTTATTCACTACACTTTTCCACGCAACATCAGGGGTCATAGATAACCTCTCTTCTTCGTTTGCTTCCATCACTGAGTACACTGCGATAAATAGCACGACAACAAATGCAACGACAACAAATCTTTTTGCACAAAATATTACTGCGACAAATATCACCGCGACAGGTACCGCTTCGTTTGGTACAACAACACTTACAAATCTCGCTGTTACAAACACAAGTACCTCAACATTCAATGGTGGACTTACAATTGGTGGTTCTCAATTTGTAGTACAAAGCTCAACAGGTAATGTTGGAATTGGAACAACGAGTCCTTTTGGAAGACTTGATATTACTAATCCTGTTTTAAGCTCGCCAAGTTTAGTAATTGGTGACCCTCTTACATCAGGTGTTAATAGGTTTTCTATTGGAACAAGGTTAGGTAGCGGTAGTGCTTCTGGTTTAGCTTTTTCTCCAGCTGGTGGTGTAACAGAATTATTCACAAGTGCTGTTGATGCGCAACTCTATGCATATAATGCTGCGGGGACCAGAACAATACAATTAAGAACAACAGGAGATTCGTATTTGAATGGTGGCAACGTCGGCATCGGCACCACATCACCATTCGCAAAACTTTCTGTAGCAGGTGATGCATACATCGGAGGCAATCTCACAGCAACAGGCACAGTTTCTTTCTTGGGCGGGCTTACATCGCTATCTAATCTTTGGGTTACGGGATCATCAACACTTCAGGATTTCACTTTCAATAATGCAACAGGGACATCGGCAACAACAACAAATCTTTTTTCGACAACAGCATCATCAACAAATCTTTTCTCCTCACTCTTAAATGTGGGTTCAAACGCGCTTGTCGTTACATCAAACGGAAAAGTTGGAATAGGGACTTCATCACCTCTTGGTAAGCTTGATATCGCAGGGGCAAATTCATTAGGAAATGCGATTGTAATTGGTCGCGGTGCGGGAGCAAACAGCGGAGTTGGCGCTGCTCTATATGCAATAGACCAAGCCACAGTTCAATTTACCGCAACTAATGGTGGTACTGTTGGCGTTAACTCAGATACTTTTGTTGCAGGCTCATCTTTTGTTGGAAATTTAATTAGGCCAACAGTAACTGGAGGGACAATAAGTATCTTAGATCGTTACTTGGGTACACCAACGATAACATTCACTGGCACCACTCAAAACGTCGGCATCGGCACCACCTCACCATTTGCAAAACTATCAGTCGCGGGTGACGCATACATCGGAGGTAATCTCACAGCAACAGGCACACTCACAGCTCCATACTTCACTGCAACATCTCTTACTCAGGCTTCAACATTCCCATACGCATCAACAACAGCACTCACATCGTCTGGTTCTGCATACTTTGCAACAGCGGGTGGTAATGTGGGAATTGGCACAGCAAACCCTGCGGTCAAACTAGACATAGGTGGAGGATCAAACTACACCAACACAACAGGAGTAAATCAATTCTTCTCACCAACAGGAAAGATAATTCAAGTTCGTGACACAAACCAATCATCTCTAAACTTAATATCAGATGTTGATACAAACGGAGCAACGCTAGGAGCCATCGCATTCTCTCGCTCAGGAGGACAAGCAGATTCCCACGTAAACGTCGCTGGAATAAATTCCACACAAGTTGGTACAGGTGCATTATCCGGAGGAACACTACAATTCTGGACAAAATCAAACGGTGGTTCTGTCACTGAGCCTCGTATGATTATTGATAACGCTGGTAATGTTGGGGTTGGGACAACAACGCCTGGTTCTCGCCTCTCAATTTCTGGTGGTGTATCAATTGGAGCAAATTATGGAGTACCCGCTCCAACAAACGGTTTGATAGTGGAAGGAAATGTTGGAATTGGTACAAATAATCCAGGCGCATTGCTTGATGTGGCAGGAGATGCTCGCATTAGTAGTGTTTACGGTAAATTAGAAATTGCTCCGAGCGGGTACGGACACCTCGGTTTTAGGAATTCATACTATTGGATGGGAGTGAAAACAGGGACTCCTTTTGGTATTACTGATCCGCTTATTATTAATGCGGGTGCAAATCGTGGAGTAGTGATTGCGAATAGTGCTACGATAGGAGCAAACGGGACAGTAACTGGCGGTACAGTTACTGCTTATTTTAGCCCGAATGGTAACGTCGGCATCGGCACAACCTCACCATTCGCCAAACTATCAGTCGCGGGTGATGCATACATCGGAGGTAATCTCACAGCAACGGGTACAGTATCATTCCAAAACTTCACATTCGTAAACGCAACGGGTACATCAGCAACAACAACGAACTTCTACTCCACCACCGCATCATCAACAAACCTATTTTCTTCAGTATTAAATGTTGGTTCAAATGCTCTCGTTGTCGCATCAAATGGAAATGTGGGAATTGGGACGACGAGTCCGTCTGCAAAATTGCAAATAGGGAGCATCGCGACAACTCCTGTTGCTTCTACAGAAACAGGAATATCTCTTGGTAATACATACAGCTTAACCGCTGGAAGTAATTTAAAGTTGAAGTTATATGAAGCAGGGAGTGTTAATTATGGATTAGGTATAAGTAGTGGTTCTCTTGATATTGTGGCTGGACAATCAACTGGAGTTATAAATTTTTATACCAACGGCACAGGGGGCACTTCCAAAATGATTATAAACGCCTCCGGCAATGTCGGAATCGGTGCAAGTAATCCTTCCGAAAAATTATCTATCGGACCAGTTTCAGCAGATGCTGGTTCTAGAAAAGCCATATTGTTTGAAATCGGTGGTTGGGCTGACCCATCTACTCCAAGCACACAAGGGTCGGGTGAAAAAATTATTCTTTTAAAGAACGGCTCGGTTGAAAAAACTGTAATCGGTTTAGACGCGAATAATTCCATGTGGTTTCAAACTCACGGGTCTTCGGCCGGATACCGCTTCTTCACTGGTGCTTCTGGTGCATCAGCTGTTTCAAACGAGAGATTAACTATTTTGAATAATGGCAACGTCGGTATCGGCACCACAACTCCTTGGGCAAAGCTTGCAGTTAATCCAGTTGCGGGAGACACAAATCAATTTGTTGTTGGTTCATCGTCGGCAACAAGTTTTGTAATTAATCCAGCTGGAAAAGTTGGAATTGGTACATCGTCACCATTTACAAATCTTTCTGTTGTTGGTAGTGGATATTTTTCTGGAGCTTTAGGAATTGGGACGACAAACTCTATCGCCGGCACTCTTGAAACATCGGGAAATATAGGAGCAGGAAGTCAACTTTTAATTCGTGGTTTAACAAATTGTAGTTCAGGCTCTCAGGCTCTTAAGACTGATGGTGCAGGTCAAGTATCTTGCGGAAGCATCACTGCACTCGGAGGAACATCTGCCGGTGGTTGGACATGGATTTCTCCAGACCAGGTAAATCTTGCGACAACATCCGACTATGTTGTTATCGGAACAAGTACATCAACTCCATACGCAAAGCTTTTCGTAACTTCTGGCGCACCAGCAACAACAACTTTGGCAATAAGTGCAGTATCAGGTCAGACAGCAGATGTTTTCCAAATTTACAACAACACACTTGCGTTAGATTCAGTCTTCACAGCAAGTGGACTTTTAGGACTTGGTACAACATCTCCATCTTCTAATTTTAAATTGTCAGTAGCTGGAAGTGGATATTTTACCGGCGATGGTTATTTTGGTGGAAATATTACAGCTCAAAATATAAACGGAGCGGGGACTGTGACATTTTCTTCTCTTGGAAAAAATATGGTTATTACGACTGATGAAAATGGCACTCTTGTTTCATCATCGTCTCCACAAGTTTCTGCAATCTTTGCCACATCAACAACAGCAACTTCAACTTTTGCTGGTGCAATAAAAGTAAATACTGGAAATGGTTTTCCATTAATTCTTTCTGGTCTTGAAAATAGCCCAACGACATACGCGGGAATTTGGCTTGGTCAAAATACAGCATCAGCTGGTAACTACGCATTCTTGGGTAGTGCTGGTCAAACATTTTTTAATGTTGCGAATACTGGTACTGCAGATTTGGAATTTAGGGTTGGGAATTTAACAAAATTTACAGTTGGCAACAACGGTGCCGGTATATTGCTCACCCCAAATACCGCACCAACTAAACCGTTTCAAGTTAACCTAATGAGTGGTGGGACAGAAGCCTTCAACGTCGAGACAACAGGTCTTGTCGGTATCGGTACATCATCGCCATTCGCTAAGTTATCAGTTCAAGCAACTGCAGGTGGTGCAACTTCATTATTCACAATTGCGTCATCAACATCTGGTGCAGGCACAACAACTGCATTCCATGTTGGAAGCAATGGTAATGTTGGCATTGGAACAAACGTTCCTTCCCGTTCACTTGATATAGTTGCAACCGATACTTTTAGTACTGGTTCTTTGACGGGTGGACCAATGATTAGTCTTTACGATAATGGCGGTTTCTCTGGCTCTCGTCGTTTTACTTTGCAAAATACTCGCGATGCTACAAACAATGCACTTTTGTTTAATTTAGAAAATGATGCTGGCACATCTTTGGTTAGAAATGTTTTGACACTGCAATCAAACGGCAACGTTGGCATCGGCACCACGACACCGTACGCAAAACTTTCTGTTGCAGGTCCTGTCGTTGCAGGATACTTCACAGCAACATCAACCACAGCAACATCAACATTTGGATATAGCGTTAGTTTAGATAGTGGATGTTATGCCATCGCTGGTGTTTGTGTGGCTAGTTCAAATAGTACCTTCGGAGGTGGTTCTGCTGGTGCAATGACTTATTGGATAAACAGTAACACATTGGGTGCAACAACTTCTCCAACAGTTGGCTATTTAGTTGCAACATCAACCACAGCAACATCAACTTTTGCCGGAGGAATCACTGGACCAAATAACTTCACAGTTCAATCATCGAGCGGAAATGTGGGGATTGGGGTATCAGCTCCATTTACTCCACAAAGCTATGAGAAGCTAACCATTTCCGGTTCTGACGCTAGAATCCGTTTGGATAATAACGGTGGGAGCGGGACGGGTTTACATCTCTATAATTATGGCGTAGCCGCAGGATTCATTGATGCACGCTCTGCTACGCTCACACTTAGTGGGACATCAAATGTTTCAGTCCAAGCTGGCGGTGCAGAGGCGATGAGAATTATAACAAACGGCAACGTCGGCATCGGCACCACCTCACCTACATACAAACTTTCTGTTGAGGGAACATCAACACTTGGTAATCAGGCAATCGCCGGATACTTCACAGCAACATCAACCACAGCAACTTCAACTTTTGCTGGTGCTGTTGGTATCGGCTCATCAACACCTGGTTATAAATTATCAGTCGCTGGCTCCGCGTATTTTGACGGTGGAAATATTACAGTCTCAACCATAACTGCCACATCATCAGTTTCAGCACTTTCATACGATGTGCTTTCTGCTGGAATTGGCACCGGTTATCAATTGAGTGGAACAAGCGTGTTGAATTATGTTGGTGGCGTCACTCGCTTAAATGATCTTGGTGGTGGTATATCACTTCGCACAAATAGCACAGATCGCTTATATGTAGACACAGCAGGTCTCGTCGGCATCGGCGATATTAGCCCAACATACAAATTAGACGTCACAGGTAATGCTCGATTTACTTCTTTTGTAGATGCATCACATTTTGTTGCAACCTCAACCACCGCCACTTCAACCTTCGCCGGCGGTCTCACTGTCGGCTCCACAAATCTATCTGTTTCTCCAACTGGCAACATTGGTGTTGGTATCGCAAACCCTGCGGTCAAACTAGACATAGGTGGAGGATCAAACTACACCAACACAACAGGAGTAAATCAATTCTTTTCACCAACAGGAAAGATAATCCAAGTTCGTGACACAAACCAATCATCCTTAAACTTAATATCAGATGTTGATACAAACGGAGCAACACTAGGAGCCATCGCATTCTCTCGCTCAGGAGGACAAGCAGATTCTCATGTAAACGTCGCTGGAATAAATTCCACACAAGTTGGTACAGGTGCATTATCCGGAGGAACACTACAATTCTGGACAAAATCAAACGGTGGTTCTGTTACTGAGCCTCGCATGGTTATTGATAACGCTGGTAATGTTGGGGTGGGGACACTTGCTCCAGATTCTTTCAAACTTCAAATTGCTGGAAACGTCGGACCAAACGCAGATAATTCTTATGACTTAGGTTCTTCCCTTTTGCGTTTTAGAAATCTTTATGTAGCAAATATTTTTTCTTCAAGTTCACCAACATTTTCATCTTTGGGTAAGCATATGGTCATCACGACCGATGCGAACGGCACGCTTGTCGCATCATCATCTCCACAAGTTGCAGCAATCTTTGCAACATCAACCACAGCAACTTCAACTTTTGCTGGAGGTTTAACGGTTGATACAAACACCTTGATTGTTGATTATTCAACAAGTAATGTTGGTATCGGTATGTCGCCGACTTATGGAGGGAAGCTTGAGATAAACGGTTCAATATTTATGGCGGGGGCGAGCTCAGGTTTGCAACAAGTTGGCGGAAGCACAGGCATTCTTTCTTGGCGTGGTGGTATAAGCAGTTTGGGAAATAACACAAGTCTTCCTAGTTTGAAACTTGTACGTGAGGCTGGAGCAATCGCTACTGATTTAATCCAAACATATATAGACAACGGCACGACACCAGCACTGTTTGTTAAGGGTACTGGCTATGTTGGTATTGGCACCTCGACACCGGAAGCTCCTTTGCAAATCGGTAGTGGGCTTGCTTCAAATATTTTATTCAACCAGAACACATCATCACTGACTGATTTTAGGTGGGCAAATGATGCACGCATTAGACTAACCACGAACGCAGGAACTACTTTCGGTTCTAGTTATGACCCCGCTGTTACAAACGGTGGAATCAGGCTCGGGGCAGGGAGTAGTTTTAGTTATATAATCGGAGGTGCTAATTTGTCTTTGAACCCTGTTGGTGGCAACGTCGGCGTTGGCACAACAACACCATGGG
>Ga0082335_1009202_pt1 | contig 10779 bp, 6 predicted proteins | sample Subgrocontami58m_FD_72375 | JGI IMG/M metagenome (GOLD analysis project Ga0082335, IMG submission 72375) | Subsurface groundwater microbial communities from S. Glens Falls, New York, USA - GMW37 contaminated, 5.8 m (SPADES assembly) (version 2) ... | reverse complement strand
CATCGCCGGAATCGGCGAAAACCCGACCACGCGGTCCGGGCCGTGGCGCTTGATCGTGTAGACATTGGCCGAGGCGATGATCTCGTTCACTTCGTCCCAACTCGAGCGCACGAAGCCGCCGAGTCCGCGGCGCGACTTGTAGTCCTTCGACGCCTGCGGCGATTCGACGATCGAGGCCCAGGCCTCGATCGGCCCGAGCAATTTGCGCGCCGCGCGCCAGGCGCGCAGCAGCCTGCCGCGTACCATCGGGTACTTCACCCGGTTGGCGCTGTACATGTACCAGGAATAGGAGGCCCCGCGCGAGCAGCCGCGCGGCTCGTGGTTGGGCATGTCGGGGCGCGTGCGCGGATAGTCGGTCTGCTGCGTCTCCCAGGTGACAATGCCGCCCTTGACGTAGATCTTCCAACTGCACGAACCGGTGCAGTTGACGCCGTGGGTCGAGCGCACGATCTTGTCGTGCTGCCAGCGCTGGCGATAGCCCTCTTCCCAAGTGCGATCTTCGCGCGTGACGCGGCCATGACCGTCGGAATAGGCTTCCCGTTCCTGGGTGAAGTAGCTAAGCCGGTCGAGAAAGTGACTCATGGTCGTCCTCTTTGGTTATGCAACTGACATCGATTTTTCGAATTTCCACCTTGCTCGATCCGTCGCAAGACGGCGGGCGATATGCGCCGTGCGACGCGGCAACAGTCACGCAGGTAAGGTGAATTGTATTGGCGGGGCGTCACCGCTTCTTGATCTAACGCAAAGCGGCAGTCGATACGTTCAGGCGATTAGGGAGTAGCCGTTGTAGGCGATCAACACCAGGCCGACGACCAGGTTCAATGGCAGCGTGGTATCGGTTGGTTTGGGCACGAGCAGCGCGTCTATCCGGAGCGCCTCGGTGAAGCGGTTGCGGAAGAAAACAGCGGACACGAGCACCGCCCCGTATACGATGCCGCCTGTGGTCACGATCAGGTCGAGCATGGCTATGCGGCTTCAACCATAAAGGTCAGGGGGCGCTGTGAAGAACCATTTCCGCAGCAAGAAGAGGGAAGGCCACCGCCTTCCCTCCTGCCGATCCCATCACTACGCCGCCTGGTGCAAATCGATGCGCTTCATGTTCTCCTTCTCGCTATCGGAGAGCTTGTCCCACCAGGTGCCGCCGGAGTTGCCGTAGTCGAAACGCTCGGCGCCTTTGCGGGTGTAGTACCACCAGTTTACGAACCAGGAATAGGCATAGAAGACCGAGATTCCTATGAAGAACGGGATGGCGCTGCCGGTATTGGTTATGGCCATGCCGATCAGCGAGGTCCAAATGAACGGGCCGAAGGCCGCCCACGCCCCAGTCCAGCCGAGCATCTGAGCGCCCTTGGCTGGCGAATAGGCAAACACGATCGGGTACTGACGGAAGGTCGCCGCATTGTTCGTGCCTGACATCAGGAAAATGAAGAGCATGATCCAGACAAAGCCCTGGAACTGCTCGAGACCGGTGGGATTCAGATACCCTCCGAAGACAAGGGCCAGACAGCCGGCGATCTGGCCGAGTGTCGTCCAGTGCATGCCTTTGCTTCCGCCGATCTTGTCAAACCAGGCGCCGGTAAGAACGCGCACGAGTCCGCCGATGAGTGGGCCGAGGTAGGCATAGGTCAACGGATCCGGCGCGCCGTCGAAGCCGCCGTATATGGTCTTGATCATCATCGGGAACGCGGCGGAATAGCCGGAGAACGAACCGAACGAACAGATATAGGTGATGGTGCAATTCCACGTATGCGTGCGCGCCCGGTTCTTGGTGCTCAGGATTTCGAACTGGCCCTTGAAACCCCTTGCGGGAATGGTGACGCTTCTTAGGTAGATCACGCAGAGGATGAAGGCGAGGACGAGAAACGGAACCCACACGAACAGGGCGTTCTGCAACCAGATCTCCTTCTTGACCACCGTCTTGACCACCACATCCGTCACCGCTCCCGTGGCGTTCTTCTTGAGATCCACCTGCATGTTCTTGGTAGTGGCGGTCTCCTGAATCGCCACACCCGTCACCACGTCGCCATCTTTCGTCACTGCCGTGACGGCGGCGAGATCGGGCCTCTTGGCTACTACGTCCGTTACCACCCCACTGGCGTTCTTGGTGACCGCGATATCCTTGAGAACATCAACTTTGGTAAAGGCTTGCGGCCCGCCGACGATAGTTCCGAGAGCTGCGAAGCCAATGATCCACGGCGCCACGAACTGGACGATGCTCACGCCGAAGTTGCCCAAGCCCGCCTGGATGCCCATCGCGACACCCTGCAGCCGTTTTGGGAAGAATATGCTTGTAGAAGGCATGAAAGAAGAAAAGTCTCCCCCGCCCATGCCGGTAAGGAATCCAATGACCATGAACGTGGTCCAGGACGTGCTCGTGTCCTGAATGGCGAAACCCAGCCAGATCATGGGTATGACCTTGATGATGGTCGATACGCTTACCACCGGCCGCGTCCCGAGCACCGGGATGAAATTCGAATGGATCAGCCGCAATATGCCGGATGCTAGACCCGGTATCGCCGCGAGCCAGAACAGCTCCATGGTGGTGAATTTAAACCCTATGGCGGGCATCCTCACCACCACCGCGCTCATGACAAACCATGTGGCGAACGAAAATATCAGCGAGAACGTCGTTAAGCCGCATGTTCGCCACGCAATCGCGCTGCCGGTTTCTTTCCAAAACTTCGGATCTTCCGGTTCCCATCTTGGTAATCTTGACATGATCAGTTTTCCTCTTGTCTATAGTCGTCTTGAATCGAACTCAAAAGAACACATCTCGCTTAGCGTTTGAATCGACGGCCATGCGCGGAACGTTTTCATACGTGCATGGCGGCATCCCCACGCGCATAGAACCACCAGGTGATCGCGATACAGCTCAGGTAGAAAAGAATGAACATGTATAACGCCGGCTCGGCCGTGCCGGTCATCGAGATGGAGGCGCCGTAACTCATGGGGATGAAAAAACCGCCGAATGCGCCAATGGCCGACGAGAAGCCGAGCGCGGTGGCAGCCTCGCTGTTGGCGTCGTGCGCCGCCTGCTCCTCGGACTGCCTGCCACTGCCGGCAGCCGCGCGCTGGTGCTCGATCAGAAAGATCACCGGAATCATACGAAAGGTGGAGCCGTTGCCGATACCGGCGGTGGTGAACAGCAGCATGAACATCACCAGGAAGCCGTAGAAATTACCTCCCTGTCCGCCTTGCGGCAGGAAGTACAGCACGCCTAGCACGCCAAATGCCATGGCGATAAAATTCCACAACGTCACCTTCGCCCCGCCCAGCTTGTCCGAGAGCCAGCCACCGAGTGGACGGATCAGCGCGCCGATCAGGGGGCCGAGCCAGGCGTAGGCGAGCGCATTGCCCAGCGGAAACTGGCTCTTGCTGAGCAGCGGAAATCCGGCCGAATAGCCGATGAAAGAGCCGAAGGTGCCGAGATAGAGCCAGCACATGATCCAGGTGTGCTTGCTCCGGAAGACCACCAACTGTTGCGAAAGCGAGGCGCGCGCCGTGGCGAGGTCATCCATCCATAACCAGGCCGCGATGGCGCAGATCGCGATGAACGGCACCCAGATGAAGCCGGCGTTTTGCAGCCACATCTGCCTCGTCTCGGTGCCCTGCGTCCAGGTCTGCGGCCCACCGCCCAAGGTCCCGAACAGGCCTGCGGTGATGACCATGGGTACCACGAACTGCACCAGCGACACGCCGAGATTGCCCAGTCCGGCGTTCAGGCCCAGCGCCGTCCCTTTCTGGATCTTGGGAAAGAAGAAGTTGATATTGGCCATGCTCGAGGCAAAGTTGCCGCCGCCGAAACCGCACATCAGCGCGAGCACCACGAAGGTCGAGTAGGCGGTCGAGGGATCGCCGACGGCGAACCCCATGCCGAGCGTCGGCAACAGCAACAGCGCCGTGGAAATCGCCGTCCAACGCCGACCGCCGAAGACCGGCACCAAGAAGGAATAGAATGCGCGCAATCCTGCGCCGCACAGCGCCGGCAACGCGGACAGCCAGAACAACTCCCGGATCGAGAAGGCGAACCCGGCACGCGGCAGGTTCACCACCACCACGCTCCACAGCATCCATACCGAGAAGGCGAGCGCCAGCGACGGAATCGAGATCCAGAGATTGCGATTGGCGATGCCGCGCCCTTCGGCCTCCCAGAAAGCCGGGTCCTCGGGGTCCCAGCGCGCGAGTGCTTGAGATGCCATGGCGGCGGAGCCCGTTGCGGCTCTCAGGTGTAGTGTGTGGGCTCGGGGTGCTTGAGCGCTTGCGCCGCGCTCAGAGGCCGAACCTCGGTGAAATACATCCACATCAGCGACACCCAGACAATGCCGAACATCAGCATGAAGGCCGATGAACGCACGCCGGTCAGGTCGACCAGCGCGCCAAACATGATCGGCAGGAGGAAGCCGCCCATGCCGCCGGCGAGGCCGACGATCCCCGAGATCACGCCGATGTTATGCGGATAGTCGTCGGAGATATACTTGAAAACCGACGCTTTGCCGATCGCGAAAGCGATGCCCATGGAAAACATCAGGATCGTGAAAATCGTCGGATTGAGGCCGATATGAAAGGTCTTGGGACCGACCACGGTCTGGATGGTCAGGTCGGTTTGCGGGTAGGACAGGAAGAACAGGCATACCAGCGAGATCCACAGTACCCACCAGGTAACGGAGTGCGCGCCGAACTTGTCGGAGAACCAGCCGCCGATGGCGCGCAACACGCCCCCCGGAACGCTGAAACCGGCCGCCAGCAGAGCCGCGAGTTGAATGTCGAAGCCGTATTCGGAGATGTAGTACTTGGTCATCCACAGCGACAGCGCTACGTAGCCGCCGAAGACGATGGAGTAATACTGGCTGTAACGCCAGACCGTCGGATCCTTGAGCGCGGCCAACTGCTCCCTGACAGTGACCTGGGAATGACCCGAAGTGTGCTCTTCGTCGGTATAGCTGAAGAACCAGAAGGCAATGGCGGTAATCAGCATCAGGACCGCGTACATCTTCGGCACCATCGCCCAACCGTACATGACAACAATGGTCGGCGCGACCAGTTTCGTGATCGCCGCCCCAGTATTGCCCGCGCCGAAAATGCCCATCGCGAGGCCCTGGCGCTCCTTCGGGAACCAGCGCGCACAGTAGGCGATGCCGACCGTGAACGAGCCACCCGCCACGCCGACGAACAGGCCGGTTACCAGGTAGTGCCAATACGCGGTGCCCACCGAGATCAGCCAGATAGGAATCACGGTGGAGAGCATCAGGACGAAAAACACGATGCGGCCGCCGAACTTGTCGGTCCACATGCCCAGCGGCAGGCGAATCAGCGAACCAGTCAATACCGGCAGCGCCACTAGAATGCCGAACTGCGTTTCGTTGAGATCCAGAGTTTTCTTGATCGGAATGCCGATCACGGCGAACATCATCCACACCATGAAACATACAGTGAACGCAGTTGTGCTCGCCGTTACCACCGACCAACTCTTGTAAGTCTGAGAAGCCATTTTTTCAGTCTCCGCGCATGCTCGAATTGAACATTCATTCTAGTCGCGCATAAGACCCACGAGAATTGATCGGCGGCGTGAAAAAAAGCGCTTCACTACCCACTTGGTGGTAGGCCCGCGGCGAAGCACGATCGGGTGGAACACCGCGCCGTTATTGGTCGATCTGGCGGCGATCAGAATGCGCTGCCGGATGCGACCGACTAAATCAAGGCGAAATGTCTAACCCCAAATAAAGCGCGCGCGCTAAGTTGTTTTTCCGTTTTCGCCAACGTAGACTCAACGGCGTCAACACGATCAATTCGCAAGCGGCTGACGGTTGACGGATGCAACCACTAGGACAGGTTTGGGGGAGATTGGCATGCGACACCAATGGCGGCAGGGAACGACGCGGGACGCGTCGACATCGTCTTTATCGCGGGGCGTGTTCGGCGCGCTCCTCGTAGTGGGGTGGCTGAGCGGATCCCAGCCGGCATCCGCGCAGGAATCCGGCAAGGAGATTTATCAAAAATTGTGTACCGCCTGCCATAGTATCGGCGGCGGGCGGCTGGTCGGTCCCGATCTCAAGGGAGTTAACGAAAAACGCCCGGAGGATTGGCTGCTGAAATTCATCAAGTCCTCGGAAAAACTGGTGAAGTCGGGCGACAAGACCGCCATGGCTTTGCTTGAAGAATTCAAGATGCCGATGCCGGATCAGGCCTTGTCGGATGACCAAATCAAGAAGGTCCTGGCTCACGTCAAGGAGGCAGGAGGCAGCGTCGCGGCGCTCAAGGAACCCGCCATCGCAATGGCGCCTGCGGTGGCGGGGACTCCGGCTGAAATTCAACTGGGGGAAGATCTGTTCCAAGGTAAGGTTCGTTTTGCCAACGGGGGTCCGTCCTGCAATGCATGCCATCACGTAACGAGTGATGCCCTCCTCGGCGGAGGCGTCCTTGCCAGCGAACTGTCCCTGGTGTTCTCGCGCATGGGCAGACAGGGGGTCAGCGCGATTCTCGGCGGTTCTCCTTTCCCGGTGATGCAAGCCGCCTATGCTGGAAAGGAGTTTTCGGACAAGGAAATCAGCGCGCTGGTCGGCTTCCTCCAGCACGTCGACAAGGAACACGCGCGTCAGATGCCGAAAGAGTGGGGATGGAGGATGTTCAGCGCGGGCGCCGGGGGCGTGGTCGTGCTGCTCGGAATCTTCGGCCTCGCCGGACGGGGCCGAAAGAAACGCTGCGTGAATCAGGATATCTACGACCGGCAAATCAAATCGGAGTAATCGTTCGAGTCACCACCGCTGTAACAGAGAAACCGCTGTAACGGAAAAACGACAGGGGCAAGCACATGGGCTGGATCACAGACATCATTTCGCCGGATACGCGCAAATGGGAAGAGTTCTACCGGAATCGCTTTCAGCATGACCGGATCGTCAGAAGCACGCACGGGGTCAATTGCACCGGCGGCTGTTCCTGGCAGATCCACGTCAAGGACGGCATCGTGGTCTGGGAGACTCAACAGTTGGACTATCCGCTGCTCGAGGATACCCTTCCCCCTTACGAGCCGCGCGGCTGTCAACGCGGAATTTCATTCTCCTGGTATTTGTACAGTCCGCTGCGGATCAAGTACCCGCTGATCCGGGGCGCGCTGATAGACGCCTTCCGCGCGGAGAAGGAAAAGACCGGTGACCCGCTCAAAGCGTGGGAGTCGCTGCAGAACAACCCGGAGAAGCGCAAGGCGTACCAGAACGCCCGCGGCAAGGGCGGCTTCAGGCGCACGAGCTGGGACGAGGCCCTGGAGCTCATGGCCGCCGCCAACATCCATACGGCGAAGAAGTACGGTCCGGACCGGGTCATCGGTTTCTCGCCGATTCCGGCGATGTCTATGCTCAGCTACGCGGCCGGCTCCCGCTTTCTCCAGTTGTTCGGCGGCGTAAACCTCTCCTTCTACGACTGGTACTGCGACCTGCCCACCGCATTCCCGGAAATCTGGGGCGAACAGACCGACGTCTGCGAGAGCGCCGATTGGTATAACGCCAAGATGATCGCCGACATGGGGGCGTGCCTGAACATGACCCGCACGCCCGACTGCCATTTCTTCGCCGAATCACGGCACAACGGCACCAAGGCGGTGGTGTTCTCGCCCGACTTCAGCCAAGTGTGCAAGTACGCGGACCAGTGGGTGCCGCTGCACGCGGGCAGCGACGGCGCGTTCTGGATGGCGGTTTCGCACGTCATCCTGAAAGAGTTCCACCATGAAAAACAGACGCCCTATTTCCTGAACTACGGCAAACAGTATACGGACAGCCCTTATCTGGTCGTGCTGAACCAGGACGGAAATCATTACAAGCCGGGCCGCCTGCTGCGTGCCAACGAGCTTGCCCAGTTCAAGGACATCGAGAACGGCGACTGGAAGTTCCTCAATATCGACGAGAGATCCGGAAACCTCGTCGTGCCCAAAGGCGCGATGGGGCATCGCTACGGCAAGGAAACGGGCAAGTGGAACATGAAGCTGGAGAATTCCAGCGACGATAACCCCTATGATCCCGCGCTGACGCTGCTCAAAAACAACGATGGCGTGCTCAGTACCGAGTTCACGGAATTCGGCCTGGACAAGAAAGCGCTGCGGGGCGTGCCGGTCAAGTACATCGAGACGTTGCACGGAAAGGTGGCCGTGGCCACGGTCTACGACCTGATCATGGCGCAATACGGCGTGGGCCGCGGCCTGCCCGGAGACTATCCGCAGGACTATACGGACAAGGATGCCGCCTACACGCCAGCCTGGCAGGAACTCCACACCGGCGTGGACTCCAAGACCGTGCTCCAGTTCGCGAGGGAATGGGCCAGCACGGCGGCCGCGACCGAAGGCAAGTGCATGATCATCATCGGCGCGGGCATCAACCACTGGTACCACGCCAACCTGATGTATCGCGCCGGCGCCATGGCGCTCATGCTCTCGGGCTGCGTCGGCAAGAACGGCGGCGGCCTGAACCACTACGTCGGGCAGGAGAAACTGGCGCCGCAGGATTCCTGGAGCACGGTGGCCTTCGCCAGGGACTGGAGTGGAGCCCCCCGGCTGCAGCAGGCGCCGCTGTGGCATTACATCAACACCTGCCAGTACCGCTACGACGGACAGTACTCCCGCTACAACACGGTGCCAAAAAACGAGCTGACCGGCAAGCACACGGCCGACACCATCCTGATGGCGGTGCGCAATGGCTGGATGCCGTTTTATCCGCAGTTCAAGCAGAACACGCTGGAGTTGGGCAAGGAGGCCGTCGCAAAGGGCGCGAAGGACGACGCGGGCATCACCAATTACGTGCTGGAAAAGCTGAAGTCGAAGCAACTGCAATATTCGGTCGCGGATCCGGAGGCCGAGGAGAACCATCCGAGGGTCTGGTACATCTGGCGCGGGAACGCGATCATGGGCAGCATGAAGGGCCATGAGTACGCCCTGAAACACTATCTCGGCACGCACTCCAATGCCATCGGCAAGGATTCCGACGAGCACCCGAAGGACGTGCAGTGGCACGAGATCGCGCCGCTGGGAAAGATGGATCTGGTGGTGGACCTGAACTTCCGCATGGATTCGTCGGCCCTGTATTCGGACATCGTCCTGCCTGCGGCGTCCTGGTACGAGAAAGCGGACATGAACAGCACGGACATGCATTCGTTCATACATCCGCTTTCGGCGGCAATCGCGCCGGTCTGGGAATCCAAAACCGACTGGGACATCTTCAAGGAACTGGCCAGAGTGACGAGCGAAGCGGCGAGGAAATACATGCCCGAGCCCCAGATCGACATCGTCGCATCGCCGCTGGCGCACGATTCGGCGGACGAGATCACGCAGCCGCACGTGAAGGACTGGTACAAGGGCGAATGCGAGGCGATCCCGGGCAAGACCATGCACAAGCTTTCCGTGGTGCGTCGCGATTACACGATGATCTACGACAAGTTCATCACGCTGGGTGAGAACGTGAAGTCCCAGGGGCTGGGCGCGCACGGCAACCATTACCTGTGCGCGGACGAGTACGATCAAATGATCGCATCCAACCATTTTCCGGTCGAGAAGCTGAACGGAAAAGTCTATCCGTCGCTGAAAGAGGACAAATCGGCCGCGAACGCCATCCTGCACCTGTCCACGCTGACCAACGGCGTGCTCACGGTGCGCGCCTACCAGAACATGGAAAAGAAGACCGGTCTCAAGCTGGCCGACCTGGGCGAAGGCAGCAAGGACGTGCGCATCAATTACGCGGATCTTCAGGCCCAGCCGCGCAGGTACAACACTTCGCCGCTGTGGTCCGGGCTCATGAACGACGGCAGGGCTTACGCCGCATACACCTATAACGTGGACCGGTTGGTTCCGTGGCGGACGCTGACCGGGCGCCAGCATTTCTACCTCGATCACGACATGTATCTGGCTTACGGCGAAAACCTGCCGACTTACAAGCCGTCGCCGAAGCCCGAGGTCTACGGCGATCTGAAGGAAACCCTGAAAAACGGGAAGGCGAAGGTGCTGAACTGCCTTACGCCTCACGGCAAGTGGCACATCCATTCGACTTACGGGGACACCCTGCGCATGAAGACGCTTTCGCGCGGCATCGAGCCCTGCTGGATGAGCGAGAAAGACGCAAAGGATCTGGGCATCAACGACAACGACTGGGTAGAGGTCTACAACGATCACGGCGTGTACTGCACCCGGGCGTGCGTCAGTGCCCGCATTCCGCCCGGCGTGTGCATCGTTTATCACGTGCCGGAGCGCACGGTAAGTATTCCCAAGTCGCAGGTGCGCGGCAACAAGCGGGCGGGCGGGCACAACAGCTTCACGCGCATCCATCTGAAGCCGAACTTCCTGGCGGGTGGCTATGGGCAGTTCTCGTATCACTTCAACTACTGGGGGCCCATTGCTCCGCAACGGGATACGCACGTGACGGTCAAGAAAATGGACAAGGTCGTATTCTGACCGGACGCTAAGGAAAAAACATGGACATACGCTCACAGATTTCAATGGTGTTTCACCTGGACAAGTGCATTGGCTGCCATACCTGCTCGATCGCCTGCAAGAACACCTGGACCGACCGCAAGGGCGCCGAGTACATGTGGTGGAACAACGTGGAAACCAAACCCGGCACCGGCTACCCGACCAAGTGGGAAGACCAGAGCATATACAAGGGCGGCTGGGAGAATGTCGGGGGCGGGATTTCACTCAAGGGCGCGGGCAAGCAGAAGGGATTGCTGAATATTTTCCACAACCCCAGCATGCCGGTGATCGACGACTACTACGAGCCCTTCACCTACGATTATCTCAATCTGATCGAA
>Ga0082335_1009201_pt1 | contig 10780 bp, 10 predicted proteins | sample Subgrocontami58m_FD_72375 | JGI IMG/M metagenome (GOLD analysis project Ga0082335, IMG submission 72375) | Subsurface groundwater microbial communities from S. Glens Falls, New York, USA - GMW37 contaminated, 5.8 m (SPADES assembly) (version 2) ... | reverse complement strand
CCTGCTCCCCCCGCCGCCTGCCGACGACGTTGTACCAGAACGTGTTGAAGTACAGGTTGGACGCCAGAAAGGCCCACGGGACGATGGGGCTGCGCAGCAGCAGGTTCTCCAGCGGCTTCAGCGGCCCCCAGTAGATCATCTTCTGGCCCCGGCTGGCGAAGGTCTCCTCGTTGCCCCTGAACTTCCAGTCCACGCCCTCGATGCTGTCGCCCACGATGTCAATCTGACGCGGATCGCCGCAGCCCAGGCCGCGCTCGTGCGCCAGGCGAATGAACTTCTGCTTCATCGGGTCGAAGCCCATGATCTTCGCGGCCACCGCGTCAATGGCCACCTGGTCGGCGCTGGCGAGGATGACGTTCTTGACGTGGAAGCGCATGGCGCGCGGGCCGGGGCCGTCGCCGGCGAGGGTGCCGTCCATGACGGCGAAGAGGCCCGGGTGAATCTCCTTCTGGATGGTCAGCAGGTCCACCAGCGTCTCGTGGATGACGGAGTGCGTCCAGTGCCGCCGGTGGCTCAGCAGCCCGCCGAAGGCGTTCTTCATGGCGCCCGTGGTCGTGGTGAAGACGTGAGTCTTCATCGTCGGCAGGTGAACGATGTTCTTGCCGATGAGGAACTCCGGGATGTGGATGCCCTCCGGGAATATCTTGTTCAGGACGAGCATCTCCCCCTTGGGCTGATACCTTGTCCACTTGACGTCCTCAAGGTGCACGTCCGGGACGTTGTACTTGTCGCACACGGGTTTCTGCTTGTTGGCGACCTCCCCCTCGTGGGAGTTCACCACGACCGTGCTGTTGTGGCACGCGTACAGCTCGGAGCAGCCCAGCGAGCGCAGGGCGCGGATGGTGCCTTCAAGCTGCCAGGGCGTCGTGGAGCAGGCGGGGAACCACTTCTGCCAGCTGATGTTGACCTTGAGGATGGTGGGCGTCGCGGCGGCCAGGCACTTGTCCACGTCGGCGAGGTGCATCAGGCGGCCATAGTCCTCCACCACCGTCCGCGGCGACGTGTACAGGACGGCCACCTTGGCGCGCCGGGGCGCGGGCCGCGGCGTGGACTGCTCCCCGGGCCTGGGCATGACGGTTGTCATCGCACCGCTTCCTCCCTCGCGACGAGAGCCGCGCCTACGCCGAGCAGGACAGACCCTGCTGCTTGCGGCCCACCGTCTCCAGCACCACGCGCTCGATGTTGCGGGCCGTCAGCCCGTACTTGGCCAGCAACTCGTCCGCCTTGCCGGACTCGGCGTAGCCGTCCAGGGCGACGACGCCCTGCGGCGCGGGCGACTGCTCCGCGAGCGTCTGCGCCACGAGGCTTGCCAGCGCGCCGTGACGGTAGTGCTCCTCCGCCGTCACGATGGCGCCCGTCTCGCGGGCCGTGCGCGTGACCGCGTCCGCGTCAAAGGGCTGCAGCGTGGACATGTTGAGCACGCGGCAGCGAAGCCCCTGTTTCTCCAGGCTCTCCGCCGCGTCCAGCGCCGCCGCCACCATGATGCCGTACGCGATAATCGTGGCGTCCGAGCCGTCCCGCATCAGGGCCGCCTTGCCCAGGGTGAACTTATAGTCCGGCCCGCAGACGACGGGCGTCGCCGGGCGGTACAGGCGAATATAGAAAGGGCCTTGCGTCTTAGCGGCGACGCGCACGGCCTGGGCCGCCTCCACGGCGTCCGCGGGCGCGACGACGTTGAAGCCCGGCAGGGCGCACATGAGCGCCAGGTCCTCAATACCCTGCGCGGAGACGCCGTCCTCGCCCACGGTGATGCCCGCGTGGGTGCAGACAATCTTCACGTTCAGGTGCGGCTGCGAGACGCTGATGCGTATCTGGTCGAAGGGCCGCGCCGTGCCGAACACGGCGAAGGTGCTCGCGAAGGGGGTCTTGCCGGACGAGGCGAGCCCCGCGGCGATGCTGATGATGTTCTGCTCGGCGGCGCCGCAGTCGAAGAAGCGCTGGGGGAACTCCTTCGCGAAGTAGGTCGTCATGACCGACTTGTTCAGGTCGCCGCCCAGCACGACGATGTTCGTGTCCTCCCGGCCAAGCTCCAGGAGGGTCTTGCCGTAGATATCGCGGGTGGAAGCCGTCGTCCTCGCCATGGCTACGCCAGCTCCTTCATCGCCTTTTCGTACTCGTCCTTGTTCGGCGCCTTGCCATGGAAGTCCGGGTTGTTCTCCATGAAGCTCACACCTTTGCCCTTGGTGGTCTGTGCGATGATGACCGTCGGGCGGCCCTTGACCTGCTTCGCCTGGTCGAACGCGGCCAGCATGTCCGCGATGGAGTGGCCGTTCGTCTCGATGACGTTCCAGCGGAAGGCGCGCCACTTGTCGGCGATAGGCTCCGTCTCCATTACCTCGCTGGTGAAGCGGTCGTTCTGGATGCGGTTCCTGTCAACGATGGCGCATATGTTGTCGAGCTTGAAGTGGGGCGCGGCCATCGCGGCCTCCCACACCTGGCCCTCGTCGCACTCGCCGTCGCCCAGCAGCACGTACACGCGCGTGGGGCGGCCGTCCAGCCGCGCCGCCAGCGCCGCGCCGATGCCGAAGCTGAGGCCCTGGCCCAATGAACCGCCGGACATTTCGACGCCGGGCGTCTTGATGTGCGCGTGGCCCTGCAGGCGGCTGTTGATCTGGCGAAATGTGGCGAGCTCCTCCACGGGAAAGTAGCCGGACTCCGCCAGGGCCGCGTAGAGCACGGGGCAGGCGTGGGCCTTGCTGAGTACGAAGCGGTCGCGGTCGGGCCACCGGGGGTCTTTGGGATTGTGGCGCAACATGTGGAAGTAGAGGGCCGTGATGATGTCCGTAGCGGAGAGGGAGCCGCCCGGGTGGCCGCTGTTGGCCCTGTAGGTCATGGTCACGATGTGGCGGCGGATCTGTCTGGCCTTCTTTTCCAGGTCTGCGATAGAAATTGGTGCGTTCGTGGTGGACCTCCCGCTCGGTGCTCCGCGCGCGGCCATGACTGGCCGTCAAGCGAAGGGATTCGCCCGTCCGCGCCGTGCACGCTATGCTCCGACGCTCTCCTCCGTGCCGAAGGTCTAAGATACCACAGCCCGCGAACGAGCGTCCAGTTGTGGTAGGACACCTCACCTCTGACCCCTCTCTTTTTGAGGAGAGGGGAAAACAACAAGTGAGACGCCGGGCGCCCCGGTGCCCCCGGCATCCTTTCTCGGGGGGCGGCGACCCGCTGCGTTGTCCCTCTCTCCCAACAGATGGGCACCGAGGTGGACGGGCCTGGTTGGTCGTCCCGCGTCTCCTTGACGCTGGACACGCGCGGGCAGCATAATGGGCGCAGTCCCAACGAGAGGTCATTTCCGTGCAGAACCAGCCCCCCGCGCAGCCCGCCGATGCCCTGAAGGGCCGCGTCTTCCCCGTCCTGGACAAGGGCCACATCGTCCTGCTCGACTGCATCGGCTCCGACCTGCGCGTCGTCGAGGCGGCGCGCGTCTCCACAGGCAGCAAGGCGGGAGACATCGAGAAGGACCGCAAGCTCATCTCCTTCCTGATGGAGAACCACCACGAGACGCCGTTCGAGCACGTGGTCTTTCAGTTCATGGTCAAGTGCCCCATCTTCGTGGCGCGCCAGTGGTTCCGCCACCGCATCGCCAGCTACAACGAGCGCTCCGCCCGCTACCGCGTCTTCGCCGAGGAGTTCTACGTGCCCAGCCGCGACGACCTGCCCGGCGGCCTCTTCGACGAGCGCGACTTCGACGAGTACGCGAAGCTGATGCAGCAGGAGCACACGTTCTACGAGCGCATGATCGCGAAGGGGAACCATCTCAAGGGGCCGGAGAACCTGCTGCTGCGCCGCCGCGTCCGCGAGGTCTTCCGCGGCGTGCTCGGCACCGCCTACTACACGGAGTTCTACTGGACCATCAACTTCCGCTCGCTCATGAACTTTATCAGGCTGCGCACGGACGAGGGCGCGCAGCTTGAGATACGGCGCTACGCGGACGTGCTCGCGTCCATCGCGAAGCAAAGCGTGCCGCTTTGCTACGAGGCGTTCGAGACGTACGTGATGCGGAAGCCTCAATAAGCGGCGTCGCCTCGGCCCTCTCCGATAAGCGGAGGAGCGAGGGCGTCCCTGACGAGAGGTAGATTCTTTGCTGCGCTCAGAATGACACAGGCACAGAAGTCACCCTGAGCGGAGCGAAGGGTTTACGCCGGTGTAATACAAACGGGTTCAACACCTCGATTTGGAGAGCAAGACCGTGACAGCGAAAATCATTGACGGCGCAGCCATTGCGCAGCAGGTCCGCGCCGAGGTCGCCGCGGACGTCGTGAAGCTCCAGCAGTCGCACAAGGTCACGCCCGGCCTGGCCGCCGTGCTCGTCGGCGACGACCCGGCGTCGGCGGTGTACGTGCGCAACAAGGCGAAGGCCTGCGCCGAGGCCGGCCTCTTCGCGGAGACCGTCCGGCTGCCGCACAACACCACGGAGGCGGAGCTGCTCGCCGTCGTGGACAGGCTGAACTTCGACAGTCGCTTCCACGGCATTCTCGTCCAGCTCCCGCTGCCCCGGCACATCCACGAGGCCGTCGTCCTGAACGCCATCTCCCCCGCGAAGGACGCGGACGGCATCCATCCCGTGAACATGGGCCGCCTGGCGCTCGGCCAGCCGAATGTCGTTTCCTGCACGCCGGCGGGCGTCCAGCAGATGCTCCTGCGCAGCGGCTACGACCCGTCCGGCAGGCACGTGGTCATCTGCGGGCGCAGCAACATCGTCGGCAAGCCGCTGGCGCTGCTGCTCATGCAGAAGGCGCCCGGCGCCAACGCCACCGTGACCCTCTGCCATACGGGCACACAGGACCTGCGCTCCCACACGCTGCGGGCGGACATCCTCGTCGCGGCGGCGGGCAGCGCGCGCATGATCACCGCGGACATGGTGAAGCCGGGCGTCGTCGTGATTGACGTCGGCACGAACCGCGTGGAGGACTCCACGAAGAAGTCCGGCTACAGGCTGGTGGGCGACGTGGACTTCGACGCGGTGAAGGAGGTCGCGGCGGCCATCTCGCCGGTGCCGGGCGGCGTCGGGCCGATGACCATCGCCATGCTGCTCGTGAACACGGTCAAACTCGCGAAGGCGGCGGGATAAGGCCGCCCGGGCGTCCTGTCCCCAAGGAAGGCGCTGCCGTTGCCAACGGATACCTCACCCCCTAGCCCCCTCTCCTTGCAGGAGAGGGGGCCAATATAGACTGAAGCTGGGAGGACACCTCCCAGACCCTCCGGCGGGCTACGCCCTGCACCGGGGGATCACGCAACGGAATTTCGACACGGGAGATCAGTGAAACCGAAGGGAGGCAAACGTCATGAAGATTTCGTCGGTCGTCACCACCGTCGCCGAGGTGCCTCTGGAGCGCGCGTTCAGCGGCCCGCGCGACGTTAAGTACGTCTCGCTGGGGTACATCGTCACGCAGGTGCGGACGGACAGCGGCTTGCAGGGCGTCGGCATGGCGTGGTCGGCGAACAGCCGCCAGCTCAAGGCGCTGCGCATGTTCGCCGACGAGCTTGGCGCCTTCCTGACGGGCGACGACCCGCTCATGGTGGAGCGCGCGTGGGAGAAGATGCGCACGCACAGCGGCCTCGGCCCGGCGGGCGTGGCGGCGCACGCGATGGCGATGCTCGACACGGCGCTGTGGGACATCGCGGCGAAGGCGGCGGGCATGCCGCTGTGGAAGATGCTGGGCGGCTTCCGCGACAAGGTGTACGTCTATTCCAGCGACGGCCTCTGGCGCTCCATGACGCCCGATGAGCTGGCGCGCTCCGCCGCCGACTACGTGAAGCGCGGCTTCCGCGCCATGAAGATGCGCCTGGGCGGCGACCGCACCGTCGCGCAGGAGATCGAGCGGGTGAGGGCGGTGCGCGAGGCCATCGGCGACGGCATCGAGCTTATGGTTGACATAAACGAGGCATGGACGCCTCAGCGCGCGGTGCAGGTGGGCCATTTGCTGGAGGAGTTCAACCTGTACTGGCTGGAGGACCCCGTCACGCGGGACGACGTCGCGGGCATGGCGCACGTATCGGCCTCGCTGCGGATGCCCGTGGCGGCGGGCGAGTACCGCTACGGCACGGCGCCGCTCCGCGAGTTCATCGAGCACAAGGCCGTGGACATCCTGATGGTGGACATCCACCGCGTCGGCGGGCTGACGCCCTGGCGCAAGATGGCGGGCTACTGCGAGGTGATGAACGTGCCGCTGGCGACGCACATCATGCCGGAGGTGCTGGGCCACATGGGCGCGGCGTACCCGGGCGTCATCATCGTGGAGCACATGCCGTGGTCGTTCCCGCTGCTGAAGGAGCAGCCGCAGGTGGTGGACGGCTACATGCCGCTGCCGCAGAAGCCGGGCCTGGGCTGGGACCTGGACGAAAAGGCGCTGGCGAAGTACAAGGCGGGGTAGCGGCATGACGGGTCTGGAGAACGTCGGGCGGCTGCTGCTCATCGCGGGCGCAGTCATGGCCGCGATGGGCGGCGTGCTGCTGCTGGCAGGCCGCGGCATCCCGTGGCTGGGCCGCCTGCCGGGCGACATCCTCGTCCACCGCGAGGGGTTCACCCTGTACGTCCCCATCGTGACGATGCTCCTCGTCAGCGTCGTCCTCACCGTCCTGCTGAACGTCGTCTTCCGCATCTTCCGCTGACCGCCGCATGCGCACCAGCGACTTCGACTACCCGCTGCCGGAACGCCTCATCGCCCAGACGCCCGTCGAGCCGCGCGACCACAGCCGCCTGCTCGTCCTCCACCGCGATACGGGCGTCATCGAGCACCGGCGCTTCTTCGAGATCGGCGACTACCTGCGGCGCGGCGACCTGCTGGTGTTCAACGACTCGCGAGTCATCCCGGCGCGGCTGTTCGGGCGCAGGGCCGGCACGGGCGGCAAGGTCGAGCTGCTGCTGCTGCGCCGCATGCCGGACGGCGCGTGGGAGGCGCTCGCGAAGCCGGGGCGTCGCGTGCAGCCGGGCGCGCGCGTGCGGCTCGGCGGCGAGGACGGCGCTCCGTCAGTCGAGGCCGAGGTGGTCGGCGTCGGCGAGGGCGGCGTGCGCACCGTGCGCTTCTCCGACGAGTCGGCGCTGGACAGGCTCGGCGTGGTCCCGCTGCCGCCGTACATCCACGCGCCGCTCGCCGACCCGGAGCGCTACCAGACCGTCTATGCGCGGGTGAAGGGGAGCGCGGCGGCCCCCACGGCGGGGCTGCACTTCACGCCCGACCTGCTGCGGCGCTTGCAGGAGCAGGGCGTCGAGTTCGCGTTCGTCACGCTGCACATCGGCCTCGACACCTTCCGGCCCGTGACGGAGGACGACCCGCGCCAGCACAAGCTGCACCTGGAGCACTGCGAGGCGCCGGAGGCGACCGCGGAGGCGCTGACCCGCGCGCGGCGTGAGGGACGGCGCATCGTCGCCGTGGGCACGACGGCGGTGCGGGCGCTGGAGACCGTCGGGAGGCTCATGCGCGAGGACGGCGTTGTGCCGCCGTACGCGGGGGAGACGGAGACGTTCATCCTGCCGGGGCACCGCTTCCGGCTGGTGGACGCGCTGCTGACCAACTTCCACCTGCCGCGGTCGAGCCTGCTGATGCTGGTCTCGGCGTTCGCGGGCACGGAGCGGGTGCTGGCGGCCTACCGCGAGGCGGCGGCGCGGGAGTACCGCTTCTACAGCTTTGGGGATGCGATGGTGGCACTCTAGGTGCAAACATATCGGTTGCGGGCCAAGCTCAGCGGTTGATGCTGCAACTTTATCTTGGAGGTGTCACACATGTTATATCCGGATAGCGGCAGCCCGTTTGAAGACGCTGCCATTCTGCGAAACACCATCTATTTCAGCACAGCCCAGCGTGCTCATTCCGCAGGCCTCATCCTGGGACAGCCGATGGGTGTGAATCAGCAGACTTTAGCCTTCTTGGTACTTAGAGCGTTCGAGGAATTCATGACGTCCACGGAAGATGTGTTAGGTTGGCTATTTGCGTTACATGAATGGCGGCCCGGAGATGCGGAATTTTCCTTGTTCCTACTGATGGATCGCATCCAAGTAGGAAAGCGTGCCAGTAAGGGAGACTACACGGAAGCACGTGCATGCACACTCCTGAGGGAATGCGATGTGGAGAAGTTCCGGAAACTAATTCACATTCCAACCGAGCAAGAAATGCTGGACGCCGGAGTCCCTGATGAATCGATCCAGAAAATCAGGGGTGGTCTACAGGCCAAGTTGAATGGCTGGCGCAAGATGGCTGAACTTCGGGCCGAACAGGACCGCGGATGGGTTCGCGCTTTTAACAAGGTAAAGCATCATTTGCTGGCATTCCGGACTCGTGAGCGGGGTAAGGACGAGATATGGATTCCCACGCAAATTCGGCTGGATCGTCAGCGCAGACGTATCGATCTAGGACGTGCTTGGCGCGGAGTAACCGCAAATGAGGTGAGGCGACTCGCGGGCGACGCCATCGCGGCACAGGCTGTATTACATGACACTTTGGCTTTGATACTAACGACAAGATATAACGAAACCTATCAGCCGCCCGAATGGGTGCTTCGTGCCTATGGAACCGACTATTTTTGGCAGATGTAGAGGGTGACTTTGACGTGCGCATCGGTCTTGCGATTGCCAAGTGCGCGCATATCCTTTGCCGCGAGATCATACGCCCTCCTCAGCCGGAGCGCAGAGGGGCGCAGCCCCTTTACACGGGGGTCTGGGGGTGTCCCCCAGATTCAATTAAACTCCCCCTTCCTTGCAAGGAAGGGGGACACAGGGGGATGGTGGCAAAGAGACGGATGCGCCGTTCATCTGATGGACAGGGGACACCCCCGTGACCCCGGCGGGAATTCTCTCTCCCCCGCCACCCGCCCCTTGTCCCGCCGCAAGGCGGCGCGCTACCCTGTCAGCGGAATCGCCGCGCAGCGCCGCACCCGCGAAGCCCGCCCCGACCAGACATAACAGGAACAAATACCCTTAGTCCGACCCCACAGATAGGGCCTTCAGATAGGAAAGGCCCCTCGAAAAAAATGAAACAATTCAAATCGCGGCCCGTCGGCATCCCTCTCCTGCGCCCCTCGCCGGGGGTCTGGGGAATGCCCGAACGCCCCGGGGCTTGCGCGCCGCTTCCGGGATGCTATCATGGGGCCGCCCCGGTGCGCCGGGGCGCGCGTAATCGTGTCCGCCGATGAAGGAGGCCGACCATGTGGAACCAGTTCACCACCGACGCCTACGAGGGCATGCTCGCGGAGACCATTGCCATCAAGGGGCATAACGGCGACCTGATTCACGCCTACTTCTCGCGGCCCCTGGGGCCGGGACCCTATCCCGGCATCGTGCTGATCAACCACCTCCCGGGCTGGGACGAACTGTACCGCGAGTTCGCCCGACGGTTCACCCAGAGCGGCTACGTCGTCCTCTGTCCGGACATTTTCTGCCGCTTCGGCCACGGGACGCCGGTGGACATGGCGGCGAAGGCCCGCGGGCAGGGCGGCGTGCCCGACGACACCGTCGTCGGCGACTGCGACGCCGCGCTGCGCTACCTGCGCGCGCTGCCCTACGGCAACGGCAAGGTGGGCGTCATCGGCACGTGCTCCGGCGGGCGCCACGCCTACCTGGCGGCATGCCGGGTGAAGGGATTCGACGCCGCGGTGGACTGCTGGGGTGGCCGCGTGGTCGCCGCCGCGTCCGACCTGACGCCGCAGCAGCCCGTCGCGCCCGTGGACTACACCGAGGGCCTCTCCTGCCCGCTGCTGGGACTCTTCGGCAACGAGGACCAGAGGCCGTCGCCGGATGAGGTGAACACGCTGGAGGCGGCGCTGAAGAAGCACAAGAAGACCTACGACTTCCACCGGTACGACGGCGCCGGGCACGGCTTCTGGTACTACGACCGGGCGAACTATCGTCCGCAGCAGGCCATGGACGGCTGGCAGAAGGTGTTCGAGTTCTTCGGCAAGCACCTGCGCGCGTAGCGGCTGCGCGCCGCGCCAGACCGAATGTGGAAGGAGGCCGCCCGTGCCCTCTGTGAAATTCCTCGTGGACGATATGTGCGCCAACTTCACCGAGCGCCTGCTGTTCGGCCTGGTGGAGTCGCTGCTCGCCGAGCGTCCGTGCACCATTGACGACATCGCGCGCGGGATTGCGGACCGGGACCGCACGCTGGACATAAAGAGCGCGAGGAGGCTCGCCGAGGCCGCCGTGGAGACGCTGTGGCAGACCGACCAGGTGATGCTGGACGGCGACCTCGTCTGCTCGGCGCGGGCGACGCCGCGTTGAGGCGATTCCCCGGCTGACGTCTTTTTCGCTCAACTCTAGCGGGCTGGCGCCCGCGACGGCGCCCAACGCGCGGGACTATCCGCGAAATCCATGGGTGCAGCTATTGACAACAGTGCACTCCGGTGCTACCATTGAAATTTGTCGAATGTTGACCTCTCCGACCAGCCAACTGTTTTCCCCACTACAACTGCGTCCGCATCGGTAGCCGCGGGGCCGCGCGGTGCGGCCCACCTGTCACTACGAGGAGCGTGGACTCATGACGTCAATTGTCCCCGTGCCGCGCAATGGCCTTCGCCTCCCGGAGAAGAGCTATGCACACATCCCTGAAGTCCTGCCCATCCCGAGCTTGATCGAGACCCAGATAGACTCGTTCGAGTGGTTCAAGAAGGAAGGGCTCCGCGAGCTCTTCGACGAAATCTCCCCGATCCAGGACTTCACCGGCGGGCGCTTCGAGCTCCACTTCGAGGACTATGACTTCGGCTCGCCGAAGTACACCGAAGCGGAGTGTCGGGAGCAGGACATGACCTACGCCGCTCCCCTTTCGGTGCAGGTCAGGCTCGTGAAGAA
>Ga0082335_1009198_pt1 | contig 10784 bp, 9 predicted proteins | sample Subgrocontami58m_FD_72375 | JGI IMG/M metagenome (GOLD analysis project Ga0082335, IMG submission 72375) | Subsurface groundwater microbial communities from S. Glens Falls, New York, USA - GMW37 contaminated, 5.8 m (SPADES assembly) (version 2) ... | reverse complement strand
AGCCGAAGTTCTGCTGCGCCTCCTCGGGCCCGATCGCGAGCGCGCGGAACACTTTCGACTGCACTTCCTCGCGGTGGATCCGCACCGAGCCGCCGCCGATCTCCCAGCCGTTCAGCACCATGTCGTAGGCCTTGGCGACCGCCTTCGAGGGGTCGCTGTCGAAGAACTGCTCGTGCCCGTCCTTGGGCGCGGTGAAGGGATGGTGCATCGCCACCCAGCGCTGCTCCTCCTCGTCGCGCTCGAACATGGGGAAGTCCACCACCCAGAGCGGCTGCCAGCCGGCCTCGGCGAAGCCCCGCCCGTGCCCGATCTTCGCGCGCAGCGCGCCCAGGGAGTCGTTCACGATCTTCGCCTTGCCCGCGGCGAAGAACATCAGGTCGCCGTTCTTCGCGCCGGAGCGCTCGAGGATCGCCGCGAGCGCCGCGTCGGAGAGGTTCTTGACGATGGGCGACTGCATGCCCTCGCGCGCCTTCGAGACGTCGTTGAACTTGATGTACGCCAGTCCCTTGGCGCCGTAAATGGCGACGAACTCGCCGTAGGCGTCGATCTCCCCGCGCGTCAGCTCGCCGCCGCCCGGAACGAGCAGTCCGGCGACGCGACCGTCGGCGGCGTTGGCCGGACCGGAAAACACCTTGAACTCCACCGACTTCATCGCGTCGGTCAGCTCGGTGAACTTGAGTGGCACGCGCAGGTCGGGCTTGTCCGAGCCGTACAGGAGCATCGCGTCGGCGTAGGTCATCACCGGGAACGGATCGGGCAGATCGACGTCGATGACCTGCTTGAACACCGTGCGGATCATGGCTTCCATGATGGCGCGGATCTGCTCTTCGCCGAGGAACGAGGTCTCGAGGTCGATCTGGGTGAACTCGGGCTGGCGGTCGGCGCGAAGGTCCTCGTCGCGAAAGCATTTCGTGATCTGGTAGTAGCGGTCGAAGCCCGCGATCATCAGCATCTGCTTGAACAATTGCGGCGACTGCGGCAGCGCGAAGAACTGGCCGGCGTTCACGCGCGAGGGCACGAGGTAGTCGCGCGCGCCCTCCGGCGTCGATTTCGTGAGCATCGGCGTCTCGATGTCGATGAAGCCGTGCGCATCGAGGTACTTGCGCACCGCCATCGTCACGCGGTAGCGCAGCATGAGGTTCTGCTGCATCTGCGGGCGGCGCAGGTCGAGCACGCGGTGCGTTAGCCGCACCGTTTCGGAGAGATTGTCCTCGTCGAGCTGGAAGGGCGGGGTGACCGAAGGGTTGAGGATCTCGATGTCGTGCGCGAGCACCTCGATCTCGCCGGTGGCGAGGTTCGGGTTGGTCGTGCCCTCGGGCCGGCGGCGCACGACGCCCACCACGCGCAGGCAGAACTCGTTGCGGATGCGCTCGGCGATGGCGAAGGTCTGCGCCCGGTCGGGGTCGCACACGATCTGCACCAGGCCTTCGCGGTCGCGCAGGTCGACGAAGATCACCCCGCCGTGATCGCGGCGGCGGTGCGCCCAGCCGCACAGCGTGACGGTGTGTCCGAGGTGCGCGGCGTTGACGTGGCCGCAGTAATGGGTTCGCATTGTTTCCCGGGAATGAGGATTAAAGGAGAGGCGGCGTCCCGCGCGCGGCGAGGCCGGTCAGGGTCTTCTTCCTGCCGCCCGCCGGCGGCACCACGCCCATGGACACGACGTATTTCAGCGCATCGTCCACGCTCATGTCGAGCTCGATCACGTCCTTCCTCGGCATCATGAGGAAGAATCCCGAGGTCGGATTGGGCGTGGTCGGCACGTAGATGCTCACGTAGTCGCCGTGCAGGTGGTTGACCACGTCCCCGCCGGGCCGCCCGGTCTGGAACGCGATGGTCCAGCTTCCCGCCCTCGGGTACTCGACCAGCAGCGCCTTGCGGAATGCCTGGCCGCCCGGGGTGAACAGCGTGTCGCTCACCTGCTTCACGCCGCCGTAGATCGACTTCACCACCGGGATGCGGCCGAGTACGCCTTCCCACAGCCCAAGCAGCTTCTGGCCGATGATGTTGGAGGCGAGCACCCCGGTGAGTATGACCACCAGGAAAGTGAGCACGAAGCCCAGACCCGGAATGTGGTACTTCGGCAGCAACCCCTCCGGCAGCAGCGTCAGGCTCGCATCCATCGCATTCACGATCAGGGCCAGTACCCAGAGCGTGATGCCGAGCGGTATCCAGATGAGAAGGCCGGTAATGAGATATTTCTTCATGCGGTGGCGCCGGAGTCAACCGGCCCGGGCGCTATTCCGGCAGTGCTAGAACGGGAAGCCGCGTGGCCGAGTCAGGGATTGTGAGGTCGGCGCGGCCTGTAAGCAAGAACTCCCCGGGACTCAGCTCTCGCCTTCGGCCCCTCAACTCTCGCCTTCGGCCCTTCAACTCTCGCCTTCGGCGACGGGGCACGCTGCGCATGCGCCCGCGCCGCACGCCGGCGCTTCGGTCTTGGCGGTATCCGCCTTGCCCTTCTGCGGCTTGCCGCCGCTGCCCTTGAAGTCCGTCGCGTACCAGCCCGAACCCTTGAGCTGGAAACCCGCGGCGCTCAGCATTTTCTGGAACGACTCCTGGCCGCAATCCGGACAGGTGGAAAGCAGCGGGTCGCTCAGCTTCTGAAGGTATTCCTTCTGGAAGCCGCAGGATGAACAACGGTATTCGTAAATAGGCATTTGCACCTCAGCTACTACGCAACGGGTGAATTATACCCAAAAAGGGCTTGATAACGTTATTGAAATTGGGCCGGATTGACCCGCTTTCAAGGCCTTTGGCCCGGGAATCGGGGCGATGGGGTCAGGCGAGGCCCTTGTTTCCGGCCGTGCCGATCAGCCGGGGCAGGCTCAGCCGGGGCGGACGAACCGTCTTCCTTGCGCGCAGATACCGGGACACAACGTCCCAGATCGGCTCGCCTTTCACGCCTTCGGCGACCGGGGCCCAGCCGGCGACGACGTACGACTTGTCCGCTGCGATCGGCTGGCCGCCGATGCGCATGTCGCTGATGCGGCTGCCCATTTTGGCGCCCGGGTCGCACGCGTAGGTCATTCCGCCCACGCGCACCATGTCGCCGCCCTGCTGGTAGTAGGGATCGGGATTGAACAGGTTGTCGCACACGTCCTCGAGTACGGCCTTGATCGTCGCGCCGGTCATTTCGTTGCGCGTGCTGGCCGGATAGGTGATGGCGGTCTGGTCCATGACGTGCTCGAAGCGGATGGATTCGCCGGGAAGGATCGTCGTGCCCCAGCGGAACCCCGGGGAAAAGGCGATCTGCGCGTCCTTCGCTTCGAGCAGCGCGTCCAGGATCACCTGGTCGAAGCTGCCGTTGAAGTTGCCGCGCCGGTAGAGCAGCCCCTCGCTCACCGCAAGCGTCTCGGCGAGCCGCTCGCGGTAAGGCGCGCGCGTGCGTTCGATCAGGCGCGCCATATCCGGGTCGGGGGCGAGCAGGTTCGAGAACACCGGCAGCAGGCGATAGCGAAAGTCCGCGACCTTGCCGCCCTTCACATCCAGGTCGAGGACGGCGAGGAACTTGCCGTTCGACCCGGCGTTGGTCACGAGCGTCGCGCCGCCCGGGTTCCTCACCACCACCGGCGCGGGCACGCCGTCGTGCGTGTGCCCGCCGAGGATCGCGTCGATGCCGGTGACGCGCGCGGCGACCTTCAGGTCGACGTCCATGCCGTTGTGCGAGAGCAGGACCACGACCTTCGCGCCCTTCCCGCGCGCCTCGTCGACGGTCTGCTGCAACCGCTGGTCCTCGATGCCGAAGCTCCACTCCGGGATCATCCAGCGCGGGTTGGCGATGGGCGTATAGGGAAAGGCCTGGCCGACGACCGCCACGGGGACCCCGCCCAGCTCGCGGATGGTGTAGGCCTTGAACACGGGATCGCCGAAGTCCGTGGTCTTGACGTTCTGCGCGACGAATTCGATTCGCCCGGCGAGATCCTTGTCCACCGCTTCCCTGACGCGCCGTGCGCCGTAGGTGAATTCCCAGTGCCCGGTCATGACGTCGACGCCGAGCAGCTTCGTCGCCTCGATCATGTCGCGCCCCTCGGTCCACAACGAGACGGCCGACCCCTGCCAGGTGTCCCCGCCGTCCAGGAGCAGGCTCGCGGGGCGCTCGGCGCGCAGCTTCTTCACCAGCGTCGCCAGGTGGGCGAAGCCCCCGACCTTGCCGAAGCTGCGCGCCGCGCGCTCGAAGTCGAGGTGGGTGAAGGCGTGCGCCTCGCGGGTCCCGGACGGAATGCCGAACGTCTTCAGCAGCGCCTCGCCGACCAGGTGCGGCGCCCGGTTGGCGCCCTCGCCCACGCCGATATTGACGTTCGGCTCGCGGAAATACACCGGCAGCAACTGCGCGTGGCAGTCGGTGAAGTGCAGCAGCGATACGTTGCCGAATCGGGGAACGTCGTAGAGATTCGCCGCCGCGCCGGCCTGCGAGAGCGCCTGCCTGGAGTCCAACGACAGGCCCGCGGCCGAAGCCATGGCGAGCAGGCGGAGGAATTCGCGGCGGGTCAGCGACATCGCGACGTGACTATCAACGGGCGACGGCTGTTTGTGTCATCCCGAGCGAAGCGAGGGATCTGCTTTTCGATTGATGCAAAAGCAGATTCCTCGGGCTCCGCCCTCGGAATGACATGGCTCGAGCCGTCTACTTGTTCACCGGTGAGCCCGGATCGAGCAGCAGCGCGACCACGTCGGCGATCTGCTCGGGCGTCAGGATGTGATTGTGGCCCAGGCGCGGCATGTTGGAGCACGCGGTGAAGGCCTGCGCGTTGTAGATCTTGCCGTAGGCATAGCGCTGGATCTGCTCGCCCGCCCCGCGCAGCTTGCCGAACTGGTACAGGCTCGGGCCCAGCGTCCCGTAGGACAGCTCCTGCGGCGCGAGCCGATGGCAGGCGTAGCAGTTGCCGCCGTTGGGGCGCTTGGTGTTCCTGTCGGTGAAGCGCAGGCCGTAGCCGTCCTGCGCGATCTTCTCGCCCTTGCGCCAATCCCCCATCAGCCTGGCCGGGTACTGGATCGCGGCCATCTGCGAGCGCTCGAGCCGCTCGGCGATCTCCCTGGGCGGATGGTTGCGGTACTGCGTGCAGACCTTCTGCACCTCGTCCTGCTTGAGCTTCGCCACCATGTCCGCGCGGCCGCTCCCCGCGAACGCCTGGTCGAACACCGCCTGGGTGCGCTTGTCCAGCTCGGCATCGCCGGGACCCGTGGCGCAGGCCGCGAGCAGGCCGCCCGCCGTTGCGAGCGCAATTGCGATCTTGATGTTGTGCATTGCCGCCTCCTTCAGCGCTTCACGGTCGGGGCTTTCATGTCCCCGCCGTTGGCGAATTTCGCCATGTAGACGTGCAGCGCGGTGACCGCCTCCGAGGTGTACCCGACCGGCGGGTGGCGCATCTGCCAGTAGCAGTCGAACAGGCGGTGCTGCATGGTGCGCACCGCGCCCTGCGAGACCCGGTAGGCCGGCCACGCCGGGAAGATCCTCCGGGCCTCGGCCGGATCGTTCAGGTGGGGCAGGTCCTGGAGCCGGATGCGCTTGCCCTTCTCGTCGTGGCACGAGGCGCAGGAAAAATCGTGCGGGCCGGCGCGACGATAGAAGAGCCTTTCGCCGATCTGGTACGCCTCGATCTCCTTCGGGTGCTGCAACGGCGCCGCGAGCTTCATGCCGCGCGACTGGGCGGCGATGTAGCTCACGAGCGCCTCCTTGTCCGAGGGCCGCCCCGGCGCCGAGAACGGGTTGCGCATGACCTCAGCGGGTGCGAATCCCTGCAGCGTGACCATGCAGGTGACCAGCCGCGATTCCACGTCCTGGACCTTGTCGGTGTCGGCGAAATAGCGCGGCAGGTGCGCATACGCGCCCTTCACCACGCCCGGCCCCATCCCGAGATCGCAGCGTTCCAGCGACGCCTTCTTCGGACCGCGGGGGGTCTTCCACAGCTCCGCGCCCTTCAATTCCTGGAGCTCCGCCGGATTGTCGTCCTGGAGCATGTCGCGGTAACGCTGGATTTCCTGCTCGGTCTTCTGCGCCGCTGCGCCACCCGCGAGCGCCGCCAGCAACATGCCCGATATCAGACGCTGTCTGAACATTTCTCCTCCTGCCTAGGTGAATGCTCGGCTTCAGCCGCTTGTTCGTTCGACGCCGCGCCGTGCAGGCGCCGCGCGCGGGCTCAACCGCCCGCGATGGTCGTCTCGTCGGTGCGCTTCTCTGGACTGTTGTGGCTCCGGCATAACGCGCTTCGCGCATTAGCCTCCACCCCAACAGTCCAGTGCGAAAAGCTCATTCCTAGCCCCCGGCAATTGTTGTCTCGTCGGTCCGCTTTTCGCCCTTGTTGTCTGTCCACGTGATCGTGACCTTCTCGCCGGGCTTGCCTCCCGCGAAGCGGAAATGCAGGAACGGGTTTTTCGAGATCGCCGGCCCCCATTGCGCCGAGAACACGGTCTTGCCGTTGTGCGTCACCATCACGTTCTGGATGAAATGCGCCGGGATGGCATTGCCCTTCGCGTCCTTGCGCTGGCCGGTCTCCATTTCGTGCGCCATCAGCACCTTCACGTCGACCTTGTCGCCAGCCATGCTGGCGCGAATTCGCATCGGGTCTGGCATGTTCGCTTCCTCTCCTCCTGGATTATTGGTCTGTTTGGCGCGGCCTCAGCCGCCGCAACCACCAAGGGTGACCTTGATTTCCTTGGCAGCGTAGAAATACTTGCCGTCGGCCTTGACCAGCGCGAAGACCTTCGAGGTTTCCCCCATCTTCACGCGCGTGGAAACGAAAGGCTCGGTGCCCGCCGGAATGATGAAATCCGCCGACAGGATGTTCGGGTTCTTCTCGACCAGGATCGCGATCGATTGCGTCTTGGGAATGCCGCTGCTGACCGTGATCGGCACCACCGCGCCGTTCTCGGCGATCTCCGGCGTCGGGTTGACGAACTGGATGTCCTTGCTCTCCACCGCGCCCGAACCGCCCATCGCCTTGACCACGTCGTTGAGGCTCTTGGTGCCGAAAGCCGCCTTGTTCCATTCCTGCGCGACGGCCGGGACCGATCCGAGCAGGCCCGCCGCCGCACCGAGCGCAAGCGCCCCGATTCCCGTTCCCGCCTTCAGTAACTCGCGTCGCTTCTTATCCATGTGCTCCGTCTCCTCCGGTCGTGCGAACAAACCCGCATCGCCGTGGCGGTGCGCGGGTCAGAACGGCTGATTCTGCGAATTGCCCCGTCCGCGTGCAAGCGGGACTTTTCGATCGGCCGATAAGCGCTCCTGATTCCTGGCCTTATGCCCAAGCTAGAAGGGAATGTCGTCGTCCATGTCGGCGAATTGCCCGGTGGGCTTCTTTGCGGCAGGCTTGCCCTCGCGCTCGCCGCCGCGCTCTCCCCCCGCCTCGCGGGCCGCGGCGTCGCCCTGGCCGGCGCGGCTGCCCAGCATCTGCATGCGGTCGGCGACGATCTCGGTCGTGTAGCGCTCCTGGCCTTCCTTGTCCTGCCACTTGCGCGTACGCAGGGATCCCTCGATGTACACCTGCGATCCCTTCTTCAGGTATTCCCCCGCGATCTCCGCCAGGCGATTGAAGAAGACGACGCGGTGCCACTCCGTGCGCTCCTGCTTCTCGCCGCTCGTCTTGTCCTTCCAGGTGTCGGTCGTCGCCACCGAAACGTTCGTGATCGCGCCGCCCTCGGGGTTGTAGCGCGTCTCGGGGTCGCGGCCGAGATTGCCCACCAATATGACCTTGTTTACGGATGCCATCAGCCTTCTCCTCCAAGTAGTTTTTCCGCCGCCTGCTCGTCGAAGCTCTCCGGGTAGAAGGTGAGCATCGCCATGCCGCGTTCGGGCATTATCACCGCGTCGCGCACGCCGCGCAGGCGGATCAGACGATCGCGCAGCGCGGCCGGGTCATCGGCGCTGCGCAGCGCGAACGCCCGGCTCGCCACCGGTTTGGGTACGCGCATCGGCGCGGCGATCAACAACCATAACGCAGCCAGCGCGAATCCGAATACAAACACCGAAGCCTGGCCGAAATGCTGCATGAGCCAGCCGCCGACGGCGCCGCCGGCGAACAGGCCGAGGGACTGGGTCGTGTTGTAGACCCCGATCGCCGTGCCGCGCGCCGACATCGGCGCGATGCGCGTCACGAGCGAAGGCAGCATGGCCTCGAGCACGTTGAAGGACAGGAAAAAGCCGAGCAGCACCAGCGTGATGCCCGCGATTCCCTCGAGCCAAAGCAGGCTCGCCGCCTGGACGACGAGCATCAGCGCGATCGAGCCGAGGAACACCGCCTTCGCGTGGCCCTTGCGCTCGCCCCAGAGGATCGGCGGCAGCATGAGCACGAACGACCCCGCCACCACCGCAAGGTACACCTTCCAGTGCTCGACGAGCGGCAGGCCGGCTCTGTTGACCAATGCCAGTGGAACCACCACGAAGATCGCCATCTGCATGCTGTGCAGCGCGAAAATGCCGAAATTCAGGCGCAGCAGCTCGCGATGGCGCAGCACCTCGCCCAGCGTGGTCGGCTGCAGGCGCCGCGACAGGTCGAGGTTCTCGGTGGGCTCCCGCGGCACGACACGCACCGTCACGAAGATCGCGGCGATCGCCAGCACGCCGGTAAAGGCGAAAATCCCCTCCATCCCCACCCAGCGGTACAGCGCGGGCGCGCCCATGAGCGAGACGGCGAACATGAGCCCGATCGATGCGCCGATCAGCGCCATGATCTTGGTCCGGTGCTGCTCCCGCGTGAGGTCGGCCGCGAGCGCCATGACGGCGGCGGAGATCGCTCCCGACCCCTGGATCGCGCGCCCGATGATGGTCCACAGCATGCCGGTCGCCTCCGCGGCGATGAAACTGCCGATCGCGAACAACGCAAGCCCGATGACGATCATGCGCTTGCGGCCGTAACGGTCCGAAGCCATGCCGAAAGGCATTTGCAGCAGACCCTGGCTCAACCCGTAGGCCCCGAGCGCGAGGCCGACCAGGGTGTGGCTCTCGCCGCCCTTCAGGTGCTGCGCGTGCACCGCGAACACCGGCAGGATGAGAAACAGCCCCAGCATGCGCAGCGCGAACAGCGACGCGAGCGACAGGCCCGCCCGGATTTCGAGCGCCGACATCCGGTCGGACGCGGGGAGGCTATTCATTATTGGGGTAGCGCAGGACTGCCGAAACGCCGTATATTAGCAGGTTTCACCCTGCCGTTTCCCAGGCACGCCGGGCACGATGGACCAGATCCGCATCCGCGGTGCGCGCACGCACAACCTCAAGAACTTCAACCTCGACCTGCCGCGCAACCGGTTGATCGTGATCACCGGACTGTCGGGGTCGGGGAAGAGCTCGCTCGCGTTCGACACCCTCTACGCCGAGGGCCAGCGCCGCTACGTCGAGTCGCTCTCGACCTATGCGCGGCAATTCCTGCAGCTCATGGAAAAGCCCGACGTCGACCTGATCGAGGGTCTTTCCCCGGCGATCGCCATCGAGCAGAAGGCGACCAGCCACAACCCGCGCTCGACCGTCGGCACGGTGACCGAGATCCACGACTACTTGCGGCTGCTCTACGCGCGCGTCGGCACGCCCTACTGCCCCGAGCACCAGTTGGCCCTGGAGGCGCAGTCCGTGGCGCAGATGGTCGACGCGGTCATGGCGCTCCCCGAGGACACCAAGCTCATGGTCCTCGCCCCGGTGATCGCCAACCGCAAGGGCGAGCAGGCCGAGCTGTTCTCGGAGCTGCGCGCCCAGGGCTTCGTGCGCGTGCGCATCGATACGCGCGTCTACGAGATCGACTCGCTGCCCAAGCTCGCGCGCAACAGCAAGCACACGGTGGACGTCGTGATCGACCGGCTCAAGATCCGGCCCGACGTCAAGCAGCGGCTCGCAGAATCCTTCGAGACCGCGCTGCGGCACGCCGACGGCCGGGCGCTCGCGGTCGAGGCCGACAGCGGCCGCGAGCACCTGTTCTCGGCGAAGTTCGCCTGCCCCGCGTGCAGCTACGCGCTCGCCGAGTTGGAGCCGCGCCTCTTCTCCTTCAACAATCCGATGGGGGCGTGCCCGGACTGCGACGGCCTGGGCACGATCAGCTTCTTCGATTCCAAGCGGGTGGTCGGGTTTCCCAACCTGTCGCTCGCCGGCGGCGCGATCAAGGGCTGGGACCGGCGCAACCAGTTCTACTTCCAGATGCTCACCAGCCTCGCCGCGCACTACAAGTTCGAGGTCGACGCGCCTTTCGAGCGCCTCGCCGAGGCGGTGCAGAAGATCATCCTCTACGGCACCACCGAGCGCATCCCCTTCTCCTACCTGAACGAGCGCGGCCGCACCTTCGTGAAGGAGCATCCCTTCGAGGGCATCATCCCGAACCTGGAGCGGCGCTACCGCGAGACCGACTCGGTGGTCGTGCGCGAGGAGCTGGCGAAGTACCTGAACGTCAAGCCCTGCCCGTCGTGCGACGGAACGCGCCTGAAGCTCGAGGCGCGCCACGTCAAGGTGGCGGAAAAGCCGATCTACGAGCTGAGCGCGCTGCCGCTCAAGGCGGGGCTCGCGTTCTTCGGCAAGCTCGCGCTGCCGGGGCACAAGCAGGCGATCGCCGAGAAGATCGTCAACGAGATCGTCTCGCGGCTCAGGTTCCTCGTGAACGTCGGCCTGGACTACCTGTCCCTGGACCGCGCCGCGGACACGCTCTCCGGCGGCGAGGCGCAGCGCATCCGGCTCGCCTCGCAGATCGGCTCGGGGCTGACCGGGGTCATGTACGTGCTCGACGAGCCCTCGATCGGCCTGCACCAGCGCGACAACGGCAGGCTGCTCGACACGCTGAAGAACCTGCGCGACCTCGGCAACACGGTCATCGTGG
>Ga0082335_1009197_pt1 | contig 10785 bp, 13 predicted proteins | sample Subgrocontami58m_FD_72375 | JGI IMG/M metagenome (GOLD analysis project Ga0082335, IMG submission 72375) | Subsurface groundwater microbial communities from S. Glens Falls, New York, USA - GMW37 contaminated, 5.8 m (SPADES assembly) (version 2) ... | reverse complement strand
TATTTTCGATTTTGGACTTCGCGGAGTCAAACAACGATTTGACGGATGCGAAGCGGCTCCAACTAAGAAAATAATTTTGTATCGAGCTATTTAATTCTTGTCTACGTTGCCAAACGCTATCCTATCGAGTACCAGATTTTTCATGTCCATCATAAGAGCCGGAGTTATTACATATTCTCCATATCTGTCGTTTATCTGATCAAGTGCATCTGAAACTTTTCTCCTTTTATCTTCGATGTCAAAAAGATTTATTTGCGAAGTTTTTGCAGGTATAAGCTCAAAGCAACTGACTGATATTTTTGAAACTTTTTTTTCTTTTTTCCGCATATTAAAAATCCACATTGCTTTTATAAAAAGATCATCTGTCGTATACATTGCCCGATTAAATTTTTTTGATTTATGCCAATAAGTCCAGTCTTCATAAACTATTCCCAAATGTATCCCAAATGCTTCACTGCCAGACTTCCTTAGTCTTCTTCCCATTTTTTCACAAAGCTTCATAAGTATTCTTGCTAGCTCAACTGGGTCACTTGTTTTTTTTCCAATTGCAAAGTCTTGGCCAAAACTTTTTCTTTTTATTTCTACATCATCTATTTCAAAACCCCGAAGTTTCAAATACCAATAGTGTCCGACAATACTTTTAAATACATTTTTTCTCAAAAAAAATTCACCTGCTTTTAAAAATTGTAGGGGATTGAATATTCCGTTTGAATTTAACCTTGCTTCATATCTTGTATTTATTCCGTTTAGATCTATAAGAGAAACAGACGAATAAACATCTAATATATTTTCATACGTTATTACATCAAGGCCATCGGGTTTGTGAAGAGATGAGGCTAATTTTGCCAAAAAACGGTTAGTTGCTATACCTATATTGCATGATATCCATTCACCAACTTCCTTGCGAAGCCTTTTTTTAATATCAAATCCTATATTCACAAGGCCTCTTCTAAAAGCAGAGGTGTCTTTAAATTCGACAACCACCTCGTCAATTGATTTTGGATAAACGAAAGGGGAGTAGTCTTTGAAAATTTTTACAAATTTTATATGTACATCGCGAACGAGGTGGGGATCTGGATCTCTGACAATCACATCTTTATATAAAAGTCGGGCTTCACGAACAGTCATTCCTACTTTTATTCCGTATTTTTTGGCTTCAATTGAAGGCGCAACTATACAGCCGTTTGGAGTAGTGTATGCGGCTATCACAATTGGTTTGCCTCTAAGATGGGGATTTGCTTGCTGTTCGACTGTTGCAAAACAAGAATTAAGGTCAACGTGCATTATTGTGGGATTGTTTTTATTAATCTGCAGATCCATCTGATACCTCCTCCAAGACCCAATGCAGCGTGTAGGAGTCAAGCTTTAGGCGAAAATCTATATTTCCATCTGTAACATGAAAGATATGGTAAAGAGCTTGGCCTTGTCTTATTCTATGATAATATGCGAGTTTGGTAATGATATAATCGCGCCCTTGCCATCTGATTTTTTTAGGAAAAACTGTTCCTTTATTTTTATCATACGCCGTAATTACGCTGACTTTTTCATAAATCATTTCATTCATAAATAAAAACCATAAATTATAAATTACAAATAACAAATAAGCTCTAAATTCTAAGTTTAAAATTTTAAACGTTTATTATTTTAAATTTATTTGGAACTTGAAATTTATGATTTAGAATTTCTACTTGTTAGATGTTCTGTATTTTATGATAGTGAACAAGCGTTCACTTTGTCAAGCGAATAAAATTATAGGTCAAATTTTTAACAAAAGTATACGACATTCCAGCTGAACGATCGTCTCAATAAAGTGTCATTAATTTACTGTTTACAAACCAAATGTGTTTAACTATAATCAAACCTCTTGGTATGACAACCGAACAAAGAGCAGATTACAGAACAATCTCAAAAGGTATTATAAAATTCTCAGAAATTGAAATGGACGTCCCAATGACTCTAACTGCCATAGATTCGTTAACTAAAAAACCAGCAGATATTACAATTCTTCCAATCAGAAGATATGAGGGAGGACCACTACCAACAGTTGCCTTTAGAATTATAGAAAGTAAAAACTTTAACTTTGATTTATATTCAGTAGAAAATCAGCCATTTCCACTTAAAGATGGAGCGATTATACTTGCCATTGCAAGTGGTCATTTAGTAAATAAATTAGATTTAAATCATTATGATAATCAAGGTATTAAGGTTGGGGATGATTCAGATTTAGGATTTATTTATGTGGAAGAAGATAGTGTACATTATATCGCCGCACATCAACTTCAAAGTGTTTCTTTTGGTGAAAAGTTAACAGATAAAGGAGTCACAAAAGGAGAACTAGAAAATATTTTTAAGGCTATTGAGGTTGCCAGTAGAATGTAAACTATGTCATCACATCTTTATTGCTGACCTTGCTGCTTAGCTTGTTCTTGTAATCTTTTTTTTCTAGCTCTTCTTATCCCTTCTAATACATTTCTTCTATAAATTGGATCTTTCCATTTTTCAGTAGCGGTTTCACTCATTCTTTTTCTATTATTTGGATCTTCCCAGTATTTTCTTGTAGTTGCTCGAACCCTATCACTAAATTCTGGCGTTCTTTTTACTTCAGTCATTTTTTTAAGTACTATTTCTCTATATTTATAATCATTCCAGTTTTTTATTTTTTTTAGACTAATTTTTCTTTTTGTTTCTTCAGACTTTTTTTTACCCATACGAGAAATACTTCTGTTTGCAGAATCGAATTTTCTTCTTTCGGCTTCTGCATCGTCAACAAAAGGTATGTCTGACTTTTTAAAAAATGGAAGTTGTTTTTCTGTAAAAAATTCGTTGTATTTATCTGGGATGCTTTTTCTTATCCGTGAAAATCCATCTTTTATTTGATTTTCTAAGTTTTGCCTTCCAATAAAATTGAATTGGCCCTCTATTGTTAACCCATCAGTATAGTATCTGTCAAATATTTCTCTTTGTAGCTCTGTCATGCTTTTAAATGCTCCTTGCTCATAGGCAAGAAATAAAAACATCATTGTGTATGGATGAACACTTTCAATAAATTGTTCTGTTGATATATCTGGTTTTTTGGATCTAAATGGTACTTCTTGTTCTACCATCCAAGAATTATATCAAATAGGCCTTCATAACAGTATGAACGTTTAAGAGTGTTTAACTGATATAATCTATTATGAAAATAGCATATATACACGATGATAAAAGAATTCATACAGGCGCACACCACATTAACGAACTGATCATTAACAAATTAAAAGAGTTTGATGTGTATGTCAAAAACGTCTATCCAAAAACTCGTTTAATTGACAGCAAAAACCATAACCTAAAAGGCGTAAGCAACATTTTATTTTTTTATTCCCTTCTTGAACAACAAAAAGAAATTTTAAAGTACGATTTAATTCAGGGAACAACTTTTACACCAATCACATTTCTTCCATTTGATATCCCAGTCATAACACACTTTGGATCTACAACAATGGGTATCTTACTCTCAACCCCAAAGACTAATCATTTAAAAAGTAAATTTCAAAACATTTTTAACCAATTAAAAAAAGATAAAGTTTTAAAATCTCTTAATCTTAAATCTCGAAAGTCTTTATGGGATATATCAGATATCCAGTTTTTCGTCGCTTCTAAATCTAGAAAAGTAATAGCTGCATCAAAAAAGGTAAAAGAAGAACTCGTCGAATATGGACATGTTGCAAGAAATAATATATTAGTAATTCATAATGCAATCGAAGATTATTGGTTTGAAAAACCACTCGCTCCATTAGATAAGGTAAGGCTTGTTTTTTTAGGAAGGATTGGAAACAGTGCTTTTACATTTAAAATCAAAGGGTTAGATAGATTAATATATATTTATAAAAAATTTGCGGATATAAATAAAGTTTCGATTGCATTAACACCAAATTTAAAAATAGAGAATTGGTTAAATAAAAACATTCCAAACCATAAATCAAGATTTAACCTCTCCAGAGATAAAATACATAAAATCATCCACTCATATAGAGGGAATATCTCATTATTGACCTCAAGATACGAGGGTTTTTCGTTAAGTCTTATTGAAACTATGTCTCAAGGACTTATTCCAATAGCTTTTCCTGTCGGAATAGCTCCTGAAATTATCGAAGATGGTAAAAACGGATATTTAGTTAATACCACTCAAGAAGCTGTCATAAGAATTAATGAAATATTAAACGACAATGAATTAAGAGAAAGATTGTCAATTGAAGCCTATAAAACATCCCTTCAATTTAAAGCAGACATACTTGCCAGAAAATTAGTAGCTCTCTACAAAACCGTCCTTAAAAAGTAAAATTTATTTCTTCAATCTATGTTTAGCTATCATTGTTCTCACTCTAAGCGTTGCTCGACCTAAAAAATCGTTAAATCTTTGTGAACCTTCTAATCTCTCAAGCCTTGGTCTAATTCTATTAACAAACTTTTCAACAAGTTCTTTTTGCTTTTCATCACCTTCAATATCTAATCCAAATCTTGGAGACCCAATATTAATTTGTTCAGGTTTGACAATTATGCAACTAACATCTTTGAAAAGAGTTTTTGCAGCTATGTTATTAACCATAAAAGCTAAAGCCGAAGAGACTTTTTCAGTAGAATAAATTCTATTTGGATTGTCTGGTCTTTGAAAATCAAATTCAGCCCTTTCCATAAGCATAAGTCTAAACTAAGGAATCTGTTTATTCAATAAAAATTGCCAATTTAGGCTGTTATAATAACAAGATGGAAATACCAAAATTTCAATTTCAGGATTTAAAAGATAGAGTAGGTAAGGGAGTAAAATCGAGAGTCTTCGCACTAGAAACAGATAACGGCCCGCTTATAGTAAAGGTTTCAAAACGCCCGTATGCAACATTTGATAGAGCTTTAGAAGTAGCGCGCGAATTACAAAGCGAGTATGAATCTTACAAAGATTACTTAGGACCTTATATCCCAGAATCTGAATTAGCAATAATCCAAGATTCAAGAGGAAGATATAGAGTCTTGACAGTTCAAGAATCTATTGAAGGCATCTCTTTCAAATACGGTATAGAAAAAGCAACAAAAACAGATAGAACAGAACACATTGAAGCTTTTCTAACAAATGGCATACGAATGCGAGAGGAAATAGGTATTATTCCGGATTTAAGAGGGCCAGGAAAAGTAATCGGATGGTGGTACCCAAGTAGAACTAAAAACGTCTTGGTTGAAATTGGAGACGACGGATCTCTTGTCCCAAAGCTTCTGGATGTAGATTTTATATCAGGTGAACATTTAGGAATACAATATGCACATCCATTTTTTCACACTAAAGCAATAAAAAGACTTCTAGAATCTATTGGTTAGTCTATCTATTTTTAGTGTGTACTTGTCTGGCCTAGCATATCAAGAAGCTCTTGATGGGTCTGAAATACGAAATCTGCATCTTTGAATTTTGGATCTTTAGGATCACCAAAACCAGCTGTTATTGCCCCAACTTGCAGTCCAGCATCAACATCCCCCTTCATATCTCCAACAACTAGCGACTGTCTTGCTAAATCTACAGATGATATGCCAAAATGTTTTGCTATATCTTCAAATAATTCTTGCCCTTTTACTTTTGTACTGCTTCCTCTTTCACTTCCAGTAATAAGATCGAAAAAATCAGATAATCCAACTCTTTCTGCTACGCTTTGATTTATATCGCCCGGCGAACCTGACCAAGAAATAATAAACATATTTCTTCTTCGAAGTTCTATAAGCAACTCTTTAATTCCCACTATCAAACTTGGCGATTGATCTTTTAATAAATCCCAAAAAATACTTTCAAGATTTTCACTATCTTGAATATCAACATTAGCAAAACGCCTAATACCTTCTTTAAATTGATAACTTAAAGCTTTTCCACCTGCTTCACCAGTAAAAAATTGCTCACTTTGATCTTCAAGAATATTGAATTGCTTTTTTAAAATAGAAGAAAAGGTTTTTATATATACGGGCATTGAATCAACTACAGTTCCATCCCAATCTAAAATTACATATCTTATGCCACTCAAATCTATTTCTTTTTGCAAAGAATTTTCTATACGATCCATTCAAAAATTATATCAGAAGTTGTAAAACCACCTCTGGAGTGGCTTTAATTTGATATACTATAAGGCTATATGACAAGCAGAAGAGAAAGAAATCCTTTTCCTATAATTGCAACATTGGTAATAGATTACATACGAAACGGATTTCCAATTCCAGATGGTTTAAAAATTACAGAAGTTACAGCTTTCGATGTAAAGCAAGGTATAGAAGATATTGTTAGGTTAGAACCTTGGATTGTCGATCAATTTAAATTAGAACAACAAGAAACCAAACTTGGAAAAGATAAGACGAAAAAAATCGCTGTTAGTAGATTAAGCCTTAAAAAGAGGAATAGAGATATTTATGATAGATTTGCTTTTATATTCCAAGCATTTGATGATTTTTGTAAAGCGCAGCAAAATCCAACCAAAAAACAATCATAGTTTTGTTGGGCAGTCTCATTTTTCATATATTAAACACTGGTTCTTTTTATTTTATACTTATGTAGAATAATACAATACAGTGAAAAATTTATTTAAGAAAGATGGGATAATAATAATTATTTTCATTTTAATATTTATTTTTATCAGAAGTATAAACTTTCAATATCATTTAAATTTTTCTTCTGACCAGGCATCTTCTTCACTAAAAGCGCTTGATTTATGGGACAAAAAAGAAATTACTTTAATCGGACCTTCGATTTCTTTTAAATACATTGGAAGAGAATTATTTACTAGCTCAATTAGTTATTATTATCAATTACTTTTTCTTTTAATTTCAAACTTTAACCCTGTTTACAGTTCTTATGTATTTATGCTATTTTCAGCATTTATGTTATTTCCACTATATTATGGAGTAAAGTTTTTAATAAATAAATCTTCTGCTATAACGATACTAATTATTTACACCTTATTTCCTTATTATATTGATTACACTCGTTTTTTCTGGAATCCAAATTTTCAATTAACCCTAACACCGATTCTGATATTTTTTATGGGATTTTACTCCAAGAAAAATAAGGATATATATTTATTTTTATTAGCTTTTACTGCAGGATTGCTTATGTTATTTCATTATCAATATGTTCCAATCATTATTGGTTTATTATTTTATTATTTTGTAATTAAGAAAATTAATCTAAAAAAAGTACTAATATTCTTATCTGGAGTTGTTTTAGGTTTTTCACCAATAATTTTATTTGAACTACGAAATAATTTTTATAATTTTCAGACTTTACTTTTATATATAGAAAATATAAATCAGGTATTTAAAGTTAAAAATAATGTATTTGCTAATTATTATTTTTTAAGTATCTATCTATTTATATTAATTTTGATAATAAATTTAATTAAAAAATATATTACAAATAAAAAAGCAGTTTTTTTTACAGTAACACTAATAATAATTGATTTATTTATATATGGCAGAACTCCAAGACATGCTTTTGGAATGGCAGATAATTGGAATTATTTATATGAAGAAAAGGTGTACAAAATTATTAGGAATGAAAATGTTACAAATTATAATGTTGTAAATCTTGGATATGATACTGTAGCAGTTGTTCAGAAATATCTTCACAGAAAAGATGGGATTAAATTTAATTACGAAGATTATTATAATAACAAATATCTTTTTGTTGTGTCTAAAGATAATAATTTCATGAGAAATCCAGCATATGAAGTAAATACTTTTAAACCATCAAAAATAGTAAAAAATTGGGAGATAAATAATATATATAAATTATACTTATTAGAAAGAGTCAATTAATTCTACACAGATGTTTGTTGATGAAGTAACTTTAAAAATAGAAAGCGGAAAAGGTGGAGACGGCAAAACTTCATTTTTTCCAGGACGAGGAGGGCCAAGTGGAGGTAATGGAGGAAACGGCGGTAATATACTAGTATGCGCTAGCATACAACTTTCTAATCTGAATAAATATGCCAGTGTGCGACGTCTTTCTGCATCAAATGGTGCCCCAGGCGACTTTAATCGACGTACAGGCGCAAACGGGGACGATATTATTGCAGATATGCCAGTTGGAACAACAATTACTGATGTTGAAACCCATGAGGTATTTGAAATAACTGAAGAGGATAAAATGATTTTACTTTGTCAGGGAGGAAAGGGTGGACTAGGGAATGATGCATTAAAATCAGCAACTAGTCAAACTCCAAAAAGGGCTAAACCAGGTCTAAAGGGCCAGGTTCGGAATGTGAAGATCGTACTTAAGCTTATAGCCGACTATGGGCTGATAGGTATGCCAAATGCAGGCAAAAGTACGCTTTTAAATGAGCTGACATCTGCACATGCAAAAATTGCCAACTATCCATTCACGACGCTTGAGCCAAACTTGGGAGCAATGGGTAAAAAAATATTGGCTGATATTCCTGGACTTATTGAAGGTGCTTCAAAGGGTCGTGGCTTGGGTATCAAGTTTCTCAAACACATTGAAAAGGTTCAGCTTCTCTTGCATTGCATATCTGTTGAATCTACTGACGTTATTCAAGATTATAAAACAGTTATGAATGAGTTGTCCGAACATAACCTAGAGCTTGTAAAAAAAGATTCGATAATACTTTTAACAAAAATTGATTTAGTTGAGGAGGCAGAAATAAAGAAAAAAATAAAACAGCTAAAAAAACTTGTGAAGTATGTTTATCCGATTTCAATTCACGATCCAAAAAGCATTGAGACTATAAGGAAAGCGATATAACTATTTTGTCGGGCAGTCTTTTGTACTAAAGGAACAAAATACGCAATCGTCTCCTTTTTTTGGACGCATAATTTTATTACAATTTGTACACTTGTAAAAGAATACGCACCTATCGGTTGGCATCTTTTCTTCTTTTTCAAACCCGCAAAAAGGACATTTTATCGCAGATATCAAACCTTTCTCATCCATATCATTTATTCTATCATTTTAGCCACTTCACTCGCCACGTTTAAATTACGAAGTAATTTATTACGTGGCGGGCTCTGGTTTACACTTCCGTAGCTTTATGCGAAGGAGTGTGGATTTATGGCTTCCACTCAACAACAGTTCCATCATCAAAAATATGAGTCAATTTTTTTCTATATAAGACAACAGCATCACCGCCTTGCATTCGATATTCAAGACTATCTTCTCTCCTTCTTATTTTGCCATCAGATTTTATATATGCTATGCCTTTTTTTGGAAAATCATGAACGCAATATGATTTTCCATCTACTAACACCTCAGCTGTAGCACCTGATGGAATAGTAACAGTATTAGTCTTTGTATCAGTAGGAATCGGTTCTTTATCTGTGAATCTACTTCTTGGGCCTGCTAAATGATGAGCCTCTAATGAAACGCCTTTAGGAGCACGAAATAGAACTTCTTCAAGCAAAAATGCAGCTGCAATAGGAATAATTGCTGCCATGAAACCAAATGAAATTCCCTTATCTCTTTGTCGTGGATTTAACCTTTCATGTCTATTCATTTCGTTAGTATATCATCAAAGGCCGTCAAATCAACACAAAAACTGCGGGCTTGCCTCGCCGAAGTCGAGACGAAATTCATATAGTCCGCCTTCATTCAGAAAACTGAATTTCGGCGAGACAAAGGCGGGCTCTGGTTTACACTTCCGTAGCTTTATGCGAAGGAGTGTGGATTTATGGTGAGTACTGAGCGTAGTCGAAGTATCGAACCATGAAGTTAGAACTTATTTTTTATATAAAAAGTTCATTCGTTGACAATATAATAAAAAACAATATAATACTAGTCTATGACACTTCCTGAAAATGGTAGACGACTTCTAACAGAAATGGCTGGTTTTGTTACTGGAGAAAATCAATTTCACGAACATTTAAAACAAGCTAATCGTTTTAGAGATGAACTCAGGACTCTTTTGTTTGAATTTTGTCCAGCTCTACATCAAAATCCAGACGAGTTTCGTATCCCACGAAATCCGCTTTATACAATACCTGTAACTATCAGGACCCCAATAGGAAGTGTATATACGTGTGTTAGAGGTATCGTATCATTCGTCGATGAAAGTAGATATCAAATAAGAGAATTAGATTTAGATATGCAAAGGGAAGAAGATAAATCTACTAAAAGAAAGTATGTAAGAGAAACAATCGGACTGAAGCTAACACCTGAGGGTAATATTAAACAAGACGAATTACCTAGTTTAGAAGATATATTAAAAGCCCAGAAAGTTTTATTTACATTAAGGACGGCACTTACTAAAAAACATGAAGATGGACAAATTCAACGATTTGTAACTACTGCGTAAAAATCAATATTATTCTGTCTTTAAATCCACTAGCTGTACATTTGAAGATAATCAGTTTAGACCGTTACAAAGGAATTTGCGGGCTCTGGTTTACACTTCCGTAGCTTTATGCGAAGGAGTGTGGATTTATGGTGAGTACTGAGCGTAGTCGAAGTATCGAACCACGAAGTGAGAACTTATTTTACCAACTATGTCCCAATTCGCTAAGAACTAACCACACTCTTACATCTCCTAAAGATTTATATTTATCCATAATATATTCTCTAACCTCATTACAGATTCCATCTTGTTTTTCAATTCGTTCTTTAAAAGCATGTGCTTTTATTTCTATTTCTACTTTTCCTATCATATTTCCACCTTCTATATAAATTATTCTTACACTAACTTCTTCTGGCGTGAGTTTAATATTTCCACAAGTTAATTTCTTGGCAATGAGCGGTTTTAAATCTAAAGAAAGCTCATTTAACTCTTCTTG
>Ga0082335_1009196_pt1 | contig 10785 bp, 8 predicted proteins | sample Subgrocontami58m_FD_72375 | JGI IMG/M metagenome (GOLD analysis project Ga0082335, IMG submission 72375) | Subsurface groundwater microbial communities from S. Glens Falls, New York, USA - GMW37 contaminated, 5.8 m (SPADES assembly) (version 2) ... | reverse complement strand
AAAAGTGTTGTATTTGGGCTTCTAGAGCGGGACGGAAAGGTCTATACGAAGGTCGTGGATGCGGTATCGAAAGAAATTCTGATGGATGTCATTCGGCGGAGATCGCGCAAGGGTTCTGTGTATTATACCGACCAGTTCAGGAGCTACAACTCGCTCAAGCGCTACGGCAAGCACTACACCGTCAAGCATTCAAAAGTGTTCGTGCGTAAGGGTAGAAAGCGGCTGATTCACATCAATGGCATTGAAGGATTCTGGAGCTTTGCCAAGCACGGGCTTTACAACTATCGGGGAGTTTCCAAAAGCAATTTCCCGCTGTATCTTAAAGAAATGGAGTATCGATACAATCACCGGAAAGACAGTCTGCTCAATCTGCTTATTCGACTCTACTTTGGTTACGAATCCAACTAATTACCTAACTTTTTTGGGTATTCCATTTAACGGCTCATCGCGATGAGCCGTTAAAAATGGCTTATTTTTCTCTTAACAAAATCTTGCTTCGAATTTTATACGCTGGCAAAAAATACTTCTAAACGCACGTCCGAGAAGCCGTAACCGCGGGCTGACTCACCTACTATCCAAGAAAATTCTATCATAAATTTGAAGAGCCAGTCCACCGCGGGGTGAACTGGCTCGTTGCCTGCCTAGCGACAGACGACGGTCAAAGAATCAAAGCACATTGCGCGCAGTAATCCAGCGACCAAGTGATCAGGAGCTTGCGAGAACCAGAGCGGGATACATCTGAAACCAGTCGTAGCCGAGCCGGCCGTAACTCCAGCCCCACTGCCCACCAATGAAGTCGAGACAACGGACGCAGAGGCGGTCGTCGGGGTCGCGGTAACCGGTTCCCCAGAAGAACACGGCCTTCCCCTTCCAAGAGTCCGGGATGAATTCCGGATTCTCCAGAAGGAAATCGAGCCAGTTATCCGTAAGGACCGGCTCTGACTCGAGGATCTTCCGCAGCTTGTCGCCGCGGACGACCCGACCGTCCCTCTGCTCCTCGGCGAGGTGGAGCCGCACCGCGCCGGGCGTGAAGATCTGGCGCCCGAGGTTCCTGTGCCACTCGACCTTCCACCCGGTCTCACGCCACTTCTTGGGCATCGAGGCCTGACGGCAATCAATGATGTGATGCTCGGGCACCACGATCTCAACCTTGGCGCCGAGCTCGAGGAACCTCCGGAACTCGCGGCCGGCGCGCTGGCCATCGCGGATGATCCGGTCTTGCGTCTGGAATTGCTCGGGATCAAACGAATCCAGATCCGCGTTTTCCTCAAGAACGTTCACTGCGCGGAGAACCATTGATGTGTGACCCATGGCGGGTCTCCTTTTGAAAAGCCGCAACGCGGTTTTGTCGGTCTCGACTCTATGCCAAAACCGATTTCACCCTCCTATTCGCCACAGCGTTTGATGCACTTTTTTAATGGACCAAACGCTGTGGCTAAATATTTCAAACCAGAAAAGAACAATAAATATATTTATAATATATCACAATACTTATATTTTGTCAATTTCAATTCGAAGAGTGAAATTTTCAACTTTGATTTCCTTCTCCGCTAAAAATTTCTTTCCTTTCCCAAATGCCACGCTTTCAGCATTCGTGCCGGTAAGGAAAATTTTGTCCCATCGGGACAAAAGTGTCTCGGTATTTTTCTCCCCAGAAAAACGAAGTGCAACCCGATCACGCGGTTTAAGACCTGCATCTTTTCGCATTTCTTGAATATTCCGAATAAGCTCACGGATAAATCCTTCTTCGCGAAGCTCGGGCGTAATCGCGGTGTCGAGCTCTAGCTCACCGCCAAATGTAACATTCTTTACGTTCACTTCCTCTTTTATTAGTTCAATTAATGCTTTTTGGTTTCGGATTTCGCCCGCCTGCAACGCTTTCGGCGTAGCCGATGCGGGTAGGGATTTCGTCCGCCGACTGGCGGATCGGATTTGGAGCGAAGCGAGCGGTTGTCGCACTTTAATCCCTGCCTCTGCCCGCAGTCGGAGCGCTTCTGACACGATGGAACGAACTACTTCCATATCTTTCTCGAGTTTTGCATCAATGAGTTTTTTCTCGGTTTTTGGCCAGTCCTCTAAATGAACTGACAATTTCTTTTTTACGCGGATCTCTTGATAGATAATTTCAGCAAGAAACGGCGTCACGGGCGCGATAATACGAGCGTAATCATACAAAACCCGTTCGAGCGTCGTAAGTGCACTAATTGCATCCGGCGAATCGGCTTTCACCCGCTCGCGCGAACGACGAACATACCAAAGAGACAGGTCCTGGACAAAATCAAGAAGCGGACGCGACGCATCGATGATTTCATAGCGGTCGTACGCGTCCGTAACGCGAGCAATTGTCGAATGGAGGCGCGACAATATCCAGCGGTCAAGCGCGTGCGTCGGCTTTTGCGGTGCTTTTGATTTTCCTGTGAGGCCTGCCTCCTGCCCGCGCAGGCGGGGCGCAGACAGGCGGTATTCATAGAGCTTATAAAACTGAAGGACGTTCCAAGAAATGAGGGAATACTTTTTATAAACCTCGTCAACGTCGCGCTCCGAAAAATTGATGTTGTCTGCGATCATCACGGAAGACGACATCAAATAGTAGCGGATCGCGTCAACGCCGTACTTAGAAAACAAAATCCACGGGTCCGGGAAATTTTTCTTTGACTTGGAAAGCTTCTCCCCTTTTTCCGACAGAATCGTTCCCGTTGTCACCGCGTGCATGAACGCGGGCTTCCCAAAAAGCGCGGAGGAAAGAACGTGAAGGGTATAGAACCACCCGCGGGTCTGCGCAATGTATTCGGCGATGAAATCCGCCGGGAAATTTTCCTCGAACAATTTCCTGTTCTCAAAGGGATAGTGTTTTTCTGCATACGGCATGGAGCCGGACTCAACCCAACAATCAAATACGTCTTTTATGCGCCTCAAGTCGCTACCGCAGCTGCAGTGAAGCGCGACTTCATCCACGTACGGGAGATGAAAATCCGCTTCGCCGGTTTCGTTTCGCGGAATATCGCGAATACGAAGATCCTGAAGTTCAGCAAAACCGATAAAATCAGCACCCTTCTCCTTCAGACGAAGCGCTTCATCGTTGGACAATCCATAGGCGCCCGCAGAAAGCATCCATAATGGATATTCATGGCTTACAATAAGTACGGTCTTCCCTTGATATTTCTTCTCCAAATCCCGCAGTCCGTCGAGAACGCGCGTACGGACGTCGGAAAGCGTTTCTATTCCCGGGAGCGATTTTGTGAATTTTTCCTTGGAGGAAGAAAAAAGTTTGTTGTAGCCGCCGGTCGGCTGCCCCTCAAGCATCCCGGTATTGACCTCACGAAAGCGCGGGTCATACTGAATGCCGAGGCCAAACGCATCCCCGACGATTTGCGCTGTTTCTTTCGTACGAAGAACGTCTGAACTTACGATGACGTCAATCTTTTTTTTCTTGAGCAAGCGTGAAGCTCGCTCTACCTGTTTCCGGCCGCGTAGGGTAAGCGGATAATGCGCGTTTTGATCATACGATATAATACCTTTCACATTTGTTTCAGATTCGCCGTGGCGCATGAGGATGTAGCGATTCTTTGCGGGCTTTGCGCGTTTTGCGAACTCGTCTCGCGAGCCCACTACGCGAATTTTCTTGCACCACGCGCATTCCCATATCGGAATCGGCGTTCCCCAAAAACGGGAGCGCGACAAATTCCAATCGGGCGCGGTTTCAAGCCCATTCCCAAAGCGTCCGTCCTTCAAATGCTTCGGATGCCAGTCGATTTTTTGATTGAGCGCGAGCATGCGCTTCTTTATTTTCTGTATGTTCAAAAACCACGCGGGCTCTACCTTATATATAAGAGGTGCTGAACAGCGCCAACAAATCGGGTAGCGGTGCGTAATTTTCTGAACCTTCCATAAGATCCCTTTTTCCTTGAGGCATTCAATTAAAGCCGGATTTGCCCCTGCCGCGGTTTTTCCTTTGAGAAACGAGAGCTCTTGGTAGGAATCGCCGAAATGCCCGGTATTATCAAGGGTCTCGATCATAGGAAGTTTTTCTTTTTTCCCCAAACGGAAGTCCTCCTCGCCGAATGCGGGCGCAATATGAACAAGGCCGGTTCCCTCCTCGGTTGAAACAAACTCTGCGGCCACTACCCGATATGCATTCTCATCTGAAGTGAGGTTAAAAAATGGTTTATAGCGCTTCCCGACCAATCCAGAACCTTTTGCTTTCCCGAGAACTTCCGGTATCTCTCCTGCTTCATGCGGCGGCGCGACAGCGGCCCATAAAATCGCATCTCGTATCCTGTATTTCGTATATTCTATGTCCGGGTGTACAGCAATGCCGGCGTTTCCCGGGAGCGTCCATGGCGTCGTCGTCCAGATTAAAAAGTATTCACCAGGTACCTCCGCAAGCTCGAATTTTACATACACCGAATCATCTTCTTGCTCGCGATACGAATTATCCATCGCAATCTCGAAATTCGAAAGCGCGGTTTCGCAGCGAGGACAAAAAAGCGCGGTGCGCGAATCCTTATAGATAAGCTTTTTTTCATAGAGCGTTTTAAACGCCCGCCATATGGATTCCATATACGTCAAATCCATCGTGGCGTACGAATTTTCGAAATCAACAAAGCGGCCCATCCGGCGGACAGTTTTGCGCCATTCATTTACATAGGTGAGGACTTTCGAACGCGCGGCCTCATTGAATTTCTGTATACCGAATTTCTCGATGGACTTCCTGCCCGAGAGATTAAGCTCTTCCTCAACAATATTTTCGATGGGAAGCCCGTGGCAATCCCAACCCCAACGCCGCGGAACATAATATCCTTTCATCGCCCAATAGCGCGGAACAACGTCTTTTACCGTACTCGAAAGGATATGACCGTAGTGCGGAAGTCCGGTTGCAAAGGGCGGCCCGTCGTAAAACACAAAGCGTTTTTTCCCCTTCCTCTGCAGAACGCTTTTCTCGAAAATCTTATTATCCTCCCAGAACTTCACGATCTCTTCCTCGAGTTCCGGCAAACTCTTTTTCTTTTCTTGTGCGTCCATGTGCATTATTCTACGTTTTTTCTCGGGAAAAATCAAAAAACCGTCCAAGACCGGAAACCGCATGTTAACACTTTCACTACGATCGTATGAAGAATGTTAATGTGATTGAATCCCCTCTCGCCCCGAACAAAAAACCGCGCTGGGAAATCGAGCTTAGCTCGACGGACCAGGCGGTTGGTGCTTTTTATACTTATTACCACTTTCCCCATATGGGCTCTCGTCCCTCAAAGCACCCGAAGCAATAATTCCGATGATCGGCGCCGCACTCAGTAACCGCGGCCTTCAGTTCCTCAAGCGGCAGATACCCCAGAAAGTCAGCTCCGATACTTTTTCGTACCTCCTCGATATCAGCTTCTTCGCAGGCGGGAACACTCGCCGCGATAAGGTGAGAAAGATCAATTCCTTTTTTGCACGGACCTATAAGCGGCGGACTTCCGGAAAGCATGCCGACCCACGAAGCGCCGTTTTTGCGCAAACTCGATACCAAGCTCCTTGATGTTTTCCCGCGAACAATAGAGTCGTCCAGTATCCACACACGTCTACCCTGTATGGATTCAGGAATAATGCTGAATTTCTTGCGAAGCGTCTCGTCGCGATCGCCGTCAGTGCCTTGCGTAAAACTGCGGACTGATTGCGGAAATCCACCCGCTCGAAAATGTCTTCTCAGAAACACGCGCTCTGGATATATGCCCAATGCCGGGCAAAATCCATCGGCCAAAAAATTCGATGAATCCGGGGGATTCGTGATAACGTCGCCCTTTTCTATGCGTCCGCCGAAACATTTCGCAAGCCGCGCCCCAAGCGTCTCCCGAAACCTCGCAAGGGAAATTCCAAACATGCGCGAGGAAGGAAACGCAAAGTAGATGCCTTCAAACACGCAATGCCGGACGCTTTTTGACCTCGCGATTGGAATGACTCGCGGATGGTCGCGTGTCTCATTCGATATCACAACCATGGTTCCCGGCTCGACCTCACAAAGGCGAGCCGCCTTAATGAGCTCAAACGCAGAATCCTCTGATGCAACCACAAACCCGCTTCCGAGCTTTCCCAATACAAGCGGCCGGTTGCCCGACCCATCGCGCGCCGCGACAAGCTTGAATCCATCCTTGTCTTTGAGAAGCGCGGTAATTGCAAATGTTCCCTGATATGCGCGAAGTCCGTCCCGGAACGCCTGCAATGGATCTCGCTCCCGAGACAGCAACTCAATATACTTCACGAGAAATTCTGAATCCGCGTCGGTTGAAAACACCGCGCCCTGCGCGATGAGATCCGCGCGCATCTCCTCAAAATTCGGCGAGTCCCCGTTGTGGCCGAGATAAAACTCGCCCCACGGGGCACGGCCGTACAAGGGCTGGGCATTCGAAAGGGATTGGCGCGCTCCGCTTGTCCCGTACCGAAGGTGGCAAATACCCGCGGAGACATCGTCGTGGGCAAACGGATTTCTCCGAAGACGCCCGAAAAGCTCAGGCGAAAGCCCGAGCGCGCGTTCGTAAACAATCTCATTATTCTTGAGCGCGAACGCCGCCCCCGCGCTCTGCTCTCCGCGATGCTGAAGCGCTGTCATCAAATCAACCGCGGTTTTGACCGGCTGTTCGATTCCGAAAAACCCGATGACTCCGCACATACACGCCTCCTATATGAAATGACCTGTATTAAAAGAAGCAGAAAAAAGATCGGTTGTCCATACCGAAAAATCAGCATCAAAAAACCGCTCTTGGTAGAGCGGATAATGACACTTTTTCGAATTCTTCCGAGATAATAAAAGTACGGCGCGCCGTACTTTCTGTTTAATCGCGTGTGATCATTTCATGCAACGAAAGAAATGGCTGATGATTGTTCCTCTTCGCGAACCTTCCACGACGAGAAGATTTTCCGGTGTCTTTTCTTCCCCGAGAAAAACAATTATCACCCCTTCATCCATGACGTATTCGTTTTTGGCATAGGAATCCCCCTCCAACGTGATACGAAACGAACCGAACTCGGAGTCAAACGTAACCGCGCGGATACAATTATTTTGATATTCAACGCCGGAGACGCGACCGGATTGCCTGGTAAACATAGTATCGAATAACCTGCCAGTCGCGGGAAACTCGCGCCGAAGCCAATCAATTCTAGGCATGAGATAAAGATACATCCGAAGAAGGCCGTAGAGGGTATCGGAAAAAACTATGCCGCCGCGTTCTCGAATGTCGCGTATCGGAGTTTTGATTGCCCTACGCAATCCTTTCGGCATCGGAACCCTCTCTTCGAAACGATAAAGTTCGTCCCACTCAGAATCAGAATACGACAGAGAGATAATAGGTTCTCCTTGCGGTTTCATTCGCTGCTCCTTGATAGTGCTGACCTCACAATACCACGGGCTTACAAGTCGTCAACTTCGCGACAAAAAAACCGCGCTGGGAAATCGAGCTTAGCTCGACGGACCAGGCGGCTAGTTCCGGGGATGCGCGAGAGCGCACATCGCAAGTTCGTGATACATCATTTTTTCCGGAAGATCGTCGTCGGTTGCGACCCCGATCCTTTTCTCGCACCGTGGACATGAAAGTTCTGCTCTGTCGTCAGGAATGCCGCGTGCGCGGAGAGATTTTCGGAATGTATCAATCGCCATTCTGCATGCCGCAAGGTGTTGGTCTTTCGTGCCACCAAAGTATGCGGGTACCGTGCCGCCAAATTTGAATTCGAGCTGCTGTACGATCAGAATATCTGCGGGAACGAACTCGTATTCCGCAAAATCGCCTATTTTCACCCACCGTACTTCCGCATGAACAAGCGGCTTTGGCTCGCCCGCAACCAATCGACAAAAGAAACTATGGAGACGCATTATTTCCTCTGCGCCGTTGCCATACCGAATCATGGAAAATTCATCGCCCACGAGAACATCAACGCCGAGCCCCTCTTTAATTTCTCTCCTGAGACATGTTTGGAAATCTTCGCCTGGTTCCGCTTTCCCACACGGAAATTCCCAAAGTCCCGCAAAACGGCGTTGAACTCCTCGCTTTGCAATGAGAACTGTGCCATCCCTTTGGATTATCGCGGCAACGACAACCACCGGAGATTCCATATCCCCTCCTCATAGGTTCTGAGATGACAATAGTCAGCGCTGCGCGCATTGTCAACAAAAAACCGCTCTGCGAATCGAGCTTAGCTCGACAGGTGCAGGCGGGTTCTTCTGGTTTATCTTGGACTACAAAGGAACTTTTTGAATCGGAGGAGCTCGTGAACTGACAAGCGAGTTACAACGCCGAGAAAGAAAAAGCTGAACGTGAGAATGAACGGCGGGAAGTAGTTATTGAAATAGTAACCACACCCTTGCCGGTCACATTCATATGTGCCAGATATGAAAAGAGAGCACACAAGGAGTATGAAAAAAGTCATGAGCAAAACAGAGGAACGATCGGCACACTGCGGCTTTCTTCCGACAAAGTCAAAGACCAGCTCAGTGATTCCCGGTCTCACGACCCCAAAAAGCAAAGCGCAAAACAGAAACCCGGCATAATGGATCGATGTCTGACCGAGTCGCGGATTCTCACCTACTCCAAGAATGACCCCCAACGAACCGAAGTAAAGAACACCGAGCACTATGCCGCTGATACTCCAGCAGATGGCTTTTTTCAACTCTCCACCCCCACAATCTTTTGAAAGAAGAATACAATCTTTTTCGTTCTCTGTCAAGAATCACATCTTCTCCGGCGCGGAAATGCCCATGAGGCCGAGCGTATTTCGCAAAACGATTTGAGCCGCTTGAACGAGCGCGAGTCGCGCATCCATAAGGTTTTCATCTTCCCCGATTATCCGCTCCCTCTCGTAAAAATTATGGAATGCGCGCGCCAATTCATACGCATAGCGCGGTAGGCGGTGAACATGATAATCCTTCGCAATATCCTCGACAACTTCCGGGAATTGAATAAGTTTTTTTATGAGAGAAAACTCATGGGGAGATATTAAAAGATCAAGAGAACTATCGGTCGGCGCCTTCCCCGCTTTCTCAAATATCGAACACATCCGCGCGTGGGCATACTGAATATAGTAGACAGGATTTTTTACCGAGCGCTCGCGCGCCAAATCCAGATCAAAATCCATATGGGTGTCCGGAGAACGCTCCAAGAAAAAGTAGCGCGTGGCATCAAGCCCGACTTCGTCAATAAGCTCGTCGAGCGTTATAAACTCTCCGGTTCGCTTTCCCATCCGGACTTCTTTCCCGCCGCGGATAAGCCGCACGAGCTGCATCACGATGACGTGGAGACGCGGCGAATCAATGCCGAAAAATTTGATTACGCTTTCCTTGACGTATGAAATTTCCGCGTGGTGATCCGCCCCAACGATGGTAACCGCTTTGTCGAAATTCCGTTCTATGAGCTTATTTCTGTGGTAGGCGAGGTCAGCCAAGAGATAGGTTGGCTCGCCGTCGGACTTCACCAAAACCCGATCCCCAATCCATACTGCCCCGTCCCGCTTTTCCACACAATCTTTGCTTTCGAGAAACCGGAGCGTTTCCTCTATCGCTCCGGATTTTCGCAACCCGTCGTTTTCCGAAAACCAGGAATCGAATTCAATATGCGCATTGTGAAGCGACGTTTTAATGTCATCCAATAATGCGCGGACCGCCTCTTCCCGACTTTTTCCCGCGAGCGTTTTAATATACTCGCCTTTGTAATATTCTTCTCTGTCCGGGATTGTCCCTTGAGCCGCCTCAATTGACTCGCCCAAAAGCCGTACCTGATTTCCGCTGTCATTTACATAGTATTCGCGCGTGACACCGTATCCGCTCTTCTCCAAGATATTCGAAAGCGTGTCGCCGTAAAATCCTCCGCGGCCGTTGGCCATGGTTAAAGGTCCGGTCGGATTTGCGGAAACGAATTCAACGATGATTTTTTCGTTTCGCTCGGGCGCCGCTCCATACAAGTCCTTCTTTGCGAGAATCGTCTCGATTTCTTTTCGAAGCCGCTCTTCCGGAAGGGAGATATTGATGAACCCCGGCAAAACAGCGTCCACGCGCAAAAATCCTTCACCGCCGAGATGTGCGACGATCTCTTGCGCAATCTCAAACGGGGGTCGCTTCACAATTTTTGAAATTGAAAGCGCGATGTTTGACGCATAGTCCCCGTGCGCCGGATTATCGGGCGGCGCAACGGAAAAACCCGGGATATCTGCTATTCCGTATTTTTGCGAAATGATGTCCCGGATCCGTAATTCGATTTCTCTTCGCATATATATAGAGTAGCAAAGAATGCGCAAAAACTATACCTCCAGCACGTCTTTTGATACAGTGGGGTTACCCTATGCCCGAATTTTCATCAAACAAACGCGCGCGGTTTGACTACGAAATCCTTAAGGAATACGAGGCGGGAATCGTACTCTGGGGATTTGAGGTCAAATCAATAAAAGACGGCCGGATGAATCTTGCGGGCGCGTTTGTGGTTCTCCGAGGAAACGAGGCGTGGCTCCTTAACGCGTCGATCTCCCCGTATCAAGGGAAAAACACGCCCGCGGACTATGACAACGCCCGATCACGGAAACTTCTTTTGCATAAATCGGAACTCAAAGAACTTATCGGAAAATCGGCGCAAAAGGGTTTGACAATCGTCCCTCTTTCGGTGTATAGTAAACGGGGTAAAATTAAAATTTCCGTCGCTATCGCGCGCCACAAAAAAGCGAAAGACAAGCGCGAGGCCATAAAAGCGCGGGAATCAAGGCGAGAAATCGCCCGTACATTGAAAGGGATATAAAACTATGTACACTGTGTATATCCTCTACAGTACCAAG